>Ga0068863_100002468_pt1 | contig 18375 bp, 10 predicted proteins | sample KBSSwiS62_FD_66596 | JGI IMG/M metagenome (GOLD analysis project Ga0068863, IMG submission 66596) | Switchgrass rhizosphere microbial communities from Kellogg Biological Station, Michigan, USA - KBS Switchgrass S6-2 | ecosystem: Host-associated > Plants > Roots > Rhizosphere > Soil ...
CCGCCGCCTTGAGCACCCCGGCCAGCGCCTCGGCCGTGAACGCTGGGTCCAACGGGTCGATCCCGAGCCGGGCCACGCCCGGCACGTCCGCCGGGTCGCGGACCACGTAGACGGCCAGGCGCTTCTGAGTTCCGGCCTCGGTGAGGTCGAAGCCCGAGCCGTCGTCGAAGACCAGCCGCCAGGCGAGGCCGCCGCGCCCGGCCCGGCCAGGCGCCGCCGGCTGGCTGTCCTTCCAGCGCAGCCAGCCAGCCCTGGCCAGGTGCGCGACGAGATCGAGCCGTTCGCCGCCGGCCCCGGCGAACACCAGGTCAAGGAACTTCCCGTGCCGGGTGGCGTCGACGAGGGTCGCGCCGATCAGGTCGGCGGGGCCGGGGACGACGGTGCGCAGCGCGTTGATCGCGACCGGTTCGGCCCGCGCGACGACCTTGCCTACGGCGCGCTCACGCAGGACACTCGCGAGCGCCTCCATCTCGGGCAGCTCCGGCATGCCGTCAGTCTTGCGCGCCGGCAGCGCGCTGGCCATCCTTCGCGCGCGATTCGGGCATGTCATCGTGGAGCCATGCCTTTTGCCGCGTCGCCGTCCCGGGTGCGCTGAGATGGCGCGGCCTTCCGCCGACGACCCTGCCGACGATCCGGTTGACGGGTCGGTCGACGGGCCGTGGATCCGCTGCCCCTGGTGCTCTGGCCCGGTGCCGCTGACGCATTTCGTCGAGTCCGACGAGGAGCGGGGAGCCCGGGAGGCCGTCTGTGGGGACTGTGGTCGTCGCGTCGTTTTCGTCTCGCCCGACGAGCCGGACGGTAGCGCGCCGTCGACCGCCGCCTGACCGGCGCGGCTTCCGATCAGGTGTCGGCTATCCGCCTGGTGGAGAAGGCCGACTTCGGGAGCCCCGCTCCCGGCAGCGGCGTTATCTGACGAGAAGAGCCGGCCCAGCGCCGCTCGTGGGCAGCGCGTCGCGCGGGTGATGGTAGAGACTGCGGCAGGGCGGGCTACTCGCCGTCGTGCTGCTGTCCACGGAGGGTACGGGCCGCTACTCACCGCGAGCGGCGGCCGGGGGGCGTCAGGACGGCGACTCGGCGGCCGGGAACGGCATCGGAGGCCTGCGCGGGCAGCGGCAGACTGACCGGGGCATCGGACGGGGGACCAGGGGGCACGGGTGACGCAGGACGGGGCGGGCACGCACGGGCGCCCGGTCTCCGGGCTGTCGGGTGAACCGCTCGCGGCACACGACCCCCGCCGAGTCGGGCCCTACCGGCTGCTGAGCCGGCTCGGCGCCGGTGGCATGGGCACGGTCTACCTGGGCCGGGGGGAGCGCGGCCGGCTGGTTGCAGTCAAGATCATCCGGCCGGACCTGGCGGCGGACGAGGAGTTCCGCCGCCGCTTCCGCCAGGAGGTGGCCGCAGCGCGCCGGGTAGCCCCGTTCTGCACGGCCGAGGTGCTCGACGCCGACCCGGACGCCCCCGCGCCCTACCTGGTGACCGAGTTCATCGACGGGCTGCGCCTGGACCAGGCGATCGCCCGCGGTGGGCCGCTGCGCCCGTCCACGCTGACCGGCCTCGCCGTCGGCGTGGCGACCGCGCTGACGGCGATCCATCGGGCCGGGCTCGTGCACCGTGACCTCAAGCCGAGCAACGTGCTGCTGTCGCTGTCGGGGCCGCGGGTCATCGACTTCGGGATCGCCCAGGCGGTGGCGCACGGCTCGATGGCCAAGCCGACGTCCTGGGGGTTCGGCTCGGCGGGCTGGATGGCGCCCGAACAGATCAACGGGCTGCCAATCGGCCCGGCCGCGGACATCTTCACCTGGGGCATCCTGATGGCCTACGCCGGCACCGGCCGGCACCCGTTCGGCGAGGGCAAGGACATCGACCTCGCCTACCGGACGGTCTCCTCGGCACCGGACCTGTCCGGCCTCGTCTCGCCCATGCGCGAGCTGGTCGCCGACACGCTCGCCAAGGACCCGGCCGCCCGCCCGAGCGCGCGCGACCTGCTGCTCGCGCTCGTCGAGCGTGGCCCGAGCGACGGCCTGGGAGCGCCGCGCAGCGACGAGCTGCTCGGGCTCGCCGCCGACCGGGCCGACGCGATGGCAAGCCCGGCCGTGGTGGCGCTGACCGGGCCGGACCGGTCCCGCGCGCTGCCGAGCACCAAGGTCGCCCCGCCGGGCTACGGCGCCGAGCAGTCCTACGCGGGGGCCGACCACGGCCCAGGGGCGGGCCAGCAGGGCGGCGCCGGGTACGCCGCCGCCCCAGGCGTGATCGTGCCGCCGCGCCGGCCGTCCACCCCGGTTGCCGGCGGACGCTTCCCGGCGGCCGCTGGGAACGGCGGTGCCGCCGGGCCCCCGCGTGGCCGGCAGCGCCAGCCGGGGAGCCGTGGCAGCAGGGTCGGGCTCTGGCTCACCGTCGTCCTGGTCGCCCTGGGCGCGGTGGCGATCGCCCTGATCGCGCTGAACCCGGGCAGCTCGTCCGAGCCCGGGAGCTCGGTGCCGACGGCGCGGCCGACGCCGACCCAGAGCGGCCCCAGCAGCCATGTCTACGCCGACGGATCCCTGCGGTTCCAGGTCCAGAACCTGAAATGCGGCGTCCAGAAGATCGGCTTTGTGCTCACCCACAAGCCGAACGGGCAGTACTGCCTGGTGAAGGTCGACGTCCGGAACGTCGGCAGCGCGGAACGGACGCTGGTGGCCAACATCCAGTACCTGTACGACCAGGACGGCGGCCAGCACGAGGCGTACTCGGCGAACTGGTCCCGCATCTACTACCCGCTGGACTCGCTGTGGCACCCGATCAAGCCGGGCAGTCAGGTGAGCGGAACGTTGATCTTCGACATCCCCGTGGACACCAGCCCGGCCCACCTGGAGCTGCACGACACCCTGCTCGGCAAGGGAGTCCAGATCCCGCTCTGAGGCGATCCGCCCGAACCGGGCGCGGCGATCCGCCCGAACCGGGCGCGGAGCGCCCTTGGGCGGCTCCGCCTGGTACGGGCGCTGAGCGCCCTCCCCTGCGTAGTCCGGGGTGCTGCTTGACATTTGGGGATGGCGGGTTCAGGGGTTCCGGCCGGGCGTGGGTTTCGCTGTTCGGTTCCGGTGCTGTGGCTGGGTTGGGCGGAGGACGCCGGACATGAGGCCGCGGGATACGAGGCCGCGGGATGTGGGGCCGCGGGATACGAGGCCGCGGGATGTGGGGCCGCGCTTACCGTGACGACGGTGGCGCTGGCGGTCTGATGGCGGGCCGGATCGTTACGCTCGGGACATGCCAGCCGGTGTGAGTTCCACTTCGCTCGTCGTCGGGTTCGACCTGGATCTGACCCTGTTGGACGCGCGGAGGGGAATCGTCGCGACCTTCGCGCAGCTGACGGCGCGCACCGGCGTCCCGGTCGACGGGGAGCTGGCGGCGAGCCGGCTCGGGCCGCCGCTGGAGACGGAGCTCGCCCACTGGTTCCCCGCCGACGAGATTTCGGCCGCCGTCGCGCTCTACCGCGAGCTGTACGTGGACCACGCCGTGCCCGTGTCAGAGGCCATGCCCGGCGCCGTCGCGGCCGTCGAGGCGGTGCGGCGTGCGGGCGGCCGGGTGGTCGTCGTGACGGCCAAGGCGGACTGGCTCGCCCGCGCGAGCCTGGACGTGATCGGCATCGAGGCGGACGTCGTCGTCGGTCAGCGCTGGGCCAGCGGGAAGGGGGACGCGATTCGCGAGCACGGCGTCGACATCTACGTCGGGGACCATGAGGGCGACGTCATCGGCGCGCACGCCGGTGGGGCGTTGTCCGTCGCGGTGCCCACGGGGCCGTGCGACGAGGCGTCGCTGCGGGCAGCGGGCGCGGACGTCCTGCTGCCCGGGCTCGCCCAGTTCCCGGACTGGCTCGCCGAGACGGTCCTCGACCGGCGGCTCGCGGCGCTGAGCGCGCGGCTGACGGAGCTGGGCTCGGTTCTGGTCGCCTTCTCCGGCGGCGCCGACTCGGCGTTCCTGCTGGCCTGGGCGGCCCGGACGCTGGGGCCCGCCGCCGTGGTCGCGGCGACCGCGGTCTCCCCGTCGCTGCCGGCCGCCGAGCTCGACGCCGCCCGCGCGTTCACCGCGGCGCTGGGGGTACGCCACCTGCTGCCCGCCACCCAGGAGCAGTCCCGGCCCGGCTACGTCGCGAACGGCGCCGACCGCTGCTACTTCTGCAAGGCGGAGCTGATCGAGACGCTCGGCCCGCTCGCCGCCGAGCAGCGCCTCGGCCACGTCGTCACCGGGACGAACGCCGACGACGCCGTCGCCGGCTTCCGCCCCGGCATCCGGGCCGCCGCCGAGCGCGGTGCCGCCACGCCGCTGCTCGACGCCGGCCTGACCAAACGGCAGGTCCGGGCCGCGTCCCGTCGGCTTGGCCTCGTCACGGCCGACAAGCCGGCCGCGGCCTGCCTGGCGAGCCGGATCGCCTACGGCATCGAGGTGACGCCCAGCCGGCTCGCCCGCGTCGAGCACGCCGAACGGGCGCTGCGGCTGGCGCTGGCGGACGCCCAGCTATCCGTCCGGGACCTGCGGGTGCGCGACCTGGGCGATCGGGCGCGGATCGAGGTGGACGCCGAACTGGTCGCCGCGCTGGGCACCCGGCCGGATCTGACCGCGGCCGTCACCGGTTTCGGGACGGTCGAGGTGGACCCGCGCGGCTTCCGCTCCGGGGCCATGAACGAGCTGCTCTAAACGCGCAGGTCGATCCCCGGGTGGCGGATGACCGGTGATCCGGGGCGCCGGCCTGGTCGGCCGCGAGTGGGCGGCGCTGTTGAATCTCGCGCCTGACAGCCGCTCGCCGGATAGCCTGGGACCGTCGTTTGCCAGTCGAGTCAGCCCGGTGACCCCGTGGCGGCGCGGCCGGCGTGAGGGCGCGGCCGGCGTTGCGGTCGCGCCTTCTTTGCCGCCAGGCATCCCACCGGTTGGCGGCGAAACGGACGACGGGGCGCCGAACCGACGGCTGCCCGCCGGTGGGGGAAGAGTCCAGCCGCCCGTCGCGCCAAGAACGAGGTCGCCCGTGCCCACCGGCAAGGTCAAGTGGTATGACGTCGACAGGGGATTCGGCTTCCTCTCCAGTGACGACGGCGGAGATGTCTTCGTGCACAAGGCGGCGCTGCCGCCAGGCGTCGAGAAGCTGCGCGCGGGCGACCGCGTCGAGTTCGGCGTCGCCGCCGGCCGCAAGGGCGACCAGGCGCTCTCCGTCCGCCTCCTGGCGGCGCCGCCGTCGGTCGCCAAGGCTGCCAAGGAAGCCGCGCGGCGCAGCCCCGACGAGTTGCACGCCATGGTCGAGGACATGATCAAGGTCCTCGACGACGTCCAGCGCGACCTGCGCCGCGGCCGCTACCCCGACCGTCGCATCGCCCAGCGCGTCGCCAAGGTCGTCCACGCCGTCGCCAACGAGCTGGAGAACTAACGCAGCGGGGCTGGGAGGCGTGGGACCAGGTTTGCCGCGGCGGCGCGGTCCAGGAGTTGCTGGATGGCGGCGTAGCCTTCGTCGCCCAGGTCAAGGCTGAAGTCGTTGACGTAGAGGTTGATGTGGGCCTCTACCACTTCGGGGGCCAGTTCCTGGGAGTGTTCCAGGACCCAGGCGGCGGAGGCGGCGCGGTCGGCGAAGGCCGCCGCCACGCTGGCGCGTACCGCCGCGGCCAGGTCGCCCGCGTCGGCCGGCAGGTCGCGGCGGGCCAGGATCGCGCCCAGCGGGATCGGCAGGCCGGTGCTGCCCTCCCACCAGTCGCCCAGGTCCGCCACCGAAACCAACCCGTAGGACGGGTAGGTGAACCGGGACTCGTGGATCACCAGGCCGGCGTCGTACTGGCCGGCCTGGACCGCCGGCATGATTTTCTCGAACGGCAGCACGTCGATCGCCGCCACGTCCACACCCGCCGCCCACAGCCGGAACAGCAGGTAGGCCGTCGTCCGGGTGCCCGGGATCGCCACCCGCGCGCCGCGCAGCACCCCCGGCCCGGCCGCCTCGGCCGCCGCCGGGTTGCCCCCGGCCATCAGCACCAGCGGGCCGCAGCCGCGGCCGAGCGCCCCGCCGGACGGCAGCAGCCGGTAGTCCCCCAGCAGCCACGGCAGCGCGGCGTAGGAGACCTTCACCAGATCGTCCAGCCCGTCGGCGGCGCGCGCGTTCAACACGTCGATGTCGGCGAACGTGACGGAAACCGGCGGTGCGCCCTCGATCAGGCCGTGCGCGAGCGCGTGGAAGGCGAACGTGTCGTTCGGGCAGGGCGAGATCGCGAGTGTCAGCGCCGTCCGCTCGGCCGCCGGCTCGCCGGCCGCCGTCACCTGGGGCATCGTCATGGGCTCATTGTCCGCCCTGCCCGACGCACGGCAGGTCGGCCGGTGGGCGGGCGGGTGCGGTCAGGAAAGCGGTGCCGTCAGGAAAGCGGGCTAGCGACCGTCGAGGCCAGCAGGCCCTCCGGGTGGGCGACCAGCGCGCCGGCGGCGGTGCGCAGGCTCGCCAGCGCCGCGGGCATGTTCCAGCTGCCGCGGTCGCGGCGGCCCACCGGGTTGCTGATCGCGCGGATCTCCCCGACGGGGACCCCGAAGGCGGCGGCGGCGATCCCGACGGCGTAGCCCTCCATGCCCTCGGCGACCGGGTCCAGCCGGGCGGTCAGGGTCGCGGCGCGCAGCTCGGTACCGGTGACCGTCGCGACCGACAGGATCGGCCCGGTGACCACGCGGCGGCCGGTCAGCCCGACGGCCGTCGCCAGCCGGTCGACCAGCTGGGAGTCCGGCACGATCGTCGACGAGCCGAGGCCGAGGTCGTCCAGCGCGAGGAACTTGCCGTCCACCGCTGAGCTCGCCGGGCGCGGGAGCGGCGGCGCGCCGGTGCTGTGGAAGCCGAGGCTGCGGTCCATCTCGTGGACCTTGCCGGCCGGCTCGCGCAGGTCGTCGAGCCCGGACTCCGCGCCGAGGTCGGCCGCGACCAGCCGGGACGCGACGGCGAGGTCGCCGACCTCGGTCCAGCCGCGGAACCCGCCGGCGACACCCATCGAGAGCACGAGCGTGAACGGGTCACCCGCCGCCGCCGAGACGGCGAGCGCCACCGCGGTGCCCGCGGCGGCCGCCGGGCCGCCGGTACCGGCCGCGAGGACCGTGACCGGGCCGCGGCGGCGGCCGACGTACGGGCCCAGCGTCGACGTGGTCAGCAGCTGGCGCTCCCAGTCGGGCGAGACCGGCGGGCTCGGGACCTCGGGGGTGCGCCCGCGGGAGCGAGACCAGCTGCCCATCAGGCCCGCGCACACCGCGTCCGCCTCCGCCTGGACGGCGGTGACGATCAGAGTGCGGCTCATCGGCGTGTCCGAGGCATGGTCGGTGTGGATCTCCGTGCGCCATCAGAAGGAACGGACAACCCTCCCGGAGCGGACCACCGTGTCGGACGGCGCGGTGACAGCACGAGGTCCCCGAGAAGGGCAAACGGGACTTTGTTGACGGACCTTAGCATCGCGGTCGACCGAGCGTGGTTCCCCCGCCGGGCGGTAACGGATGGTATGTATCACGGCTACCCGACGGCTACGGCTGGAGTCAGCGAGCCGATGAGCCTCGGCCCCGGGTTTCGGCCGCGACGTCTGAGCGGAACGACCGGACCGGTCCGGTGCCGGGCCGGTCTCGTCAGGCGTGGCCGTACGGCTCCGGCCGGCCGACGGCCGGATGGGCCTGGGGCGGCTCCTGCCCGGTGGCGCCGTTCGCCGCCGCACCGACCAGTTCGACGTCGGTCGGCTCCAGGTCCGACGGGTCCTCGTCGAACACGACCCGCTCCGGGTGCGCCGACGGGGCGATCAGCGCCTCCGAATGCGCGCCGCAACCATGGTCGATCGAGGTGACCCTGGCGTCGTCGGGTGCCAGCTCGTTGGCGCACACCCCGAACAACCGTCCGAGGGCGCCGGCCAGCCGGACGTGGAAGCCGCAGGTCAGGCAGGTCGCGGGAGCGACCTTCGCCACGTGCGCGTCCGGACCGGGCTCGCCGGCGTACCAGCGCGCCGAGGCCTCCTCCCGGCCGAGCTGGGACAGCACGCGTGGCCGGCCCAGCCCCAGCTCGACGAACGCGTCGGTGTCGACGAACTCCTCGACGTCGGCCTGGCGCAGCGCCAGGCGCGGATCGTCGACGGCGGTGGGCAGCAGGTCGCCGACCCCGACGTCGCCCGGGCGTAGCCGCTGGGACCAGGGCACCCACAGCGGAGCCAGCAGGGCGTCGTCTCCGGGCATCAGCACGACGTCGTCGATGGTGACCTTGCGTACCCGCGGCGCCCGGGTGGCGACGACCGCCCACACCCAGCCCCGGTAGGCGGGGGACAGCGACGCGAACCGGTGCAGCACGAGCCGGTCGCCCTCGGCCTCGACACCCAGGTGCTCACCGACCGCCGCCGGGTCGCCGGCCTCCTCGACGGCTGCCGCCCTGGCCAGTTCCTCGGCCGCGGCGCAGACCGGGTCGGGAACGGCCGTCCGCGCGCGCCCGGCGCGCCGCGGGGCGGCCTCGTCCTCCTCCGTGACGTCGCCCTCGGCCTGGCCGCCCGAGTCGGCCGCGGGCTCGTCGAACGCTCCGGCCGCGGGCCGCCGCACCTCGCCCTCGGCCGCTGGCTTCGGCGTGTCGTCGACGGCCGTCGGCTCACCGGCCGTCGTCGCCTCGGCGGTGGGTGTCCCCGTTTCGAGGGTGACAAAGATCTCGGCGGCTGATGGCTCGGCTGCGGGCGTCGCGCCGGTGGCCGGGCCCCCGTCGCCGGCCGGGGTGGCGGGTTCGACCGTGGACGGCGCGGCTGCCGGGGAGGAGGGTTCGACCGCCGCCGTGGACGGATCGGGCGACGCGGCGGTGGACGGCCGCGACCCGACCGGGCCGGGCGACTCGGGCTCTTCGGCCGGCAGACCGGACGTCGATCCGACCGGCGCGGCGCCCCCCGGCGGGGCGCTCGGCGCCGGATCGGCCGTGGTGGTGGCCTCGGCGGCGGATCCGGCCGGCCGGTCGGCCTGATCGTCGACTGGTGAGTCCGGCGCGGCGACCTGGGCCGCGGCGGCGTCCTGCCAAGTTTCGTCGGCGGCTGCTGCCTCGGCGGTGTTCTGGGTCTCGGCCGGCTCGGCCGGGATAGCGCTCACCACGTTGTCAGCGCCCGTTGCATCGTCCACGGGACCATTCTTGCCCAGCCTCGACAGGTACGCCCGGCGTGGTCGTGGCCGCGCGGCCGTTCGGCGGGCACACTCGGCAGGGTGGGTACTCGGGGGTTCGGCCGGCCGGACCACCAGGCGACGACGGAGCCCCCTCGCGCGGCGGCGGGCGGCCCCGCTGGTGCGCTCGGCGCGGGCGGTGCCGCGGGCAAGCGGGGTGTCGTCGGCAAGGTCCGTGCCGGCCTCGGTACCGGCGTCGGCCGGATCCGCGCCACGACGCGACGGGACGGCGCCGACCGGTCGGGGCTGGCGGCGCTGCTCGACCTTTCGGTAATCAACGCGGCGGGCGACGCGCTGGTGACGGTCGCGCTGGCTGGCTCGCTGTTCTTCTCCGTACCGACGGGCCAGGCCCGGTCGAAGGTCGCGCTGTACCTGCTGATCACGATGGTCCCGTTCGTGCTGCTCGCCCCGGTGATCGGGCCGCTGCTCGACAAGGTCGCCCACGGCAGGCGGACGGCGCTGGCCGCGCTGTGCCTTGGCCGCTGCCTGCTGGCCTGGCAGCTCGCGGTGAACCTCACCGGCCTGCAGGTCTACCCGCTGGCGCTCGGGCTGCTGATGCTCTCCCGGGCCTTCGGCGTCGCGCGCAGCGCCGTCATCCCGCGGGTCGCGCCGCCCGAGCTGACCCTGGTCAAGGTCAACTCGCGCATGTCGATGGTCAACATCGCCGCCAGCACCGCGGCGGCACCCATCGGCCTGGGGATAGCCCACATCCCGTACGTCGGCTATCCGTGGGTGCTGCGGCTGTGCGCGCTGCTCTACATGGTCGGCGTGCTGCTGTCCTTCAACCTGCCGAAACGGGTCGACTCCAACGAGGGCGAACGGTCACTGCGGGAGATCGTGCACGCCGCGACCGGCCCGCGCGCCGCGCGCCAGCCCGCGCCGGCTGATCCTACGGCGGCGCTGGCGGGCCTGCCTTCCCAGGGCGCCCTTTACGCGCCTGGAGGTTACGGCCCCGGCGGCTTCGTCTCGGACGGTGCCGTGGGCCCGGTGGCGCCCCCGGCCGGGCGGCGCGGGCGGTTCGCGGGGTTGATCATCCGGTGCCGAACCGTCATCAGGGCGGCGCTCGGGGCGTCACCCGTGGCGCTGCGCTCGACGCTGATCCTGCGTTCGATCGTGGGCTTTCTCACGTTCTTTCTCGCCTTCCTGCTGCGCACCGAGGGCGGGAACAACCTCTGGCTCGGTGGGCTGGCCGCGTCGGCGGCGCTCGGCAGCGGCCTGGGCGTGCTGATCGGCGGCCGGCTGGGCCGCCGCCGGCCTGAGCGCATTCTGGTGTTCGCCCTGCTGCTCACGGCCGTCGGCAGCCTGCTGGCCGCGGTCCACTTCGGGAAGCTCACGGCGCTTTTCGCGGCCCTGCTGGCGATGCTGGCCGCGTCGATGGCCAAGCTGGCGCTTGACGCGATCATCCAGCGGGACACGGCCGACGACGTGCGCAACTCGGCGTTCGCCCGGTCGGAGACCGTGCTGCAGCTGGGCTGGGTGGCCGGCGGGGCGCTCGGGCTGATCGAGATGCCCGGCGCGCTCGGCTTCCTGGCGACGGCGCTGGTCCCCGCGGCCGCGCTGTTCCCCCAGGCCCGCGAGATCCGCCGGACCCGCGCCGCCGCGCGCCGCTCCGGTCAGTTCCGCCAGCCCGGCGCCGGTCCCGGGACATGGGCCGTGCCGCCGACGGGAATGTGGATCGCGCCCGATGGCAGGGCGGTCCTGCCGACGATGATGCCGCCGCCCGCCGACGCGCCCCCGGCCTGGGCCCCCGCCCCGGGTTCCCCTACTGGTTGGGCCCCCGCGTCGGGCCCGCCCCCGGACTGGGTGCCCGCGTCTGGCTCGCCTTCAGGCTGGGCACCCGCCCCTGGCACGCCCTTCAGCGACGGGACCCGCCCCTGGGGGCCGTCCGCAGGCGCGACCGAATCCGGCGCCTCGGACACGTCCGACGACCCCGACACGACCCGCCCGCTCGGCCCCGGCCGCCAGTCCCCAGGAGTGCCGCCGCCCCGCGACACCCCGAACCCGCCACGCCAGTAGCGGCGATCGTCGGCCGCCGCGCCAGGTCGGTGGCCACTCGCACGGCGGTGTGTCCGCGTCGAGGGGGCTAGCGTGCCCTAGCCTTACCGGACGACAGCCTCATCGGACGACACCTGCGCGCCGCCGCGTCGCCCGCGAGCCACGGCGCCGGTCTCCGTCCGCTCGGACGACGCCTCCGCTCGCGGCCGCTCGGCATGGTGTCCTCACCGGACGGCAGCCGGACCGGCTGCGTCCCCGACCTCGGGAGCCCGCCATCGCCCGCCGAACCGCCACCGCGCGTCCCCGTCCCGCCGCCACCCGCGCGGCTGACGTGCCCCAGGTCGGGCCGCGGGAGCAGTGCCCGTGCGGCTCGGGCCGCCGCTACAAGGCCTGCCACGGCGCGAAGACGCGCCCGGCGCCGGTGCCGCGGCCGTTCGCGGGCCGGGTGGACGAGCCGGACCTGGTCGCGCTGCGTGAGCTGGTGCCCAGCGCGACCGCGGCCCTTACGCTGCACCCCGACCACCTGGCGAAGCACCCCGAGCACGCGGGCCGGACGATCACGCTGGGCACGATGCTGCCCCAGGCGGCCCAGGCGCTGGTTCGCGACACCGGCGAGATCCTGCTCGCCACGCAGACCTTGACCCCGGGGCTCGACCCGTCGGCCGACATCGCCAGCGCCCTGCTGGTGGCGCTGGACGCCGAGCCGGGCACGGTCATCGCGACCGGGCCGGCGTCGGCGCTCACGGCCGTCGAGCGGCTGCCCGAGGGGCTGGCCGGCCTGCCGCGGCTGCTCGACCTTCTCGACCCGGCGCCGCTGACCGTCACCGTGCACCCCGGCTTCGACTGGTGGCTGCCGCCGGCCGAGGACGGCGCCGGGCTGTCGGCGGACGTCGCCGCGGGCCTGGAGCAGGCGAACGCCACCGTCGTCCCGACCGCCCGGTTGAGCTCCGTCGAGGCCGCCTACTGGACCCACCCCGGCGACAAGCGGCACCTGCGCTGGGTCCTGCCGTTCCTCGCCACCGACGGCAGGGACGACCTCGCCCAGTCCCGCTCCGAGGAGCGGCTGCTCGACGCCCTGGCCCGGCTGGCCGCCGCCGGCACGCTCACCGTCGGCGCAGGGTCGCGTTTCGTCGGCTCGTTCCGGGCGGACGGGCTCGTCGTCCCGGTCTGGGACCTGGCGCCGGACGCCGAAGCGGACACCTGCGAGGCGCCCGCCGCGGCCCTGCGCACGGCCCTGGACGAGGTGCTCGCCGACCCGCGGCCGCTCACCAGCGAGGAGCGCCGGATCCGGGCGGGGGTCGTCGGCAGGACCCTGACCCTGCGCTAGGCCGGACCGCGTTCATGACTGAGCCCTCTGTCGTCCCGGTGCCTTCCGCCGCCTCGGCGCCCTCGTCGGCGCCGGACTTCGACGTGGTGGTGATCGGCGCCGGGCCGGCCGGCGCGTCGGCCGCTCGGGTGGCCGCGGCCGCCGGCGCCCGGGTCTGCCTGCTCGAGCGCGCCCAGCTGCCGCGGTACAAGACCTGCGGCGGCGGGTTGGTCGGCGTCTCGCTCGACCACATCCGGGCGGCCGGGCTGGACGTCGCCACGCTGGCCCGCGCCGAGGTCGACGCGCTGACCATGACGCTCGACGGCCGTTTCCAGGTCACCCGCCACCGCCGGGACGGAGCGCCGATCCTCGCGATGGTCATGCGCCCCGAGCTGGACGCCGCGCTCGTCGACGCGGCCCGGGCCGCCGGCGCCGAGGTCCGCACCTCGACCGTCGTCACCGGGGTGCGGGACGACGGCGGCCCGGGCGGGGCCGTGGTGGAGGTACGCGGCGGCCCGGACCTGCGCGCGGGCGTCGTCGTCGGCGCGGACGGGACGTCCTCGCGGGCGGCCAGCTTCGTCGGCGTCAGCTGCGACCAGGTCGACGTCGGGCTGGAGGGCGAGTTCAGGGCGCCGGCCGGCCTCGCCGCCCAGTGGGAGCGGCGGATGCTGCTGGACTGGGGCCCGGTCCCCGGCTCGTACGGCTGGCTGTTCCCGAAGGGGGACGTGCTGACGGTCGGGGTGATCGGGGCGCGCGCCGAGGGTGCGGCGATGCGGGCGTACTACGAGAACTTCGTCGCCCGGCTGGGCCTGTCCGACCTGCCGCGGCTGCATGACTCCGGCCACCTGACCCGGGTGCGCGCCGAGGGCTCGCCCGTCCGGCGCGGCCGGGTGCTCGTCGCCGGCGACGCGGCCGGGCTGCTGGACCCGTGGACCCGGGAAGGCATCTCCTTCGCGCTGCGCTCCGGCCGTCTCGCCGGCGCGGCGGCCGCGGCCGCCGCCGGCGGCGATCCCACCGCCCTCGACGGCTACCCCACCCGGGTGGACGCGGTGTTCGGCTCCGAGCTCGCCGCCGGCCGCGTCCTGCTGCGGCTCTACCGCCGCCGCCCCGAGCTGATGCACGGCCTGATGTCCGCCGGCCCCGGCGCGTTCGGCCTGTTCACCCGCATCATCGACGGCCGCTCGACCGTCGCCCGCCAGCTGGCCCGCCGCGGCGTGAGCAAAGCGGTCGCAGCACTCTCCCGGTGAGCGGAAGGCATGCCAGCTGGCGGGTGGCCGGGTCGCGCTGGACGCCTATGAGACTGGACGCCTATGAGAACAGGCGGTCCTCGCCGTACGGGTTGATGCTGGGGTAGGCCGGGCTTTGGGCTTCCGGCAGGGAGAAGCGCTCCGCGACGGCGGCGGCGATCTCCTCGTAGGCGCGCCTCGTCTCGCGCTTCAGCTCGTCGAGGCTGACCCGGCCACCCGTCGCCAGGTGCGGGTCCCACGGCACGCGCACGACCCGGCGGGTGCGGGCCGCGAAGTGCGCCTCCAGGGCGTCGACGTCGACCCCGTCGCCGTTCTGCGGGAACATCGAGATCACCGCGACCGCGTCGCGGACCCGGTCGGCGTAGCCGTGCGCGTCCAGCCAGTCCAGGGTCGCGCTGGCGCTGGTGCCGCCGTCCGCGCTGGAGCTGGTCACGATCACCAGGGTGTCGGCGAGCGCCAGCACGCCGCCCATCGCGCTGTGCAGCATGCCGGTCCCGCAGTCGGTGAGCAGGATCGAGTAGTAACGCTGCAGCAGATCGTCGACGGCACGGTATTCGGATTCGGCGAACGCCTCGGAGATCTCCGGGTCATCCGCCGACGCCAGCACGTCGAGCCGGGAGTCGGACCGGGCCATGTAGTTGCGGATGTCGACGTACCGGCTCAGTCTCGGCGAGTCCTGGAGCAGGTCGCGCACGGTGAACGGTGACGGCCGCTGCACCTTCGTGCCGAGGGTGCCGCGGTCGGGGTTGGCGTCGATCGCGACCACCCGGTCGTCGCGCAGCGCCGCGAGCGTCGAACCAAGCCCGACCGTGGTCGTCGTCTTGCCGACGCCGCCCTTCAGCGACATGACGGCGATCCGGTGGCAGTCCGTCAGCGGTGTCCGGATGTGGGAGAGCAGCCGGTTGTGCCGGGCCTCGTCCGGGGACGGGCCGGGGTTCACCGCGCCACCGGACATCTGGTAGACGACCTTGCGCCAGCCTCGGGCGGCCGTCTCCTGAGCCGGGGGCAGCAGCGCGTCGCTGTAGAGGGCCGCGTTCGGGTGGTTGGTCCCGTACCGGCCCATTGACCGGCCGCCGGTCGAGCCCGGGCCGCCGAAACCGAGATCGTCCAGGTCGGCGCCGGACGGCGCGTCCCGTCGCGGTGCCGCCGGCTGCCGCGTCGACGGGCCGGAGACGTTGAACAGGTCGAACTCGTCGGGGGCCGGGCGCGCGTACCCGGTCGGCGGGTTGGCCGGGGGCGCGGGCGCCGGCCTGCCGAGCGGGTCGGGACTGGTCGGCAGGTAGGCGCCCGCCGGGGCCTGCGCTGCGCCGAATCCCGGTTGCGGTCCCTGCGGCCACGGTTGGGCAGCGGGAGGCCGCTGGCCCGGGTTGGTCAGGGACGGGACCGGCAGCGGGCTGGGCGGCGGCGCCGGGAACTGCGTCGAGGGCTGGAAACCGGGCGCCCGGTCGTGCAGCGGCGCGAAGGTGGTCGGCGCGCCGGCCGGCATCCCGCCGGCCGGCGCGGGTGGGGCCGGTGGGCGGGCCGGGTAGCCGGCGCCGTCGAAGCTGGGCGTCGGCGGCAGGCCGTCCGGCCGGGCCGGGCCGAGGGCGGGCCCGCCGGGCCCACCCGCCGCGCCGCCGGCGCCACGTGCAACTCCGCCGGGGGCCCCGGGCGGGCTGGCCGGTTCATTGGCCGACGGGCCGGGCCATGGACCGCCGGACTGGCCGGGGAAGGCGCCGTTCGGCGCGGCCTCGGGACCGGCCGGCAGCGCGCCGAACAGCGGGTCGAACGCCCGGGTCCTGGTGCCCGCGGCGACCGAGGGGCCATCCACCGGTCGGCCTACCCGAGGCACGCCAGGACCGGGCTGTGCCTGGCCGGGCTGATGGCCATAGGCGACCCGTTGGCCGGTTGCGCCCTCGACGATCCAGGGGCCGGCGGGCGTGGGGGCCGTCCCACCGCCTACCTCGATGCCGGCACCGGGTCCGGAGCCGTTCGGGCCGAGACGCTGGCCGGGGCCGCGCCCGGTCCCGGCCAGGCCAGCCGGGCTGCCGCCGACGGCCGACCCGTTCGCCGTCGACCCGTTGGCCATGGATCCGTTATTCATGGATCCGTTCGCCATCGGTCCGTTGACGAGGGGCGCGTGCGGCGCAGGGCCGTTGAGCATGGGCGCGTAGGCGACGGTGGGGCCGGGCGCTGGTCCTGCGCCGGCGCGGTTGCCGGCGCCCGGAGCGACGGCCTGGCCGGTGCCGCCCGCGGGCGCGGGTCCGCCTGCCGTCGGGCGGCCAGCCATCGGATGGCCGCTCGCGGCGCGCTGCCCGCCACCGGCCGGGAAGCCGCCCGCGAGAGGGCCGGGAACGCCGCCGGCCGTCGGTCCGCGGCTCGCGTTCGTGGCGCCGTCGACGTTGATGCCGCCGCGGTCCGGCGCGGGGGCGTCCCGCCGCGCGCCGCCGAGGACGAACGGGTCGCCGGCCGGGCCGGCCGATGCCACGCGTGGGTTGTCCCAGCCGCGGGCGGGCGCGCCGACCTCCGCGCCGGTCAGCTGGGCCGCGCCGCCACCGGCGACCGACGACCCCGCGGGCCCGGGCCGGCCGGGGACCTGGGGCAGGCCGTGTCCCGCGCCGTTGGGGGTGCCCAGCCCGGAGGACGTCGCGGTCGCGCCGATCGTGCCGGGGGGGACCGGGACGCTGCCGGCGGCCCCGGCCGACTGGTGAGCCCCGGCGGACTGGTGAGCCCCGGCGGACTGGTGAGCACCGGCGGCGGGCGGCGGCTGGTTCGGGTTCTCGACGGACAGGCCCGTGGCCAGCCAGGTCGGCCGCGGCGCGGCCGGCGGTCGCGCCTGGCCGAAGCCCCCCGCGTCCCACGGGCTGGCCGGCCGGCCAGCTCCCCCGACCGAGACGTGACCGTTGACGTCAAACGGATCCCGGGTGCCACGGGACGCACTGGCGGACGAGTGGCCCGAGGAGCCGTGACCGTTCTGCCCGAACGGGTGAGCGCCCGGGTGCCCGTCGCCGCCGAAGGCGGCTGGTCCCGGGTTCGCGGCCTGGTGTCCGTTCTGTCTGTAGACGCTCGCGCCCTGGTGCGCGTTCTGGCCGGGTGGGGCCTGGCCGCCCGGAGCCGCCGGCGCGGCGGGGCGAGCCGCGAGGTGGTCGACGGAGCTGGCAGCCGCCGAGAACGGGTCGCCTGGCCGGCTGGCTGCCGCCGCATACCTGCCCTGGGTGCCCGGGCGGGCGTCATATCCGTCCTGCCAGGCTCGGGCCCCCTGGCCGCCCGCGAAGGCGCCGGGTGCCTGCCCCGGAACGGGCGGCGCGGGGCTGGCGGGCGGTGCTGACTGAGCCGTCGCCGCGGCGAGCCGGGCGGCCGGGTGCTCGGGCGCGCCTACGGTCCAGCCGTTGGGCATGCCCGCGGGCCGCGCGGCGGATGAGTCGACCGAGAAGCCGCCGGCCTGGTCGTCGCGGGCGCCGTATCCGCTCGGCTGCGCCGAGTGCCGCGGCCACCCGGGCGCCCCGCCCGGGGCAGGGGCGGCCGGCGGCATCGGCTGAGACGGCCCTGGCTGGGATGGCCCGAACTGGGATGGCCCGAACTGAGACGGCCCTGGCTGGGACGGCTCGTACTCGGGCGGTCCGGACTGCGGCGACCTCGACTGGGGTGGGCCGGACTGGGACGGCCCGGGCTGGGACGGACCGGACAGGGGCGTGCCGGGCCGCGGCTGCCCCCAGGGGTCGGTGTCCCGGGGCAGCGGCTGCGACGGTCCGCCGTTGGCAGGCGGGTACGGGTGGTAGCCGCCGGCGCCCCGCGCGGGCGGCGGGCCCGCGGGACTGGCCGGGCCGAAGCCGGAGCGCCCGCCGCCTGGCGCGCCAAAACCGGGAGGCGGCGGCGGGGCCGGTCGGGAGATTGGTGGCCGCGGGCCGGAAACGTCGACGTCGACGGCGGCCGGACGCCAGCCGGGCCCGTCGGGACTCGGAGCCTGGGGACGGTCGCCAGGGCGGCCCGGGTCGCCGGGATGGGGCGCGCCGCGACCGCTGGGATGAGGGCCAGGCCCTGGACCGGGACCGCCGGGGAATCCGGGCCGCCCAGGACGATCACCGGGACCCGGGTATCCGTTCGGGCTGACCGGCGCGTCCGGCCGGCCGCGGCCGTTTGGCCCGGCGAAACCAGGTGGGGCGTCGCGCCAGTCCGGTTCGGCGGGCCCAGGGGCCCAGCGGCCGACGGGCGCTGGACGGCGGCCCGGCATCGGGGGCTGGTCGGGGGAGCTGGCCGGGGGGCGTCGCGTCACGGCGTGCCGGGGGTTCTCACCGCCGGGCGGTGGGACGGGCGGCGGCGGAGGCGGCGCCGACGGCCTCGGTGGGGCGCCATGGGGACCGGGCGCGCGGCCACGGGAGCCAGGCGGCATTCCAGGAGGCCCCGGCGGGCGGCCGGCGCCGGGTCCGCCGTCGCCCGCTCCGTTGTAGCCGGGATAGCCGTCGTCCGGGCCGGTCATCGGTTCACCGGCCGCCGCGCGGCCGAGGTAGCCGTCGACGAAGGGAAGGGCGGTCGGGCCGAACCGGTTCGAGCCGGCCGGCGCCCTGGCGACATCCAGGCGCGGCGGCGGACCGGAGTACCGCGGGGCCGGATACCCGTTGTCGGCGTCGATGTCGGTGTCGCCCCTCATGATTTCGTCCGGACTGCCCGGCCGTGGGCACAGCTGTCACGATCCGGCCCAATATCCGC
>Ga0068863_100002478_pt1 | contig 18350 bp, 4 predicted proteins | sample KBSSwiS62_FD_66596 | JGI IMG/M metagenome (GOLD analysis project Ga0068863, IMG submission 66596) | Switchgrass rhizosphere microbial communities from Kellogg Biological Station, Michigan, USA - KBS Switchgrass S6-2 | ecosystem: Host-associated > Plants > Roots > Rhizosphere > Soil ...
CTCGCGCAGGCGCCAGTTTTCTTCCTCGAGCTCGCGAATCCGGAACGCGCGTCGCACAACGATGGAGAGCACACCACCATCGAGCGGCTTGTGATAAAAATCGGTGGCACCGAGACCGACTGCCGCCACGGCAAGCTCGCGAGCGTCGTGCTCGGTCATCGCAATGATCTTGGTATCGGGCGAGAGATTCAGGATCTGACGCAGCAGCCCCAGGCTCTGTTGTGCCAGCTCCGGCTCGCGCGCGGCGCCGAGGTCGAAGAGAACGACATCGGGCTCGAGGCGGCGGACCAGGACGAGGGCTTCCTCGGTGGTCTCGGCCGAGGTGACGTCGAGATCGGAGAAGATCTGCTCGAGCTCCTGCCGCAGGCGGCGATCATTCTCCAGAATGAGAAGCTTGCGGCGCTGCATTTGCGCAGACGGCGTCAGCTCCTGTGCCATTCACCTGCTCCCGGTTCCCTGGACGACGATGGGGTCTTCGGAGCTGGACTTTACACTAAGTTGTAAAGAAATCCGCCATGGCTTGTGTGCCGCACGTCACAATCGGGCAGAAATCAACGCGGTGACACCGGTAACCACCCAGGGTCCACGGAACTGGTAACGGCCCGCGAGCGTTCCCACCCAGTCAGCCGTGACCGGCAGGTGAACCTGGGGAACGATCCGGAAGCAGCCGGCGGAGGCTTCGATACTGACGTCCTCGAATCCCACCCATTCATAGGACTTGGGAAATTGGCACTTATAGAACGCCTCCTTGGCGGCGAAGATGAGGGCCGCTTGCTGCCGCGCCTGCGCCTCCGGCAGTTGTTCGAGACGTTCTCGCTCGCCGGGAGTACAGATTCGCTCCCAGAGATCCGCGCCGACCGAGTCGACCACCTCACAATCGATCCCGAGCGCTTCGATCTCATTGCAGCGCGCCGCCACGGCCGCGGCAAAGCCCGTGGTGTGGGTGATGCTGCCAATGATGTCGGGCGGCCAAAGAGGTTCGCGCTTTTCACCCGCCAGCAGCGAAACCCTCTCCAGTCCCAACTCGGTCATGCAACGGTGCGCACAAGCGCGGCCGCGTGTAAAATCATCGATTCTCTTTTGTGCGCAATGGTTTATGAATGCTAGCTCAGACGCAGTCAGAACAGTTCGCGGCGCCGTGCCGGTGAGTTCGACCGCCACCACACCCTTCGGGAACAGGCCACCCAACTCGGCCGATAGTTGCGCAGGATTGTCCGCCATCTCATTTGTGGCACTTGGTTCGCCGACGGCGATCGATGGGTTATTCATCATGGGAGCTACATCATAGGCCCGCAGACGGCGTTCATCGCGTCCTGACATGGCACACGCATATCGACCGGATATTGATGGCCTCCGGGCTGTTGCTGTCGTAGCAGTCCTTGGGTTTCATGCCTTTCCGGACGCCTTTCCAGGTGGCTTTACCGGCGTCGACATCTTCTTTGTCATTTCCGGTTTCCTCATTTCAGGAATCATCCTGGGCGAGCTGAAAGCCGGAACGTTCACGTTCGGTCAGTTCTACGCACGCCGGGTGCGGCGAATCTTCCCTGCCCTGGCACTGGTTCTCGGGGCCACTTTGTTTCTCGGGTGGCTGTGCCTGTCCCCGTACGAATACGAGCAACTCGGCGGACACGTGGCTGCGGGCGCCGGCTTTGTATCGAACCTGCTGCTGTTTCACGAGAGCGGCTATTTCGACACCGACTCGGCGCTCAAGCCGCTGCTGCATCTGTGGTCCCTCGGCGTCGAAGAGCAGTACTACCTTCTGTGGCCACTGTTGCTCTTCGCCCTGCGCAGGCACATCCACAGCATCTTCTGGCTGATTCTCGGGGTCGCCGCCGCCTCGTTCGTGTTGAATATCCTGTTGGTCCATCGCCAGCCGAGCGCGGCGTTCTACCTGCCGGCCACGCGTTTCTGGGAATTGATGATCGGGAGCATCGCCGCGTACCGGGATCTGTATTCGGCGCGCCGCTTCGAGATGTCGGCGCCGGTCCGCAACATCACTGCGACCGCGGGGGTCGCGCTTCTGGCGCTGGCGTTTGTGCTGGTGCACGACGGCCACGGGTTTCCGGGATGGTGGGCTCTCCTGCCGACCGCCGGTGCCGTGCTGCTGATCCAGGCAGGCCCGGACGCGTGGATCAATAAGAACCTGTTGGCGAATCGCGCGATCGTTTACATCGGATTGATCAGCTACCCGCTGTACCTGTGGCACTGGCCGCTTTTGACCTATGCGCGAATTCTCTACACCGGCGTTCCACCGGTCGGGGTGCGAATCGGCGCATTGCTTCTCGGGGTCGCGTTGGCCTGGGCCACCTACGAGTTTGTTGAGAAGCGCGTGCGCCGCCTGGGACGGGGTCCGACGGCGGTGCGCACTGCGGGCCTCGCCAGCGCGGCAGTGGGTACGTTGGCCGTCCTCGGGGTCCTCGTCGTCACCAGTGTTGTTAAGTCGCGTTCGAGCTCCATTCCCTATCTTGCTGAAATCTCGGCCGCTTACTCCGACTGGCACATTCACGACCTGGGGAATATCCCCGGCAACGCCCAGGGCACCGTACTGTTCTTCGGCGACAGTCACATGCAGCAGTTCTGGCCGCGGCTGGCGGAATTGACATCGGATGACCGCGCTCTGCACCACACCGTGTTGTTCAGAACGCGCGGCGGCTGCGCTCCGATTCCCGGCATTGAGCGCACGGGCTACGGCTGCGCGAAGTTTGTCGACCAGACCTTCGCCCTGGCGCATCAGCGCGAGATTCAGACTGTCGTCATCAGCGCTTCATGGGTTGGATTCGCTGACCGCAAGGACTACTACAAGGCCGGCGATGAAGACGGCGAGCCGCTGAAGATGCTTACGCCGCAGACGCAGTGGGTTATGGACGGATTTGAATCCGCTGTCGCAGGACTCGTGGCGGCCGGCAAGCACGTTGTGATCGTGCTGTCTTCTCCGTACGGTAGAGAATTCGACCCCAGGCAAATGGCGCGGCGCGACGGTTTGAGCTTCCGCGTGAGTCTGCCGAGGCCTGTGTCCCGCCAGGCCGTGGATGCGGATTCCGCCTACATCGATGATCGTTTGATAGAGATTGCGAGGCGTACGCATGCGAGCGTGCTCGATCCGCTCGACACTATCTGCAGTCCGACGCAGTGTCCAACGTTGGACTCGGAAGGCAAGCCGCTTTTGAAGGACGAATCCCATCTGCGCTCGTCTTTCGTGCAATCCCATTTCGATGCCTTTGACCACTTTGTGATGGTGAACCCTGCAACCAGCACCGTGTCAGCCCGCAGCCCTTGACCTGGGATAATGCGGATACCCGCGACAGACTCGAACATGTAGCGTCGGATCTTTCCGAGCGTCGGGCAAGTGTGAACCACTCGACACTTTGAGGAAAATCCGGCTCGGCCGCGCTAGGAGGGCACACTTACCGCGACCGTCTCGAAGCATTCTGGCCGCCATTGGGGCCATGCTTCCAGTACTGTGTACGGGCAGGTCTTGCGCTGCGCGAAAAATGAAAACATCTCCGGCATCGATTCCAGAAGGCTTCGATCAGACTGCGGCGCGCTTTCGCGATCATGCGGCAATTGCCGGCGACGCCGCGCAATTCACGTATGCGCAGCTCGCCGCCAAAGCTGACCGCATCGGAAGCTGGCTGCGGGCGCGGGGCATCGGGCGTGGCCATACAGTTGGACTGTTCGCCCAGCGCTCCGTGGATACCATTGCCGCGATCCTGGGCATCCTCAAGGCGGGCGCGGCCTATGTGCCGCTCGATCCGGCATACCCGAAGAAGCTCCTGCAATACATCTACGAGGACAGCCTGCCGTCGGCGATGTTGGTGCAGGGTAGTCTCGTTGCCAGCCGTCCCCAGGATGTGTTCTGGAAGGGCGAGGCGCTGAGCCTGGATGCTGACATGGACCTGCCGGACACCTCCGGTGGCGTCTGGGGCTGGCCTGAGATCGAGCCCGATGATGTTGCATATATCATGTACACCTCGGGGTCGACGGGGCGCCCCAAAGGCGTAATCGTCCCCCACCGCGCCGTCCTGCGGCTCGTGCTCGACAATGACTTTGCGACGCTTGGACCGGACGAAGTCATTCTGCAGATGGCCCCCCTGTCGTTTGACGCATCGACGTTTGAAATCTGGGGGGCGCTGCTGAATGGCGGGAAGCTGGCCGTCGTCTCGAATCCCTATCCGTCGCTGGATGACATCGCGGCGGAGATCGCCCGTCATGGCGTAACGACGATGTGGCTGACGGCGGGATTGTTCCACTTGATGGTGGACAACAATCCCGAGGGCTTGAGGCCGCTGCGTCAGTTGCTGGCCGGAGGTGACGTTCTTTCGCCGCCTCATGTCCTGAAGGCCTTGCGCGCCCTCCCCGGCTGCCGCCTGATCAATGGTTACGGTCCCACTGAAAATACAACCTTCAGTTGCTGTTATACGGTGCCCCGTGATTACGACGGCTCAGCCGCGCTTCCCATCGGTAAGCCGATCCGGCAGACCGACGCGCTGATTCTCGATGAGTCACTGCAGCCTGTCGGCGTGGGTACTGAAGGTGAGTTGTATGTTGGCGGCGCGGGCGTCGCGCTCGGATATCTGAAGCGCCCGGAGCTCACCGCCGAGCGGTTCATCCACCTGCCGCGCGGTATTTTCGTTTACAGGACCGGTGACCGGGTCCGCATGCGCGCTGACGGCAACATCGAGTTCCTCGGCCGCCAGGACCGCCAGGTCAAGATCAACGGCAAGCGCGTGGAGCTGGATGAGATCGAGGCGCGCATGCGCGCGACCGGCCTCGTTCAGGATGCGGCGGTTGTGTGTCCGCCCGGAGCAGTCGGCCATCGGTCCATTATCGGTTTCGTGACCGCCAAGGGCCCGCTGGACGTTGAACAACTTCGCCGGGTGCTCCGGGACGACCTGCCGGATCACATGATTCCGGCGTCGATCACGCAGTTGGAATCCTTTCCGCTTTCGCCGACCGGCAAGGTGGATCGCGCTCAATTGCCTCTGGTGGCGGTCAAGCCACCCGATGACATCCGCGGCCGCGCGCCGCTCAACGCCACTGAAGCCTCACTGCGCGAAATCTGGCGCAAGGTGTTGGGCACCCAGGCCGTTGGCGTCGACGACAACTTCTTCGATCTCGGTGGAACGTCGCTGGGCCTCATGGAGGTGCACGCGCAGATCAAGCGTTCGATGAGCAGTGACATCACTGTTGTCGAGATGTTCCAGTATCCGCGCATCAGCGCGCTGGCCGAGCGCATGTCGCGCGCGGCGCCGGCGCGCGCGGAAACCCGCGCAGCTCACGCGCGCAGTGGCGAAAGTTTGATTGCGATCGTCGGCATGTCCGGGCGGTTTCCGGGTGCTCGTACGGTCAGCCAGTTCTGGGAGAACCTGCGCAACGGTGTCGAGTCGATCACCCGCTTCAGCGAGGCGGAGCTGGAAGACAGTTTCAGCGACGAGGTCCGGCGCCAGCCCAACTTCGTGAAGGCGCGGCCCATTCTCGAAGAGGTGGACCAGTTCGACGCCGATTTCTTCGGCATGTACGCCCGTGAGGCAGAGCTCACCGACCCGCAGCACCGTGTATTCCTCGAGTGCGCCTGGGAGGCCTTGGAAAGCGCGGGTTGCGATCCACGAAGCTTTGCCGGTCCCATAGGTGTCTTCGCCGGCGCGAGCATCGGCACTTACTTCCTCGAGCACGTGCTGCGCGACCGGCGCACGATCGAGGAGTTCACCAGCAACTACCAGGTGGGGTGCTACCCCATGTTGCTGGGCACCGGCGCGGACTTCCTGGCCACGCGCGTCGCCTACAAGTTGGATCTGAAGGGACCCGCCGTCGCGGTGTCCAGCGCGTGCTCAACCTCGCTCCTCGCGGTCGCACAGGCATGCCAGAGCCTGAGCGCCGGCCAGTCCGATCTCGCCCTGGCCGGTGGCGTATCCATCACCTTCCCGCAGAAGCGGGGCTACCTCCACCTCGAAGGCGGCATGGTTTCGGCCGATGGCACGTGCCGGACGTTCGATGCCAATGCGACGGGTACGATTTTCGGCAGCGGCGCGGGTGTTGTAGCACTCAAGCGTTTGTCCGATGCGCAGCGCGATGGGGACTATATCTACGCGGTGATCCGCGGCAGCGGCATCAATAATGATGGCGCGGCCAAAGTGGGCTTCACGGCCCCGAGCGTTGACGGACAAGCGGCAGCCATTGAGATGGCGCATGCCAGCGCCGGAGTGGATGCCCGCTCCATCAGCTACGTCGAGTGCCATGGCACCGCGACGCCTCTGGGCGATCCCATCGAGGTGGCCGCGCTCACCAAGGCTTTCCAGGCCACCACGAGCGACAAGCAGTTCTGCGCCGTCGGCTCGGTAAAATCCAACATCGGACATCTGGATGTCGGTGCGGGCGTCGTGGGTTTGATCAAGACGGCGTTATCGTTGAAGCACGGTGTGCTGCCGCCTTCGCTGCACTATACGGCGCCGAACCCGCAGATCGACTTCGCGTCGACGCCCTTCTACGTCAATTCGAAGTTGACCGACTGGCCGCGGCACGGTGGACCTCGTCGCGCTGGCGTCAGTGCATTCGGAGTTGGTGGTACCAACGTGCACCTGGTGCTCGAAGAGGCGCCTTCGGCCGAGGGTTCCGTGGCGTTCGGCACGGCTCGGGTGGCGCCAGCTGCTGGGGCCCTTCCGGCTGTCGAGGGATCTGATGTTGCTCCTCAGGCGTCCGAGCTGTTGGTTGTCTCGGCCCGCAGCGAAGCGGCTGTCGCTGCCGCGCGCACGAACCTGGCTGCGTATTTGCGTGCGAACCCGCAGACATCGCTGAGTGCGGTGGCGCACTCGCTGCAGACGGGCCGTCGCGCATTTGCTCATCGCTCATTCGTTGTGGGCCATACCGCCGACGATGCGGCTTCCGCGTTAGAGGCAGCCTCGACTGCAGGATCAGCATCCGCGGCTGCCCGCGTGCTGCAAGGCAAGAACGCCGCTGTCGCCTTCATGTTCCCGGGTCAGGGATCGCAGTATCCGGACATGGCTCGCGATCTCTACGTCGGCGAGCCTGAGTTCCGGTTGCACTTCGATCGCTGCGCGCAAATTTGCCGCACGGTCCTGGGCGAGGATCTCGCGGCGATTGTCTACCCCGCTGTGAATTCGCCCGAGGCGGCGAAGCGGTTGATGAACACGAAGTTCGCCCAGCCGGCGATCTTCGCGATCGAGTATTCGCTCGCCAAGCTGTGGATGAGCTGGGGTATCCAGCCGTCTGCCATGATTGGCCACAGCGTGGGTGAGTTTGTCGCCGCGGTGATGGCCGGCGTGATGTCACTCGAGGACGCTTTGCCTCTCGTGGCGCTACGCGGGCGCCTGATGCAGGAGCTGCATCGCGGCTCGATGTTGTCAGTGCGATTGCCGGAGCTGGAGCTGCGGTCTCTGTTAGGCGGTGATGTTGCCATCGCTGCCGTCAATGGGCCATCGCTGACGGTTGCTTCCGGACCGGATGCCGCCATCCAGGCTCTCGAGAAGACACTCCAGGAACGTGGAGTGATCTGCCGCCACCTTCATACATCACACGCATTTCATTCGGCGATGGTTGAGCCCATCGTGGAGCCGTTGCGGGAACGGTTGCGGCAGATACGACTTTCATCACCGACGCTGCCGTATGTTTCGTGCGTTACGGGGACCTGGATCAAGGAGTCGGAGGCGACTTCGGCTCAGTATTGGGCGCGGCATGCCCGTGAAACGGTTCGTTTCGCGGACGGCATCAAGACGATGCTCGGCATGGAGTCCGCGCCGATTCTGTTGGAAGTCGGGCCTGGCAATGTGTTGTCCACGCTCGCCTTCCAGGCGTTGCAGGGAGCAACCAACCCCGTTATCACTTCCCTGCAGGATTCCGCGCGGGAATCGTCCGATCGGGCTTGCATGCTGGATGCGCTCGGACGTCTGTGGACGCATGGCGCCGAGCCGGCCTGGAGTGCCTTGCATCGGCAGCCAGTGCAGCGGGTGCCGCTGCCCACGTACCCGTTCGAGCGAAAGCGATATTGGATCGAGGCGCCGCCGAAAGTGCGTGGCGCCAGTGCCGTGACACCTGTTGTGCCCGCGGCCGAATCACCGGTTTCTCAGGACGTTACTGCGATGATACAACAAAACACGCCCTCCTCACCCCAGGCGGACCGAGTCGCCGAGCTGAGCGCCGCGATTGCGGCAATCCTGGAAAACCTGTCGGGCAGCGCGCCACCGTCGACGACCGCGCCCATCAGCTTCCTGGAAATGGGTTATGACTCGCTGTTCCTGACGCAGGTGGCGCAGAAGATTCAGAGCCAGATGAAGGTGAAGATCACCTTCCGGCAGTTGCTCGCGCAGTACTCGACGATTCCAACACTGGCCGCCTTCCTGGCTGAGAAGGTACCCGCCAGCGCGGTTCCCACGCGCGCCCCCGCAACGCCTGCCGCCGCGCCGGCCGCGGTTGCCATGGCTGCCGGCCCCGCAACGTTGTCGTCCGTCCCCGCGCCTGGAGTGGCGGCCTTCGCCCCAGCGCCCGTTGGATTCGCCGGTGCCGCGCCGGCCGCGACATGGGCTCGCCCGCCCGTCGGCGCCGCACCGCTGGCCGCCAGCGTCGGCGGCCTCGAGGGGTTGTTCCGCGACCAACTCAACATGATGTCGCAGCTCATCAGCCGTCAGTTTGACGTGCTGCAGGGAATAGGACTCACGCCGGGGGCCGCGCCCGCTGGTACGGTCACCCCTGCAGCCGTTATCAATCCCGCGCCCGCCAATGGTGGCCCTGCCGCCGCTTTCGCCCCGAGCCAGGCCGCGCCGGCAGTTGCAACCACCACCGCGCCGTCTCCGGCCGCAGCCGCGCCGGAGCAGCCGGCCGAGGCGCCGCAACCGTCGCGGTTCGCGGTTTTCAATCCGAGGGAGGCCGCTTCCAACAAGGGGCTGACACCCGAGCAGCAGGCTCACGTAAACGACCTCACCGCCCGCTACAACCGCAAGACCATCGGGTCGAAGAACTACACCGAGCAGCACCGCTCAGTGTTGGCCGACCCGCGCGCCGCGTCCGGCTTCCGCACGGAATGGAAAGACATGGTCTACCCGATCGTCACCGATCGCGCCAAAGGCTCCAAGCTGTGGGACCTGGACGGCAACGAGTACGTGGACCTGGTCAACGGCTTTGGCCAGACCGCCTTCGGTCACTCGCCTGACTTCGTTGTCAACGCGGTCAAGGAGCAGTTGGACAAGGGCTTCGCCATCGGTCCGCAGGCCGATCTCGCGGGCAAGGTTGCCGAGCTGTTCTGCGAGATCACCGGCAACGACCGGATGACCTTCTGCAACACCGGCTCCGAAGCCGTGATGGCTGCGATGCGCCTCGCCCGCACCGTCACCGGCCGCGAAAAGATCGTTATATTTAACGGCGACTACCACGGTCAGTTTGACGAGGTGTTGGTCAAAGGCGTGCAGCGCGCCGGCGCTGAGCCTCGCTCGATGCCCGTGGCTCCAGGCATCCCCGCTTCGGCCGTGCAAAACATGATCGTCCTGGACTACGCCACGCCCGCAACGTTGCAGTGGGTCCGTGACAACGTCGAAGACCTGGCTGCGGTGATCGTCGAGCCGGTGCAGAGTCGGCATCCGAGCCTGCAGCCGTTCGAATTTCTGCGTGAAATCCGCAAGATCACCGAGGCCGCCGGCACGGCATTCGTGATGGATGAAGTGGTAACAGGTTTCCGCACTCATCCGGGCGGAATGCAGGCGTTGGCTGGCGTCCGTGCCGACATGGCCACCTACGGTAAGGTGGTCGGCGGTGGGTTGCCGATCGGCGTGCTCGCCGGCAACCGGAAATTCATGGACGCGCTGGACGGCGGCGCCTGGCGATTCGGTGACGATTCCTTCCCGGAAGTGGGCGTAACGTTCTTTGCAGGAACGTTCGTGCGCCATCCGTTGGTGCTCGCATCCGCGTGGGCTGTGTTGAATCACATCAAGACCCAGGGTCCGCAGATGCAGGAGAAGCTGCAGAAGCGCACCTCCGAGCTCGCGGCCGATCTCAATACGCTGTTCCAGAAGTACGGCTTGAAGACGAAGGTGGAAACCTACGCGAGCTGGTTCTTCTTCAACATCCATGGTGAGCATCCGAACGCATCGCTGTTGTTCTATCACCTGCGGTTGCGCGGCGTGCACATTCAGGACGGCTTCCCATGCTTCCTGACGACGTCCCATTCCGAAGCCGACTTCCAGCTGATCTACAACGCGTTTGCGCAGAGCATCGCCGAGCTGAATGCCGTGGGCATTCTGGGCTCTCCGGTCGCCGGCGAGCCTTCAAAAAAAGTTAGCGGCGCCGAAAGCGGCGGTATCCCGCTGACCGAGAGTCAGACCGAAATCTGGCTCGCCGCCCAGATGGGCGACGAGGCCTCTTGTGCATTCAACGAGTCGGTGAGCCTCGCCCTCAACGGCTCATTGAATGAACCCGCGCTGCGCTCGGCACTGACGTTGTTGTTGGAACGGCACGATGCCCTGCGCGCCACCTTCACGGCCACCGGCGAAGAGATGCGCATCAGCGCGGCCGGGCCCGTTGATCTGCCCACGACGGATCTCTCCGGCAAACCCGATCCGAAAGCCGCCGCCGAACACCTCATTGCCGAGGATGCGCGGACGGCGTTCGATCTGGTGAATGGCCCGTCAGCCCGCTTCCAGTTGCTGCGCCTCGCCCCCGATCATCACATCCTGGTGTTCACCGGACACCACATCATCATCGACGGCTGGTCGATCAACGTGGTGGTCAGCGAGCTCGCCGAAATCTACCCCGTGTTGTGCAACGGCGGAACGCCACAGCTGGCTCCTGCCCTGCACTTCAGCACGTACGCCCGCGATCAGCACAATCGCGACGCGGCGGAAGCGGCGAAAACCGAAGCCTACTGGCTCGATCAGTACCGCGAGCCCACCCGGACGCTGGACCTCCCCACGGATCGTCCGCGGCCGGCCCTGAAGTCGTATGCCGGCTCCAGCCGCTGCCGCCGCATTGACGCGAGCCTGTATCAGTCGCTCAAAAAGAGTGGCGCGAAGGCCGGCAACACGTTGTTTGTCACGCTGCTCGGCGCCTTCCAGGCACTGATCGGCAGGCTCTGTGACCAGACCGAAGTGGTGGTCGGTGTCCCGACGGCCGGTCAGTCACTCCTCGAGGACCAGATTCTCGTGGGTCACTGTGTCAACTTCCTGCCCATCCGTGGCGCGTGGAACGAAAAAACGGCGATCGGTGAGCATCTGCGCACGGTTTCGAAGAATGTTCTCGATGCCTATGAGCACCAGAGCTACACGCTGGGCACGCTCGTGCGCAAGTTGAAGCTCGCCCGCGAAGCGAATCGGGTGCCACTGGCGGAGATCCAATTCAACCTGGAGCGCCTCGCGGACCGGATAAAGTTGCCCGGACTCGACATCAACGTCGCCCCCAACAGCAAGGCCGCGGTCAACTTCGACCTGTTCCTGAACGTGATCGAGTCCGAAAGCGGGCTGCGCCTGGACTGCGATTACAACACCGACCTGTTCGATGCCGCGACCGTCGACCTGTGGCTCGACTGCTATCAGGCGCTTCTCGAGTCGATTGTGGCGGATCCGGCCACGCCGGTGTTGAAAATCAACTACCTGCCGGCAGCCGAACGGCAGCGCGTGCTCACGGACTACAATCGCACGCAGGCCCCCTTCCCGAACATTGTCGTCCAGCAGTTGTTTGAGAAGCAGGTTACCGAGCGGCCGCAAGCCGTCGCCGCGCGATTCCGCGACGACAGCATGACTTACGAGTCGCTCAACCGGCGCGCGAACCAGCTCGCCAACGTCCTGCTGCGCCGAATGGGTGGCGCTCGCAAGGAAGGTGCGCCTCAACCGCTCGTCGCCATCATCGTCGACCGGTCCCTCGACATGTTGGTGGCCCTGCTCGCGACTCTGAAGGCAGGTGGTGCATACGTCCCGCTGGATCCAACACACCCGGCGCAACGCTTGCGCCACATCCTGAAGGATGCCGGTGTCGCGGCAGTGATTACCGATGGCACGGTCGACATCGAGCTACCGAACGCGAACGTTCCGACGATCGACATCCGCAAGGAAATTGCAACGATCGCGGCTACTACGCCTGCGCAACCCGCCGTGAACGTGCAGCCGAGCGATCTCGCCTACGTGATCTACACGTCGGGCTCCACGGGCCTGCCCAAAGGCGTGGAAGTCCCGCATTCGGCGGTGGTCAACTTCATGACCTCCATGAGTCACGAGCCCGGACTCACGAAGGACGACGTGCTGCTGGCCGTAACCACCCTCTCCTTTGACATTGCAGGGCTGGAGCTCTTCCTGCCTCTGAGCGTCGGTGGGCAGGTGGTCATTGCCGAGAGCGACGAGGTCATCGACGGATTCGTGCTCCTGCAGCACCTGGAGAACTGCGCCGCAACGGTCATGCAGGCAACGCCCGCGACGTGGCGAATGCTCCTCGAGGCGGGATTCCAGGCAAAAGCCGGTTTCAAGATGTTGTGCGGCGGCGAGGCATTGCCCCGGGAGGTTGCGAACCGCCTGCTGGCCGGCGCCGGTGAGCTCTGGAACATGTACGGTCCCACCGAGACGACTATCTGGTCTTCCTGCACGCGGGTCACCGCGGGGGATGCGCCCATTACCGTGGGCAAGCCGATTGCCAACACTCAGTTCCTCGTCCTGGATCGGAACGACCAACCGGTTGCTCCGGGCGTATCGGGGCAATTGCACATCGGTGGCGATGGCGTGGCGCGCGGTTATCACAACCGTCCTGAGCTCACCGCCGAGAAGTTCGTCCGCAACCCGTACCCGTCGGGACGCATGTACCGCACAGGCGATCTGGCCAAATGGCTGCCGAATGGCGAGCTGCAGGTTCTCGGCCGCATGGATCACCAGGTGAAGCTGCGGGGTTTCCGCATCGAAACCGGCGAGATTGAAGCGGTGCTGCAGCGAAAAGCGGGGTTGAATGCGGTCGCGGTCATCCTCCGCGAGGACAATCCCGGCGTACACCGGCTCGTGGCGTACTACGTCGAGCCGGCCGGTAGCAACACGTCAACGGATCAGTTGCGCACAATACTGATGGAAGATCTTCCTGAGTACATGATTCCGACGGCATGGATGAGACTGGATCGGCTGCCAGTGTCGCCGAACGGCAAGTTGGACCGGGCCGCGCTGCCAAAACCGGAAGCCCTGGCCGTGACCGAGGCGGAATTTGTTCCCGCCCAGACACAAACTGAAGTCCGGCTCGCGAAAATCTGGGCAGACGTCTTGCATCTGTCCCGGGTCAGCGTAACCATGGACCTGTTGAAGCTGGGCGCCGATTCCATTCAATTATTCCAAATGATCGCGCGCTCCAGCCGGGAGGGGTTCCGGGTGACCGCAAAACAGTTGCTGCAGCACAGGACCGTGCGGGGTGTGGCTGCACTGTTGGACGGCGGTTCCACGGTCGAGGCGTCCGCCGCGGAGGCTCGTTCGAGTCTGCCGACCCTGGGACAGTTCAAGCGCAACCGGACCGCGGCCACACAAAGCAAGCGATGACGAACGGATGGCGACGGCGAGCAACTTCATTTTTCCTGCTTCCGAACCGGTGAAAGACACCGCGCCGGAAACCGCGGCCGCCGAGGTCGATTTTCCGTGCTCGGTGGCGCAGGAGCGCTTCTGGCTGCTCGACCGGCTCGAGCCGGGCAATCCGTCGTACAACGTCGCCGTGCGCTGGCAGCTCCAGGGACACACCGACCCGGAGCTGCTCGAACGCGCCTGGCGCGAAATCATCGCCCGCCACGAAGTGTTGCGGACCCGGTTTCTCGAGGTTGACGGCAAACCGATCCAACGCGTCGCGCCGCTCAGCACATTCAAACTCGGTCAGGTTGACCTGACCTCGCTCGCGGAAGCGGAGCGTGCCGAAGAAGGCGACCGCATCGGCCTCATCGAGGCGCGGGCTCCGTTTGGTCTGCAGAACGGTCCCCTGCTGCGCGTGGTCCTACTGCGCTACTCGTCGGAAAAATCCATCATTCTCGTCACGTCGCACCAGATCGTGTGCGACGGTTGGTCGATCGGTGTGATGGCCCGCGAGATGGGCCAAATCTATCAGGCCCTGGCGAACGGCGTGCCGCACGAGCTCGAGCCCTTGGGGATTCAATACGGCGACTACGCCGAATGGCAGCTCGAGTGGTTGAAGCAGCGGGGAATCGCGGCTGAGACGGCCTATTGGAGCAAACAGCTGGAAGCTGTGGCGCCGTTCGAAGTGGTTGCCGATCGTCCCCGCCCGGCGGTTCCCACCACCAACGGTGCGATCGCCTCGATTGTGCTGCCGCGCGAGCTGACCAACCGCCTGCAGGAGCTCACCGCCGAAACCGGCGTGACCCTGTTTGCCGCGGCGGTTGCCACACTCAGCGCGGTGTTGGCCCGTTACACCGGCCGGAACGAAATTGTCGTCGGCACGCAGGTGTCCGATCGCGACCAGGTCGAGCTCGAGCCGATGATCGGCCAGTTCGTGAACTCGCTGGTGCTGCGTAACCGCCTGGACGGGGATCCGCGCTTCACCCAACTGTTGGAGCGCACGAGCACGACCATATCCGAGGCGCTCGAGCACAAGAACATTCCCATCGAGAAGCTGCTGGGAATGGTCAAGGCCGGCCGTGGCGGCAGCAACAGCCCGGCCGTGTCCATCAACTTCATTTTCCAGCGCACGTTCATTGAAGACCAGGACTACGGTGAGTTCCGGCTGATCGACCTGCCATCGCTGCCCGCGGGCGCCATTTACGATCTGAACTTCTTCATGATCGAGCGGCCCGTGGGCTGGCGCTTCTCGTGCCAGTACAACACTGACCAGTTTGAGCGCGACACCGTCGACCGCCTGTTGAGCTACATCCAGGCAACCATGGAAAGTGCCGTGAGCAGCCCTTCCCGGCGAGTGTCGGAATTGCGCCTCGCGGATCCGGCCGCGGTGAATGCCCTGTTGCCAAGGCTGCAAGGCCCAACACGGGCGTTTGATCAGACAGTGGCAGCGCTGTTCGCATCTCAGGCACGGGCCGCGGGCGATGCAATCGCGATCTCCTTCGGCGACCAGCGCCTCAGCTACGGGCAGCTCGACGCGGAGTCGAGCCGATTCGCGCGGTTACTGATGGAGCAAGGCGTTACGCCGGGCAGCCGCGTAGGCGTGCAGCTACCGCGGTCGTTGGACTTGGCAATTGCCACGCTGGGCGCCTGGAAGGCCGGCGCGGCTTGCGTGGTGTTGAATACAGACGCAGCGGCGGAAGTAACTCAGCGGTACCTCGGATCGGCCGGAGCCAAGGTGGTTGTCACTACGCCCGCGCACGGCAGTAGTGTCACCGGCGCCGCGGTTGTCACGTCCGTGGCTGGTGCTCCGCGAGACACGAACGCGAGACTGCCGGTCGTGACTGCGCAGTCGCCTGCGGCGGTCTGGTTCACAAACAATGACACGCCGATCCCCGTTGAACTGTCACATCAGGCACTCGTCAACTCCATTACCTCGCTGCACGAGAAACTCGGTGGCACTCGCGCGGACGTGTACCTGTCAGCAGGCCCGGTGACGACCCCGGCCATCGCCGCGGAGTTGTTCCTGCCTTTGGCATTCGGCGCAAAAGCCCTGTTCGCGATAGGTCAGCAGGCAACGACCGTCGACGGTCTGCGGCATCTGCTCAAGCAAGCCCGCGTCACGACCGTGTTTGCAACCTTCCCGAAGGCAACCGAGCTGCTGCTCGCAATGCCCGCGGACCTGACAATTCCGAGGATCGTCGGCGACCGCAAGACATTGTCGCCACGGCTGATACCCTGCTGCAATGAGCTGTGGGCCCTGCATACCTACATCGAAACCGCGGGCGCGGTTTCGGCCCGACGCATCGGGCAGGCACACGATCTTCGCCTCCTGGGCGAACCCTTCGCCAACACGCGCTTCTACGTGTTGGATGAAACTCTCCGTCCGCCGCCACTCGGCGGCCGGGGCGAGCTCTACATCGCCGGCAACCTGGGTGCGGTGGACGAATCCGCGCCCGAAACCGAGGGACTGTTCACCTACGCTGCCGGCGATGAGCGGACACTCAGAACTCGCGACTCCGCGCGCCTGCGCGCAGACGGCGTAGTGGAGATCATCGACGAGCGGCCAGCAGCTGAAACCGCCGCGCCAGAACCAGTCGCCGCGGAAAGCGACGAACCGGTCGACCCTGAGATTGAGAACCGCATCCGCGCCATCTGGGCGGAGCTGCTCGGCGCGGACCTCAACAGCATCGACACGCACTCCAACTTCTTCGAGATGGGCGGCCACTCTCTACTGGCCGCGCGCATGCTGACCAAGGTGGAAGCCGCCCTGGGCCGCCGCATCACGCTCACCTCCCTGTTCCGGTCTCCCACCGTGCGCGGACTGGCGCGCCTGGTGACGAGCGACGCCCGCGAATTCGATTTCCGCCAGATGGTGAAGCTGCAGGCGGATGGCGCCAACCTTCCCCTGATCGCCATCAACAACACCGGCGTCTATTACATGTTGGCCAAACGGCTCGGGCCGCAACAACCGGTGACCTCGCTGCAGGTATTCGACCCGGCGGCGAAACACGACTCGCTGCCGAAGACTCTCGAAGAAATCGCCGCGGAGTACGTCAAGCTGATTCATCGGGTTCACCCTCGAGGACCCTACCTGCTCGCAGGCTGGTGCGTGGCGGGCGCCCTGGCATTCGAGATCGCCCGGCAGCTCACCGCCGCGAACCAGCAGGTGCGCAATGTCTTCCTGCTCGACTCGTGGGCCCCGAACTACTTCACCCGCCTGCCGTGGCTGCGCCGCGTGATCGGTCATTATTCACTGCGCCTGGCACTGACTCTGGCGGACTGGCGACGCTTCCGAACCGGCGAGCAGACGTTTGCCGAGTTCATGGAACATCGCAACAGCGTACGCAAAATGCGTAAGCTGCTGGCCGCGGGCCATACGTCCCAACGGCCTGTTGAGAGTACGACGGGACCGGAGCAGTACGACAAGTGGCTCCTGGAATACCTCCAGGAGACGACCAACCGCTACGAGCCCAAGCCGTACAGCGGCCGCATCACGCTCTTCCGCAGCAAGGGCGAGCCCACGGGCCTGCTGTTTGATCCGCTGGCCGGTTGGGGCCGGTTTGCGCGGGGTGGGATCGAGCTGGAGCTGGTCGACGGCAACCACTACACCATGTTCCAGGATCCCGGGGCCACGCAGATGGCGGAAGCCATGGCGAAGCTCATCGGCGCGGATTGAACGGGGCCGGGCGCCCCGCTTCCTCGCCGTCTCACCGCACATGCGCTGCTTCGAACTCCTCCTGACTCTTGGCTGCGCCGGCTACTTTGTGCGCCTCGCCACCCTGCCCCGGCTGGCCGCGCCCTGGCCGCTGGTGTTGTCGCTGTTGCTCGTGGCGCTGCTGTTGACCCAGGTCGTGATTGAAGGCTGGCGCCTGCCGATGCTACCGGTCTACGCGGTCGTGCTCGCCGCGGTCGCTGAAGCCATTGCTCCCGGCACGCGCACTCCCGGGATGCTCCTCCTCGCTACGACTGCCGCCGTCGGGATATTGGCGATGTCCGCAGTGGCCGCATTGTTGTTTCAGCGTCTCAACATCACACCTCCGACCGGGCCACTGACTGTTGGTGTTGCCGCCCTTCCCGCCGCTGCGCGTGCCCCGGGGGCCGGTGGCACAGAGGATCTGCCGCCACCCGTGCGGTACGTGTGGTATCCAGGCGTTCCTCCAACAATGGGCCAACAACTGTCGGCCTTCCTTGCCGCTCGTTTTGCCAGCGGGTTGAATGCAGCCGACCGGGTACCGGCTACCTCCAACCTGGCGCCCGCCCACGGCAAATACCCGGTTCTGGCGTATTTCGGTGGCTGGCCCGAAGACGGTGTACAGAATCGCTCGCTCATCTGTGAGCTCGTCAGCCGTGGCTTCGTGGTCGTGACATTGCAATACCCGCAGACCGACGTCGTCGCCAGACCCATGGCGTTCTATGAATCAGATGCCCGCTTCCAGCATTCCGTAGACCTGAACGATGAGCGGACGCAGATCTACGCGCGCGATGCCTCGACCGCGTTGGATGATCTGCGCAAGACTCCCGTCTATGCCGACATTGTCGATCTGGAACACAGCGGAATCTTCGGCTACTCCTTTGGCGGAGCTGTAGCAGCCCAGGCGACGCATCTCGACCCGCGTTTCAAGGCCGCGGTCAATCTGGACGGTCGCCACTACGCCACCGGGCGGACAGACGGCGTCGAGACTCCCTACATGTTTGTGGGCGAGCTGTTGTTGATGCCGACGGAGGAGATGCTGAGATCGACCGATGCCGTGACACGTTACGAAGCCCGTGCCGACCTCGTCGACTACACCCTCCTGGCGAAAAACCTGCGTCGCCATGGCGGCATCCAGGTCA
>Ga0068863_100002481_pt1 | contig 18337 bp, 12 predicted proteins | sample KBSSwiS62_FD_66596 | JGI IMG/M metagenome (GOLD analysis project Ga0068863, IMG submission 66596) | Switchgrass rhizosphere microbial communities from Kellogg Biological Station, Michigan, USA - KBS Switchgrass S6-2 | ecosystem: Host-associated > Plants > Roots > Rhizosphere > Soil ...
GCAGATGAAAACAGCGCTGCAATATTCCTACACCGAGATTGCGCAGCCGATCACCATGATCCCGGTCGCGCCGCCTCCGCCGCCGCCAAAAATCGTGAAGGTTAACACGCCACCGCCGCAGCCGGTCGTGGAACCGATTCTGAACCCGAAACAGCCACATATTTTTGAGGCACCGAAACTGAACAAGCCACAGCCCAAGGTACACACTGTGGAAACGAAAGCGCCTGACCTGAACCCGGTTTTACAGCCGGCGATGATTGATACCACGCAGCCGAATCAGCCCAAGCGACCGAAGGAAGATGTAAAGGTCGGGATGATGAGCAGCGGGAATGCCACGCCGGCCACCGTGAAGGCTCCGGTGGAAAAAGTGCAGACCGGAGGCTTCGGTGATCCAACTGGGCTGCCTGGAAAAGGCAATCCGAACGCGCACCTGATCGTGAATGCACAAGGTTTGAACACGCTGCCGAATGGACCGGGCTATGGGAACGGAACGGGCGGCGACAAAGGCATTCGCGGAACGGTGGGCAGCACCGGATTTGGGAACGGAACCGCAGTGCCTCCGCAGGGCGGCGGGAAGCGTGGTGGCTCGGTGCAAGCGGGAGGGTTTGCCGACCAAACCGCGCCAGTAGCAGACGCTCCAAAAAAGAAAAGTGGCAACGACGGTCCCGCGGATACAGCTGTTGTAGTGCTGGAGAAGCCGAGGCCAGAGTACACCGCGGAAGGGCGTAGTCTGAAGTTGGAAGGCGACGTTGTTCTGGATGTGGTTTTTCAAGCAAACGGTCACGTGCAAGTAAATCGAGTGCTCAGCGGCTTGGGACATGGATTGGATGAATCCGCGTCCAAGGCCGCGCAACAAATCAAGTTCAAGCCGGCTTTGCGCGAGGGCCAGCCTGTGGACTACCCGGCTCGCGTTCGCATTGAATTCCGATTGGCCTACTGAGGAGAAGTGAGATGCGCAAGTTTCTGACAGGTGTACTTGTTTTTGCCGTGGGTGCCGCAGCCGGACTGCGAGCAGACGATGACCAGTCCAAAAAGATCGCGCTGCTGCCCGAGCAGCCCCGCACGATGGAACAAGTCATCGATCGCGTGACCAGCAATGAAAACCATCTTTACGGGAAGATGAGGGAATATTCGCCGCTGGTGGAGACCTATATCCAGAACCTGAAAGGAGACAAGGATCTCGGCACGGTTCCGGCAGGCGACAAATATTTTCTCGGCAAGGCAGATTTCAGCAAGGGCGTGGGCCTGGTTTCCATTTCCGATACCAACAACAAGGGCAAGAAGATATTTGTGGGCATCGGGAATTTCTTTTCGTTCGCCATGCAGTATCTGCCAGACGGTTTCCTGCAGATGGTGTTCATTGACACCAACGGATTCGACCGGCAGCACTACAAGTTCGACTATGTGAAGCGTGAATTCTTGGGCGAAGTGCGTTGCCTGGTATTCGACGTGACGCCGTTGCCGAAGTCGGGTAAGGGCCGCTTCCTGGGCCGCATCTGGGTGGAAGATCAGGACTTCAACGTCGTGCGGTTCAACGGCGGATACGGCGGCGCGGGGCATTCCAGTTGGTATTTCCACTTCGATAGCTGGCGTTCAAACGTGCAGCCGGGATTGTGGCTGCCGACGTTTGTTTACAGCGAAGAAAACAATTTGCATTACGCGATGACCAGGAAGCTGGACTTCAAGGCGCAGACGCGCATTTGGGGCTACAACCTCGGTCACACATCGCAGGAACAGGAACTGAGCAAAGTGCTGGTGGAGAGCAATGTGACTGATGAGACTTCCACCAACAATGATTTGTCGCCGCTGCAAGCGCAGCGTTCGTGGGACCGTCAGGCGGAGGACAACGTTGCGGACCGGCTACAACGCCTGGGCTTGATGGCACCGAAGGGTGACGTGGACAAGGTTCTGGAAACGGTGGTCAACAACCTGGAAGTCACCAACAACCTGGAGATTGAGCCGGACGTGCGGTGCCGGGTGATGACTACGACGACGCTGGAGTCGTTCACCCTGGGACACACCATTGTCTTGAGCCGCGGATTAATCGACGTCTTGCCGGACGAAGCAAGCCTAGCGGCAATCGTGGCGCATGAACTGGCGCATGTGGTGCTTGGCCATCGCATGGATTCGCAGTATGCGTTTTTTGACCAATTGCTGATCGACGATAAGGATTCCTTCCGGCACTTCGGTTTTGCCCGTACGCCCGACGAGGAAACAGCGGCCAACCAGAAGGGCGCGGAATTGCTGAGCACCGCTCTGAAGAATCCACAAGTGGCGAAAGTATGGCAGATGAACAACGCCGCCATGTTCTTCCAGGCGTTGCAGACACGACAGAAGGAAATTCCCAATCTGATCAGCGCGCACCTCGGAAATCGCGTGCCGAACTTGCCGAACTTGGGTTCGGCACCGGTTGCGGCGCCGGTGGAAACCGCGGCTGCGGGTGACGCCAAGGCTGCAGGCGCGCCAAAGCTGGCGGCTCTGCCGATCGGCGGGCGCGTGAAGATGGATCCCTGGAGCGACAAGCTGGAAATGCTGAAGAGCAAGCCCGTAGGCGTCCTCGCAGAACGCGAGAAGATGCCGTTCGAAGTGACTCCATTCATGCCCTATTTGACGCGGTTTGGCGCCGAGAACGCCAAGCCGATAGCGGCCAGCGCACAGCAAGCGCCGGACGGAACAGCAATCGCCGATCCACCAGCGGCTAAACCCTAACAAGGGTTATTGAGAATTGGCCCGGAGGGGGAACCCTTCGGGCCTTTTTGATTTTACGCGCCGAAAATTCTGCGCAGGTTTCAGTCTGCCGAGGAAAGATTCTTAATGAGCTTGTAGGCAACTTCGACGCCATCGTAGAAATCCTTAACGCCGACGCGTTCATCCTTGCCGTGGGCACGGTTGTCATTTACTTCGAAAAACATGCAGGCGATGCCGTAGGTGGGGATACCGGCGCTGCGGAGAAAACGGCCGTCGGTTGCTCCCGTGGACATGGTCGAGACCACCCGCAGGCCGGGCCAAAAAGCTTGCACGGTTTTCTCTTCGGCTTCGACCACTTCGGGCAAGAGCGGCGAGGGCGGCACCGGAACGGTCGGAATGACGTTCCCGTTGTCGTCTTTGTAGGGAACGATGGTGACCGCGACCTTAGGATCGGCGGCGACTTTTTCCAGGGTCTTGCGCACGGTTTCGGGATCCTCGCCGGGGAGGATGCGGCAGTTCACATTGGCGCGGGCCGTTTGCGGAAGAGCGTTAGGAGCATGGCCACCGGTGAGCATGGTAGCGACGCAAGTGGTATGCAACAACGAATTGTAATAGGGATATTGTGAGAGGCTGCCGGCTGCGGCCGGGTCGGGCGGATCCTTGGCGACGGCGCGCATGTCATCGGCGGTTTGACCTTTGGAGAAAGTTGCAATTTTCTGGAAGTAGTTGCGGGTAATTTCGTTTACGTTCATCGGGAACGAAAACTTTTGCAGACGGCTGAGGGCGCCGGAAAGATGGTAGATGGCGTTGTCCGGCGAAGGAAGCGAGCTGTGGCCGCCAGGATTCAGCGATTCGAACTGATAATCGACGTAGACCTTTTCAGCGGCTTGCAGACCGGCCAGCAAGCGCTTGTCGCCATCGCGCTCAAATTCGCCGCCATCGAGGTTGATGGCATATTCCGCATCGATCCAGTCGCGATGGTTCTTGAGCAGCCAATCCACGCCGTTGGCGCTGCCGCCTTCTTCGTCAGCCGTGAGCGCGAGAACCAAGTCGCGATCCGGCACGTAGCCTTCCGTTTTCAGGCGGACGAAACTGGCGACAAGAAGCGCATCGCCTGCCTTCATGTCTTCGGTGCCGCGGCCGTAAAAATAACTGTCCTTCTCCAAAAACGTAAAAGGGTCGCTGGTCCAGTCCGCGCGGCGGGCTTCGACAACGTCCAGATGGCCGATGAACAAAACCGGCTTGCGTTTTCCCCGGCCCCGATAACGAACGACGAGATTCTTCTTCTTATCGCGGGGCCCAGCGAGGTTGAGGTCTTGTTCAGAAAAGCCAGCCAGACGCAGGCGTTTGGCCATCGCTTCGGAGGCCGCGGTCACGTTACCAACCGAATCGGTGGTATTGATTTCGATGAGCTGCTGCAGAATTTCGCGCGCGAGCTGCTGATTTGTTCCCTTTTCTTGCGCACGCACGAGAGCCACTACGCACAGCATCAGGGGCAGGGCTACGGCAAACTTCGCTACGCGTGTCATCGTCTTCCTTTTTCAAGCTAAGGTGTCGGAACTCCGGAATCTCCATTGGGAGGAGGAAAGCGAACCGGCATCGTGAGAGCGCGCCGGATCCAAGTGGTTACAAAGGAGAGTGAAAAGAAAACAAGAATCAAACTACCCAGCAGAACGGAAAGCACATAAGAGCCCAAGACAAAAATGCCGGCGTTGCGGGGTTGGAGAACAGCGCCCTGCAGCCGCCAATTGACGAAGTTGGCGCATTCGCGCGGCCACTTGTAGAGCCAGTACAAGTTATAAACCGGAATGAAGTGGAACCAGACGGCTCGAGCGGGAGAAATCGGATGCTGCCACCCGGGAACCAGAGAAAGAATTATGTGCAATTTGTGAATGCACACCAGCCAGTACACCCCGCTGACGAAAGCCAGCAGGAACAGGTGCAAGGGCGGAAGGAACAATTGACCGGAGACAATCTCCGGATGGTTGGAGACTACCATCGCTTCATCAATGAAAGTGGCAACGCACAGCAGGTAGCCAATCCAGATTTTTGGGAGATGCTGCGCGAGGTCGCGTGCTTGGCCAGCTTCGTTCAATCGTGAGTCCACGGAAGGTTTGGGGTCCTGGAACGCAAAGAAGAAGAGTATCGGTGGGATGCTCGTTGCGTCAAACCGCCTTTCGCAGACAAGCCAATGACAACCGCTTCAATCCGGAGATCCAACTCCGTAATAACGGCGCAGAAACTGATCCAGGACGCGGTCACTGGCGAGCCGCTTTCCCCACCTCACCAAAGTGGCGAGCGGCGTAACACCGTAACGCACACGCGGATTGGGCGTTTCGATTGCTTCCAGCATCACTCGGGCGCAATCCTCCGCTGTTGTCTTTGAACCGCTGCGACCTTTATTTGCGCCTTTCCAGGCACCTTCGTAGATTCTTTGGTACGGGCTAGTTGCCGCTCTTTCAGCGTACGGTTGAGCGAGATCTTTTGCGGTCTGTTGAAAGTTCGTGACGATGTAGCCCGGCTCAATTAGCACCACGCGAATGCCAAACGGGTGGAGCTCTAGTCGCAGCGCGTTGCTCAGGCCCTCCAGCGCATGCTTGCTGCTGCTATAGGCGCCGTAGGTAGGCGGAGAGACCAGTCCGGCGACGCTGCTGATCATCAGAATGCGGCCGCTGCGGCGCTCGCGCATGCTAGGGAGGACGGCCTGAGTCACGCGGAGCACCCCGAAAAGATTGGTTTCAAATTGTTGTTTGAAGTCTGCCATGGTGATTTCTTCGACGGCAGCCATGTAGCCTACGCCCGCATTGTTGATAAGAACGTCGATGGCACCGTACTGGCCAATCACTCCCTGCACTGCTTCTTTAACGGATTCGTCGCTGCAGACATCGAGTTCCGCTGTGCTGAGAGGTAATTTTTTCTGGGAAGCCAGGGCTTCCATCTCTGCTAATTTTTTTGGCGAGCGGCCAGCAGCTACGACGCGATAGCCTGTTTCAGCGAGTAAGATCGAGCCGGCTCTTCCGAGTCCATCACTTCCACCTGTAATGAATACCACTTTCGGTGTGGCGGCAGCGGGCATTGGCGGTTCCCCTTGTTAAGCGGCGACAGAGACAGCGGCGAACATCTTGGCTGAATACTAAGCCTGATGCCAGGGGAACACCTTGAGAAGGGATCGCGTGAACGAAGGGACACACCTACTTCGGAGGTTCGCAAAACGGGAGAACCTAGAGATTTAGCGTTGTTCGGAAGTCCATCCGGGGACTGACGTCAGTTAGAAGGGAACACCCCAAAATGAAGCGTCCGGCTTGGCCAGCTCGAAGCCGGTGTCCCAGGCTTCATGGTCGCGCCAGACCACTAAGGCTTCGGCCTTGCGACCGGTCTCTGGGTGGATCAATCTGACCTGTTTGTGGAGAGGCAGGGGGGCGCCCACGATGGCCATGCAGCCGGAATGGCTAACATCCACTGTAACGGCGTTGGCGCGCTGTTTCTCTTTGTCGTCGTCCCACTCGACCAGGAATTTTACGCGCGAAATGATGCGCTTATGGGAGCGCATACGCGCCCAACGATCTTCAAGGCTATCTTGCTTGTATGGAGCAATTGCCACGGCGAACCTCTCTGCGGATAGATTTCGACCGGGGGCGGGGCACACTTGAAAGTAGTCCCAGGGAAAGGCCAGGTCAATGGTACTTTTTCTAAAAAGTCATCTGGCAGGCTGCGCAGACGGAGGTGCTTGCCAGGTCCGGGCCTGGAGCTATGGCAACGTGCGGCTCCCCCCAAAGCTTCGTCGGAGATTGGACTACCGTTTTATCAAAGCTGATAAGGAAATGGTTACGAACTGAGAGTAACGTGACTCCAAGTGTTTGCATAGTTTCGGACAGTGTGTGCCCGCAAACTTGATTTCTTGCGAACGATGCAAGCGTATGTGTGTGAAAGGAAAGGGCGATTTATGGCACAAATTCGGCCTCGCGCGTGCACTTCATTCCACCATCTGTGTGGGTCGGCTTCTCCCCCAAGGCACTTGAACGTCCTAACTGTGCCTTTTGGTGCGTTTCGAGAAGCCCCAAGTAGAATGTTTTTTAGCTGACTGTAGTTTTTGCCGCTCAACACCCAGCTCGGGCAGGCAAACCGGCAGTTTGTCCGCGCTAAGGGTGTATCTTCGCTCGACACATGGCTTGTGTTGCCACTCGCCATGTCCAACCATTTTTCAAGCTATGTAAAGAGCCACGGACCTAATTTGGTTCGGTGCTAACGGTCCCTTCGGCCCCTTCCCCACGAGACGAACTGACACGACTAAGGAGAAAGTACAACATGGGAACTAGAACGCTGCCCTATCGATGTTTGGGCTCGAAGTGGTTCTTCCTATGCGCCGCGCTGATCGCAATGATCGTTCTGGCCGCGCCCGCATCCGCACAGACTTGTCTGCAGGAAGAATACAACCAGGTGAATAAACAAAAACTGAATTGCACGGCCAATGACGTGAGGATTGCAGAAGTTACGAACATCCGCAACCCAACAACTGGAGGCGCTTTGACATCGTGCGACGGGGGTACGCACTTTGACTTCATCGCGGACTTCAAGATTGTGACAACTTCGAGCCAGGCACGTGAAAACATCGGCCTTTACATCGCCACTGACAGCCGGACTCAAGCATTGACCGGTAGTTGTGTGGATAACATCATCGCTCCGCTGCATCCTTGCGCCCCGGGTAGCAATATCTCGTGCGGATCGGACAACTACCACGAGACCGATCCCGCGCCGGACAACTGCGGCGACGGCAGCAGCGGCGACAGCAGCCCGACCTTTGGAGCTGGCGCACAAAAAGTTACCCTCCTGATTACCAACTTCGAGTGCAAGGCCCCGACAGGTCAAACTACGTTGGTACTGCCGAACTGCACGAGCTGGCAGATCCCCGGCGGAACGATTCAGTGCGTGTCGCCGTCACCATCCTTCCCATATCCGCTCAACGGCCCCAACGGTACTCCAACGGCGATACCCGGGTCCCCGTCGAAGTGCAATTGCGGGATTATCCCTCTGGCGATTACCGTTCAGTCGCCCAGCATCACGGTCAAGAAGACGTGCAATACCGTAGACAACACCGCCGCGCCGGACTTTACTACCAGTCCGCCGACGCCCAATTCGTGCACGATCCATCCCGAAGGTGGCCAGGTGACTTATACTGTCGCCGTAACCAACACTTCGAATTTCGGGAACATCGTGGTTGACCAGATCTGCGACAGCGCTTACGGCAACATCTTCACAGTTGCCGGGTTCAGCGGTCCCGCTTGCGCGGCCGGAACTGCCGGCAGCAAAACCGGAACAACCTGCGGCGCACTTACAGTCGCTGCGGGCGGTACAGGTACCTGTACCTTCACGGCGGATCAGGCCGAGGAGCTGACGATAAACAACATCGCGAGCGTGAAGGGCCATGGAACTCAGGGCGGCTCGACGTTCGGCCCGTCCGCTTCAAACCAAGTCACCGTCCAGTCGTTTGAAGCGCCGACGACCGGGACCATAACCAAGCAGTTCGTTGGCAACACCGCCGCTTGCGCGACGGTGAGGTACAGCGTAGAAGTCAAGAACACGAGCGCGGCAGGTACGGACGAAACCCTGAATCTCTCCGCGTTCAATGACAGTGCATTCGGAAGCATCACCACCGTCCACGGGTCCGGGAATAACAGCGTTCTCGGAACGACATGCGGCGTTGCAGTTGGAAGCCCTGGCTTGGGTTCGCTCTCTGGAGTTACTGCCAGCGCCACCAACGGCGGCGCGCTGCCCACAACCATCCCTGTAAACAACGGCAAATACACTTGCCAGTTCGACGCGCAGTTCTGCGGCGGACTCGACGCTAACGGCTGCTTCCAGCACTCCAACACCGTGTCGGCCACGCTGACCGGCGACGAAGGTGCGAGCGATGTGGTCAGCTTGACCCCTGGATCCCTCAACGTGAAAGAGTGCGTAGTTGGATCAGTGCCATAACCCATTAACCGGAGCCGGAGTCGCTCATCCTGGGCGGCTCCTCTGCTTCATCAACGTAGTTGTTTTGGACGAAGGGCCGGCCGAAGTTTGGCCGGCCCTATTTTTTTGGACGCCGTTATTGCACTGTGAAGAGAGTTGTTGCGCCGGCGACAGCGCTGGCTGTCTTGGCGGAAGTGGCCGAAGTCGCAGCGGAACCTCCTGCCGCATTCGCTCCGACCTGGTAAGTTCCTGCGGACGCGCGCCTGGACAATTTGTAATTGAGCACCGCTACTCCATTGCTGCCAGTTGTGCCAGTCAACGTTGTCAATTTCCCGCTCGGAGGAGTCACCGTTGCCGTCACGCTCGCGCCCGCAACGGGTTTTGTACCGGAGAGTACGCCTACGCTGATCGCGACCGTCTGGCCCGGCAAGTAGCTGGATTGGTTGGTGGTCACACCGATCGAAAGCGGTCCAGGCGTGGAAATCACGTAGGTTCCTGTAGCCGAGTCGCTATCCGAGCTAGCGGCAGCGTTTGTTGCGCTCACCGCGACACTGTAAGAGCCATCTGGGCTTCCGGCCGTAGACGTCACGGTCAAAGTTGCGGACGCGCTCTTGCCGGGAGAGAGCGATAGCGTTGCCGTGTTCCACACGCCTGACCAGCCGGTCGGCACGACGTCACCTAAGTTGAATGTCGCCGCCCCACAGGAGGAACTGTCGTTGTCCTTCACGGACAAGGTAAACGTCACTGGAGTTCCCGCCGTGACTTGCTGGCTTTGTGATGGCGAAACGCTAACGGTGGGGTTTGTCGCCGTGCAGGAGGACGAACCGTTCAGCGTGACCTGGATCGTCGCCCCAGCGCTGCTGACGTCCGTTACCGTGATTGCCAAGCTGGCAGCAGAATCCTGAAAGCTCTGGCCTAAAGCGAGCGAAGTATCGAGCCAACCGGTATTCGTTGGCGTCGCAGGCGTCATGTCAAGCAGGTCGCCGGAGTTGCCATTGCCGTCAGTACCGATGTGAAACAGCACTCCGGTCGTTTCGTTCTGCGTGTAGTACATGCTGTCTGCGAGAAAGGCATCAAATCCCACCGCCTGCCGAGCCTCCAGGTAATACCAGGTCTTGGCGCCCGTGATCGGATCCGTGGACTTCAGGATCTTTACCGCTTTCGGCCCCGCGCCGCTGACCTCATAAGGATTGATCGTGTAGGCACCGCTCGTCTGAACAGTTTGAATCGAGGGCGATACACCATAGTTCAACCAGCCTAGGCGCTCTTTATCGAAAGCGTTGTACTGCGGGGACGCCGTTTGTGGTTGACCCATAACATCCAAGACGTCGCCGTACTCAACGACTGTACCGCTAGAGCAGATCGTCGCGGTTGTGCCGCAAGCGAGTGAATGGGAGTGCCAAAGGCCAAAGGCGTGTCCGAGTTCGTGATCGATTATGTGGATATCCAGGTCGCCGTTGATCCAACTCTGTGAAGGGTTTCCGCCTACATACGACGAACCGGCCCAGCCGCAAGCACTGTTATACGGAAAGACATAAACATAGCGAGTGTAGTTCGATAGGTTGGTACCTGAAGCGGAGGCGGCGTTTTGGGCGGCGCTCGCTATCTGAGACATATCGCAAGTCGCTGCGCTCACGGGGATCGTATACCAGCCTACAACATCTCCTGAAAGCGAAGTCTGCCCGTAGGAGTTTTCCAGAAAGAAATTGTTGGCAGTACCAAAGACCGCGTTGTAAGCGTCCCCGTTCGAATACGGCTGGATGGCGTTATCTTGAAAATTAACGAGAATCACTACGGTGGATTGCGTACCGAAAGTGTTTGGCACCGGAATCGACGACGTAGCGGCTGCACCAGTGGTATCTGTTGAGAGATTGGTGTTCCCCGAGTAGAGGACCAAAGCTCCGCCCGACCGCTGGCCATGAGCGCGTACGCGAGTGCCAGTCAAAAGATGCGTTGGAGGCTCTTTAGTGAACTGAAGAGAGAGGCGTGTTCCGTCCGCCTGCTTCAATGAGTATAACAAGCGGCCTCGACCATCCTTGAAGTCCTGTTGGACGACTTCGAGCTCGCCGTCGACCTGCTCTAGCTGATTCGTCGCAACTTGCGATCGCGATGTTGATGAGTTTCCCTGAGCGTAAACTGAGCTCACGGACGAACTGCAAAATAGGATGGCGGTTAGCAGACGAAGTAATGAATGAAAAACGTCTTGCGCGCCTTGGGCCCCGGTCTTGCCTACGCTCATAACGCCCCCTCAGGCTGGAGAAAGCGTAGGAGAAAAAGTACCGGTACTTCTACTGGTCGGAGGGACAGAAATAGGACAGCCGTCTGTCCAGTAAGAGGGTCTAAGGACCTGCCCTATCGTTCAGGGAGGACCAAATTAATCATCTGAGATGCGTATTATAAGTTGCTTAGGGGCGAGCCGCAGCAGCCAACTGCTCTTTAATCAGAGTCTCGAATGCGCTCTCTGGTTGAGCGCCACTAAGGAAAACTCCATTGATGAAGAATCCCGGCGTTCCGCTAAGTCCGACGCGCCTTCCGTCCTGCGCGTCCTGCTCTACCTGGGCTTTGTATTTTCCGCCCGAAAGGCAAGCGTCGAATTGTCTTTCGTCCAGTTTCAGTATCTGCGCCTTCGAAAGCAGGCCGTTTTTCTCCAAACCAGCCTGGTCGGCAAACAGTAGATCGTGATACTCCCAGAATTTGTTCTGTTCGAGCGCGCAGCGCGACGCTTCCGCGGCGCCCTGTGCCAGCGGATGAATCGCTGTTAGCGGAAGATCCCGAAATGCCAATGCCACCTGATCTGGGTGCTTTGCCAGTACGCTCTTCAGCGTCGTCGTGACCTGACGGCAGTACGGGCACTGAAAGTCGGAGAACTCGACGATCATCACCGGCGCCTTCGGGTTCCCGCGTACTCGTGCCGAATCAAAACTCACCTGAACGCGAGGAGGCTCCAGCAAGACAGCGATTTTGGACTGATCCCGGAGGCGCGCTGAATATTCCTGCCTCGCCTGCTGGATTCTGGACCTCTTCAGTGTTTGTGAGACCTGCGCTTTGACTTCCTCCAAGGGGCGATTCAACTGTTCCCGCTGAACCGCATATACAGCGGCAATTTCGACGTCTGTTGGCTCGGGAATCTTCGCGTCGACCTCCTGTTCCAGCAGCTTCTCCGTCGTCGGCAGGCCTCTCTTTTTTGCCTCGGCTTCAAGCACTTTCTGCCCGATCAGAGTATCGAGAGCCTTCTTTTTGATCTGATATTCCTGCTCATGTATTGATCGCAACTGTCCTTCAATCGACGGAGCCAATTCCTCTTCCGTGATGGCTTGGCCGTCGATGGTAGCTAGCGGCGGACCGGTCTTTGCGGTCTTTGTCGACGATGCGGGCGGCGCGTCTGCGCGCTTCACAGAAACAGACACGGACGATTGCCCTAGAGAGAATGGTACAAACGTGCACGTAAAAACGAGGCCAAACAGCAGCTGGGGTGCTTTCATGGCGGTTTCCTTCAAGTGTGTGCGGATTTGGCAAAACTATCCCACCCAGGAACGCTGGAGTCAAGGAATTTGATCGCCGCAACAGCCCTTTTCTCTTGCGGTTCCCATCGCACGGGAGTAGGTTGCGTTTCGACGGCCGTGCAGCTTTAAGTCTTCAGGCAGGACTTCTTTTCCTCAGCGCTCCTCCGTGTGCTGTCTGGACTTTTAGCTTAGGGTTTGTAACACAAACCCTGAAACCCGGCCCCCAAGGAGGATCCTCATGCGAAGTCGTTGGTGTGTGTCTGTATTGGTGTGTCTGTTTTCACCGTTCGCGTCATCGAGAGCAAGTGCGCAGGACATACTGGTTCCCGCCGGTACCCTGCTTCGCTGTACGATGAACGAACCAAACCTTTCTTCTGCCACTGCTCAGGTCGGTGATCCTGTACTTTGCCATCTCGGATCGGTGCAGCAATTTGGGCACAACGCCTTTCCGCGCGGCGCGTATATGACCGGTCATCTCGAAGCGGATAAGGACCCTGGCCACTTTTGGGGCAAGGGCTACCTCAAAATTGTGTTCGACAGAATCGGCACGCCAAACTCCGATATCAACGTGTCCACCAAAATCATCGGCACACGGAATTATTCCGTGAATAAAGAAGGCGACATTAAAGGCAAAGGCCATCCGAGGAGGGATGTGATCGAATGGATGATTCCGCCGCTATGGCCCTGGAAGGTGATCATGCTACCAGCGCGCGGCCCGCGACCGACCCTTAAAGGAGAACAGATCCTGACTCTCCGCTTGATGGAGGACGTGACGATTCCGCGCCCGACCCCGTCGTACAACTCGCGCGACTGGCGCCCTCCGCAAGCGCAGTTGCGTGAACAGCCTTCGGCTTTTCAGCCGCGGCAGACCGTTCCTTTCAACAATACTCCTGCTATGACGAACGTTAGCTCCGTGACTTCGGTTGATCCGGGGTTCCGGCAACTAACGCAGCCGCAACCCACAGCGCCCGCGACAGAGCCCGGAACATCGCAAGTGGCGGCGGCTCCGACGCTCTCTTTCTCCGCGGGAGCCACCGAACCGCGCACGTCATCGTCGTCGCTCACCTTGATTGCGCTACGAAACGAAACCATTTGGGCGGTTACCGAGTATTGGCTAGCTGGCGACCGCCTTGACTACGTTCTCCCGAGCGGCGCACACGAATCTTGTGCGCTCAACGACCTAGATTTGATGCGGACGACGCAACTCAATTCTGAGCGCGGCAAGAGCGTAACGTTCCGAGATGCTCCCGCGCACCAACCAGTCCTTTAATTCCGATTGCGGCAAAATTGGAAAGGCCGGCCTGATTATCGAGACCGGCCTTTTTCATTCGTATTACAGGGAGTTCAGAAAAGCGATCAACTGTTGTTTTTCTTTGTCGGTCAGATTCATCTGAAAACGCTGGTCGTAGAAGTTGACCAGTTCGGTGAGGTTCTGCGCCGCGCCATTGTGAAAGTACGGCGCGCGCGCGGCTAATCCGCGCAGAATTGGCCCCTTGATCCGGTTCACGTCGCTGCAAAATCCCGTCAGCAGGCCCTTGCCGGGATCGGTCGTATAAATCGTCACGGGCGGTCCCGGCGCTCCGGTAGGCGCGAATGGATCCGGGCAACCCGTAATTTCAAATACCGGCAGGTCCGGCATACTCAATTGCGCGAGGCCGCTGGCGATCAGCGGATCGGACTCGTTCACCGGATCGTGCCCCGTGCTGATATCCAGGGGCAAAGGCAGCGAATGATTTCCTATATTCGGCGTGTCATGGCATGTGGTGCAGTTGCCCATGATTGCTGAGGGACGACCGAGCGCTGCGTTGTCGTTTAGCCCACGGACATTGGTAATCGTCAAAGGATGAGTGTTGAAAATCGCCTGGCCCGCTGCGATTTCCTTACGGGAGTTTGCGTTTGCACTTGTCCAGGCATCGAACAACGTCATGGCCACGGAATTGAACGGCTCCCCCGACGGATCGGCTCCCAGCGAATCATTGATCCCCGGATAGTACTCCGACTTGTATAGCTCATATGGCCCGCCATGCGCACCGTAGTCGGAAAGCAGTCCCGCCCGTTCATCTATCATTTGGCTACTGAACAGCCCCAATTCGAAATTGACGATTGCGGTCTGTTGCGCGTCGGTCGGAGGATTGACTGCCTGCGCGTGTCCAGTCGTGGCATCTACTGCTTGGTGCTTCAAATCGGCGATCAGATTGCCCATGAACGTGGCCTGGTTATTCAGCGGCAAAATGGACTCGCGACCATCAAACATGACCGTGCTTAGAAAACGCAGGTTCGTCGTAGGCAGAGGCCGCCGATACACTGAGATCGTCGTCCCGTTTGCGGGATCGGTGGTAATCGCGCATCCATAGGGATCGTGTACGGCGCGGATCTGGAATTGTGGAGTCGCGGCCAGCGTGATTCCAACTCGGATCAAGCCCGCACTTAACAGCAGACTGTGCGCGGCAGGGTCGCTCGCGCTCGGCGAGTTCGGGCAGTTAGCTCCGTCGAAATCGGCAAATAACGGATCGCGCCCTTTCGTCCGATGAAATCGTTCCTGAATATTATCGGTGCTGAGACCCATGCCGTTTTCCGCAATGTGGCAGGTTCCGCAGTTTCGGCCGTTCGTTCCGAGGTTTTGAAAGAACGGATTTTTGTCGCCAGTATCAATTTTCCCGGCGCTATTAAACGTCGCGACGAAGCCGGTCGGATCGAGAAACGGCAAGAGGTTCGGGATTACCGCAGCAGATGCTGCCCCCGCCAGAACCAACAAGACCACCAGCGCCAACCCTCGGCGTACTCCGAAACACACAATGCTGGACACAAATTTCGACTTCATTGGGGTTCCTCCCGGCTCCGAGCCGGAACGGCTCCGGCGGCAAAAAGCCAAGTTATAGTTGACTTAGAACTTCCAGCAAGGAGCCTTGGGACACTCCAGCCCTCTCGCCGCTACTTGCAAAAATGACTCAATACCTGAAGGTTTGTGGCGAGAGTGCGCCCGGTCCAGCGCGTTTGACAATGCTGGCGGAGTGGATTTGTGGTGGAACAAAAGTGATAGTCCAACCCGCTCATTCCACAGGTTTTGTGCTAATCTCGGTCAGAAAGTAGTGAATCAATTGTCACCCCGTTTACCCCAGCAGATGGTGTTCCCCGGGCCCTCCAAGGTGCTTTTTGGCGGTTCTTTCGAACTTCGCTTAAAAGCCAGAGAACTCTACCGCGACGGCGTTCGCCTCAAGCTCCGCCCGCAGCCTTTTCGCGTGCTGCAGATCCTGGTAGAAAATGCCGGCGAGGTGGTGTCGCGAGAAGAGTTCCAAGAGCAGCTTTGGCCCTCAGACACCTTCGTGGACTTCGAGCATGGACTGAACAGTTCGGTCAAGGATCTACGGGCTGTACTGGGCGACTCCGTCCACGAGCCGCGTTACATCGAGACCATTCCCAAGATCGGCTACCGCTTCATTGCGGCCGTGGAGCGCGCTGCATCCGAGGACGCCGGCCTACATCCGATTCATCCGGAAACGGCACCAGCCGAAGGAATTGAATCGCCAGCCCACACGAGCTCGATCGACGCGTCGCTGACGTCCCGCCGCTGGATCGCGGCTCTCGCTCTTTCCGCTACCGCTATCCTTCTGTTCGCCGCATATTGGTGGCGCCATTCGCCGCGCTCGGTCGCTTCTGCACCGGCTCATATCATGATGGCGGTGCTGCCGTTTGAGAACCTGAGCGGCGATCCGAATCAGGAATTTGTTACCGACGGTCTGACGGACGAGATTATTTCCCGCCTCGGCCAGGCGGACCCCGCCAAAGTTGGCGTAATCGCTCGCACTTCCGTCATGCGGTACAAACATTCGGATCAGCAAGTTCAGGCCGTCGGGCAAAAACTCGGCGCCCAATACGTGCTGAAAGGAACGCTGCGGCGCGATGCGGACAATGTCCGCATTACTGCGGATCTGATTCGGGTGAGCGATCGTATTCCCGTGTGGTCCCATGAATACCAGCGCGGGGCAAACAGCCTGAACGAAGTTCAGCAAGAAATCGCAGTCGAAACCGCCGATGCGATCTTTCTGGTTCTGGGCGAGCAAAAGCACGCCGAACCGCTGCGTGCTGGATTATCAACTTCATCAAGCCAATCCGATGCTTATCTTCATTATCTGAAGGGCCGCTATTTCTGGAATCGCCGAACTGAACAGGGTTTCGAGTCGGCGATCCGCGAATTCCAAAGCGCAATTGATAAGCAGCCGGCGTACGCCCAGGCCTACACAGGATTGGCGGATTCGTACTTGCTCTCTGCCAGCTACGGTTGGGTGTCCCCCAAAGTTTTTATGCCCAAAGCACGCGCAGCGGCGCTTCGCGCAATTGAGTTGAACGAAGGCCTCGCCGAAGCGCACACGTCGCTGGCTGCGATCGCGCAAAACTACGATTGGGACTGGGCCACAGCGGAGAAGGAATATCGCCGTGCTATTGAGCTGAATCCCAATTACGCTACGGCGCACCATTGGTACGCGGAATGTCTGGCGCTACAGGGCCGCTTCGATGAGTCGTTCGCGGAAATCGGCAAAGCACGCGAGCTCGATCCCTTGTCGCTCATCATCGCGGCGGACTACGGCGCATTCCTCTATTTCTCACGGCAGTATGGGCCGGCGATTCAGCAGTTCCACACCGTACTGGAAATGGACCCAGATTTTCCTCGAGCGCAGATGATCACTTACGCCTATGTAGAAGAAGGGCGATACCCCGAAGCGCTGCAAATCGTTGACCGCTGGAAGTCCGGCCGGGGAGCTGGCTGGGGTTGGCCGATGAGCGCTTACGTCTACGGCCGCTGGGGAAAACAGCACGAAGCCGAACAAGCATTTCAGGAAACACTCAAATTGAGCCGCCGCGCAAGACTTGAGCCTTCCAACTACATGCTCCTGAATATCGGCTTAGGCAAAAAGAAGGAAGCTCTGGATTGGCTCGAAAAAGCATATGACGAACGCACTTCCAATATGAATGCGATCAAAGTTGATCCCGTCTACGACCCGCTGCGCAACGAACCACGCTTCCATGCAGTGATGAAACAGATTCACTTGGAGTAGCAACGCAACCCGGGACCGCTTCCCTTTATTCGGAACCGCCACAACGCTATCGCGGCCAGAGCCAGCCGAAGGTGCCCGCTGTGAGCAAGCTGTAAATCAAGCCGTCGAAGACTTCTTTCGCGACGACACTCCACGGCTGGCCCTTCCAGATGCCATTACTCAAAATGCCGACGCCGTAGGCTAAAAATGCCGCAATACCCACCACGCCAAACACATGCCGATAGGATGCGCCGTGCAACACGGTATGCGCGGCCAGATAGGCAACGAAAATTCCCACGACCAGGAGAAACACGAACCACAGCCCCAGGAACTTTCCCATGTTCGCCGGGCCATTTGGAAATACGGTCATCAGTGCGACCGGGCCTTCCGCTAATTTCGCCTTGGTTTCCGGATTGTTCATCTCTTTGTGCGTGCAATAAGGCGTGTGATACAGCCCCGGCGTGAGATTCGCGGCGCGAAGGACCTTGCGAAGGTTGTCTTCGTCCGGCAGCTTTTTGTAATTACTGCGGTGGTACGGCAAGACCATGTGAATAATGGAGCTGGCGATGAACACGATCACCGCAGCCAGCAAAATGGGCAGCCACAACGCGGCAAGGGAAACCATGGGGCACCTCTCGTTTCGAAATTCCGAAATAAGGGAAGGATTTAGGCGAGAGGCTATCGCGGGAACCGGAAGCAGTCAAGCGTTGGAACGAGATGCGTTGGAACGAGATGTGTTGGAACGAGATGGAACGCGATAAATCCAGTGGCAGGCGGTTCGTCTTTTGGAGCCGTTGTCTGCCTACCCGTTAGGACAGGTACTCGCACAGGACATCGCCGCTCATCCTCGTTGTCCGTCGCAATCGTGCCGCGCAAACTAGAATCACTATGAAATACCCGAGACTTCCAGGTCTTTTGGGGTCCCTTTTTCTTCTCTTCAGCTGCAACTCCGCAGCAGCGCAGGATCGCGTTTTCAACTGGCTTCCTGCCAACGGCGAAAACGTCCGCCTCGATCCTGGCAACTATCACACCGGCCGCACCTACCATCCCGGTTCTGGCGGCGGCAACAATCATGTGGACATCAAGTCGCAGAAACCGGTGACCATTTTCATGACGCCGGAATCTGACTGGAATGCCGTCCTACAGAATCCGCGCCAAGTT
>Ga0068863_100002491_pt1 | contig 18309 bp, 12 predicted proteins | sample KBSSwiS62_FD_66596 | JGI IMG/M metagenome (GOLD analysis project Ga0068863, IMG submission 66596) | Switchgrass rhizosphere microbial communities from Kellogg Biological Station, Michigan, USA - KBS Switchgrass S6-2 | ecosystem: Host-associated > Plants > Roots > Rhizosphere > Soil ...
CCGAACTCGCCGAACCGGTCCGTCCCCGGCGACCCGGAGCCCGCCGCGGCCGAGTGGCCGGTGTGGAGCACGACAGCCCGGATCGTCGTGACCGACCCGGCGGCGCTCGACGAGGCGCGCCGGCTCGTCGCCGAGCTGCTCGCGGCGGTGGACGCGGCGGCGAGCCGCTTCCGGGACGACTCGGAGGTCAGCCGGCTGGCAGCGGCGCGCGGCGCGCCGCGCCGGGTCAGCCCGCTGCTCGCCGAGCTGCTCGACGTCGCGCTGCGGGCCGCGTACGCGACTGACGGCGACGTCGACCCGACGCTCGGCGGCCCGCTCGCCGCGCTCGGCTACGACCGGGACATCGCGCTCATTCCCGTCGACCGCAGCGACCCGCGGCCGGCGAGTACCGCCCAGCCGGCCGCCGCGCCGACAGCGTCCGTGCGGCGCGGACCCGCGTGGCGGCGGATCAGCCTCGACGGTGACCACGTCGCCCTGCCGTCCGGGGTCCGCCTGGACCTCGGCGCGACCGCGAAGGCGCACACCGCGGACCGCTGCGCCGCGCTGGTTGCCGACCGGCTCGGCACCGGCGCGTTGGTCAGCCTCGGCGGCGACCTGGCGACGGCGGGCCCCGCGCCGCCCGGTGGCTGGCGGGTGCACGTCCAGGACCGGCCCGGCGAGCCGGCCGGCGCGGTGAGGCTCACCGCCGGCGGCGCGCTCGCCACGTCGAGCACGATCGGGCGGCGCTGGCGGCGCGACGGCCGGGTGCTGCATCACATCCTCGACCCGCGGACCTGCCGGCCGGCGCCGGTCGTCTGGCGGACGGCCACGGTCGCCGCGACCAGCTGCCTGGCCGCGAACACGGCGAGCACCGCCGCGCTGGTCCGCGGCGAGTCCGCCGCCGGCTGGCTGCGCGCGCTCGGCCTGCCGGCCCGGCTCGTCGGAGCCGGCGGGGAGGTTGTCACCGTCAACGGCTGGCCGGACGACGAGCCGACGCCGATCGGCTGGTGGACCGGGCCCCTGCCCATGTGTCGGGCCGGAGCGGCCCGATGAGCCAGAACGTGCTCTGGTACACGGCCCGCGGCACGGGCCTGACACTGCTCGGCGTGCTGACGCTGTCCCTCGTCCTCGGGATCGTCGCCCGGTCGGGGCGGCCGACAGCGGGGCTGCCGGGCTTCGCGCTCGCGGCCGTGCACCGCAACACGAGCCTGCTCGCGCTGGCGCTGCTGATGATCCATGTTACGACGCTGGTCGCGGACCCGCTGGCACACGTCGCGGTGATCGACGCGGTGGTGCCGTTCGCCGCCGGTTACCGGCCGCTGTGGGTCGGGCTCGGGACCTGCGCGGCTGACCTGCTGCTCGCGATCGTGCTGACCAGCCTGCTGCGCCGGCGAATCGGCGCCCGGCTGTGGCGCGGGGTCCACTGGGCCGCGTACGCGACGTGGCCGGTCGCGTTCGCGCACTCGCTCGGCGCCGGCACCGACGTCGGCACCCGCTGGCAGCTCGCCGTCGCGGTGGTCTGCTCGGCCGCCGTCATGCTGGCCGTCGGCTGGCGCTGCTCGGCCGCCTTCCGCTCGGCCGGGGTCCAGGCCCGCCGGCAGGCCGGCCCCCCCGGCCCGGTGGGGGCGAACGTCGGGCGGGCACCGCGCCCGCTCTGCGAGCGCGCTACCAGTCCGCGCCGCGCGTTAAGCAGGAGCCAGCCCGATGATTAGGCCAACGGGAACCAGGCCCGTCGGAGCCAGCCCGACCTCGGCGGCAGCGTGGTCGCCGGGGCCCGGCAACGGCGGGCGGCTGCTGGCCGCGGGCGCCGCGACCCTCGCCGACCATCTGGCCCTGCTCGGCCCGGTGCCGCCCGGCGGCGGGCCCGGGGCGCTGGTCGCCCGGCTGCGCGACGCCGGCCTGACCGGGCGGGGCGGGGCCGGCTTCCCGACGTGGCGCAAGCTGGCCGCGGCGACCGGCCAGGCCGACACCGCGTTCTCGAACGGCCCAGCGGTGTGGAGCGGTCCGGCGAGCGTCGTCGCGAACGGCGCCGAGAGCGAGCCGGAGAGCGTCAAGGACGCCTGGCTGCTGACGATGGCCCCGCACCTGGTGCTCGACGGGCTGGCGCTCGTCGCCGAGGCGGTCTCCGCCGCCGACGCCTATGTCTATGTGAAGCCCGGGCCCGCCACCGAGACGGCCAGGCTGGCGCTGGCGCAGCGCCAGGCTGCCGGGGTCGACCGGCGGCCGGCCGACCTGCGGCTCGCCCCGCCCGGGGTCTTCGTCGCCGGCGAGGCGTCCGCCGCCGCGGCCGTCGTCGACGGTGGCACGCCCAGGCCGTTCCCCCAGTTCGTCCCGCTAGCCGCGCCGGCGCCGCGGGGCGCCGGCCGCCGCGGCCGGCTGCGCCGCCCGGTGGTCGTGTGCAACGCGGAGACCCTGGCGCATGTCGCCCTCATCGCCCGGCGCGGCGCCGGCTGGTTCCGCCAGCTCGGCACGGCCGACGAGCCGGGCACAATGCTGGTCACCGTCACCGGGGCGGTCGGCTCCCCCGGGCTGGTCGAGGTCCCGGTCGGCGCGACGCTCGGCGACGTCGCAGGCCTTGCCGGCGGCGTGACCGAGCGGCCCGGAGCGCTACGGGTCGGCGGCTACGGCGGCTCCTGGCTGCCGGCGAGCCACGCCGCCGACGTCCCGCTCTCGCGTGCGGGCCTCGCCGCGTGGGACGCCGCGCCAGGGCCCGGGCTCGTCCACGTGCTGCCGGCGCGGGCCTGCGGCCTCGCCGAGACCGCCCGCCTCGCCGGCTATCTGGCCGGGCAGAGCGCCCGGCAGTGTGGCCCGTGCCGCGACGGCCTGCCGGAGCTGGCCGCGGCGGTCGCGCGGCTCGGCGGCGGCGGCGAGCCGACCGGCTACTGGGCCAGGCAGGCGGCCGAGCTCGCCGCGCTGGTCGACGGCCGGGGGGCCTGCCGCCATCCGGACGGCGCGGCCCGGCTGGTCCGCTCCGCGCTGCGCGTCTTCGCCGCCGATCTGCGCGCCCACGCTGCCGGGGACTGCGTTGGCTCGGCCTGACATGCAGGAGGCGGCGTGTGGAGGTCTCGCCGGAGCGCCGGGGTCCCTGCGGACTCGGCGACAGGGTTCCTGCCGGAACGGCGAACGGGGTCCCTGCGGGATCGACGAAGTCGATCTCGGAGGTCGTGATCTGGGAGGTCGGCGATTTCGGAGGTCGTGAGGGCGAGGCCGCGGCACGCAGCCGACGCAGTGGCAGCGGTCGTACTGAACCGGCAGATCAACCCAACCCGCCAGAAAGGACGTTCGACCAATGGGGGATGCAGGGACCCACGCGTCCGGACCGAGCCCGGTCCCGATCGGGTGGCTGCTCGGAGTGGACTGGTCCGCGTGCGACGGCCGCGGCTGGTGCGTCGAGCTGCTGCCCGAGGTGCTCGTCCGGGACCGCTGGGGGTATCCACTCTCCCACGAGGACGCCGAGCGAGCGGCCGCGGCGCCCGACGGCGCGCCGCGGCGCCCGTCCCGGGAGATCGCGGTGCCCGACACCCTCTCGGGGCACGCCCAGCGGGCCGTCGACACCTGCCCGAGGCTCGCCCTGCGTCTGCACCGCGCGTCCTGACACGCAGGAGGCGGCGTGTGGACGGGGTCCCTGCCGGATCGGCGAAGCCGATCTGGGAGGTCGTCTCGCCGAAGCGTACCGAGGTCGAGGCCGCAGTACGCAGCCGACGCAGTGGCAGCGGCTGTACTGAACCGCAGGGGGCCCCGGCCGGGGGCGCGAGCCGAGGCCCGCGGCCGCCCGGCCGGGTTGAGGGGGACCTGCTTCCCTAAGCCTGCGCGCCCTTCCTTGGGTGCGCCTTAACAAACCCTGTATTCCTGCTTGGGTTGTTGGCCTGGCTGGTGCCCCGCCCGGCCCGGGTCGCTGTCGCGGCGGCGACAGGCATCCAGGGGATTGCTTTACGTTCTAACGCGATATATCGTGAGCGTGTCGCACGGCGCAGCGCCCTTCAGGAGGCGGGATGCCGAGCGGCACCCCATCACCAGGTGTCCCGCGCGTTCTGCGCGTCCCTTCCCCAAGGAGTACCACCATGAGGTTCCACCCCAACCATGACCGTCCGGCGTCCGGCGAGGCCGATCCGGACCCCCGAATGCACCACGGCCCGTTCCGCCGGCACGGCCACTGGCACGCTCACCACCCAGGACCGGGCATGGGCCCGGTCCCTGGCGGCGTGGGCCCGATTCCCGGGCCGCCCGGGTTCGGCCCGGTCCCCGGTTCCGGCCCGTGGGGGCCCGGCCCGAGGGGGCCGCGGCTGCGCGGCGGCCACCGCGGGGGCGGCGGCCGGGGCCGCGCGGGACGCGGGGACGTGCGCGCAGCCGTCCTGCTGCTGCTTGCCGAGGGCCCGCGGCACGGCTACCAGCTGATGCAGGCGATCGCCGAGCGGACCGGCGGGGCCTGGCAACCCAGCCCCGGCGCGGTCTACCCGACGATCAGCCAGCTGGAGGACGAGGGCCTGGTGACCGTCACGGCCGACGGCGGCCGCCGCCTGGTCACCATCACCGAGGCTGGCACCGAGTACCTCGCCAAGAACCGAGAGGCGCTCGGCGACCCGTTCGAGGCCTTCACCGCCAGGGCGGGGCGCGCCGACGGCGTCGACCTGTTCGGTGTGGCCCAGGAGCTGAACGGCGCAGTCTGGCAGGTCGCCCGGTCCGGTGACGCCGCGCAGAGCGCGGCGGCACACAAGGTGCTGGCCGACGCCCGCCGCGCGCTCTACCTGCTCCTCGCCGGCGACCCGGCCGAGGCCCCGGAGGCGCCGGCTACCCCGGCGGCCGAGACCGAGGAGCCGCCGGCCGAGTGACCGGCCAGCCCGCGGGCCGGCACCGCGCGGCTCGTAGGCGGCGCCGCGGCCGGGCAGGTCAGGTCCGCCCGCTCGTTTCGGTAGGCAACGGGAAACCGCGATCGCCCCCTGGACATGCCGGCGGGGAATGCCTGCCGTCGCCTCTGAGAGGCCCAGGTCGTATAAAGGACACCATGACCGCGGCCGGGCCCACCCCTCTGCTGATTGTCGGAGCCGGCGGGCTGTCGCGGGAGGCCGCCGAGGCGGCCCGCGTCTCCGGGGACCACCATGTCGTCGGCTTCCTCGACGACAACCCCGCGCTGTGGGGGGCGCCGATCGGCGGCGCCCAGGTGCTCGGCGGAATGGACCGCGTCGCGCACTATCCCCGGGCCAGGCTGCTGCTCGGCCCGGGGACCGGCCGCTCCCGTGCGGTGCTGCGCCACCGGCTGGAGGAGATGGGCGTCACCGCCGACCGCTACACCAGCGTGATCCATCCGCGTGCGGTCGTCCCGCCCTCGTGCGCCGTCGGTCCCGGCTCGATCCTGCTGGCCGGGGTGGTGCTGACCGCGGACGTGACGGTCGGCCAGCACGTCGCGGTGATGCCGAACGCGGTGCTCACCCACGACGTCGTCATCGAGGACTACGTGACGATCTGCGCGAACACGTCGGTGGCCGGCGGCGTGCGGGTGCGCACCGGGTCCTACCTGGGTCAGAACTGCACGATCCGGGAAAGCCTGACGATCGGCGCGTGGTCACTGGTCGGCATGAGCGCGGCCGTCGTCGACGAGGTCGGCGACAGCCAGGTGTGGGCCGGCGTGCCGGCGCGGCACGTGCGCGCGTCCGCCGGCCCGCCGCCCGTCTCGGCGGACGCGCCGCACCCTCGGGCCCGGTCCCGGTTCTCGCTGCCCGAGCCACCGGTCCGCGGCCCCCTGCCGGTCTTCAATCCCGCCTTCAACCCGGCCTTCAACGAGACCGGGCCAGCCGGGCTCAGGGCGCGAACTCGGTGATCGAGAGGGTGTGCCCGTCGGGATCCAGAAACCACGCGACGCGGTCACCACTCGGCGCCGTCCAGACGCCGTCGGCGTCCTGGTCGAGGCCCTCATAGCGGTTGGCACGCACGCCGCGCTCGGCGAGCCAGGCCACGACGGCGTCGATGTCGGCCACCCGCCAGCCCAGCGTGGTGAACGGCTGCGGCACCACCTGGGCCACCACGCTCACCCGCAGCATTGTGCCGTTCACCGCGAAGACGGCCGCCTGCGGCGTCTCCTCGAGCAGCCGCAGCCCGAGCACCTCCTGGTAGAAGCCGACCGACCGGCCGAGGTCCACGGTCGGCACGAAGGCGATCAGCTCAGCGTCAGCCAGCACACCTGCACGTTCTCATGTCCGCGGGGCGCCGCCGCGGCGAACCGCGTCGAGAGGCCACTGGCCCCTGACACGCAGGAGGCGGCGTGCGGAGGTCTCGCCGGGGCGCCGGGGTCCCTGCGGAATCGGCGACAGGGTCCCTGCCGGATCGGCGAACGGGGTCCCTGCGGGATCGACGAAGTCGATCTCGGAGGTCGTGATCTGGGAGGTCGGCGATCTCGGAGGTCGTGAGGGCCAGGCCGCAGCACGCAGCCGACGCAGTGGCAGCAGAGGTACTGAAGCCGGACTCCGCGCACTGTCCAATTCGCGACACGAGCCAATAGGCCGGCGCCCCGAGTGGCTTATCGAGTCGTCAAGAAGTGGTAAAAGCGCGCGGTCCAGCGCCGATGAGCCACGCGGTGTGGCCCTCTCGTCGCCCACAACGCCGGGCGATCCGATCAACGACCACTGAAGGTGCGCATTACCGCGGGATGGCCGCCGATCGGCGCAGGTAGAGTTTTGGCAGGCCGAGGGCCGTGGTCTGAAGGCGCGGGGAGGAGCGGCCTTGGAAGCACTGGAAGCGACCGACCCGACGACCGTTGGTAATTATCGACTCACCGGCGTGCTCGGCAGCGGTGGCATGGGACGGGTCTATCTCGCGCTCTCTCCGAGCGGGCGGCGGGTCGCTATTAAAGTTATCCGGCCCGACCTCGTGCAGGAGCCGCGCATCCGCGCGCGTTTCGCCCGCGAGGTGGCCGCTTCCCGGGCCGTCAGCGGATTCTTCGCGGCCGGTGTGATCGATGCGGACGTGGACTCGGATCCGCCGTGGCTCGCGACCGCGTTCGTTCCCGGCCCGTCACTGAATGCCGCGGTCCGGGACGCCGGGCCGCTTCCGGTCGGGTCGGTGCGGGCGCTCGGCGCGGCGCTCGCGGAGGCCCTTTCGGCCGTCCACGCGGCCGGACTGATCCATCGCGACCTGAAACCCGCGAACGTGCTGCTGGCGCCGGACGGCCCCCGCGTCATCGACTTCGGGATCTCCGCGCTCGCCGATTCGGGGACGCTCACCCATGCCGGCGCCGTGATGGGCTCGCCCGGGTACATGTCGCCGGAGCAGATCAGCGGTCAGCCGGTCGGGACTCCGACCGACGTCTTCGCGCTCGGTGCCGTCCTCACGTTCGCGGTGACCGGTACGGGCCCGTTCGGAGTCGGGTCGCTGCCGGAGATGCTCTACCGTGCCGTGCACTCGATGCCGGACCTGTCGCTGGTCCCCGACGAGCTGCGCCCGCTGCTGACGTCCTGCCTGCACAAGGACGCGGCGCGGCGGCCCGACCTGGACGCGATCCTGCGCGAGCTGACCGGCGGGCAGGTCGCCGCCGACATGTTCCCCCCGGACTGGCTGCCGGCGGCCCTGCTCAAGTCGCCGATCCCGACCGGTCCGGTGCCGTCGGTGCCGTTGGGCCCGACACCGACGCCGCCGGGGACGACCCCCGTGCCGGTCTCGATGTCCCTGGACGAGGGCTCGGACACGACCCGGCAGCAGGCGGTGCTGTCCACGCCGCCGGGCCTGACCGGCGTGACGGTCCGCCCGGCGCCGGAGGACATCGGGCTCTCGACCGGCGGCGGCTCACCCGGCGGGCCGGCGGTGGTGCCGGCCCGCCGGGTCAGCCGCCGCTTGCTGCTGGGCGCCGGCGCGCTGGGCGTCGGCGCCGCCGCGGCCGGGACGACAGCCTGGCTGCTGTCCGACGACGGCGGCGGCACGCCGGCCCGCGCCGGCACGCTCCGCTGGCGGTTCGCCACCACCGGGACCGTGCTCTCGCGGCCCCGGGTCGCCGGCGCCTTGGTGTACGCGGGCAGCAACGACGGCACCCTCTACGCCGTCCACGCCGACACCGGGAAACGGGTCTGGGCGTACACGACGGGCGGCGCGATCGGATCAGCTCCGCTCGCGCTCGGCGGGGTCGTCTACCTCGGCGGCGACGACGGGCACCTCTACGCGTTCGACGCCACGAGCGGGAAGGTTCGCTGGACCTTCCAGACCGGCGGGATCGTGCACTCCCCCGTCGGCGGCGGCGGCCTGGTGTACGTCGGCAGCGCGGACGCCCACCTGTACGCGGTCGACGTCGCCACGAGGCAGGCGCGGTGGACGTTCAAAGCGGGGAACGACACCCACTCGCCGGTCCTCGACAGCCAGTCCGTATACGTCGGGAGCAGCGACACGAACCTCTACGCCCGGGATGCCTTCACCGGAGACAGGCGGTGGGAGTTCCCGACCGGCGGCGCGGTCTCCGGGATGCCCGCGGTGATGAGCCGGACCGTCTACTTCGGCAGCACCGACAACACGCTCTACGCCGTCAACACGGTCAGCGGCGACCTGTCCTGGACGTTCGCCGGGACGACCGTCGGCGCCGGGCCGGTGATCGCCGATGGCACGGTCTACGTCGGCGGCGCGGGCAACAGGCTGTACGCGCTGCGGGCCACCGACGGGGCGAAGCTGTGGGCCTTCCGCGCCGCCGGCGATGTCGGCGCGCCCTTCGTCTCGGGCGGGATCGTGTACGTCGGCAGCGGCGACTCGTTCCTCTACGCCGTCGACGCGGCCACCGGAGCGCTGCGCTGGAAGTTCGCCGCGTCCAGCGGCGTGCACGCGGTCACGGTCGCGGACGGCACGGCGTACTTCGGCACCGACGACAACACGCTCTACGCGGTACGCGTCTGATGATCTATCCGGCGGCCGGGCGGACCACCGCGCGACATCCGCTCAGACGCCCCGGCCAGTTCGACCCGGCGCGGCCCGACCCAGCGCGGCCCGACCCGGTGTGGGAGGCCTACGCCCGCTGCGCCGAGGCCTGCGGACCGCTGACGGCGCCGCGGGGCGAGAACCAGCGGGTGCGCTTCCGGTCCGTCGTACCACCGGGCCGCCGGCTCGCTCTCGTTCTCATGGTCGTCTTCACGACGCTGGTGAACCTGGCGTTCGTCGGCTGGCTGCTGCTGCCGCGGCACGTGCCCGGCCCCGGCGTGACGGGCCTGGGCGACTGGCGGCTGACGCTGGCCAGGGTGGGCTTCTGCCTCGTCGTGCTCGTCGAGATCGTCCGGGTCGTCCAGGTCGGCATCGTCGGCCTGCTCGCCTGGCACGCCAGGGATCCGGTGCCGCTGGTGGCGGCCCCCGGCCTGCGGGTCGCGGTGCTAACCACAGTCGTCCCCTCGAAGGAGCCTCTCTCCGTCGTCGCACGGACGCTGCGGGCGATGCGGGAGATTTCCTACCCGGACGGCTTCCTGACCGCCTGGCTGCTGGACGAGGAGAACGACCCGGAGGCCCGGCGCGTCGCCGCCGAGCTGGGTGTCAGCCATTTCAGCCGCGCCGGGCGCCCCGAGTACAACCAGCCGCGTGGTGAGTTCCGCGCCAGGACAAAGGCGGGAAACCACAACTCCTGGCGCGCCGAGCACGAGAGCGGTTACGACGTGGTCGCCCAGATGGATCCCGACCACGTGCCGCTGCCGTGCTTCCTGGAACGGACCCTGGGCTATTTCCGGGACCCGGACGTCGCGTTCGTCGTGGCGCCCCAGGTGTACGGGAACATGCGGGAGAGCCGGGTGGCCCGCGGCGCCGCGATGCAGCAGTACCTGTTCAACGGGGTGATCGAGCGGGGCGGCAACGGCCTGGGCGCCCCGCTGCTCATCGGGACCAACCATCTCTACCGACCGGAGGCCTGGCGGCAGATCGGCGGCTACCAGGACTCGATCATCGAGGATCACCTGACCGGCATGCGGGTGCAGGGCACGATCAACCCGGCGACCGGGAACCCCTGGAAGGGCGTCTACACGCCCGACGTCATCGCGGTCGGCGAGGGCCCGACCAGCTGGACCGACTACTTCAACCAGCAGAAACGCTGGGCATACGGCATCTGGGACGTCAAGCTGCGCCGCCGGGCGCGGGCCGGCATCCGGCTGCGCGCCCGCCAGCGCCTGCTGTACGGAATGGTGCAGTTCTACTATCCGAGCGTCGCCGTCAGCCTGTTGTTCGGCAGCCTGGCGACCGTCGGCTACCTGCTGTTCGGCGCCGCCGCGATCAGCCTGCGCGGCGGGCAGTGGCTCACGCTGTGGACCGCCGCCCTCGGCGGCTGGCTCGCCATGTGGCTGTGGCTGCGCCGGTTCAACCTCGCCGAGCACGAGCGGCGCGAGGCCGGGATCTGGGGCATCGTGCTCGCGCTGCTCGCCGGGCCGGTCTACCTGTCGGCCGGAGCCGCGGCGCTGCTGCGCCGGCCGCTGGCCTACGCGGTGACCGCCAAGGGTGAGCTGCGCAGCAGCGACTCGTTACGCGCCTTCCGGCTGCACCTGCTCTGGGCGACGGCCGCGGGCGGGCTGTTGGCCGCCAGCGTCGTCGTGAGCCACCGGTACGCCGCTGCGCAGGCGTGGGCGTTGTTCGCGTTCCTCGTCGGGCTGGCGCCACCGGTCATCGCCGCGCTCGGCCCAGCCGACGACGCCCGCCGGCGGTCCCGGGCGACCGGCACAACGGCCGGCACAACAGCGGCCGACGCGGTGCCCGCCGCGCGGCGGGCCGACGCGCCCGCCGCCATGGGTCAGTCGGACGACACCGTCGTCCTCCCGCACTTCGCGGAGCGTCACCTCACCAAGCTGCACCTCGCCCAGCCGCGGCTCGCCGAGCCGACGGCCGCCAAGGAGAACGGGCCGTGAGGCTGGGTGTGCCGCGGGTGCTCGGGGCGGTGCTCGTGGTCGTCCTCGCCGGTTACGTCTTCCGGGTGGCGCCGGGCCTCGCCAGGGCCGGGGCGTCGTCCGACGAGCCGCCGGCCAGCCTGGTGGCGCCCGCCGCCGGCCCAGGCGCGCCGTTGACGCCGTTCCCCGGGCCGGGAAAGACCTTCCTCGGCATCATGACCGACGGCGGGACCCACAACTTCGGCAATCTCCTCAACTTCACCGAGAAGACCGGCTACAAGCCCAGGGCCTATCAGTTCTCCGAGGGCTGGGCGAAGGACAGGTTCGACGCCGACGATCTCGACAAGGTCGCACGGCTGGGCATGATGCCGATAGTCGCGTGGGAGCCGTGGGATTTCAGCGCCGAACCCAAGACCGACCGACTGCGCGGTGCCCAGCCGAAGTATCGGCTGAACCGGATCATCGCCGGCGACTACGACTCCTACATCCGGTCCTGGGCCCGCGGCGTGAAAACGCTCGACTACACGATCGGAATGCGGTTCGCCCACGAGATGAACGGCTACTGGTACCCGTGGGCCGAGCAGGTGAACGGCAACCGCCCTGGCGACTACGTCAAGACCTGGCGCCACGTCCATGACATCTTCACGGCCGAAGGCGCGACCAACGTCGTGTGGATCTGGAGCCCGAACGTCTCGTACCCGAACTCCGCTCCGCTGGCCGAGCTCTACCCGGGCGACAGGTACGTCGACTGGGTCGGGTTCTCCGGCTACTACGGGACGGCGGGCGTGGAGAACTACAAGACCTTCGACGAGATCTTCGCGAGCAGCGTCGACGAGGTGCGGGCGTTCACCGCCAGGCCGATCGTGATCACGGAGACCGGCGCGTCGGACACCGCCGGCCGCAAGGCCGAGTGGATCACTCAGCTGTTCGCGTCCCTCCCGCGCTACCCCGAGATCATCGGCGTCATCTGGCAGGAGGCGACGAAGGAGGTCGACTGGCGGGTCGCCGCGTCCCCGGCGGCGTCCGCCGCGTTCGCGGCCGGCGCCGCCGACCCGCGCTACGACGTCACCTGGCGGCCGGCCAGCCGGCCCCAGCGGACAGTGGACCTGCGCTGAGATCGGACGTGCGCCGAAAGTCGACGTGCGCGCGGCCGCGGCGGGCGAGAAGGCCGCCGCGGCCGGGCACGCCCGCCGTCAGGCCGCGAGGACCGGGCTGCGGCCCGGGTCGAACGCGGACTCGAGGGCCAGGTCGAGGACCTCGCGGACATCCGAGACCAGGTGCACGGTGAGCGCGTCGCGCACCGCCGCCGGCACGTCGTCCAGGTCGGGGCCGTTGCGGCTGGGCAGCAGCACCGTGGTGATGCCGGCCCGGTGCGCGGCGAGCAGCTTCTGCTTCACCCCGCCGATCGGCAGCACCCGGCCGGTGAGCGACACCTCGCCGGTCATCGCCACGTCGGCCCGCACCGGCCGGCCGGACAGCAGCGATGCGAGCGCGGTCGTCATCGTGATGCCGGCACTCGGCCCGTCCTTGGGCACGGCGCCCGCCGGGACGTGGACGTGCACACCCCGCGCGGCCAGATCGCCGACCGGCAGCTCCAGCTCGGCGCCGCGCGAGCGCAGGTAGGACAGCGCGATCTGCGCCGACTCCTTCATCACGTCGCCCAGCTGGCCGGTCAGGGTAAGGCCGGCGGCGCCCGTCTCGGCGTCGGCCAGCGACGCCTCGATGAACAGCACGTCGCCGCCCGCGGCGGTCACCGCCAGGCCGGTCGCCACTCCCGGCAGCGCCGTGCGCTCGGCAGACTCGGGGGTGTGCCGCGGCCGGCCCAGGTAGCCGGTCAGGTCGCCGGCACCGACGGTAATCGGCGCCGGCCCGGACGCGTCTAGCGCGGCTTTCGCGGCGATCTTGCGCAGGACCCGGGCGATCGCGCGCTCCAGGTCGCGCACCCCCGCCTCGTGGGTGTACTCGCCGGCCAGCAGCCGCAGCGCGTCGTCGTCGATCATGACGTCGCCGGCGGCGAAGCCGGCGCGCTCCCGCTGCCGGGGCAGCAGGTGGTCCCGGGCGATGACGACCTTCTCGTCCTCGGTGTAGCCGTCGAGCCGGACCAGCTCCATGCGGTCCAGCAGCGGACCGGGGATCGACTCGATGACGTTCGCCGTGGCCAGGAACAGCACGTCGGACAGGTCCAGCTCGACCTCGAGGTAGTGGTCGCGGAAGGTGTGGTTCTGTGCCGGGTCGAGCACCTCCAGCAGCGCGGCCGTCGGGTCGCCGCGGTAGTCGGCGCCGACCTTGTCGACCTCGTCGAGCAGCACGACGGGGTTCATCGTGCCGGCCTCGCGGATCGCCCGGACGATCCGCCCAGGCATCGCGCCGACGTAGGTGCGCCGGTGGCCGCGGATCTCCGCCTCGTCCCGGACCCCGCCGAGCGCGACCCGGACGAACGTGCGCCCCATCGCGCGGGCGACCGACTCACCAAGCGACGTCTTGCCGACCCCGGGCGGGCCGGCGAGCGCCAGCACCGCGCCGCTGCGGCGACCGCCGACGACGCCCAGGCCGGCGTCCGCGCGCCGGCGCCGGACGGCCAGGTACTCGATGATCCGGTCCTTGACGTCGTCGAGGCCGGCGTGGTCGGCGTCCAGGACGGCACGCGCGGCGGCGATGTCGTAGGAGTCCTCGGTCCGGTTGTTCCACGGGATGTCAAGGACGGTGTCCAGCCAGGTGCGGATCCAGCCGCCCTCGGGCGACTGGTCGGAGGTCCGCTCCAGCTTGTCGACCTCCTTGAGGGCCGCCTCGCGGACCTTCTCCGGCAGGTCGGCCGCCTCGACACGGGCCCGGTAGTCGTCCTGCTCCTCGCCAGCCTCGCCGTTCTCAACCTTGCCGGACAGCTCGCGCAGTTCCTTGCGGACGGCGTCGAGCTGACGGCGCAGCAGGAACTCGCGCTGCTGGCGGTCCATCCCCTCCTGGACGTCCTTGCGGATCGTCTCGGCGACGTCGAGCTCGGCCAGGTGCTCCTTCGTCCAGCCGAGCACCTTCTCCAGCCGAACGGCGACGTCGGCGGTGTCCAGCAGCTCCAGCTTCTGCGTGGCGGTCAGGTAGGGCGCGTAGCCGGCGGTGTCGGCCAGCGCCGACGGGTCGTCGATGGACGTCACCGAGTCGACCACCTGCCACGCGCCGCGCTGTTGGAGCAGGGTGGTGACCAGCGCCTTGTACTCGCGGGCCAGCTCGCCCAGCTTCCCGGTCGCGGCCGGGCCAGCCTGGTCGAGGATCGTCGCCTCGACCCACAGCGCGGCGCCGGGGCCGGTCGAGCCGGTGCCGATCCTGGCGCGGGACACGGCACGCACGACCGCCGCCGGCTCGCCGCCGGGCAGCCGGCCGACCTGCTCGACGACGCCGAGCGCGGCGACCGGGGCGTACTTCCCATCGAGGCGCGGCGTCAGCAGCACCTCGGCCCTGCGGCCGGCCTCGGCGCCGGCCGGCGCCCTGGACTGCGCGGCTGCCCTCGCCGCGTCCACCGCGGCGCGCGTCTCGACGTCGGACAGGGCGAGCGGGACGACCATACCGGGCAGCACGACCACGTCGTCGGTGGGCAGAACAGGCAACACACGGGTCTGGGTCACGTGCGACACATCCAGTCAGGTCGAAGGAGCGATCAGTGGACCCAAGGAACTTGAGCCTGACCGACTAAAGACCCTGGAGCCCCCCGATGTTCCCGCTGCCGCCCAGCTGTTCGCCCCTGGCCGAACGCCGCTCCACCCGCCGGCTGTCGCCGCCACGTGCTCAGGCCTGGCTTGCGCCAGGGTCGATGGCCACGACCTCGCCGGTCTCGATGACCGCGATGTTCTGCCTGAACGTCTCGCCGGTGAAGTACGACGGCTTGGCGATCCGCCAGGCGACGAAGGCCAGCAGGCCGACCAGGACCGAGGCGAACGCCACCAGGAAGACCCCGCCGATCCGCCAGTGCGGGCTGAAGGGAATCAGCCAGGTCGTGTAGCTGTCGTCGGTCGCCACGTCCCAGCCGCTCCAGACCGTCCACGCCCCGGCGAACCACAGGATCAGCCCGCCGAGTGTCGGCAGCACGCCGCGCAGCCAGAACGACCGCATGCTGTCCAGCAGCGTCCTGCGGAACGCCCAGGCGCAGGTGAAACCGGTCAGCCCGTAGTAGATCGCGATGAACAGCCCGATCGCGGTCACCGCGTCGCCGATCACCTGGCCCGACGACATGTAGTTCATCGCCACGTACAGGACAACCGAGATCGCGCCCATGACCACGGTCGACACGGTCGGGGTCAGGTACTTGGGGTGCACCCGGCCGAACGACGCCGGAATCGCCTTGTGGACCGACATCGAGAGCGTGGTCCGCGCGGTCGGCAGAATCGTCGTCTGCGTGCAGGCCGCGGCAGAGGTCAGCACCATGAAGATCAGCAGGTGGGACAGGACGGACCCGAATCCGGAACCACCGAAGACGGCTCGGCCCAGGACGGACAGGACGTCGCCGGAATGGTCCGGGTTGCCGAGGCCGATGCCGGTCTCGCCGACGCCGGCGAACGACTGCGCCGCCATCGTCACGAGGACGTACGTCACCAGCAGCAGCACCGTGGACAGGATGGCCGCCCGGCCGGGCGTCTCGGTCGGGTTCTCGGTCTCCTCGTTCACGGCGACGGCCGAGTCCCAGCCCCAGTAGATGAACAGCATGAGTGTGATGCCGTTGAAGAAGCTGGCGAAGTCGCCGCCGAACGGGTTGAACCACGACCAACTCGGGTCGAGCGACCCGGCTGGCGCCGAGCCGTCGCCCACCTTGACGAGCGCGACGATCGAGAAGACGAGAAGCACGACGACCTCGACCGTGAGCAGCACCTTCTGGAAGTTGGCCGAGACCTCGATGCCGCGATAGCAGACGTAGCTCATCGCGACGATCCACAGGATGCCGACCAGGAGGACCCAGCCGCTGGCCGGGTCCGAGCCGATGCCATCGGCATTGAACAGCAGGAACACGTACTGGCCGGCGACCTGGGCAAGGCTCGCCATCACCAGCACGTCCGCGGCGATGATCGCCCAGCCGCCCCACCAGCCGGCGCGCGGCCCGAATACCCGGCCGGCCCAGGTGAACGTGGTGCCGCAGTCGGGGTCGACCCGATTGAGCTCGGCATAGCCGATCGAGGTGAAAAGAATGGGGACGAAGGCCAGGATCACCACGATGGGCGTCTGGATTCCCACGAAGGACACGACCAGCCCGAGGGTCGCGGCGAGGCTGTAGGCCGGCGCCGTCGACGAGACACCGATGACCACAGAGGACGCGAGCCCGATCGCGCCGGCCTTCAACCCCTTCTCGGGAGGTGTGCGAGTCGTCACCATCGGTGTGACTGTGGCCATGGGCGATACCTCCGGCGATTCTTCCGCGGACCGCAGAAACTACGCCGTCAACCGACCGTCCGCACCGAAACCTGGCAAAGAAACCAGTTGTTTTCAATACGGACAAGTACGTCCAGAGTGCCCTGAGGCCCCGCCCCGCGACCGTGCGACCTCGGTCCCGCCCCGGCAGGGTCGCCTCAGCTCGCGGGTGGCGGCGCGCTGGGCGGTTGCGCGGACGGTGCCGGGCTCGGGCGCAGCAGCGCGACCGCCGCGGCGGCCATCGCATGGGCGTAGCGGGCGGCGCCGACCGACGGGACCGGGCAGCGCGTCATCGGCGGCTGTTCGATCGGGCAGAAGTGCACCCCGTCGGGGCTGCGGACGGTTACCTGGCCGCCGCCCGGCGGGCAGGGGTCGCCCGGGCCGCACGGCAGCCTCGTCGCGAACCGGCCGGCGGGGTCGGTGACGGCACGGCCGGCGGCGACGACCGTCGTGTCCGGCTCCTCGGCGGCGATCGTGCGCCAGACCTGGTCGAGCTGGGTCAGCCCCGCGGCGTCGACCGCCTGGTCGCTGCGCGGCGGGGCGTCGACGAGCAGCACCTTCGCGCCGTCGCGGGTGAGCCGCGCCACCGCGGCGAGCACGTCCGCGCGGTAGGCGGCGTCCACGTCGCGGCCCCTCATGCAGGCCGTGCCGGCGTTGCCCGAGAACGCGAGCACCGCGACGGTCGGGTGCCAGGAGCGGGACTGCTTGCGGATGTCGGACAGCCAGTCACAGGGCGCGGTGCCGCCGTAGGTGTGCAGCAGCAGCGACGTCCCCCCGGCGGCCGTCACGTCCGCCGAGAAGTCGTCCTGCGCCTCCCAGGCCAGTGAGTCTCCCCACAGCGCGACCTTCCGGCCGCCGGAGCCGTGCTGCGCGCCGTGCCCGGCCACGCCGACGACCGCCACGGCGAGCGCGGTGATGAACAGCCAGCCGATCGGCCCCGGCCGCCGGCCGGCCACCTAGCTGGCGGCCAGGAAGCGGTCCAGGACGCGGGTCCCGAACCGCAGCGCCTCGGTCGGGACCCGTTCGTCCACGCCGTGGAACATGCCGGAGAAGTCCAGGTCGGCCGGCAGCTTCAGCGGCGAGAACCCGAAGCAGCGGATGCCCAGCTGGGAGAACGACTTCGCGTCGGTGCCGCCGGAGAGCATGTACGGAACGGCGCGCGCCCCGGGATCCTCGGCGCGCAGCGCGGCGGCCATCGCGTCGACCATCGGCCCGTCGAACGGCGTCTCGACCGCACGGTCCAGGACGACCCACTCGCGGCGGATGTCCGGGCCGATCAGCTCGTCGATCTGGCGGATGAACTCCTCCTGGCGGCCCGGCAGGAAGCGCCCGTCGATCCCGGCGGTCGCCTCGCCGGGGATCACGTTGACCTTGTGGCCGGCGTCCAGCCGGGTGGGGTTCGCGGTGTCGCTGATCGTCGCGCCGATCATCCGGGCCAGGCCGCCGAGCTTGGCGACCGTCGTGGGCAGGTCGTCGTAGTCCATCTCGATGCCCAGCGCGTCGCCGAGCGCGTCGAGGAACTGGTGGACGGTCGGGGTGAGCACGACGGGGAAGGTGTGCTGACCGATCCGGGTGACCGCCTCGACCAGCTTCGTGACCGCGTTGTCGGTGTTCAGCATCGAGCCGTGGCCGGCCCGGCCCTTCGCCGTCAGCTTCATCCAGGCCATGCCCTTCTCGGCGGTCTGGATGAGGTAGAGGCGCAGGTCGTCGCGGACCGTGTAGGAGAAGCCGCCGACCTCGCTGATCGCCTCGGTGCAGTCGGCGAACAGGTCGGCGTGGTTGTCCACCAGCCAGTGGGCGCCCAGCGGGCCGCCGGCTTCCTCGTCGGCGACGAACGCGACGACGAGGTCACGCGGTGGTTTGCGGCCCGTCCTGACGAGGTCGCGGACGACGGCGAGCGTCATCGCGTCCATGTCCTTCATGTCGATCGCGCCACGGCCCCACAGGCAGCCGTCGGCCTCCTCGCCGCCGAACGGGTGGTGCGTCCACTCCGCGGGGTCGGCGGCGACGACGTCGAGGTGCCCGTGGATCAGCAGCGGGGGCCGGCTCGGGTTGGTCCCCGCGATCCGCGTGACGACGCTGGTCCGGCCCGGGCGGGACTCCAGCAGCGTCGGCTCCAGGCCCACCT
>Ga0068863_100002493_pt1 | contig 18306 bp, 14 predicted proteins | sample KBSSwiS62_FD_66596 | JGI IMG/M metagenome (GOLD analysis project Ga0068863, IMG submission 66596) | Switchgrass rhizosphere microbial communities from Kellogg Biological Station, Michigan, USA - KBS Switchgrass S6-2 | ecosystem: Host-associated > Plants > Roots > Rhizosphere > Soil ...
GGCCCGCGTCCGTGCAGGCTCCGTCGACGGCGATCAGCTCGGCCGGGGTCCGCAGGCCCACCCCGAGCGCGAGGAACGCGACCTTCGCCGGCGCGTAGTCCGGGATCACCGGGTGGGCGGCGGCGAGGTCGACCACGTGCAGGACCAGCCGCGCCGAGGACGGCACCGGCTCGCGCGTCCCGATCACCGACACCGGGAGCCGGCGTGGTCCGCCGTGGCCGGCCTGCCTGCGGATCAACCTCGCGGCCTCGGCCCGGTTGGTGACCGCGACGACGGGCCGCTCCTCGGTGGCGACGGCCGCCGCGAACCGGGCGACGGCGAGGACGCCCGCCGCGTCGTCGTCGTAGATGAGGGCGACGACGGCCCGCAGCTCGTCCGTCGGGCCGGCCCGGAGCTGGGCCAGGACCCGGCGGTACCGCGCCTCGTCCCGCTCGTCCTCCAGTGGAGGTGCGATCGGGTCCCACGCGGCCTCGGTCCGCAGCAGGTTGCCCAGCCAGTTCCGGCTCGAGGCGGGCTGGGCCGTCTCGTCGTCGGGCTCCACGCCGAACGTCGCGACCACCGGCGCACCGAGCGCCGCGGCCACGTCGTCCGGGGTGCGAAGCCGGTCGTCCGTCCGCTCAGCGCGGATGAACAGCAGGACGCAGACGAGCACGCAGGCCACGGCACCGGCGATCGTGAGCTCGACCGGGGTCGGCGTCGCGGCGCCACGGTCGATCGCAGGCTCCAGGACCGTCGTCGCCGTGGTCTGAGTGCCGGTCTGGGTGCCCGCGGTCTGGGTGCCTGTGGAGGACGACTTGGTCTGTTCCGTGTCGTAGGTCGCGAGCGCCGTGGTCGCGGTCTGGAGCGACCGCCGCAGGTCGTCGAGCGTGACGTCCTCGGCCGGGGACCGCCTGGGGTTGGCCTCCAGGGCCCGCACCTGCGCGGTCAGGTCGTCCACCGGCTTCTGGAAGGCCTGGCGCCGCTGTGTCTGGGCGGCCGCGGCCGCCGCCGTCGTGTCGTTCGCGATCTTCGCCGAGAATGCGACGTAGTGGGCCGTGACGCTGTCGGTGAGGGCGCGGGCGCGGTCCCGGGTCGGGGCCGTGCCGACGATCTCGATCACGCTTCCGTCCAGGACGTTCGCGGACACGGACCCCTGCAGACCGATCCCGGAGACGCCCCAGCCCAGCTCCTTCGAGGTGGCGTCCAGAACGGCGAGGCTCGTCGCGATCTGGGTCTCCGTGACCAGCGCGAGCTTCACGCTCTGGCCCTGGATCAGGACCTTGCTCGCCGCCTGGTAACCGGGGCTGAGCAGGAACGAGAGGCCGAAGCCCAGCACGGCGCCCACCACCGCGACACCGAGGAGTGGCCGCCAGCGCCGCCGGACGAGCCGCCCGACGCTCGCGAGCCGCAGGTTGTCGTCAGTCACCGGACACCTCCTGCCGCGTCGCGGCCCGTCGTGGGTCGATGCGACGGGGATCCGCACGCAGACGGTGGGCGGGCGCGACCGGCCGTCCTTCGAAGAGGTCCTCCGGTCGCCCCGTCTCGATGGCCTTCACGTAGGCCGGGAGCGCGGCGGAGACCGCATCGACGGTCTGCTGGACGTCGGTGTCCGTGTGCGCCGCCGAGATGACGAAGGACTGGCCGAGCACGCCCCGCAGCAGCATCTCCTTGAGGAACAACGTCCGCATGGCCTGTGACGGCGCACCGGTCGCGTCGGCCGTCCGGAAGATCTGGCACGAGGGCCTGCCCAGCACCGAGAGGTACTCCCCGATCCCGGCGTCTGCGGCGAGGGCGTTGACGGCGTCGGCCAGCGCCCGGCCCTGCCGCTCCATCGTCTCGACCGGGTCGGTCTCGGCGTAGGCACGCACGACGGCACGGAACGCGGCGAGCGACACGGTCTCGGCGCCGTGGGTGCTGGAGAGCAGGAACACCCGGTCGCGGTCCGTGGTGAGCCCGCCGAGCTCCATCAGCTCCCGGCGGCCGGCGAGCGCGGCGATGGGGAACCCGTTGCCCATCGCCTTGCCCCAGGTCGACAGGTCCGGGACCACACCGTAGACGGACTGGGCACCGCCTGCGGCCCACCGGAACCCGGTGATCGTCTCGTCGAAGACGAGCACGACGCCGTACCGGTCGCACAGCGCCCGGACGCCCTCGAGATATCCCGGGAGCGGCTCCGCCAGCGCGGAAGCCGCCTCCAGCACGAGACAGGCGATCTCCGCGCCACGGTGGTCGAGGAGGCGCTCCAGCGCGGGGAGATCGTTGTACGGGAACGTGGTGACCAGCGAGCGGACCTCGGCCGGGACCCCGGTGCTGATCGGCAGCGTGCCCACGAACCAGTCCTGCGAGGAGAAGTACGGCTGGTCGTGGCAGAGCGCGACGAGCGGTCGTCCCGTCGCACCGCGGGCCAGCCGCACCGCGGTGCTCGTGGCGTCCGAGGCGTTCTTGCAGAACTTCACCATGTCGGCGCCGGGGACGAGGGCGAGGAAGTCCTCGGCGGCGGCCAGCTCGAGCGTGGTCGGGCGGGTGAACGACAGCCCGTCGCCGAGTACGGCGCGCACGGCGTCCACGACCGGCGGGTACGCGTGGCCCAGGGTGACCGCACGCATGCCCATGCCGAACTCGACGAACTCGTTGCCGTCGACGTCCCACACCCGGGCCCCCCGGCCGCGGACCAGCACCGGGGCCATGTCCTCGGGGTACTGGTCGGCGCCCTTGGCGAAGGTGTGCGCGCCTCCGGGGATGATCTCGTGCAGCCTCGACTGCAGCGCAGACGACTCGACGAAGGTAGGACTCACGAACTCCTCGCTCTCAGTACGCGCCGCGCGGCTTGATCACTGCGCCGATGGTCTTGCAGAGGATCAGTGCGTCGAGGGCGAGGTTCCAGTTCTCCACGTAGCGCAGGTCCAAGCGGACCGACTCCTCCCACGAGAGATCGCTTCGACCGCTGATCTGCCAGAGGCCCGTGAGACCGGGCCGCACGAGCAGCCTCCGCTGGGCCGCCCGACCGTAGGTGGCCACCTCGACCGGGAGGGGCGGACGGGGACCGACGAGCGACATGCTCCCGCCCAGCACGTTCAGCAGCTGCGGCAGCTCATCGATCGAATAGCGACGAAGCACCGCACCGACCCTGGTCACCCGCGGATCGGACCTGACCTTGAACAGGGGGCCCGCGCCCTGGTTCTGGTCGATCAGCGCGGGCAGCCGCGCCTCGGCGTCCACGATCATCGACCTGAACTTGAACATCCGGAACTCACGACCGTGGCGACCGACCCGGGTCTGCCGGAAGAACACCGGACCGCCGTCCATCTTGATCACCAACGCGATCAGGATCAGGGCGGGCGCCGACACCAGGAGCAGGATGCACGCCCCGACCCGGTCCACGAGCTGCTTGGCGATCCAGGCGACCCCGGAGAAGGTCGGGCGCGTGAGGCGCAGCAGCGGCAGCCCGTCGACCGGGTCGACGTGCAGGCGCGGGCCCGTGACCTCCATCAGCCCGGGGTCCACCACCAGCTCGGCCTCACTGTCCTCCAGCTCCCACGAGAGCTGGTGCAGGCGCCGCGAGGTCCAGCCCGGGCCCTGACACACGGCCACGACCTTGTGTCCGCGCCGGCGGGCGACGTCGGAGACGCCGTCGAGATCGCCCAGCACCGGCACCCCGTGGATGCCCGACTCGCCCTCCGGTGAGGCCCCGGTCGGCAGACAGACACCGGTCACGGTCCACCCCCGGCGCGGGTCGCGAAGGGTCCTCTCGATCAGGTCGGACACCGCGTCGTCGGCCCCGACCACCAGGACCGGAACCGAGCATCGCCCGGCTTTCCGCAGGTGGTGCAACCGCCGCCGGAGAACCAGTCGACCGAGCCCTGCCAGCAGGCCCGCGGCGGGCATGAGACCGAAGACCCATGGTCTCGCCGCCGTCGCCTCGAACGCCAGACCGAGGAGACCCAGGGCGACCGCACCGATCACCACCGCGCGGATCATCCGGCTGAACTCGTCGGCTCCGTGGCCCAGGACGCGCACGTCCCAGGCACGGCTGACGAAGAGCCCGGCCACGAGCAGACATCCCGCGAGGATGCCGACACCGGGGGCGACGTGGCCGAACTGCGGGACCTCGCTACCCAGACCCAGTCCGTAGCCGAACAGCACACACGCGGCGATCGCGAGGAGGTCGTTCACGACGGCCGCCACCAGATACCGGTTCTCCCACCGATCCCGGGCGAGCCACGTGCCGGTGGCCGGCACAGGGTAGGTACTCCTGCGCACTGAGGGCGTGACGCTATGTGACTCTTTTACTCCACCTACGCCAAGATCTGGCTCCAACGCAATCCACCTCGCCCACCGGCGTCCGATTCAGCGCTACGCTGCGTGAAATCGCCCCGCCGTACGTTGGTCGGCGGCACATCGAACTGCGTTACGTCGAGGTTGCCGGGCTTGTCCCCTGAGCCCGGACCACGCGCATCGCGCCGTCGAGCTCACCGGCCTCCTGGCGGGCCGACAGGACCGCGAGGCGGGTGAAGCGTCGGTCGAACGCCTCCTGGGTGAGTCCGCGCGCGCGGTACTCGGCGGCCAGCTGCGCGGCACCGGCCGGGATCGTCCAGCTCGCCTCGAAGCCGAGCTCCTTGCGGGCGCGCGAGAAGTCGACGCGGTAGGAGCGCGGGTCGTTCCCGGCCTCGCCCGTGATGGACAGCGCGGAGCCCGGGACCGCCTCGACCACCGCCTGCGCGATCTCGGCGACGGTGGCGTTGTTCCGCTCGGTGCCGACGTTGTACGCCCGGGCCCGCACGACGTCCGCGGGCGCGGCGAGCGCCGCGACGATCGCCCCGGCGATGTCCTCGGCGTGGGCGAGCGGGCGCCACGGGGTGCCGTCGGACAGCACCTTGACCACCCCGGAGAGCACCGCGTGCCCGACGAGGTTGTTCAGCACGATGTCGGCGCGCAGCCGCGGCGAGAAGCCGAAGGCCGTGGCGTTGCGCATCGAGACCGGGACGAAGTCGGCGTCGGCCAGCTCCGCCAGGTCGTCCTCGACACGCACCTTGGAGATCGCGTACGGGGTCACGGGCTTGAGCGGGGCGTCCTCGTCGACCAGGTCGTCGCCGGACTGGGCGCCGTAGACCGAGCAGGTCGAGGCGTAGACGAAGCGCCCCACCCCGGCCTCCTTGGCCAGCCCGGCGAGCCGGGTCGAGGCGTGGTGGTTGATCTCGTAGGTGATCTCCGGGGCGAGCGACCCCAGCGGGTCGTTCGACAGGGCCGCGAGGTGGACCACGGCGTCGAACCCGGTGAGCTGCTCGACGGTGACGTCCCGCAGGTCGGTCGGCATGCCCGGCACGTCGGGGACGTCCAGCCCGCCCAGCACACATGCCGCGAACAGCCCGCTGTCGAGGCCGGTCACCTCGTGACCGGCCGCCGTGAGGACGGGGGCGGCGACGGTTCCCAGGTAACCCTGGTGGCCAGTCAGCAGAACGCGCACGGATGCCTCCTTGCATCGGGTGTCCGGGAGGGGACTCGCCTCGCCGCACGGTGGGGTTACCGCGAGAGGATCGCCGCATGATGCGTTTCCTCCGGCCCGACTCCCTCGACGAGATCGCGGTGCTCGGGGCCCACTGCGACGACATCGAGATCGGCGCGGGCGGCACGCTGCTCAGCCTCTGCCGGGCACGGCCGGGGCTACGGGTGCACGCCTTCGTCCTCGCCGCGGGCGATCCGGTGCGCCAGGCGGAGGAGCGCGGAGCGCTGCACGCCTTCTGCCCGGGCGCCGACCTGCACACGACCCTGCTCGACATCCCGGACGGCAGGCTCCCGGCGCACTGGAACCGGGCCAAGGACGCACTGGAGGCCTTCCGCCGGACGTGCGAACCCGACCTGCTGCTCACCACGGCCACCCACGACAACCACCAGGACCACCGCGGCCTCGCCCGACTGGTCCCGACCGTCTTCCGCGACCATCTGGTGCTCGGGTACGAGATCCTCAAGGCCGAGCCGGACCTCGCCCAGCCGACGCTCTTCTGGCCGCTGGCGCCCGAGGTCGTCACCGAGAAGATCGCGCTCCTGCACGCGCACTACCCGTCCCAGGCCGGCCGCGCGTGGTTCGACGACGAGAGCTTCCGCGGCCTGCTCCGGATCCGCGGCGTGCAGAGCGGCCACCGCTACGCCGAGGGGTTCCACCCGACCCGGATCGCCGCCGGCGCACCGGAGAGCGGCCACTGACCTGCGGCAAGTGCGTAACACGGCGACACGGTGGCACGACCCTGTCCGCGACAACGAGGTCGTCCAGCACTCCGAGGAATAGCTCACGTGCTCGCATCACCCGCTACCGAGGCCGATCCGACCGCCGCGGCCCCCCTCGCCGCGCACTGCCGGCTGTGCGGCGGAACCACGCTGCGGACGTTCCTCGACCTGGGCGCCACACCGCCGTGCGAGTCCTTCCTCACCGAGGCCGAGCTCGACGCCCCCGAGACGACCTACCCGCTGCACGTCCGGGTCTGCGCGGACTGTCTGCTCGTCCAGCTCCCGCCGTTGATCACGCCCGAGGCCACGTTCAGCGAGTACGCGTACTTCTCCTCGTTCGCCAGCTCCTGGGTCGCGCACGCGGAGGCGTTCGTGGCGGAGGCGGTGGCGCGCCTGGGGCTCGGCCCGGAGTCGTTCGTCGTCGAGGTGGCGAGCAACGACGGCTACCTGCTCCAGCACGTCGTGCGCCGCGGTGTCCGCTGTCTGGGCATCGAGCCCTCCGCCAACGTCGGTGCGGCGGCCCGGGCGAAGGGGGTGCCGACCGAGACGGCCTTCCTCAGCGCGGACAGTGGCGCCGCCGTCGCCGCCGCGCACGGCCGAGCGGACCTGGTGGTGGCCAACAACGTCTACGCCCACATCCCCGACGTCGTCGGGTTCACCCGGGGGCTGCGCGCGCTCGTCGCCGACGACGGCTGGGTGTCGATCGAGGTCCAGCACCTGCTGACGCTCGTGCGGCTCAACCAGTTCGACACGGTCTACCACGAGCACTTCCAGTACTACACGGTGCTCACCGCGCAGCGGGCCCTCGCGGCGGGCGGGCTCGCGCTCGTCGACGTCGAGACCCTCGGGACGCACGGAGGGTCGGTCCGGCTCTGGGCGCAGCGCTCCGAGATCGCCCCGCCTCCGACCGACCGAGTCGCGGCGGTGCTGGCCGAGGAGGCGGCGGCCGGTCTGCACGCCCTCGAGGGCCACGCCGGCTTCGCCGCGAAGGTCACCGCGGTCCGCGACGACCTGCTGCGCTTCCTGCTCGACGCCCGGCGGGAGGGGCGGACCGTGGTCGGGTACGGCGCCCCGGGCAAGGGCAACACGCTGCTCAACTACTGCGGCATCCGGCCGGACCTGCTCGCGTACACCGTGGACCGCAACCCCTACAAGCACGGCCGCTACACCCCGGGAACGCGGATCCCGATCCACGGTCCCGAGCGACTGGCTCTCGACGAGCCCGACTACGTCCTGGTCCTGCCGTGGAACCTGCGCGCGGAGCTCACCGCGCAGCTCGAGTACGTCCGTGGGTGGGGTGGGCGGCTGGTCTTCCCGATCCCCGCGCTCGAGGTCGTGGAGTAGGGCCTCATCGGGACCGTCAGACCGTGGGGCCTACGGCGGCGGTGGCCGGCGCGGTCGGCACGGACCGCGACGGTCCGGCCTCGAGGCGGGACGTGCGGATCCAGTCGACGGTGTGGCGCACACCGTCCGCCAGCGCGGTCGTCGTCCGCAGGCCGAGCTCGCGGTCGGCCCGCGAGACGTCCAGCCTGCTGTGCCGCACCTCGCCCACGCGAGCCGGCTCGACGACCGGGCGCCAGTCCCGCCGGTCCACGCCGACGCCGCTCGCGACGGCGTCGAGCAGCTGCAGGAGGCTGATGTCCACTCCGCTGCCCACGTTGTACTGGGCGCTCGGGAGCCGTACCGCGTCCGCGGCCGCGAGGTTGGCCCGCGCGATGTCGCCGACGTAGACGAAGTCCCGAGTCTGGAGACCGTCGCCGAAGACGACGGGCGGCCGCCCCGCGAGCGCGGCGTCGCAGAACAGCGCGACGACGCCGGCATCACCGCGGGGCTCCTGCCGCGGTCCGTAGACGTTGCCGTACCGCAGGCTGACCACCTCGAGCGGATGGATCTCCGCGAACCACTGGCCGTAGCACTCGGCCGCCCATTTGCTCAGGCCGTACGCCGACAAACGGCCGAGGCCGGACGTCCTCGGGCGTCGGGATGACCTCGGAGTCGCCGTAGAGCGCGCCACCGGACGAGGAGAGGACGACTCGCCGAGCGCCGGACGCCGCTGCGGCGGCGAGCACGTTCACCGTCCCCACCACGTTGACCGCCGCGTCGTGCGCCGGGTTCGAGACCGAGTGCCGGACATCGATCTGCGCGGCGAGGTGGAACACGACCTCCGGCGCGAACGACCGCGCCGCCGCCGCGACCACGGGCTCGTCCCGGACGTCGGCCCGGACGAGCCGCGCGCCCGCGGCGATGGCCCAGCCGAGATTGGCCACGGACCCCCGGGAGAGGTCGTCGAGCACGACGACGGTGTCACCCCTGTCGACGAGGGCGTCGACGAGGGCCGAACCGACGAACCCTGCGCCGCCGGTCACCAATGCACGCAGTTCCCTGTCCCCCATACCGAGCCGTTCCAGGGCTCGCCCACCACCCGATCCCGACGATCTTGGGAGATCGGTCGGAGAGGCCCTCCCCCCATCGGGATCGTCGCATCGGCGGCGGCTGTTTCAGCCCGCGCGGCGAATCACCAAGGCTGATGAGGAGCACGTTCCTCGGCGGCGCGCGAGTGCCCGGCGCGTGGCGACCCGGGCCGCCGCCCGGCTGGCCAGAACGCTCAGCACGGGCAGCAGTCCGTAGTGGTGCACGGCTTCCCGGACCAGCCCGGCCCGGTCCGAGCGACTCGCCACATAGGACAGGGCGGTGTCGGCGCAGTGGTAGCGGTACCAGAACTCGCCGAAGAACGAGCGGTGCTTCTCGACGACCCGGAGCCGTTCGGCGAGGTCCACGTCGCCGAAGCGGCTCTCGTTGGTCATCCGGGCGTGCGCACCGTTGTTGTACACCAACAGGGGCTCCGGCAGATAGGCGATCGGCGCGTGCTCGGCGATGCGGATGAAGGCGTCCCAGTCCTCGCCGAGGCGCAGGTTCTCGTCGAAGCCGAGCGAGGCGATCAGCTCCCTGCGGACCATCAGGCTGGAGGGATCGAAGGTGTTCCCCCGGCGCAGCCGCGCCAGCGTCACGGTCGGCTTGTCGTAGCTCTTCACCACGGTCCCGTCGACCAACGCGGCACACAGCACGGCCGGGGCCTGGAGGGCGAGCTGACGTTCCAGCTTGGTGGGCAGCCACGCGTCGTCGTCGTCGAGGAACGCCACGAACTCGCCCGTGGCCGCCCGGATCCCGGTGTTCCGCCCGGCAGGCAGCCCGCGGTTGCGGTCATGCCGCACGTACCGCACCCGGGGATCGTCGATCGCCGCGACGGTCGCCGCGGTGTCGTCCGGGGAACAGTCGTCCACCACGATCACCTCGGTGTCGCGGTGCGTCTGGGCCAGGACGCTCCGGATGGCGGTCCCGACCATGCCCGAGCGGTTGTAGGTCGCGACGACGACGCTGACGGTCGGGCTCACGCCACGTCCTCGGCGATGTCCGTCCCGGCCCGGTCGCCCAGGGCCGCGAGCAGCGACGGCACGGTGAGCCGGGCGGATCCCGCCGCCACGCTGGACGCGGCGTCCGCGCGGCACAGGCCCGCCGCGGCCGACACCGCGTCGGCGATCGCAGCCGCGGACCGGTCGACGGCGATGCAGCCGTTCGTCCCGTCGAGGACGCCGGCCGGGTCGGCGACCGCGGGGCAGGCGACCGGGGTCCCGCAGGCGAGAGCCTCGACGAGCACCCGCGGTGATCCCTCGTAGTGCGAGGTCATCATGACGACGTCGGCGCGGCCCAGGTGCGCACCCAGCTCCTCCCGCGGTGACGTCCCACGCAGCCGTACGACGTCGCCCAGCCCGCGGTCGGCCACCGCCCGCTCGACGGCCGGCCCCAGCGTGCCGGCCCCGTGCATCTCGAGCACCGCGTCCACGTCGCGTCGCCTCAGCTCCGCCATCACCTCCAGCGCGAGCAAGGGGTCCTTCGGGGCCTCCAGCCGCCCCGCCCAGCCGATCACCAGCGGGTCGTTCGGAGCGTGCTCGACGGGGGTGAACAGCTCGTCGTCGTACCAGGCCGGTAGCTCGTGACAGACGTCGTGCAGCGCCGCGACCCGGACCAGCTCGAGCTTGCCCGCCGCGACGATGGCCTCGGCACGCCGGATGGCGGCGACCTCGGTGGGGGCGTAGACCGCGGCGACGTGGCGCCACACGCTGTCGGAGTTCGCCCCGAGCGCGCTCACCGTGGTGTTGTGGATCCACAGCACCGGCCGCGTCGACGGGTAGAGCGCGGCCATCGCGGCCGCCACGTCGACCCGGTGGACGTGCAGGGTGCCGCGCAGCGCGGGTCGGCCGGCGCGAAGCAACCCTCCGACCAGCCGGACGGTGTGCGGGACCCGACGCCGTTGGTCCGCCGGGTCCAGGGCCGCGACTGGGAGGAAGTCGACCGGGCGACCGCCCACCTCGGCCTCGCGCCACCGGCCCAGGCCTCGGCGGCCGAGCTCCGGTGCCTGCACGCCGACGATCGCCCACCGGTCCTCGGGCGGGGAGAACTTGATGACGTCCCTGATGACCGAGTCGACTCCGCCCAGGGCGGGTCGTTCCGGGTTGAACTGCTGCACGATCGTGCGCTGGACCACGTCGGTGTCCTTCGTCGCGAGGGGTGGGGTCGAGCCTGGTCAGCGGGAGACCGGGGAGCGGGCGACGTCGCGGAGGACCTTGACGACCTCCACCGCGCCGCGCTCCGGGTTCATCACCGTGCGCCGGATCTCGAAGGGCGGTGTGGTGCGGTCGTTCAACCCGCCCCGGGTCGTGACGGCGTGGGTGTGTCCGGCGGCCCCGACGGCCGCCAGCGTCGCCTCGTCGTAGTCCGCGGCGCCACCGTTGGGGTAGGCGAGCACGGGCGCCGCACACTCGAGCTCGGCCTCGATGCGCCTGCGGGCATCGACCAGGTCCTCCCGCTGGTCCTCCGGGGTCTCCTGCGAGAGGATCGCGTGCGAGCTGGAGTGGGAGCCGATCGCCATCGTCTCGCGCAGCTCGCGGGCGGAGTCCCAGTCGAGGAACATGTCCTCGTCCGGCTCGGGACCCAGCGGGGCCAGCTGGGTGACGACCTCCTCGACGGCCTCGTCCCTGCTGACCCGGTCGCGGCGCTTCACCGCCTCGGCCACCGTCTGCTTGGCCACCCGGCGCTGCTCGGCGGTCTGTAGCGGCAGCGCGGCGTCGTTCCACTTGAGCTCGCCTGCCGTGGCGCACTCGACGCCCCAGGCCAGCACCTCCCACCACGGCGTCGTGGTCCGCGACAGCAACCCGGGCACGACGAAGCAGGTCGCGGGGAGGTCGAGCAGGCGCAGCATCGGCGCCGCCACGGTGAGGTTGTCCCGGTAGCCGTCGTCGAACGTGAGCGCGACCGCCCGCGGCGGCAGTGGACGACCGGCCGCGAGGTCGGCCAGCGCCTCCGCCAGCGGTACCACCGTCGTGACGCGCTTCAGCAGCCGGAGCTGCTCGTAGAGCCCTCGCCGCCCGCTGTCGCCACCCGATGGGAAGCAGTAGGTGGAGGTGACGTTGTGCCAGCCGAGGACGACGAGCCGACTACTCATGGTGGAACTCCTCGATGTCGATCGTGCTCATCGGACGTGACCGCCGTCCAGTGGCGCCGCGGCGGGACGGCGCGGTTCCCCGCCACCGCCCGGGGTGGACCGGGTGTTGTCGGTGACGACGCGCAGTTGCGTACGAAGCACGTCGAGCTGGGCTCGGACGGCGTCGAGCCTGGTCTCGTCGGCGCCCGGCTCGGCGAAGAGCGTGAACTGGCTCCCGGTGTCCACGACGTAGGCGCCGTAGTCCTGCAGGGCATGTCCCACGGCCAGTGCCTCGCGGCCCAGGCCGAGGGCGCCGAGGTCGACCTCGGGCGGAATCGCCAGGAGCGCCCCGATCGGGATCTGGCCGCGGTAGGTCTGCGCGGATCCCTGGTCCTCGCTGGACGCGGGCCACACGGGCCCCGTCCGCAGCAGCGCGGCGGGCAGCGCGAGCGCCAGCGCGTGCGGGATCTCGCCCTGCTGGACCTCGTGGATGCGGATCAGGCCCCCGATCGCCGACCCGCCGTAGGCCCGGACGCCACCGCCGCTCACCCCGTCGCCGTACAGGTCGACGGAGACGGCGTACTGGGCCTCCCAGGAGCCCGGGCCCGTCCGGTGCATCTGCCAGGCCTCGTGCACCGTGCGACCGTCCGGGTCGAAGACGTGCATGTGTGCGTCGTCCCCCACCGCGGGAGCCGCGTTCGCGGGGATGCGGTACTGCAGGCGTTCTCCCTGCTCGACGACGGTCTGCAGGGGATCCGACGAGCTCGCGAAGTAGAGCGGATGCGACCACCGCGCGGAGTTGACGAACGAGCTGAGCCCCGGCGCGACGACCATCGCCGTCGCCGCCGACGACGCCGGTTCGAAACGCGCCTGCGCGCCGAGGGGGGTGTTCCACGGAGAGGCGGCGGTGAAGGGCTGGAGGGTCGCGATCCGCGTCCCGTCCGCGTTCAACGCGCCGTTCACCACCGCGACCGGCGTCGGCGCGCGGTCGCGCACGACCGCGGTGTACGACAGCGCGGCGAGCACCACGGCGACGGCGCCGCAGCTGCTCCGCAGCATCCGACGACGTCGTCGCCGCACCGTCCCGTCGTGCGCTCCACGCCCCTCCCCTGCTCCGTGTGCCATGACTAGGCCTGCGGCTCCGCACGCCCGTCGAGCACCTGCGGCCCCTTGACCCCGATGAGAACCGGGCCGAGCACTCCCACGAACGTCCCGAGTCCGCCGACGAAGTAGCGCCGGAACAGCCGCCGGGGCTCCTGGGCGAAGCGGAACAACCACTCCATTCCGAGCCGGCCGACCCACCCGGGGGCCCGGCGGGTGATACCGCAGAGCATGTCGACGGACCCGCCCACCGGGACCACCGGGACCTCCAGGCCGGCCCGGACGAGCTCGGCCGCGACCAGATCCCCGGCGGGTGGGGTCACCGCGACCAGGAGGAGGTCGAGCTCCGCCGCCTCGATCGCCGCGAGGAGCTCCCGCGCGGACCAGTCCCCGTGCCGGCCGTGCTCCCGGTAGCCGAGGTGCCGACCGGCCTGCGTCATCAGTCTGCTGAAGGTGTCGCCCGCCTCGACCGTGGCTCCGAGCAGGCCGACCCGGTGGACCCCCGGCAGCGTGGCGGAGTCGAGGAGCGCCGCGGTCAGCTCGGACCCCGTGACGCGTTCGACGGTCCGGCCCAACGCCCGCATGGTGCGAACGACGGGCCAGCCGTCGGCGGTCAGGAGGTCCGCCTCGACCAACGCCGTCCGGAAGTCGGCCGACGACTGGGCGAGCTCCACGTGGTGGAGGTTCACCGTCTGGACCCGCAGTCTGCCGCCACGCTGGATGGCCGCCTGCAGGTCCGCCGGCGTCGCGGCGACTTCGGTGGTGTCCGCGGCGAGATGGCGGACGAGCTGCTGGTGCATCGAGGCTCCCGGTTGGTCGGAGGTCAGGTCGAGGTGTCGGCGGTGACCGGCGGCACCGGGTTGTGCCCGTTGTTCCGCCCCTTGGCGGTCCTGCTCATGAGCCGGTTCCTTGCCTTGATCTTCACCGTCTCCTCCGCCGACGGGTCCACGGTCGGGCGCTGTCCGGGGCGCACGAAGAGGTCGACGTCGACCGAGGTGTCGTCCTGGTCGGCCTCGGCCCGGGCCGTCGGCTGACCCTGGGCGGGCGAGCGGGGGCCAGGGTCCTTCTCGACCGCCACACCGTCCACCGTGGGCCCGGTCGGAGCGGGGTCGGGCCGGATCTCCTCCCCATCCACGACCGGGGAGCCCTCGCGCGCATCGTCGACATCGCCGACGACCCGGACCGGGATCCCTCGGGCGACGAGGTACTCGCTCTCGGCGAGCTCGATCTCCGCCTCGCGCGCGTGTGCCGTCTCCGCCCTTCGCCTCGCGCGACCGTCGACGACGAGGGCCGCGGCGGTCCCGACGAGCAGACCCACCAGCGCCCCGAGGATCACGTTGAAGACCAGTGCCTCGGCGAGCTGGGACTTCGGCTTCGAGGCCGAGTCGATCACCTCGACGTTGATCGGCGTCGCGACGTCCGCGGGCCGCTTGTCGATAGCGGGGAGGAACTGCGGGAAGACGGACCCCACACCGTTCGCGACCTCGGACGCCAGGTCGGCGCTCGGTGCCGTGACCGTGACATTGATGATCACGGACTCCAGTGCGCTCGAGGCCTTGACCCAGGACGCAACCGTCTCCGGGCTCTCGCTGAGGCCGGCCTGGTGGACGATCTCCTGGGCGACCCGGGTCGTGCCGATCATCTGCACGTACTGCCGGGTCCGCTCCTGGGCGAGGAGACTGGCCTGGTAGACCACGCCCGCGTCCCCCTGGCCGGTGGTGACCGACGTGTACATCGTCAGGGTCGACTGGTAGGTCGTCGGACTCAACACGGAGACCACACCTGCGCCGACCACGGCGCACATGACGACGGCCACGAGGACCTGCCAGCGTCGCCGGAGGACCCTCAGGTAGTTCTCGATCACGGTCGCTCGCTCCTCGTCGTCTCGTCGGCTGCCGCGGGTCGTGCGACGGTGGGTTCGGGCCGGAAGTCCTCGGGAGACCGCCGGATGAGCGCCAGCAGCACGAACAAGGTCGTGGCGCACGGCGGGTAGTAGAAGGTCGGGTCGCTGACGGCCGTCAACAGGACGTACCCGACGAGGGCGGCGGCGAGGACGGTGCGGACGCTCACCGTCGCCAGGGCGATCAGCCCGCAGAGCACGATGACGGCGCCGACCACCCCCAGCTCACCGAGGGTCTGCACGTAGCCGCTGTGCGCCTCCAGCCCGTTGGCCAGGAGCTTGTCGGTCTGCTGCCAGCCATAGCCGGCGAGCTGGTGGCCGTCCCGCCAGATCATCAGGACCTGCTGCCACTGCGTCTCCCGCCAGGTGGCGGAGTTCGGACCGCCGTTCCCGGTCGCGGCGAAGGCTCCCAGTCGCGCGAGCAGCGTGCCGCCCGCGGCGGCCAGGCCGATCGCCCCGACGACCGCGAGGCCGAGCAGACGCCTGCGGTACTGCAGGAGGACGAGGAGGACCGCCCCGCCGAAGTAGACGGCGGCCGCGACACTGCCCGTCATCAGCATCGCCGCACCGATCGCGCCGACGAGCAGGTAGTCCGGTTTGGACAGCCGGCGCTGTCCGATCACCACCATGGCCACCATCGCGAGCGTGTAGCACGTGAAGTTGGGGTGTCCGGCCAGTCCGCCGTAGCGGAAGCCCACCGCGCCGTCCTCGAAGGCGAAGGGTGGGGGGTAGTTCGTGATCGGCTGGGTGATCACCGACAGGGCGACGACGAGAATCACGAGCTTCAGGGCCCGGAAGGCGAACGTCCGGGACTCGGCGTTCACCGTGGCCCACGGCACGAGCGCGAGACCCAGGAACCGGATGATGCCACTGGTCGGGTCGATCCCGTTGCGGAGCCCGGAGAGCAGGATCGCCAAAGCCACGAGCAGCGGGAACACGGACAACCCGGTGAAGGGGACCTTCCGCTTGACGATCGCCCCCACCAGCACGACCAGCAGGCCGAGCATCGTGACGTAGTTGTCCGCCGTCATCGCGCCGATCTCGACGGCGGCGAGGGTCAGCGGGCCCGCGATCAGCAGGAACAGCCCCGTCGCGATCGGCCGGTGACGCAGCACGGCGACGACGAACGGCACCAGGGCGAGCAGCAGCACCAGCGGGCTGACCGCGACCGCTCCTCCCGCCACCAGCCCCAACGCGACCACCAGCGCGACCGTGCGCGCACTCGCCGCGGACGTCGGTAGGGGTCCCACGTCCCGCGAGGGGTCGACGGGCGCGGGCCGGCTCCGGGGCGCGGTGGGCAGGACGAGGCTCATGCGCCCTTCCCCCAGCCACCCGAGCGGAAGTCCGCCGCGTCCGTCCGCAGCTTGCGGTCGACCCGGCTCGCGCACCACGCGTCGACCGCGGCGGCGGCCAGGGCGACGGGTGCCAGGAGCACCCGGCGCGGCAGCGACCTGCTCGACAGGCTTCGCAGCCGCCTCGTGTACAGCTCCCGGGCCACGAAGCGGCGGCGTCCCGACTCCGCGACGTGCCGGGCGAGCAGACCGTTGAGCCACTCGGGATCCTGCGCGTTCCACCCGGCGACGATCTCGCCACAGCTCAGGCCGGTCCGCGAACGCTCGGCCCGCAGGTGCCCGTCCAGGATGTCGACGACGGTGTCGCCGAAGATCAGCCACTGCTCGTGGCGGAGCAGCCTGGAGACGTCGGTGTACGCCTCGAAGGCGTGCGCGGCGTCGGGGGCCAGGACGACGGCCCCGGGGCGGGGCTCGTGCGTGAGCTGGTCTGTGACCAGCATTCGGTACAGGTAGCAGTCGTCCGTCGGCAGCGACGTCGGGAAATGGACGGCCCGGGCCGCGGTGGCGCGCAGGCACACCAACTGCCCCGAAATCCACGCCGGGTCCCCGGGCTCCCCGCGCGGGGCCGCCGACAACCCGGACGCCAGGACCGACACCCGGTCTCGCAGCGACCGGCTCCCCGCGACCGCGACGTCCTTGACCCGCCGGTCGACCGTGGCGTGCACGGCGGCGTCCGTGACCAGCACGTCCACCATCGACTGCAGTGTGCGGGCGTCGAGGAACACGATGTCCGCGGCCATCACGACGAGGTGGTCGGCGCTCGGGTCCGAGTACTCGTGGATGAACGTGTTCCACGCGTTCGCCAGACCGGCCCGCTCGACGTCCACCACTGTCAGCTCGGCCTCGCCGAACAGGTCCTCGCGCTCGGCGAACACTGCCTCGGCCGCCGCGACGGTCCGGTCCGTGCAGCCGTTGGCCACCACCACGACCTCGACCCGGTACCGGTCGGGCGATCCGAACAGGCTCTGCCCCGCGAGCGAGCGCAGCGTGTCGGCGATGACCCGCTCCTCGTTGTGGGCCATGACCCCCACGCTCACCCGGAGGGTCCGCGAGGCGACGGTGCTCGGGGCGGGCTCGACGACCGCGCTGCTCACGACGCACCCCCCGCCCGCGGCTCGGCCGGCGCCGCCTGCTCGGCCATGCCCTCCAGCGCGCCGAACGGCTCCGTCAGCGGGTCGGGCTCCGCGCCGTCCTCGTCCTTCCCCGCGCTCAGGGCCGCCTTCACCTGGGTCGCGGTCTCCCGCAGGATCCGACGCTCGACCAGCACCAGGCCGCCGAGGTAGCCGACCGCGCCTGCCAGCACACCCACCGCGGTGGCGCCGAGTGCGCCGATCGCCCCGTCCAGCGCCTGGGACACGAGGTACGCGAAGCCCCAGCACGGGACACCGGCGACCACGACCGGTCGAAGCGATCGCCAGACCGCTGTCAACGCGAACCCGGACCGCTTCCCGGCGAAGTAGGCGAACAGCGCGGACGTGATTGTGACATCGGCCACAAGAACCCACCCAACCGTCTCCAGACCACCGAAGACGGCGGCGAGCACCGTCGCGGGAACCAACGCGAAGAGGATCCAGAGCGTGAGCCGCCCCATCAGCCGGACCTCGCCGAGGGAGTTGACGAACCACGAGACGGTGGCCTGGATCGGCCGGATCGCGCCCCAGAGTCCGAGCACCAGCAGCAGGCCGGACATGTCCACCCACTCCGACCCGAGCACCCCGCGGGTGAACGTGAACGCCGTGGCCGACAGGAGGACACCCAGCGGCGTGGCGACCATCGCGACGAGCCGCAGCGCGGCCAGGAACGCCGCGCCGACCGGTTCGCCACGCAGCCGCATCCGGGCGAAACCGGGGAAGGTCACCTTGGCCACCGGGTCGGCGACGGCCATGTAGGGGAGCTCGGCCAGCCGGTAGGACATCGCGTAGAACCCGACCTGGGTCGCGTTCATCATGCGTCCGATCGCGAAGGACGCGGTCTGCTCCTGCAGGAACGTCAGGGTGCCCTGGAAGAGGAACTCGCGGCCGGTGCCGAGCACGTCCCGCGCCACGGTCCGGTCGAAGCCCGGGCGGACCCGGTGGGGGGCGAACGCGACCTGCATCACGCTGAACACCAGCGGGCCGACGAGCTGCCCCAGCACCAGTGCCCACACACCGAACCCGAGGAGGGCGAAGAGAACCGACGTCCCCCACGTCCCGAGGCTGAGCACCAGCTGCGCCCAGAACCGCAGGCGGAACTCCAGCTCACGCTGCTGGAGGGCGTCGTAGAACCAGCCGACC
>Ga0068863_100002501_pt1 | contig 18276 bp, 14 predicted proteins | sample KBSSwiS62_FD_66596 | JGI IMG/M metagenome (GOLD analysis project Ga0068863, IMG submission 66596) | Switchgrass rhizosphere microbial communities from Kellogg Biological Station, Michigan, USA - KBS Switchgrass S6-2 | ecosystem: Host-associated > Plants > Roots > Rhizosphere > Soil ...
AGAGCATCGCCATAAGTCCCGCCTGGGGAGCAGAGAGCTGGCGATCACCGAATCCAATTCCGCCTGAGTTGATGTTGCCCTGGTGGAGAACCATCAGCGGGAAGAAGAGAGTAAGGCTGGCGACGAAAATTCCGATGAAGTCGCCGATCTGCATCTTGGATGGTGTACCACCAAGAATGTGACCGACCTTCAAATCCTGGAGCATTTCGCCGGCAACTGCCGAACTTACGCAGACGACTGCCGCAACTCCGAGGACTGCTGCCACACCGCTTGCACCTGTGACTCCGATGGAGACCATCAGAAGGGCGGCGATGATCAACGTCGCTAAGGTGAGTCCGGAGATGGGATTGTTCGAGGAGCCAATCATGCCGACCAGGTTGCCGGAGACGGCTGCGAAGAAGAACCCAAGGATGATCATCACAATGGCCGCGACGATTCCGCCGGAAAGCATGCCTGCGAAATAGGTGTAGAGCGCAACCATGCAGGCAAACGTCGCAAGCAGCCCGAGGAAGACCACCTTCATGCTGAGGTCCTGTTCAGTGCGGTTGCTTGCTTGTGCGCCCCCGGCCTTCTTCAAGTCGGCGATGGCGCGCTTGATGCCGATGGCGAGATTCTTGCGCATGCGGAACAACGTGTAACTGGCGCCAACTAACATGCCGCCGACCGCAATTGGGCGGACGATGAAACGCCAAACGGCAGCGGCCTGCGCGGCCCATCCGGGCTCGATTGATGTACCGGCGGGGATGAAGGCCTGAAGCTGCGGTCCGTTGAGGTACATGATGAGCGGAACGAGGAGTCCCCATGCGACGACGCCGCCGGCAAAGTTAAGAGATGCCAGGCGAGGTCCGATGATGTACCCGACGCCCATGTAGGCCGGACTGATTGCCGGCGCAGAGAACGTGGTGGAGGCGCCGACCGGAAGTTTGTTGGCGGCATCTCCGGTACCAAGTCGGACAAAACTTTTGCCAATTGATCCAATGTTGATGAGGAAGTCTCGGCTGGCATTGAACAGGTTGAACTGTCCGAGCAGATAAACCACGCCGCCGAATCCCATGTTGGCGAACAGGATCTTCGCTGCTTTTCCGCCCTGCTGTCCCGCCTTATGGATTTCCGACGCAGCGACCGACTCGGGAAAAGGCAGCTCAGGATCTTCGACCATGACGCGGCGAAGCAGAGTGACAAAGAGAATTCCCAGGGTACCGCCGACCGACATCAATGCTACTGACTTCCAGTAAGCGTGCTCGAAGTCAAAAACCGGCCACGCCTTTGCCATCACGAAAGCTGGAATCGTGAAGATTGCTCCGGCGGCCACAGATTCACCGATGGAACCAACCGTTCGGGCGATGTTCTCTTCCAGGATCGAGCCCTTGAAAATGCGAAGAATTGCCATTCCAATGACCGCGGCGGGGTAGGTCGCGGCGATGGTCATACCGGCGCGGAGACCGAGGTAAGCGTTCGCTGCGCCTAATACGAATGTCATGATTAGCCCAAGGAGAACCGCTCTCAGCGTGAACTCCTTCATGGGCATATCGGGGGGAACATAGGGGCGATATTTCGGATCGCTCATGAAATCTGGTCCTTTAAGATGTGGGGTGAGACCAATTCTAGGGAACCGCGAAACGTAGCATGCCGATCAACAGTATTACAAGTGCGTAAAACCTTGCGGCACGTGATGATAGGGCATTCTGTTCGAATGAGAACCGTTGTATACTGTGCCTACGTTCCCCGCCGGAGACTTCGATCCGGCGCTTCGGGGCCCTTGATGGGGTGACCCTGTCGAGGTTGCAAAGGAGGTCGTCTTCAGCAGTAGCGGAGACCGAACTCGGGCCGACGGGCTACAAGCTCCACCCGGAAGGCCTTCTATTGCCTCGCTGCTGACCTCCGTCATCGGCAGCTTATATAGCGCCCTGTTCCCATCTGACTGTCGCATCTGTTCTACCCCTCTCAATTCAATTTCGCGCCTGCCGGTTTGCGACCGTTGCGTCGAGTGCATCGAGCCCATGCCCGACAGGAAGTGCCGTGCATGCGGAGACCTGATGCCGGCTGGGTTCCAGGTGGCTGGCGATTTGTGTCCTGAGTGCGCCTTTGAGGCGCCGCCCTTCGATCGCGCCGCGGCCTATGGGGCTTATACGAATGGACTGCGGGAACTCATTCATCTTCTGAAGTATGAGGAGGTTCGCCCGGCGGCAAAGGTGCTCGGGCGGATGCTGTCCGAGGCAGTCGACTCGCTGGAGTTGTCCGGGGATGTGGTCGTGATCCCGGTACCACTGCACGCCTCAAAGATGCGCCAGCGCGGCTTCAACCAGTCGGAGCTGATCGCAAGTGAGTCCCTCCGGCATCTAAACAGGAGTGAAAACTCGAAATTTATATTGGAACTGGCGGCGATGAAGCGACGCAAGGACACGCCTTCGCAGGTGGGAATGACGCGCGAAGCTCGTGCTGAGAACTTGCGCGGAGCTTTTGGGGTTACGTCGCGCGCGGTAGTTCGCGATAAACAGGTTTTGCTAGTCGACGATGTTCTGACGACCGGTGCGACGGTTTCAGAATGCACCCGCGTGCTCCGGCGCGCTGGTGCGAAGTGCGTCTGGGTGGCGACGGTGGCACGCGCAGTCCGAGTGACTGACACCTTCGCTTTGGGTAACGAACACAGCCATGATGTGCCGCTGGCGATAGCGGCGCATGGATGAAAAGGCCTATGTCAGCTCGATCGGAGAGTCACAGATCAAACCGGCCCATGGAGTATCAACCGGCGGAAGTGCATTATTCGCCCATGCACGCGCCCGTGCTCGTGCTGAATGCCTCGTACGAGCCGATTAATGTTTGCGCAGCGCGACGCGCCATCGTGCTCGTATTGAAAGGCGTCGCCATGACTGAAGAAATCAACGGTCACTATCTGCATTCCACCAGGATTGCGATGCGTGTCCCATCGGTCATTCGACTCCTGGAATATCGCCGCATTCCGCACCAGACTCGAGCCTTGTCGCGGAAAAACATCCTGCTGCGTGACCGGAACACCTGCCAATACTGTGGCTTGGTGCTGCCGTCCTCGGAACTGACGCTGGACCACGTGATCCCGCGGTCCCGGAAGGGAGCTTCCACCTGGGAGAACCTGGTAGCTTGCTGCCATGAGTGCAACCGGGAAAAGGGCAATATGCTGCCTCACGAGGCTGGCATGAAGCTGATGCGAGAACCGCGTCCGTTCACCCTGCATACCAGCCGTCACATCATGAGGATGATGGGGCGGTCCGATGCCAAATGGCGTAAATATCTGTTTTATTGAGACTTAGATCGGTTCTGGATGAATGGTGGCCGGGCTAACCGCCCGGCCACAGTACTTTGGTAAGAGGCTTCCCCGCCATTTCTACCGCGACTTGCGAGACCTTTTCAGAGTAGAAGGGTTCGTACACCCAGAAAGTGCTAGTAGCACCTAGGAATCGGAATAAAATTCCAGGTGGGCTTGACGCGAAAGGCAGGGCTAGCTCAATGACGAAGCTTCCCCGCAAGACAAACATCGTTTTAGCCGTACTTGTTCTTCTAACCATTGCCGTTCCGGCATTTGCGGGCGATCCGCCCAGCCGGGTAATGCGGCTTAAATACATGAATGGGCAGGTTTCGTTCCAGCCCGGCGGCGTCGATGATTGGGTCGCTGCGACCCTCAATCGTCCGCTGACGACGGCTGATCGAATCTGGACCGATAAAGACTCCCGGGCCGAGCTGAGCTTGGCCACCGCTTCGCTGCGCATGGACAGCGAAACCAGCCTGACCGTCAGCAATCTTTCCGATAACGCCGTGCAGGTCGAACTCGACCAGGGCGTGCTGAATATCCACGTGCGCAAACTCTACGGCGGTGAAGTCTACGAAGTGGACACACCGAACGTGGCGTTCACCTTGCTGAAGTCCGGCGACTACCGCTTTGAAGTTGACCCGAATGGCGACACGACGACCGTAATCGTCCGGCGCGGCAAGGGTGAGGGAAACGGCAACGGCCGTGGCGTCGAAGTAGAGTCTGGCGAGATGGCGCGCTTTGAGCACGGCAATACGATGATGCACACGATGGCCAAAGCGCCTCGTGAGGACGGATTTGACGACTGGTGCCGCGTTCGCGACAAGCGCGAAGATAAGTACGAATCTGTTCGATATGTCTCCGACGATGTCGTCGGTTATGAAGACCTGGATGAGTACGGTTACTGGCGCTCTGTGCCTACCTACGGCAATGTGTGGATCCCGCGAGGAGTAGCGGTTGGTTGGGCTCCATATAGATATGGACACTGGGCATGGATCGAGCCTTGGGGATGGACCTGGATTGACGACGCTCGGTGGGGATTTGCCCCGTTCCACTATGGACGTTGGATCTATTCCTCTTATGGTTGGTCGTGGTGCCCCGGACCGCGACACTATCGTGCGGTATATGCGCCGGCGCTGGTGGCATGGTTTGGTGGATCGAACTGGGGTGTTGGAATTTCGTTCGGCGGCGGTTACGGCGTGGGATGGGTGCCGCTTGGATGGGGTGAGCCGTACTATCCGTACTATCGCGCCAGCCACAACTATGTGCGCAACGTAAACATTTCGAACACGCACATCAAGAACATCACCTACGTCACGAACAATTACACGACCATCATCAACAACAAGAACAACAACCATAATTTCCAGAACGTGAAGTACATCAACCAGGGCGTGAATGGCGGCATGACAGCGGTACCGGCGGGCGTGTTACAGCATGGCCGTCCAGTGGCGAAGTCGGTAGTTGCGGTCAACGATCGCGATCTTGGGTCAGCACGTTTCACCCACTCGGCCGATGTCGCTCCGGCGCGAGCGGGCGTACTCGGCGGACGTGAAAACGTTCCAGCCGCGTTGCCTCCGAGCGGAGCAATGAATCGTCACGTGGTTACGAAGATGACGCCGCCACAGCGTCCGGACAAGTTCGAAAATCGCCAGCCGTTTATCGAGCGGAATCATGGAATGGCGGTCGATTCCGACACGATGGCCAGGATGAGAAAAGAAGCTCCTCCTGCGTCGAACGTGAACAAGGGAATGCCGGGCGCATCGTCAGAAAGCGCACAGCCGAACAACGCGGATCGTGGACGTCCGATGGGTAACGGCCAAGGCCGTCCGGGAAATGCGGATATCGGCAGGCCGACTAACGCTGACGCGGGCCGTCCTGACAATCCGGGCAAATCGGTCAATGCGGACAACAACCGCCCGATGAACGACGGTGCGCGCTCAGTTCCGCGGCCGCCGGAGCGTGACTCGCGTGTGATCAACCTGGATCGCTCAGGGAAGAACAACGCAGAGAATACAAATCATGACGTTGCGCGGCCGGGAATTTCTGCTCGCGAGGCAAACGACAACGGATCACGTTCCACACAGCGGTACGTACCACGACCGCCGAGTGAGCGTCGTCCAGCGATGAATGCGGAAGGTACGCCAGCACCGAATTCGACGAAGCAGGACGCCGGCAACAACCGTGTACCTGACTCGATGGGAAGGCCGGTTCCACGTCCGACCTCGGATAACTATAAGGCGACGGCTCCTGAGGATCGCAGATCTCCGGTGTTCGATCGCAAGCCCGAAGTGAATAACGATCAACGGAAGTCCGTTGAAGCCGAGGTGTCTGCTCCACGCAACGTGCCGCGTCCGCCGGAAGGTAGCCAGGTGCGGAACTCCGACACGAGCAACGGCAACTCGAATCGCCCGACATCGGACACGATCGAGCGGCGGTCGGCTCCAGATGTAAATCAGCGTAGGAACGCACCGGATGTTAGCGAACGTCGTTCTGCGCCAGACACATCCGAAAGACGTGCAGTACCACAACCGTCTGCGGAGAAGCGGTCGGCTCCAGAGACTCGTTCGGAACCGGCAGCACGTCCTCAGCAGCAGCGAGAGGAACGTCATGCAGCGCCTCCGGCCGATAAGCCTTCCAAGGGCGAACCGGCGCCGAAGAAGTCGTCAATGCAGTATTCGGATCGTCCAGACTACGCGGAGTCGCGCTACTCGGATAGGCCGAGCTATTCACCGAGGATGAATTCGTTCGCGGCGCGAGAGAGTAGCTCCTACAGCCCTCGTCCGAGCTCATATTCCGCTCCGGTCGAACGGTCGGTCAGCTATTCACGACCATCCGCGCCGTCACGGTCGATGAGCTATTCGCGACCGTCGAGCAGTTCGGGAGGCGGGATGAGGAGCTACAACCAGTCCTCTTCGCGTAACTCGTCGGCGACCGTGAGCAGCAGTCGCGGGGGCGGGTCTTCGCATAGTTCGTCGCCGAGCTCGCATGGCCGTAATCACTGAATGCCGGATTGTTTGGCTCAGGCCGCCCGTCGGGCGGCCTTTTCCTTGCGCTCGCGATGGTGTAACTATTGCATGAGATGTCCGCGGGAACTTTTTTCATCGTAGCTCGCTCTGCCCAGTGTGAGTATCTAAGTTCCAACTGAACGTCTTTCGACGGACACCTAGACGTGCCGCGACGAAACCGCAACACGCACTTTCAATGACTTAGCGGCAACTCTCCTTCGGACCTTATGGAACCGTAACTGCTCTTACAAGAAAGCAGGTGCCAGATCCTCTCTGGCGTTTATTTCACGCAACCGACACATAAAACGAGCTTGGAGCACAGATGGCCGAAAACGTAATGGACCAGATCGTTGCTGCGTTGCGCCAGGATGGCGCGAGATATTACCCGCAGGGCGGTGAACTACGCAACGTGCGAGTGGTTGGCCACACGCCAAAAACCGATCACTACATTTATGACATCGTGATCGATTTCGCCGAACGGAGCGAGCGGGTTGCAGCAAAAGTCTACCGTGCTGGTAAGTGCGGTCCTTTAGGCGCGAAGGGGATGGCCGAGATCGAAGGCGGCAATCTGAACAGCGTTTTCGAAATCTTCATGAAGAAGAAGCTGACCGGCGTTCCGAGACCGATCGGCGAATTCACGGAACTTGGCGCGGTGGTGGCGGAAAAACTTCCGGGAGTACCGCTACAGTCGATCATCATGAAGGCCGCGTTGCTGCCTGGATATGCCGATGATGGAACTCTGCGCGCTGCAGCGAAAGCCACCGGCGACTGGCTGCGTCGCTTCCATAAGGCGACCTCTGAAATGCCGGCACCTTTTGACGGCATAGCGCTGCTCGGTGATCTGGAAAAACTTTGTGCGAACTGCCGGACATCGGGACTGGATGACGCCTCGGTGCAGACCATCATCACGGGCACCAAGTCGATTCTATCCAGAACGAAAAAGGCGTTGCCATCTTCGGCGGTGCTGAACGATTTCACGCCACTGAATGTGGTCATCGGAGAAAACGGCGTCGGGTTTGCCGACTTTGCGAAGATGACGCGCACAGGAAATTCCTTCCAGGATGTCGCGTTGTTCCTGGCTTCGGTCGAGGCGCTGGAAAAATATCCGTTCTGCAATCGCACGATCACCGCGGAGCTGCAGGAAATTTTCCTCGAAGCGTATGGAATCACTCCGCAGGACGAACAGGTTATCCGAGTTTTGAAGATGAAGGCTCTGCTCGCGATGTTTGCGCAGGGTCGCGGCGTGAAAGAGAGCGCCGTTCGCAAGAAAGTAATGTGGGCCACGGTGATGAAGCGATTCATCGCGCAGGCAGCAGAAAGATCCCTTTCACCGGCCGCTTAAACGGCCACCTCCTTGCTTGATTGGGCCGCCTCGCGCGGCCCATTTTTTTGAAGTCAATCACCACAGAGACGCAGAGTTGTCTGGAACGAAAACGACACTCACCAAGAAGCGAAGGGACGAAGCTTGTTTCCAAAAACAACAAATACTCGGAGTCTTTTATAAATGAATGTCTCCGTGCCTCCGTGTCTCTGTGGTGAGTGGTTTTCCTATGTTAACCTCGCCAAGTGAGCGAGGCGGGGCTGATCAAAGTGGGGACGGCCGGATGGTCTTATAAAGACTGGGAAGGCATTGTCTATCCCGCGTCGCTGAAGAAGCAGCAGCATCCGATTGAGTATCTGGCGCGATATTTTGATCTCGTCGAAATCAACACTTCGTTCTACGGGCACATTAAGCCCGAGGTTGGGTTGCTGTGGTGCCGCAAGGCGCGCGCGGTGAACCCGGAGTTCACGTTCACGGCGAAATTGAACAAAGCCTTCACCCACTCGCCGATTGCCGTAATCGAGTCCACGTCGGCAGCGACCATCCGCCCGCAGACAGAAGACGAAAAGCTTGCTAAGGCAGGACTGGATGCGGTCGCCCGAGAAGGAATGCTCGGCGCACTGCTCGCGCAATTTCCGATTTCATTCAAGAACACCGACGCAAATCGCGACTACCTCGAGTCTGTTATCGGCAGGTTCAACAAGTATCCGCTGGTGGTTGAGGTGCGACATGCGACCTGGAACAACGAAGACACGTTGAGATACTTCGGCGAGAAGGGCGTCGCGTTCTGCAATATCGATCAGCCGAGGTTGGGCAGAGCAATCGGGCCGACGGAGTACGTGACATCGCCGCTTGGCTACGTGAGATTGCACGGACGCAATTACGACAAGTGGTTCAACTGCGATTCACGCGACGATCGCTATAACTATCTTTATACCGAACCCGAATTGAAAACTTGGAAGCAGCATATCGACAGCATCGCCAAGAAGGCGAAGGTCACCTACGTCGTCACCAACAATCACTTTGAAGGTAAGGCCGCGGTGAATGCGCTCCAGTTGAAACACATGATTACGGAACAACCGGTGCAAGTTCCGGAACTGATGATCAAGAAGTACTGGGAACTGGAGCAGATCGCGGAAACGCGAAAGGGAACACTGGACTTCGGACGCTAGCGTCAGACGTCAGAGATTGGGCGCCAGACGCTAGACCTAAGTCGGATCCTTTACATAGATATTCGTCACTGCAAACACTCCTTTCGTAACAAGATCGCAACATCCCATCACTTTCTTCGGAACTTTTCTCCGAACCCTCGCGTACTTGTTAGTGAAAGTGCTAACCGAAGATTGAGCGTCCCGTCCAATGAACACGGGTAGAAAGTGAGGATCAGATATGGATAGCAAATGGAATTGGTTTATCGATAATGTGCCCGCGCGGGTCGCTTTGAACACCGTCGCATGGTGCCTTTGGGTCGCGGCTACAGTAGGCGTACTTGAGTTTGCCGCCAGACATTAGATTCAGCGAATTGCCGATTGTCTCGCTCGAAAAGAACGAGCGAGAAGTGTAGGGCGCTCTATCTCGGAGATATTGTGCCGACGCGCAGAACCAGGCGCGTAGCCGAGAGTGCTGGAATTCCGTGCGTACTTACCAGTACCAGCGGAACAGATGCAGGGAAGCGTGTGTACTCCTGAAACTCCCCCCGAGCCGGGACACACCGTTTCCCACATCTGAACGAAATCAAAGAGAGAAAGTAAAAGGGCAAAACGGAACTCCGTTCTGCCCTTTTCCGTTTAGATCTTTTACTGCTCAGGCTTTGACGGTCTCAGCCTTCTTGGCGTACCGCGAATCGACGTACTCGTCGAGAATTTTAATGAACTCCTCGACAATGTGATCGCCCTTAAGCGTCATCATGAGGCGACCGTCGACGAAGACCGGAGCCTTCGGTTCTTCAAAGGTGCCTGGCAGCGAGATGCCGATGTTGGCGTGTTTCGATTCGCCGGGCCCGTTCACGATGCAGCCCATCACGGCGAGCTTCATCTCTTCCACGCCCTCGTAACGCGTCTTCCATTCCGGCATCTTGTTTCGCAGATAGCTCTGAATGTCCTGCGCCATTTCCTGGAAGAAGGTCGACGTGGTACGACCGCAGCCTGGGCAGGCGGTAACCTGCGGCGCGAAGCTGCGAATTCCCATCGATTGCAAAATCTGTTGGGCGACGAAAACTTCTTCCGCGCGATCTCCATTCGGAGCAGGGGTCAGCGAGACGCGAATCGTGTCTCCGATGCCTTCCTGCATCAGGACTGCAAGACCTGCCGTCGAACCGACAATGCCTTTCGCACCCATGCCGGCTTCGGTCAATCCGAGATGCAACGGGTACTCGCAGCGCGAAGCCAGAACGCGATAGACATCGATGAGGTCCTGAACTCCGCTGACTTTTGCGCTGATGATGATCTGATCGGGACGGAGGCCGTACTTTTCTGCGAGCTCGGCGGAGCGCAATGCGCTCAACACCATGGCTTCCATCATTACGTCGCGAGCTTCCAGCGGCTCCGGACGCTTTGCGTTCTCGTCCATCATGTCGGCGAGAAGTCGCTGGTCGAGCGATCCCCAGTTCACGCCGATGCGAACCGGCTTCTGGTTCTCGACGGCGCACTCGATCATGGTGCGGAAGTTGTCGTCGTCTTTGCGTCCGATGGAAACGTTTCCGGGATTGATCCGGTACTTTGCCAGGGACTTGGCGCAGGCAGGGTACTTCTTGAGAAGGATGTGGCCGTTGTAGTGGAAGTCGCCGATGATGGGTACCTTGATTCCCATCATGCGGAGTTCTTCGACCATCGGGTAGACCGCTTTAGCGGCGTCGTCGTTATTGACGGTGACGCGGACGAGCTCGGAACCGGCGAGGGCGAGGTCGGCAACCTGCCTGACGGTCGAGCGGATGTCGGCGGTATCAGTGTTGGTCATGGATTGCACCACGACTGGTGCATCTCCGCCCACCCGAACCCCACCGATATTGGCGGTATACGATTTACGGCGCTTAATTTCTGCCATACGGAATACCTCCAGTTTAACAAATCCGCAGCCCCCAGAGGGGTATGTGACTAGGCACAGAGGTCCAATGCTCCTGTTTCCCACAGGTTGACCTGACAACTCTTCTTGCAAGTAACTGGAAATCGTCCTAAACTCCGCGCCAATCCGCCAGTACGAATACGGGCGTTCGTGCAGGAGTCCCAGGATGAAACGCACTCGGGCAGGGTGTCGTGTCGCCATATGTATGCTGCTGCTGGCTGGTATCGCTGCTGCAGCTCTCACCGAAAACGAAAGAACAGCCGTCGAGCAGTTGAATGCAATGAGCGCTGGGCAGTTCCAGAGCTTGCAATTGCTGGCCAACCGGGGTCAGCCCGCGGCACAGACCCTCATGGGTATCGCCTACATGCGGGGCGTTCGGGTCGCCAAGGACGATGTCGCCGCCGCACGGCTATTCACAGCTGCGGGCAAAAAGAAACAGGCCATCGCCCTGAACAATTTGGGAATGCTCTATTTCTATGGAGTGGGTGTCGAGAAGAACTATGCGGAAGCTACGAAGTGTTTCCGCGCGGCGAGCGCGCAAGGACACAGTAACGCACAGTTCAATCTAGCGACGATGTATCACCACGGCTACGGCGTGAAGCAGGACTTGAACGAGGCGGCGAAGTGGTACGAGATCTCTGCGCTGCAAGGCGAAGCCGCTGCGCAAAACGTGATTGCCACGTTCTATGAGACTGGGACCGGCGTTGTGAAGGACCAGCAGCAGGCCATGAAGTGGTATACGAAAGCCGCAGAGAAGGGCTATGCGATCGCGCAATACAACCTGGGAAACCTGCAACTGGACGCGAAGAATCACCAGGCAGCGATGGAGTGGTTCTTGCGCGCCGCGAAGCAGGGGCACGCCGGCGCAATTCGGAGCCTCGCGGAGCTCTACCTGCACGGCCATTGCATGAAGGTTGACTATCACGAAGCGTATCTCTGGCTGGCATCCACAACTGCGAAAGATGAGTGGACGGCAAAGACTCGAGAAGAGTGCCGGAAACATCTCACCGAACAGGACGTGCAGGAGATAGATACGAGAGCTTCGACGAACCTGCAGGCTACTCGCTGAGTGTCAGTTGGAATGAAAAGGGGCGCATCGAGCGCCCCTTTTATTATTGATAACCCAACTTCACTGGATGCGGTGTACCGGCAGCAGTTTCATCACGTCATTGAAGATGACGACGCCAGCGAAGAGCACCAGGCATACAAACGCAACCTGGTAAATGCGTTCCTTTACAGGTTGGCTGATATCGCGTCGCATCAGGCCTTCAATGAAGAGCAAGAGGATCAGACCGCCGTCAAGGATTGGAATCGGCAACAGGTTGAAGATTCCGAGGTTCAAGCTGATGCCGGCCATTAACTGCATGAGCGGCGTCCAGCCTTCCTGACGAGCGGCTTCGCCCGAATACTTGGCAATCGAGATCGGACCATCCATCGCCTTGATGGAAACCTTCTGCTCGACCATCTTTTTGACGAGCTCAAGGATCAGTCCAGAGAGCTTCCGATTCGCCGTCACAGATTCCTGGAGCGCACGGCCGAATGGCAGCTTTTCAATCTTGTAAGGATTCTGCACGAACCCGGCATGGAACTCATTGTCCTGTGTATCCCATACCGGTTTGAGCTTCACCGAGAACGGCGCGCCATTGCGAAGGCCGCTGAGCGTAACTTCCCGACCTTGCACCGATTTGAAATAACTCTTCAGCGCTTCCGTTGAAAGAACAGGCACGCCATCGACTGCCTTAATTTCATCGCCGACTTTGACGCCGGAGGTTGCTGCCGGCAAGCCTTCTATCAACTGGTTCACTACCAGTCGTGAGGCGGGCGCCAGACCGGTTTCGCCCGGACCTTCACCGCCATGCTGCTCGGGCGTAATGCTCTTAGTAAGGCTCTCGTCTCCGCGACGAATCGCGAGATCGAGCGGATGATTCGGGCTCAGCAGGATTCGGGTGTAGACGTCTTCCCAGGTTGGATTCTGAACAGTATCCACGCGGGCGATCTGGTCGCCAGCTTTCAACCCGCTACGTTCGGCGGGAGAGTTAGGACTTTTTTTTTTAATGACGGGAGGCCCACCGAGAAACGTCAGGACTTCGTGATGAACCATGAAGACGCCGGTCAGCAGCGCGATGGCGAGCACGATGTTCATGAACGGTCCGGCTAGCGCGATGATGAACCGCTGCCAGCGCGGATGTGACATAAACTCGCCTGGGTCGCCGGTGCGAGCTTCCATCGGATTCTCGCCGGCCATTTTGACGTAGCCGCCGAACGGAAGGGCTGAGATGCGGTAATCCGTCTCGCCACGGGTGAAGCCCAGAAGGCGCTTACCGAAGCCGACTGAGAACACCTCGACACGCACGCCGAAATACTTGGCGGCAGCGAAGTGGCCGAACTCGTGGACCACGATCATGATCCCGAGTACGACTACGACGGAAACGATGCTGTAAAGAAAAAGACTCATATACCTCTGCTAACGCTGAAATGGTCCGCCTATGTGCGGACCGTACTCGACCGACTATCCCGCCCGATTTGCTGCACGAAGGATCCAGCCCGAACCCTCGCCTCGGCGTCGGCCTCCAGAACTTCCTCTATAGATTCAGAATGTCGCTCTGGCGTTACTTTTAAAACCGCATCAATTGTAGCCGGAATGCCGTTAAATGGAATGTTACCTTCGAGGAATGCCGCGACAGCGACCTCGTCCGCTGCATTAAGAGCAATTGTCTTCTCGCCACCCACTTCGGCGGCCTCGTAAGCCAGCCTGAGACAAGGGAATTTGCCCATGTCGGGAGGGCAGAAATCCAGTCGCTTCATTTCCAGCGGGTCAAACCGCAGGTCCGAGATAACCCGATCGGGGTACGTCAGCGCGTAAAGGATCGGCAGGCGCATGTCAGTCACGGATACCTGCGCCAGCAGGCTTCCGTCCACGAACTCAACCATGCTGTGCACCGTGGACTGAGGATGCACGATGACCTTGACCTGGGCCGGAGGTAAGTTGAACAACCGGCACGCTTCGATGACTTCGAAGCCCTTATTCATCAGGGTGGCCGAATCAATGGTGATACGCCGGCCCATCTTCCAGGTCGGATGATTCAGTGCCTGTTCCACCGTGATGCTATCGAATTCTGATTTCGGGGTATTCAGGAATGGTCCGCCCGAGGCCGTAAGCCAGACCCGCTCGACCTCGTCGAGGCGTCCGCCACGCATGCACTGATGGATGGCGTTGTGCTCACTGTCGATGGGCAGCAGGGGCTTGCCCTGCTTGCGAGCTTCAGCCGTGATGAGTTCTCCGGCGGCGACCAGGCATTCCTTGTTCGCCAGTCCGATGGCTTTGCCGACTTTCACGGCCTCGTAAGTCGCTTCCAGTCCCGCCACTCCAACGATAGCGCTCACCACGAAATCAACTTCCGGGTGAGTGCTGACTGCGACCGTACCCTTGGAGCCGTGAACGACCTCGATGTCGGAGAGTCCGCCCTGTCGCAACTGGCTTCGCAGGACGTCCGCATCCTTCTCGTTCGCCACGGAAAGCAACTTGGGATGCCACCGACGGGATTGTTCGAAGGCGAGTTCCAGGTTCGTGCCCGCCGCCATAGCGACGACCTTGAATCGGTCGGGATAGCTCTCTACGATTTTGAGAGTGCTGCGGCCAATCGAGCCGGTCGAACCCAGGATGGCAATGCGCTTCATGGAAGTGCTTAGAATACAGGATTCAGGCTAGCCGAAGGAAGTATTCGCGAGTGGCTCCGAAGATCAAAAGGGCAACCGGAGCGGCAAACAGCAGGGCATCGATACGGTCGAGAATTCCGCCGTGTCCTGGCAACATCGAACCGGAATCCTTCACTCCGGCGCCACGCTTGATCAAGGACTCAAGCAGGTCGCCGAGCTGGCCGGCAATGTTGATTACTGACGCCGCCACGACGATCACCCACGCGGGCGTATCCGCGAAGAGCTCGGGGGCCTTGAGCAGATGAGCTTTCAACAATCCTGCAGTGATTCCCGGCGCGAAATGAACCAGTAGAAATCCTACGGCGATTCCAGCAAGGGCCGAGGCGATGGCGCCTTCCCACGTTTTTTTCGGACTGATGGTCGGAGCGAATTTGGTTCGTCCGAGTGACCGGCCGACATAGTAAGCGGCAGTGTCGCCGACCCAAATCACCAGAAATGTGAAGAGGACAAAAAACCAACCGGCGACCATGATCCGCAAGAAGATGAGGCATGCGAGGCTGAAGCCGATGTAGGGAAGCGCTACGTACGATATTGCCAGGCCGGGAAGGATTGAGCGCATGTCCTTCCGCCCCATGCCTGCGCAGAGGTAAACGAACGGCGTCAGGGCGAAATAAAAGACCAGGGTTAGCAGAACTGTGATGCCGTCCGGGGAAGGACTGCCGGTCGCCCATACGAGGATACTGAAGAGCGTCGTTACGAGCAGATATGTGAGAAAACGGAACGGCTCATAACCATAACCTGCGGCCAGCGTCATGTATTCGATCGTCGCTAGCAGGGCGACGGCGCCAACCAGGATTGTAAAGAGCCAGTTGGGAGCGAGAAACAGTGCGAGCAGTACGAGCGGTATAAGAACGGCCGCGGTAAGAACACGTTTCATGACTGGAAGAATGTAGCAGACGGAAGCAGCTCGCCATTAGCAATTAGCAGAGGACCCGCTGGAGAGCTATGCCGGCTGGGTATGATGCGCCACCAGTCCGCCATAACGGCGCTCGCGCTTCTGAAATTCCGCCATGGCCTCGAGCAAGTGCATGCCGCTGAAATCGGGCCACAGCGTAGGCGTGACGTAAATTTCCGCGTATGCGAGCTGCCACAACAGGAAATTACTGAGTCGCATTTCGCCGCTGGTACGAATCACGAGATCGGGGTCGGGGAGATTCGCCGTGTAGAGATGTTTTCCAATCGTCTCTTCATCGATCTGCAGGTGCTGGATTCCGCCGTTGCTCATCGCTTGCTTCACGATGGAAGCGAATGCGTCCGCGAGTTCGGTGCGACCGCCGTAATTGAGGGCGAGGGTCAGGATGGTTCCAGTATTTCTGGACGTGGCTTCCTGTGCCCATTCCATCCGCTCCTGCACTTCCGGTGGGAGCTCGTGCTTGCGACCGATGTATTGCAGGCGAACGTTGTTCTTATTGAGCTCGGGGACTTCCTGCTTCAGGTATCGGCGAAGGAGCGCCATGAGGAAACCGGTTTCCGTTCGAGGACGGCGTTTCCAGTTCTCCACCGAAAATGCGTAGAGGGTCAACCAAGGAATTCCGCAACGTGAGGCGGTCTCCACCGTCGAGCGAACCGAATCCATGCCGGCGCGATGTCCGGCGACACGCGGCAGGTGGCGCCGATGTGCCCAGCGGCCATTGCCGTCCATGATGATCGCGATATGTTTTGGTAACCGCTGCGGATCCAGCTTGGCAAAGATTTCGGCTTCTTTGCGGCTCATTCCGGCTGGCACTTCGGTGCGCACAGGCTGCCTCGTCACGAACTTTGAAACTAGCACAGGCAGCGGCTCGGCGCAATGAAGCCGAGCACCTCAGGCTATGCGCTTTCCCGCTTGTCGGTGAGGCGTAAGTACAAAATCTTTGACCCGCTCTTCGTAATGAAGCGAGTACTCGCTGGTGCATCGGGAACAGAGCCAGACCACACGCCGACCTTGTCCTCGCTCGAGGTTGTGAGACGGTTCAACAAACAATTTGCCATCGCCCATGCGACGAAATTCCGAATCGCAAGATGGGTTGAAACAGGTGGCGACGCTCGGCTTCAGCACGGGACCTCCACTCTGACCTGCTCGCCTTACGGGGATTACTTTAGTTGGAACCAGTGGATGTCCAAGAGCGTTGTATACACAGCCCTCGATTTAGGCAGAACAAAACCGGGGCCGCAGCCCCGGTCGGTGGAAATTCCAAACCTAGGCAGTACGGCGCGTGCCCAGGGTCATCTCGCGAACCTCGTTGACAATCGAGGCACGCTGGATCGGCGACAGGCTGGTCACGAACGGAATCATCCCGGAGATAAACTCGTCGGCCATGAGTTCGCGGATCTCGTCCTCGATGGTGCGGCCATTCGGGTTTAACAAGTCGGGTACGCGGACGTGCAGAGCCTGGGCGAGCCGCTCGAGCGAACTGAGGGTTGGGCACGCCTTCTCGTTTTCGATTTTGCTGACATACGTGCGCGGCACTTTCATGCGCATGGCCAACTGACGCTGGCTTAGTCCGGCGCGCAGCCGCAGGTTGCGAATGGCGAGCGCGACGGGCAGATGGTTGGCCGACGGTTGGGTCGGAGCCGGCTGTGGCGTTGGCTGAACGACCACGGGCTCTGGCTCATCATCCAGGGAAGTCTTGCAACGGCGGCAGAGATGGTTATTTGTCCGAAATTGGACGAGATGGCAATGGTCGCAACGAACAACTTCCCGAGAATCGACCGGCGCAAGAGTTGTGGCCATTCTGGATGTACGGAGCTGCCAGAGCAGGGCACTCCGCCCAAGAACTCGCAAGGGCTCGCGACCAGCGAGGCACCACACAAGTTAACCTTAGGCTTGGCGTAATTTGCGGCATTCTCACTTTGATGTCAAGATCAAATTCGAGAGAAGCAGGGGCGAATCACCCTAGAAACACTCACTAAGGTCTGTGGATATCGGAAGATAACCAGCGAAAAAGCGGAGAAAACAGGTATGAATCGCGAAGATGCATGGTGTTTACTAACTGAGTTCACCCAGTCGGAAAGTCTGCGGAAACATGCGCTTGCAGTCGAAGCATGTGTTCGCGCCTATGCCGTGAAATTTGGCGAAGACGAAGAGACTTGGGCGATCGTCGGACTGATCCATGACTTCGATTATGAGAAATATCCGAGCGCTGAAGACCATCCGTTCCGCGGAAGCGAGATACTGGCCGAGCGCGGCGTCAACGAGCAGATTCGCCGTGCCATCCTGAGCCACGCCAACTACTCCGGCGTGCCGCGCGAGTCGAAGTTGGAGAAGACCCTGTTTGCCTGCGATGAGTTGGCCGGGTTTATCACTGCTACTGCGCTGGTGAAGCCAAGCAAGTCCCTGGCTGAGGTTGATGCCAAATCCATTCGAAAGCGGATGAAGGACAAAGCATTCGCGCGCTCGGTTTCGAGGGACGACATCGTGAACGGCGCGGCGGACCTCGGCGTCGACCTCGACGAGCACATTGCGTTCTGCGTCGAGGCGATGAAAACAATTGCGGATCGGCTGGGGTTGGCCGGCATACAAGCCAACGCGGAAGGTGCAGGCAATTAGCACCGAACCTGTTCATCATTTGCAGATTGCTCGAGCGGGAAACAGTAGGTGGGCTGAAGAGGTACTGTCGGTAAGGGTCACAATTACGGGTGCGTCCTGTGGTTCTTTGCTCGGCCGGTCGAACTCGACAAGGAAGTAGCGGTACATTTCGTTCACCAACCGGTCGCGAACATCTTCAATCGCGGATTTGGGACCGGAGAGCTCCGGCCATGTGAATCCCTCTCCGCCGGATTCCCGCGCTTCCTTGGTTAGTTCCGCAACCAAGTTGTTTGAGTTTGCTCGATAGTTTGAAAACGAGAACTGCATGTAGAACAGCCGAATTCCCCGTTGTTGGAGGATGCGCAAGAGCTCCTCGCGA
>Ga0068863_100002505_pt1 | contig 18258 bp, 23 predicted proteins | sample KBSSwiS62_FD_66596 | JGI IMG/M metagenome (GOLD analysis project Ga0068863, IMG submission 66596) | Switchgrass rhizosphere microbial communities from Kellogg Biological Station, Michigan, USA - KBS Switchgrass S6-2 | ecosystem: Host-associated > Plants > Roots > Rhizosphere > Soil ...
GGGCGTCAGGCCGATCCATGTCCAAGCCCAAGAGTTCGAATTGCTCGCAGCTTATCATTTTTATTACTTTCTTCACTGCTTCCTGCTTCCTTGGTCAAATCCTACTTCGCACCGGCGCTGGCCCGGCGCGGCGCGTCGCGCAAAAGCTCCAACTTCGCCAGCAATAACGCGCGCCCCCGGTGCAGCCTCGACCGAATCGTTCCCACCGGGCATCCGCAAGCCCGTGCCGCTTCTTCATAGCTCATTTCTTCCAGCTCACAGAGCACCACGGCCTCCCGAAATTCTGCCGGCAACTCCAGAACAGCGTCCCGGACTTGCTCGATTCGCTCGCTTTTTTCTGCGATCATCATCGGTGTCAGCGGATCCTGAGGCTCTTTCCAAGCGTTTCCATTTGCGTTGATCTCGTCCAGGGAATCCTCCCGCGGCCGCCGCTCGAGATGCTTCATCACGCGGTTCCGGGTTACGCCAAAAAGAAACGCGCCCAGTTCGCCGCGATCCGGCTGAAACTTTTGCGGCTCCCGGATCAGCAGCAGAAAGACCTCTTGCACAACCTCTTCCGCGGCCCACGGTGAACCAGTCATACGCAGGGCGTAGCGGTATAGCGTCGCCTGATGTTTCCGGTAGAGAACGAGAAATGCCTGCTCGTCCCCTCGCACCGCCCGCTTGAGCAGCGCAGGCTCTTTCTCGTCCAAGATTTTCATCACTCGGGTTAGACGCCTCGCCGCTCTCTTATGGGTATTCCGCTGGGGGCAGCAAAAGGTTCCCAGCAGGCGGCCGGCAGGGCAAAGATACGGCAAAGACCGGGTTAGGAGTTTGTAGGACGAAACATCTTCGCGGCGATCCTGGTCACGAACCTACGTGGAACCAGGCGCTCGCCATGTGCCCCGAGATAGTTGCCAAGCCCGGAGATGACGTAACTCTTGCCGGCAGCCAGTGCTTTCAGCCCATTGCGGGCGACTGTTTCGGCCGACTGCTCGCGGCCCCTCGAATGAGCGGGGTGGCCGGCAATCTCATGGAATTCGGACGTTGTAGTGCCGGGGCACAGCGCGCAGACGCGTATGCCGTGCGGCTGAAGTTCCTCGGCTAAGCCCTCAGCAAGATAAAGATCGAAGACTTTGGTGGCGGCATAAGTCGAGATGAACGGCACAGCCTGAAATGCCGCCGTGGAGGCGACTATCAGAATGTCGCCACTACGCCTGGCAACCATTGCCGGCACGAAGAGGCGCGTCAAATGAAGGACGACGGTGCAATTTACTTGAACCATTTGCAACAACCGGTCGGTTTCGGTCGCATGCAGTGCTCCGTATTGACCGAAGCCTGCGTTGTTCACTAGCAGGTCAATGGCAAAACCCTTTTCCTGGGTGAACTGAAAAATGGCGTCCGGGGCGGCAGGTTGCACCAGATCTGCGACGAATATCTCTGCCTGAATCCGGTGCTTCACGGAAAGTTCCCGCGCGAGCCTCCGTAGGCGATCCTCTCTGCGGGCGGTGAGTACCAGGTTCGACCCACCGTTGGCCAATTCTTCGGCTAATGCTTGGCCAATTCCGGCGCTGGCGCCGGTCACCAGCGCCCACTTCCCTTTCCATTCCGCGCTCATCAGGTTCCTTCGGTGGTCCTTAGGATGGAATTTGTTCGCCGGGTGCAGGACCCTGCGTCGGCGTTCGTGGTGGATCTTCGGGATTACGCGGTTCCGGCTTGCCCATCACCGTGTCCTTGATGCGCGTGCCCTCGCGCTTGATGCGATCCATCAGCCGGCGAGCCCAGACAAACTCGGCGGCCAGCAGACCTAGGCCTAGGAGAATCACTACCCAGCCAGGGCCAGGCGTGACCAGCATCACTACGCCCGCCAGCAACAAAGTGAATCCAGCGACGATGCGGAAGATTCGCCGGACCTGTTCCACCGTTCGAAGCAACATTCGTGCGCCAATCCCGCGGCACTTTTGACGATGGCAGACAACCGGACGGGAAGCAAGCGCACTGCGAAGAGGATTGCTTCCGGAGAGCAGCAGCACTATGATGCGCGCAATACCCGTCCAACCGAGCGGTCTATCCGGAGGTAATCATGCGAGCTTACGCAAAGCAACTGGTGCTGATAGCGATGTTGTTGCCGGGCAGCGTTTTGCCGGCGCAGCAAATAGGAAAGTATGTGCCGATCAATGCGGGTTCCGATGCGGACCATGCGATGACGGAAATCAATGCGGCGACCGACCCGGCACAGAAATTGGCGTTGATTGATAAGTTCGCGGCCCAGTTTGGCAACGGGGACATGGCGCTGGTCGCGAACGAAACTTACGTGAATTATTACATCGCACAAAAGCAATATGACAAAGCTTTCGAGTATGGCGACAAGCTGTTCGCACTCGATCCAGGAAATTTCAACAACGCAGTAAACATGGTTCGCGCGGCTTCGGAGAAAGGCGATACCGAGAAGTTGTTGAGCTACGGAGAGAAAGCGCAAAGCATCATGACTGCGTACAAAGCGGCGCCAGCACCGGAAGGAATCGCGGCGGAGCGATGGCAGCAAGACAAAGCGCATGCTATCGAAAGCAACCAGGACAATTTTAATTTCGTGCAGCAGGCGGTATACGGCGGCGTGTATCAGACCAAGGACGCGGCAAAACGCGCCGATCAACTAATGCGCTTCGCGAAAATTTCTCCCGATTCGCCGTACGCCATGCAGGCCATGGGAGTGGCGGCAAGTTCCTATCAACAGGCGCAAAACGCGCCGAAAATGATGGAGGTTGCAAACGCCATTCTGGCGAAAGATCCCAACAACCTGGGGATGCTGTTGCTGGTTTCGGATTATTACGGCGAGAAAGGCGAGCAACTGGACAAAGCCGAGAGCTACGCGCAAAAGGCGGCAACGGTGGCCGACAGTGCTGCGCGCCCGATCGACGTACCCGAAGACCAATGGAAACAGCAGGCCTCCCTGCAGAAGGGCCTCGCGCTGAGTACGCTGGGGCAAGTCAATTTGCAGAAAAAGAACAACGCGGGCGCGGTGCAGAACTTCCTGGCGGCGGCTCCACTTTTGAAATCCAACGACACAAGCTATGCGCGCAACCAGTACCGACTGGGATTCGCCTTGCTGAATCTGAAGAAGATCCCTGAAGCCAAGGCTGCGTTTACGGAGGCCGCTTCCGTAAACAGCCCCTATAAGTCTTATGCGCAGGACAAATTGAAGGCGCTTCCTGCGACGGCATCCACCCGCAAAAAACCTTCATGAGCAGAGGGTGTTAGCTGACTTGCGCCACATCAACACAGGCCAGGCACGCACCTCCACTCAGCGTTTGGTTTGACCAACACAATTGCGCCGCGTCCCAAGGGAATGCCGGAGGTTGCCCATCATCTAGGTTTTTGGTCTGTCGACGCTGGTCGGTCCTGAACCTAGGATCGCTCTGCTACCATCGCGATCGCATTCGTGAAACGTTTCGTTGCCTACAGTCACTACTTACCGGTTCTCAGTTACTCAGTCGAAATTCGCTGGAAACCATGTAGGCATGGGTATGGATTGGAGCCAGGGTCAGCGCCTCGGCCAAGTCCGACTCATAGCCATATTTTGGGTTGACACGCACGATACGTTGCAATAGGTTGACGGCCACACTGACGCGCAATGGAGCAAAAGTTCGCTTCTATCCGCTGCCCGACTTTGTTCGTAGCACGTCGGTGAACGAGTTCGGTAGCGTTGACTACCCGGCTTGCCGTTCCGGTGTTTAGATAGGGCACGGTCCCGGCCCCCTTTCGCTGTGCTTCCTGATCTGAATCGCCTCTAGGCACACATGCATACGTGTGTGTCCGCGGAATGTGACGCATCGACACGCTTAGTCCGTATCGATCATTCGTATCCAACTTCTATGAGGAGGTCGCACATGCAACAAGCTACTTTGGCACGAGCCTATCGGAAACCCCTGGGCCGTCATGGGGAACTTCGCGGCTTGGAATCCAGTGGCCGGTCCGATCAATTGGAAGGCCGTTTTGGGCGCATGTTCCGCACGCTGCCGGCCGCGCACTTTGATGCTGGAATACTGCACGACCTGGCGGCGGCGATGACCGCCGAATTCGAGGCGACGCCGACTCCGGAAACCGAAGCGGATGACGAAGAGAATTCCGGTATCAGTGCGGGCTATACGTATCTGGGGCAGTTCATCGATCACGACATTACGTTCGATCCGGTCAGCAGCCTGCAAAAGCAAGACGACCCGGAGGCGCTGGTCGACTTCAGAACACCACGCTTCGACCTGGATTGTGTGTATGGTCGGGGACCGGATGACCAGCCGTATCTGTATCACGCCGATGGATTAACGATGCTGCTGGGCGATCCGCTGACGGGCAATGCAGATGATCTCAAGGCGCGCGGCGTACCACGGAACACACCGGAAGCCGGGGATCCGGCTCGTGCTATCCTCGGCGACCCTCGCAATGACGAAAATGTGATCGTAAGCCAGTTACAAGCGTCGATGCTGCGCTTTCACAATCGCATGGTCAACGTGCTGGGCACGACTGACTTCGAGCACGCCCAACAGCAGGTGCGCTGGCATTACCAGTGGGTAGTTCTTCATGATTTCCTTCCGACGATCGTTGGCTTGGACACACTGCGCGATATTTTCGGCACCGCAAAGGACGGAGGAGTCGACTATACGCATCGTCCAACACTGAGATTCTATAAACCGAAGAAACAAGCATTCATGCCGGTGGAGTTTTCGGTAGCCGCCTATCGCTTCGGGCATTCCATGATTCGCCCGATCTACCGCCTGAATCAATCGATTGATCGCCTGCCGATTTTCAGCGCGAGCGGGGAAAGCCTGGTCGGCTTCAGGAAATTCCCAACGAACTGGGCCATCGATTGGAACCTTTTCTTCAAGAGCGGAAACCCGCCAGCACTGGGTCCGAAGCGCGTGCAGCCTGCCTACAAGATTGACACTTCGCTGGTGAATCCCTTGGGCGCTCTGCCAGCATCGGTCGCTTCAAATCCATCTGTGCTGGCGGAACGCAATTTGCTCCGGGGCTGGCGGATGAACCTCCCGTCCGGCCAAGCGGTGGCAAAGGCCATGGGCTTCACGCCTATCAAGGATGGCGACCTGAAAGTCGGCAAAGCCAACGAGGACGACTCTCCCACAAACAAGAGCATCACACAGATCTCGCCAAAATTTGCGGGCAACGCGCCACTCTGGTTCTACGTGCTGTCGGAGGCCCAACAGCAGTTCAAAACGAATGACACTCCGATCCGCCTCGGACCGGTCGGCGGCCGAATCGCCGGCGAAGTCTTCGTCGGGTTGATGCTCGAAGATAGCCATTCTTACCTTCGCCAGGATCCGTTTTTTACCCCGCGCAAAGAATTCTTGTCAGACGCCGGTGAATTCAGAATGGCTGACCTGCTGCGGCAGGCCCGACAAGTCTAACTCCGAGCCGCCCACTGGATGGAGAGAGCCGCTTCCAAAGAGTGGGCGGTCTCACTTACGCCCCGATCTTCACATTGCAGCATGGCCAATTGTCAGACTTATGTACGTCAAACAGAGGAAGAACCATGGATAGCAAGAAAAACTCCACCAGCCTGTCTCTGTTTCCGATTCTGTTAGGCGCGATACTCAGCCTCGCGTTCGTTCCACTACCACTTTTCAGCCAAGCCGTGCTGACGCGTTCGTACGACAATCTCCGCTCAGGTGGCAACACACAGGAGAAGGATCTGACTCCTGCAAGCGTGAGAAGTCTCAAAAAGCTGCGCGACCTTACTCTTGACTCTGACGATGACCATCGCCTTGAAGCACAGCCTTTGTACGTTCCTGGACTACAAATGGCCGACGGACCGCACGATGTTGTGATCGTTTCGACGATGGCGAACAATATCTACGCGTTCGACGTCAATACCGGCGCAAAACTCTGGAAGCAAAACATCGGAATACCAGTGTCTCCGAAGATCACTGGCAAAACTGCATTCGGCTTGGACGAAACGGAGATCGATTCGTGGGGAATCAATTCACGATGGGGCATTCTCAGCACACCCGTAATCGACATCGATACGAAAACGTTATACGTCGTCAACTGGTCCAGCCCAGATGGTCAACGCGACCATGCAACACACAAGCTGAATGCGCTGAGTCTGACGACGGGCCTAGCAATACATCCCGCGCTGACCATCCAGGCAAGCGCCGGACCGAATGTGAGGTTCAGTTCGCCGCAGCAAAAACAGCGTTCGGCCCTGCTGCTCAGTCCCTTGCGGCAACCCGCCAGTGGACACGTGAGGAAGACCCTGTTTATGGCGTGCGGAATGACTGGCGAAACCGACAAGGCTGGACACGGCTGGCTGATTGCTTTCGACGCTGACAGCTTCAGAAAAACGGCGGCTTGGACCTCAACCCCCAAGAGTCACGCAGGTGGAATCTGGCAGGCGGGTCAGGGGCCCGCTTCTGACGATCGCGGCAGTATCTATGTGATGACCAGCAATGGCGGATGGAATGGCACGACGGACTTTGCGGAAAGCTTCCTTCGATTGCACTATGCCGCAGGTACACTGACGTTAGCAGACTGGTTCACGCCATTTCGCGATTCCGAACGGCCAAAACAATCCGCCAATGGCTATGACTTCACTGATCAGGATCTAGGTTCGGCTGGCCCGATTCTCCCGCCCGGCACGAATTTGCTGGCAGGCGCGGGCAAAGACGGCGTCCTGTACATCTTCAATCGCAACAATTTAGGTAAAACAATCGTGCGTCAAAACAAGGTCACTCTCGCTGACAATCAGCCTCTGCTCAATGCAATCTTCTTCACCTATTTTCCGGGGACATTCGCGATCAATCCGCTTGAGAACGTTAACGGATTCCCCGATGGAAAGACTCACCATTTGCATGGCTCACCAGTGGCGTGGTCGAGCGACGCACAAGGCGCGATGCTGTTTGTCTGGGGAGAGAACGCGCCACTGCGGGCATGGACACTCAAGCCTGATGGAAAGATAGCCTTTTTCGGTGAAAGCCAAGAAACCGCGTCGGCCTTTTCGACCGCCTTCAATGCCATGCCGGGTGGCATGATCACGCTCTCCTCAGATGGCGGCAAGAACGGCATCGTGTGGGGATCCGTCCCGGTAAAAGGCCACTGGAACGGGCGCGACGACAACGGCAATGCAAATCAGGAACTCGTGGAAGGAGTGCTTCGCGCTTACGACGCTACTGCGTTCGACGGTGCGAACGCCAACGGCAACCCCAAAATGAAACTCCTTTGGCAGAGCACTATGCCAGGAAACCCGCAGCCCGCCGATACTCGCTATACCTACAATAAGTTCTGCCCACCAGTCGTGGCCGACGGCAAGGTCTTATTAGCTACCTATGACGGCCGGGTTCTCGTCTACGGTCTCTGAATGAAGTCCTTTGTCACCTCGTTCCAATACCACAGCCCCATTTGCGCCCCTTGTGCGGCGAGCCGCAGCCATTCCTCGCTCTTCATGAGCGATTCATCAGAGACGGCGCGCTGTTTAGCAGGCTCCTTCGATAGGGGGCCTGCAGGGCACGATTACGCTGCATATGGTTCATGTTGGACTTCCTTCAAACTGGATAACCCTCCCAATCGCAAGACGAGACTCTAGTTTGGGTACGTGAGATTTCGAGAGGTGAAGCTGTGCTCCGCGAGAGCCGCTCGAATGGCAAACAAGAGGTCGGTGTCCATTTTTGGCTTCACGACATATCCGGAGGCACCTGCCTCAAAGCAACCCTTTTCGAACTCAAAGTCAGCATGAACCGTTAAGAAAACGACCTTTGCCCGACTGCCAGATTCCTTCAAATTCTTGACTGCTTCGATGCCATTGAGAATGGGCATGGAAATATCAGTGACGATAAGATCAGGATCTAACTTTCCGGCAGCCTCCAACAGAGACTTGCCGTCAGCCACCTTGCCGACGACCTCAAACATGGGCTCTAAGATATTTTCCACCATCCGAAGCACGCTCGGGTGGTCATCCGCCAGAAGTACCCGTAGTCTTCGCATTTGACAGTCCCGTTCGACGAGGACACGAGATGAGCCAACCCAGCAAATTCCCCGAGACATTGCTCTCGAAGACCTAGAACGAGAGCATGCTGGGCGTGATAAGGGCAACCAAACTTGTTACTCTCCGTATTCACCTGTGAGAACTAGCAAAATTGCCAGAGTGTAAGGACCTAGGTTCAGGGCACGGGTAATTAACTACGTCGTATGTATTCAAGAAAACTTCAAGGTGATATCCTACTCGGACTGCTTGGCAAACACCCGTCACATCACCCCAGCGGGTTATTTTGGGAGGACTAAAAATGTCTTGCAGGCACTGCCATTCGAAGAATCAGGAAGCGTTCGAAGCTGAATTGAGCGCTTGTTTTCCACGCATGGAGAATCTGGGGCAATGCCCAGTCTACGCCTGCCAGACCGCCCTTATCTGTCTGGACTGCGGCTCTGTAGACTTTAAGGTTCCGGCCGCCGAATTACAGCGGATCAAGGAAGGCCTGTCGTCACCCACGGGGCCGGAACACTCCGATTCGGGAGGCTTCAAACTCAGTTCCTGACAATGGACCCGCGAAGTGCCGGGGCTTCAATCCAACGGAACTGAGCACGCTTCACCTCTCACAAACCCACTACGCGTCTTAGAGGAAGTTCGCTTTCCTGAAAAGTCCGTGCCTCCCCATTCGCTTATTGTCCCTGAGCAAGTGCGAAATTGTTTTGGAGCGACGACCGCAGAACGCTGCGCTCGTAACGTTCAGGGGTTTAGTTCAGCACGCTGGTCATACTTCGATTCGCATTTTCGACAGTCCGTATTCTGGTGGCGGATGATTTCGAAATGTTTGGACAATTCGTAGTGGAGTTATTGAAGAAAAGACCAGAATTGCAGGTGGTGCGCGAAGCGTCCGACGGACTGGAAGCGCTTCAGAAGGCGGTAGAATTGCGACCGGATTTGATTCTCCTAGACATCGGCCTACCGAGCCTGAACGGAATCGAAGTTGCTTCGCAAATGCGGAGCCTTGTGCCGGAATCCAAAATCATCTTCTTGACGCAAGAATCTTCGGCCGAGGTTATGCAAAAGGCCTTTTGCGTCGGCGCACGGGGCTACGTCACCGAGAGTATGGTGCTACCCGACCTTTTCGTTGCCGTGGAAAGCTTCATCTCGGGAATGACGTTTGTCAGTAACCCATAGGCAACCGCCAATTTCAAATTCCGGCCTAAGACGGAACTCCGCTACTGAGCGCCACATCGCCAGCACTCGAATCCAACGTAGGAGAGCTAGTTTCCAGAGTGTGCGCGATAGAAGCCAATTTCCCTTCCGGAAGGGTGAAGTGAGAGCAGCCACAATCCAAACAAACCAAAAACTTCGCGAATACCCAAACGCCAGGTTTGTCCAGATTCTTGATGCCGGAGAAATGGATGACCATCTCAGCGGTGAGTTCTGCCTGATTGTCCGACCCACATGATAGACAAGACATAAGGGACATAAGGGGCCTCCGTGCGAGGATTAACCACACCTATAGACTCCGGCGCGACAGAGAAGAAGGTTCGTTCCATATACGTCCAAAAGTCTTTATTTACAAGTTAAAAAATACATGAAAACGTTGAGCCGCCGCCGAACGCAGCTTCCACTATCTGGCTTTCCCCCAAGCTGCTGGTAAACGACATTATAAAGGGCGCCCGCTTGGATGAGGTTTTGATCGTTCGCATCCTACAACAAGGAGCACCCTCATGAATGACGCCAAGCATATTGGGATAGATGTGCATTGGGCAACGATCTCGGTGGCCGTTCGGGATTCGCGCGGGAATTTGGGGATGGAAGCGATTCTCGAAACGAAAGCGGATACGATCCTTGAGTTTATTCACGGGCTACGCGGCAGTTTGTGGGTGACCCTTAAAGAAGGAACCTGGGCCGCCTGGTGGCATGATCTACTTCTGTCTCAGGTCACCCGGGTGGTGGCCTGCGATCCACGCAAGAATGCCCTGTTGAAAGTCGGAAACCATTACGGCCGCATGGAGGCCCGCAAGCGGTAGGTTGTTTTCTGGGGTTACGACCTGGCCGCAGGAACTCCGGGGAGAGTGAACCACAGAACGCCATCCTTCCATTCGCACTCTTTGTGAGCGATATTCGCTCGGTGCGACAGGGGTGTCTTGGCGGATGGAAACAGACTGAAAAGAAAGAAGAAAGAAAAAGTGTGCCTTGACATCAACCGGCCTTCTCATGGAAGGATTAGGCGAGTATTCTTGACTCCAGTTTGGGGATCTGGTCCCATGTAGGAGCCTGGTTCTCACTGGAAGTCAGCATGCCCTGCAAGTCGTGCGGATCAGCTAACCAGGGCAAGTTCACGGCGGAGATGGCCATCCATTTTCCCGGCCTGAAAAACATTGATAAGCCCGTTGTGTGGGTATTTCCAGAACTTATGGTCTGTTTGGATTGTGGCGCCGCGGAATTTGATGTGCCAGAAGCTGAATTGCGCCATCTCGCAAAAGGCGCCGCCGCCGCGGCAGGCTAGCCCGTCCTTCTGTTTCTTGCTTTCGGCGAGCAGATCTCTGCGCACTTCCTGGCGCACCACTCGCAATGCATCGAGTTGTTGGTAATACCATTCAGCCCGCCGGTGCACCCCGGGTTCGTTGATCTTCCCTAGCCACTCTTTGAGGTCTCATCCAGAATAAACGGCTGAGTGTTCTGCACTCCAGTTTATCACGGCCGAACATGGCCTACGAACCCTGAAGGAGTTGGTACGCACTTATCTCACCGTGACGAAAGATCTCACACGGGTCAGGTCACGGGTGAATTCGGGCGGCGGTGTTGCTGGGCATCCTGCAGACGGCGCATCGTTTTCGCACCAAGCGGCCGTTGTGGAATTACGGTGGTTTAGCCATCGAGATGCACAGCAGCGCCGATCACCGCCGTGTCGACGGACAACTACAACGATCCCGGAAGAACGTCTTGGTTCGGGGCCTCAACCGAAACTGCAATCACGATCTAAAGAACCTGTTTAAGGGTGCGGCCGCCGTGGCTTCCAGCAAGCCGGGCCCCTTCCAGGAGTTCTACATCGCTTTGCTTGCCAAGGGTGTGAGGCCAGAGATGGCGCGCCTGACTTTGTCCAGAAAGATTGCCACGATCGTACTGATCGTATGGAAGAGAGGAGTGTGCTTCGACGCCCAACATCTGAAACCACAAACAGCTTGAGTGTCTCTGATCGAGATGACTTCTACCTTATAGAACTTCGACCTTTATAGAACTAGTTAGAGGGTACGGAGGATTGCAAGCGCTTGAGCAAAGCGATTACTTAAGATTGACGACGGGCCCACTGACGCGCGTCCCTTTGAGGTCGACACTTACCTCGACACGGTCGGCAATCTTGATAAAGGGAATGCCACTATTCATGCCGTATTGCTTTCTGTCGAAGGCCATTGTCCCTTTGATTGTTCCAGAGCCGGTCCCTTGCCTGTAATCGTAAAGTTCAACTTCTCCTGCTTGGTTACACCGCGGATTGTAAAGTCGCCATCGAACTCAATCGTATCGGGGCCGGTCTGCACAGCTTTCGAAGAGTGAAAGGTGATTAGCGAATTTTTCTCGACATCGAAAAAATTTTTGCCCTTTAGCTTTCCGTTCTTCATGCCGCTTCCGGTATCCACACTGGCGGCCTGAATCTTGATATCCAAAACGGCTGTCGAAAGCTCGGGCGATGTGAATGTTAGCGTAGCGTCCCACTTATCGAACGTACCCTTTATGGCCACGGAGCTTCAACATCGAACTTTATCGTGCTTCCTACAGGCGTTGTTTCGAAGACCGGAACCTGTGCACAGATGGCTGACGGAAAAATGGCGTACATTAAAACGAGAAGAATAGTCAATCTCATTGAAGCCTCTCTTGAGGACAAACAAATTGCTAATTTATGGCACACCTTTTATCACTCTGTGGCGTCTAGACAACGCATGAACCCGTGACTGCCAACACGTTAGTGTGATAGCCACCCCATGCTTACCTCACTCTAATCAACTAGGGAAATCCCTAATCGGATCGGATAAGTTCCTGAATCGCGGACCGTTCCCATGAGCAGGCACGCGATCCATTAGCGTCCCTCCTAACACTCTCAGCGTCGCATTTCGTCGGGAACAGTGCCTGTGTGGTCTGGAGGTGGACACCGCCAGAAGTAACAGTGAGCTCAAGAAGAGCGATTTAGGTCAAAGTTTTCACTGACCTAGTCGAGTTAGTCCTGACACTTTTGCGGTGGAACTGTTGTTGGCTGGAGTTCCGCTGGAGCGGGTCTCGATTCTACTCGGACATACGAGTGTGCGAATCACCGAGAAGCATGACGCGCCTTGGGTACGCGAGCGGCAAGAGCAGGCGGAGGCGGACGTAAGCGCACTTGGGCGCACGATCCGATTGCGCTCCTCGAAACGAAGGGGACCCTAGAGCTACACGAAAAACGCCGTCGCGCGAACTGATTGAGAACAAAAGTGAAAAAATGGCGGAGAGGGTGGGATTCGAACCCACGGTAGGGGTTAGCCTACACACGCTTTCCAAGCGTGCGCCTTAAACCGCTCGGCCACCTCTCCGGCGTTGCTGCAAGAAAATCAGTTTAGCAGAATCCGCCGGGACGCGCAGGCGCGGACCGGCGGCGCAATTTTGCAAGAAATACGAGTGCGGCGGGCTTGGGCGAATCGAAACGTGTCTGCTAAACTTTTGTGAGCGTGGTGTTATTCCGGGATCGTCTAATCGGTAGGACATCAGCCTTTGAAGCTGAGTATCCTGGTTCGAGTCCAGGTCCCGGAACCAGTTTTTGCAAAGCAGGACGGCCGCTGCAGCATTCCTCAGATTTCGCCGCGCTTCAACTCTCCCATCAAGTAATCGCACGAACGCACGCAAAGCGTCATGATGGTCAGCGTCGGGTTTTGGCAAGGATTCGACGTGAAGCCGGAAGCATCCATCACGAAAAGATTCTTGATGTCATGCGACTGCTGAAATTGGTTGAGAACCGATTTTTTCGGATCAGCGCCCATACGGGCCGTGCCTGCTTCATGCAGCGCCCAGCGCGGAGCCGAGGGATGTGCATAAGTGCGCACATTCTTCGCGCCGGCGGCCTCCAACATTTCGCCCGCGGAGTCGCCGATGTCCTTGATCATGGCGTTCTCGTTTTCGCCGTCGGCCATATGAATTTTCAGCACAGGAATGCCGAATATGTCCTTCACGTCGGGATCAATTTCGACGCGATTCTCCCGGCGGGGCAGAACTTCTCCGAAACCAGTAATGTCGAGCGATGCACGGGGCTCGAGTAGAGATTTTTTGAAAGCGTCGCCGAACTCTCCCGCCCTCCAGTTGAAATCCAGCGAAGACTCGCCTTCATAACCATAGCCGCGTAGAAAATTCTTGCTCTGCGGCTGCTCTTTCAAATTGCGGAAGCGTGGCACATAAATGCCGACCGGCTTGTTCGGTCCGCCGAGCGTAGGACGTTCGCCAAACGAGGGAAATTCGCCTGAACCGCCGCCACTGCGCACATGTGCCGTCAGATAGTGGCCGAGCACCCCACTGGAGTTGGCCAGGCCGTCGGAGTATTCCCGCGTGCCTGAATTCAACAAGATGCGCGTACTCTCCTGGGTCTGCGCGCACAAAACAACAACGCGGGCGTGCAGCTCCCGGGTTTGTTTGGAGTTGCGGTCCACGTAAAGTACGCCCGTAGCGCGGTTCGACCCTTCGTCCGTCAAGACCCGATGAACCATCGCGTTCGAGATCAGCGTGCAGTTCCCAGTTCGCAGAGCGTCCGGCACGGTAGTGAAGGCGGCGTTGAAATAGGAGTGGGTCATGCAGCCGCGCTCGCATGGTCCGCAGTAATGGCACGGGCCGCGACCGTTTAACGGCCGCGTCAGATTGGCGGAGCGGGCAAGGGTTACCGGCCGGCCGAGCTTTTCTTTTGCGCGTTCGCGAAAGACGGTTTCCTGGCACGTAAGCGGCATGGGCGGCTGAAACTGGCCGTCTGGTAAATGTTCCAAGCCTTCGGCCATTCCAGTGATGCCAACGTATTTTTCCACCACGTCGTAGTACGGTTCGAGATCCTTGTAGCTGAGCGGCCAGTCCTCTCCATAGCCGTCGTGTGAAGCCGCTTTGAAATCGAGGTCGCTGAAGCGCAGGCTCACGCGCCCCCACACATTCGTACGCCCTCCCGTTACCCGTAAGCGGCCCATCCACAAAAATGGCTGATCTTTCGGAGTGGTGTACGGTTCCTCGAGGTCGTTTACAAACCAGTCGACGTTGTATTCGCTGCATGCAAACCGTGACTGAATCGGTCGCGTCTTGCGCAGAATCTCTTTCGCATGGTTGCGGTACTTCAGTTCGAATTCGGGCTTGTGCTCGGTGAAGCTTGCGTCGGATTGCGGCTTACCAGCTTCCAGTAGCGCAACTTTGAGGCCGGCTTCCGCCAAACGCTTGCACGCCCATCCGCCCGACGCTCCTGAACCGACCACGATCACGTCGTATTGCGGCTTGTTCTTGTTTTGCACGCGCCCGATTCCTTTCTGTCCCCGCGGAATGGTAACATCTGCCGCGGGAAACGGAGAGGATTTCCCGCCAAGTGAGCAACCAGATTTCCATTTTGCACAAAAAACCTGCACGCACAATGACTCGTCGGGAACTCGCACAGAATCTTCTATCGGGGATCGCGGCCGGTATTTTCTGTCCTGGCCTCTCGCCTTTGCATCCGATTTACGAGCATTTGCAGAACGCAATGTTGCTGGATTCGTCCGATGAGCTGCTTGCTTCCGAGAGTTACCGGCCCGTTTTTCTTTCCCCATCGCAATTGGCCACGCTCGACAAAATTTGCGAAGCAATCGTTCCGGGTTCGCATAAGGCAAGGAGCGCCGAGTTCATTGACCTTTTGCTGGGCGTGGACGCCGCGAAGTCACAGCAATCGCTCGTGGATTCCCTGTCGGCATTGGAAACCGCGGCCGGACAGGCATTTCGAAAAACCATCGTTGCGCTAACCACCGCTCAGTCAAATAAACTGTTGCAATCTGCGTCGGCCAAAGAATCCAGCAATCGGGAGCACTTTGAAAACTTGAAGGAGTGGGCGGTTGGCGCCTACTATTCCTCGGAAATCGGAATGCGCGAATTGGGCTGGACACCCGATCGAGTTTTTACTTCTTATCCGGCCTGTGCGCACGCAGAAAGTCATTCTTGATTCGAAACCAGGAGACCACGATGAACCTTCACGAAAACCGCCGCAAGTTTCTAAAGACGGCCGCGTTCGCCGGCGCCGCTGCAAGTTTGCCCGCGCGGCTCGTGCCGGCCTCGAAAAAGTCGCTTCTGGTTTTCACCAAGTCTTCCGGCTTTGAGCATCAGGTGGTTAAGCGCGTCGACGGCAAGCCCAGCATTCTGGAAAACACTGTTACCGAGCTGAGCAAAAAGCACGGCTTTGAGTTGATATGTTCAAAGGATGGACGAATTTTTGATTCGGCCGATTTTGTCAGATTCGCCGGCATGCTCTTTTTCACTACCGGCGACTTAACGACCGAGGGTACGGACAAGAATCCGCCCATGTCGGTTGCGGGCAAAAAGAAGTTTCTGGACGCCATCCACGACGGCAAGGGATTTGTGGGAGTTCACGCCGCCAGTGACACCTTTCACACCGAGCCGGATTCTATGGAAAAAGGCACTCGCTACGTCGCGTACGGCGAAAAGTCCGATCCTTATCTGCGCATGCTCGGCGGCGAATTTATCATCCACGGCGACAACCCGCGCCTGCAGACCACGGATCTAATAATCAACGATCCAAATTTCCCGGGGCTCGAAGGCGTCACTTCACCGATAGAAATGAACGAAGAATGGTATTCACTGAAGGATTTCATGCCGGACCTGCACGTGATCCTGACGATCGATACCAGCAAGTTGAAGAACGCCTGCTACGAACGCCGGTCGTATCCCGGAACCTGGGCGCGCATGCACGGCAGGGGCCGAGTTTTCTACACAGCGATTGGTGACCGGCCGGAAAACTGGGAAAACCCCTTTTTCCAGAATTTGCTCGCCGGCGGAATCCGCTGGACTATCGGCGAGGCAAAAGCCTCGATTCCAGCAAACATAAAATCGGTGACGCCGGGCTACGCGGACATTCCGCCACAGAAGTCCGCGAAGCCTTAGCTTTGATGCGCGATGCAACACAAGGCTGCGCCGCCGGCTATGCCTGAGTTCTCGCCGTAGTGCGCCCGCACCAGCGGGATTTCGCCGCATCGAGCATTCACGCACCAGCTTTTTAGACGCGACTGCAGTTCACCAAAATGCGGTATCAGCATTTCGGAAACTCCGCCGCCCAGAATCATGACTTCCGGTTCCACCAGATCGACTATATTCCCCAACCAAGCTGCAAGAAACTCAATCGTGTCGCGGAGAATATGCCGCGCCCCCGCATTACCTTCCCTGTCCGCTGTCCCCACCATTTCGCTGCGAATCGCTGCGGGATCGCCATTGGCCAAAGCGAGAATCTGCGATCCCAGTCTGGGATCGGTGGAAGCCAATTCGCGGGCGCGTCGCGCTATCGCAGTCCCCGATGCCAGCGCTTCGATGCATCCTTTCTTGCCGCAGTTGCAGGTGGGTCCGCGGTAGTCGATCGTGACGTGGCCGCCCTCAGCCGCCGAACCCGTGCGGCCATGAAAGATTTTGCCGTCGAGCACGATGCCAGTTCCGATTCCTGTGCCTATACACGCGTAAAAAACATTGCGGTAACCACGGCCCGCTCCCCACAAGCTCTCTGCAAGCGCGGCGGCGTTCGCATCGTTGTCTAACCTTGCTTTAGTTCCGTACCGTCGTTGGATCTCGGATGTGAGCGGAAAATTCCGCCAGCAAGGAACGTTCGGCGGATTCAGCACCACCCCCGTGACCGGATCCAGCGGGCCCGGTGCGCAGATCCCGATGGGAATAGCCGTCGCGTTCTTGTATTCGCCTTGGCTAAGCAGGTCGTCCAGTACCAAGGTGACCGCGGCGAATCCCTCAGCAGCCGTGCCGCCTGGATTCATAGGAGCACGAACGTGCCGCACTATCTCGCCACGGTGATTGACCAGGCCCGCTGCGACTTTCGTGCCGCCAACATCGACGCCAATCATCCAGTCATGCTCGCAACTCTCTTCGTTAATTTTGTGGGAGTTCATTCTGGCGGTTACGTTACTCCGGGAAATGCTTCGTGCTGCGTGAACTTACCACAGATGATTGAATCGCGCATGATTGCGGCGGAAGCCAGCCGCGTCCGTTCCACTTGCCGCATCTGGTGCCGCCAAAGCAAAAAGGGTGCGCTTGTCACCCTACTTTCCGGGGCCGCGCACCCTTTCGCGTTGGTTAGGTTGTTTGAAGTTATTTAGGCTTGCGCAGTGATGCTCACGGCCAGGTTCTGACCGCTTGCCATCGCTTGATACTGCACTGTCACCGCTGTGCCTTCGCGTACCTGTCCATTGACCTGGGTGTTCTTGTCCACCACAAAGTCCATTTTGTTCTTGTTCTCACCCGAAACTTCCAGGCTGAAGGAGTGCCCACCATTACCAATCGTGGCCACCTTGCCGGAAATAGTTTTGGTCGCCTGCTGTTCTTGCTTGCCAGCCGGGTCTTGCGCATTGGCCGTGCGCAGAGTCATTCCTGCGCCCAGTGTTAACAGGCCAGCAAACGCCCCACCGACCAACAGTTTGCGGATCATGATTCCACACCTCCTTGTGTGTGGGCGGGTTCGTAGAGCTATGGCACGTTCAGTTCCCTTTGCCTAATCATCGAAAGCCTCGCCCTGGAATCGCCTAGAAATCGCCCGATTCGAGAAGAAATCGCATCCTTGTCACGACACACCACCTCGATTTCAAGGTGGACAAACCTTAATGCGAAGCATTTTTTGCTGACACGGCCGACTTTTTTCTCAAGTGAATACAGTAAGGGTAAAACGAGGGACTAAAAAAGGACTAAGGCTCATACCAATATTGCAAGCTAGTTTGCACGTGCGACGTTACGGGTTTGCCATTTTTTCTGGCCGGCTCATACATGTACTGCTTCATCTGTTCAATCGCCGTGTTCCACAACTTCTTCGGACCGGAAATTACTGTGACGGACTTCACATGCCCGGTCACGTCAACCAAAGCATCCACGTTTACGTTGCCCGTAATGTAATTACGAAGAGCCTCGGGTGGCGGCACGGGCTTCACGGTGCGAACTAACTTCGGCCCAACGTACTCTTCCGTTCCCACCGCACTGTTGCTCTCCATAACGGTGCCACTAGGATTGCTGAACGGTGCCGAAGGAATGGAGGAAGCTTCAACAAAACTCTTGCTGGCAGCCTCGTT
>Ga0068863_100002506_pt1 | contig 18253 bp, 17 predicted proteins | sample KBSSwiS62_FD_66596 | JGI IMG/M metagenome (GOLD analysis project Ga0068863, IMG submission 66596) | Switchgrass rhizosphere microbial communities from Kellogg Biological Station, Michigan, USA - KBS Switchgrass S6-2 | ecosystem: Host-associated > Plants > Roots > Rhizosphere > Soil ...
GAACCCAATGCGAAGAGCGTTGAAGAGCATCTTCGTAAATGTTCCAACATAAATGACCGATCCAGATCTATCGAGGCTGTGCAGTGACGCAATCGGCTTCCCGGAATAGCGATATTCCGCATCGTATTCATCTTCGATAATCCATGCGCCCGCACGCGCGGCCCAGGAGAGAAGGGTGACTCGTCTCTCTGCTGACATGACAGTTCCAAGAGGAAATTGATTGGCGGGTGTTACATACACCAGACGGGCGGCGGGAGATGACTTTATCGCTCCTGCGACGTCTATGCCGTCCCCATCAACTGGAATGGGAATCACACTCGCGCCAGCGCTCTGAAAAGCTTGAGAAGCTCCAGGGTACCCGGGATCTTCCATCCAGACCTCATCGCCGGGATCGAGAAGCACTCGCGCCAGGAGATCCAACGCCTGCTGCGCGCCCGATGTCACGATGATCTGTTCAGCGGAACAACGTACTCCGCGCGAGTAGCCCACATATTCTGCGATGGCTCTCCGCAGAGGTGGATAACCACCTGCATCACCTTGCCCATATAAAGAACGCGGTGCTTTGCGATAAACACGCGCCGCAATCCGCGCCCACAGTTCGACTGGAAATAAGTCGATAGCCGGCTCGTAGCACCGAAACGCCTTGCCGATGGAATACGACATCGGCAAGACAAATGTGGTCTTAAGAAGACTCTGCGAGCGCTTGGCTATAGTCGCTCTGGAGATCACCTGCCGGGAAGATTTTTGTCTAGTCGGAGAGGTGATCTCCCACCCTGGCGCCGGTACGACAAATGTTCCAGCACTCACTTCGGACGAAACGTATCCCTCAGCCCGAAGTTGCCGGAATGCTGCCACGACTGTACCCCGGGCAAGGCCGTATTGTGCCGCCAGGTTTCTCGTGGACGGCAAGCGAGCTCCAAGTTTTAGTCTGCCATCAATAATTGCGGAGCGCAGCTCTGTGTAGAGCCAGCGCCACATCTCCTGGCTATCCTTCCTTGGCTCTAAAACCAGGTCTTGAAATGTCTCTACTTTCGGCATTTTTCAGGTACTCATCATGGACTAGTCGTCCCGACGATTATGGACCTCTCGGCTATTCCATTCCAATTTAACCTGACTGTGGAAGGGGAATACGTCATGAAGATGAGATCGACACAGAGAGGTGACCGATGAAGGCGATTGTAGCGACGGATCAAGCTGCGGGAGTGGCCGGGGTAAAGCTGGCAGAGCGACCCGAGCCGCAGGCGGCGATAAACGACGTCGTCGTTCAGATTCATGCGTCGGGATTCACCGGGGATGAGCTGACGTGGCCCTCGACCTGGACCGACCGCGTCGGCCGTGACCGGACGCCTTCAATCCCTGGACACGAACTGGCCGGAGTGGTCACTGCACTCGGCTATGGCACGACGGGGCTCTCGATTGGACAGCGGGTGTTCGGCCTTACGGACTGGTATCGAGACGGCACGCTGGCGGAGTATGTGGCCGTCGAGGCACGCAACCTCGCGCCACTGCCGGGCGACGTTGACTTCACGGTGGGCGCGGCCCTCGTCATGCCGGGCCTGACCGCGTGGCAAGGGCTGTTCGAGCACGGCCGTCTTCAGGCGGGGCAGAGCGTCCTCGTGCACGGCGCGGCCGGCGTAGTCGGTTCGATGGCGAGCCAACTCGCACGTGAGGCCGGCGCGTACGTCATCGGTACCGGGCGCGCCGGCAGCCGTCAAACGGCTCTCGACTTCGGCGCCCAGGAGTTCGTCGACCTCGATGACGACGCCCTGGAAGACGTCGGTAAAGTTGATCTGGTTTTCGATGTCATCGGCGGTGACATCGCGAATCGTTCTGCCGGCGTGATTCGCGCCGGAGGAACGCTGGTGACCATCACCGGCCCGACCGAGGCGCCGCTCTCTGGCGGCCTGACTATCAACTTCGTAGTCGAACCTGATTGCGCCCGATTGAGTGAGCTCGTCCAACGGTTTCGGGATGGTCGGCTGCGGACAAACGTCGGCAACGTGGCTGCCCTCGACAATGCCGTTGCCGCCTTCAACCCGGCCAAGCGGATCAAGGGAAAGACGATCATCCGCGTTCATCCGTGAGGACTCGGGATGTGGAGGCACGTATGAATTCAAAAACCGCGCAACTCACCGAGAATGGGACAGAGATCGTCCGTCTGTTCGCACGGTTTGCGCTAGGAGCTTCCTTTCTATCCGCTGTAGCTGATCGTTTTGGCTTTTGGAGGCCGTATGGAGCAAAGAACGTATCCTGGAGAGATTTCCATCATTTCGTGGAGTACACGGGAGCGGTGACGTCTCTCTTTCTCAGTTCATTTGACGGTGTCGTTTGCATGGGCAGCTACCGTCGAAGAGACACTCTTTGGGATATTGCTCATCGCAGGATCGGTCTTCGATGATTAATTGAAGGTTTAGTACTCCATGAGCGTTTTCATCGAACAGACGTTCTGTTCATCCTCAAACTTCGTGATCAGACAATCTCGATTTATCCCCGCCATCCCAGACTGCTCGCTTCCTCGGAACTGAGATAGAGAAGGTAAAGGAAGCCGTCCGGATTTTCAATGTGGCTGATAACGTTACGGACATCGGAGCCCTGAGAAAGCAGGGGATTAATGGTGTCAATGAGTTCATATTCGTCTGTGAAAACACGCTCGTGGGTCTTCGTGTGAACGCTGCTGCGGGTTGTCCAGAGCTGGATGCGAGCAACATAGTGGCAGGCACGACTGCCATCCTGGTGCACGCAGCATAGATGGACCAAGTAGCGTCGCATGCGAGGCACTCGATTGCGTTTCTGTGCGGATCGGGTCATAGTCGGACAAAAGCGCGGCATCGAGCGCGAGCGATGCGGTTGAGTACTAAGCGGTTATAGCGCTGCGCAAGTATGCAGGGCAGGTTGGCGGCGAGGGCGTAGACTGCCAATACGCAGCGCGCCCACGGCGGATTCCAGATAAGGAAAATGGGTAAGCATCCGAGCATGAACCAGTGCGCGATTTCGGCTCGGCGGGCCTCGATAAAAAATTGGGCAATGTTGGCCGGGTTGGGCTCGCGGAGCTTCTTAGCAGAGTGACCCATCCAGGGCGCGGCGTCGGGAAGCAGGTGTTTCCATTTCCGAATGGCGAGCCAATCCCGATACACACGTCCATCTTGTTCCCAGGGGCGCGGAGTGGTGAGCCATGTGTCACGTGCGAAGACGTGCGATGGGACGCGGAGAGCGATGAAGCCGATGGCGATGTGAAGGATGGGCCAGCCGAGGACATTCACTGCCCACACCCGCGCATTCATACTTTGCGCCCCCGCCAGACAGTCTTGCGGTGGAGAACGCGGCGGTACGCGGAGCGACCGAATACGGCACAGTAGTATGCCAGCGGCAGCGGATACAGCAGGCAGGTCAGGAAGCGGTAGCTGCCAAGCTGACGTGCGAGCCAAACGAGTTGGAGGCTGAGCAGCAGATAAACAACGGACAGGCTGAGACGACCGTAGTCACGCGGAACGATCAGCAGTAGCGCGGTAGACCAGAGAGCGGAGATCCACAGCACAGCCGACGCAATAACAAAACCGTCCGAGCCTGCGGCTCCGTGGATGAAAGCTTTAGTCCAGCTATCGGACATCTGGCCGAGACCTTCGGGAAACATACGCATATGAAGACTGCCGCGCCCGCCCAGGCAGAGGATGCGCGCGCCCGAAGCGCGGACAAGGTCGGCTAGATTGAGATTTTCCAGAACGAAGCCACGAACAGCAGAGTGGCCGCCAACAGCGAAGTAGATTTCTTTGGAGATGAGGAGCGACTGGCCAAAGAGCTGCGGCTCAGAGACCAAACCGAACCCACCGGCGCCCGCAGCCATGAGGACGTTAAAAAAGAGCGACAACTGCTCGTATGTGGCGCTCATGGCATGGTAAGGCAGCAACGAAAGAACCAGTCCCGGATCGCGCTCGGCTAGCCAACGTGCAATGAGACGGTCCAAGCCTCCGTCAACAAAGAACGTGTCGGCATCCAGAAAAAGCAAGTGATCGCCGATGGCACGCTGGGCTCCCTGATGACATGCCCATGCCTTGCCGGTCCACCCGGCGGGTAGCGGGACAGAGGTGATAACGGTTGAGTCAAAACTTTGCGCGATAAGTGCAGTGTTATCGGTAGAGTCATCGTCAACGACAAGTATCTCTGCCGTCCGTACTGCGGATGCCGTGATCGATTGCAAAAGACGAGGAAGATTGTCTTCTTCGTTACGTGCTGGAATGACAATAGAGAGACTGGTCGCATAGGGCGCCCGAGCGGGCGGGCATGTGGGAACACGCCGGATGAGCAAGAAGCCGGCAGGAAGTCCGAAAGCGCAGAGCAGGGCAGGCACATTCATGGCTTTCCTTTGGCGGCCTGCTCGATAATCATCCGAGCGACGTGTTGCCCGCCAAGCGTGACCATGGGCATGCCCGCTCCGGGGTTAACGCTGCCGCCGACGAAGAACAGATTGTGGAACTGAGGACTTTGCTTTGGCGCTTTGAAAGCGAAGTTGCTGCGGCGATTACAGACCACACCGTAGATGGAGCCTCGATTGGAGGCGTACCGAGCCTCAATGTCGAATGGAGTCCAGAAGTCCTCAACGATGATGTGCTGCCGCAGATCGGTGAGGCCCATGCACTCAAGCTTGTCGAGGCAGAGCTCTTTAAGCGCAATGTAATCTTCGCGTGTGTAGGGATTGCGGTCGTTGATGGATGGGATGTGCGGCAAGATCTTGATGTTGTCGCAGCCGGGCGGTGCCTGCGATGGATCGGTGCGAGTGGGTGCGACGACGTAGATGGTTGGGTCATCCGGCAGTTTCTTGTCGCGAAATACGCGGCGGAAATGCTCGTGCAAATTACCCGAGTAGAAGAAGTTGTGATGTGCGAGCTGCGGATAGACCCGATCCAGGCCAAGGTGCAGAATAATACCGGAGCAGGAAGGCTCGAAATGCAGCTTCTTCATGGTAGAAGCGGGTGAATGCAGCAGCCGCTGCATAGCGGGGATAACTTCCATGTTGGACACGACGAAATCCGCTGGAAAGCTGCAAAGATCGCCATTGGAGTTGCAGGCCTGCACGCCAGTGGCGGTGCTGCCGGAGCAATCGATTCGTTGAACCTCGTGTTGGAGGCACAGCGTCACTCCGGTTTCTTCAAGACGTCTGCGGAATGCGTGGCCCAGCTGATACAGACCGCCAGCAACATACCAGAGGCCGAAATCCATTTGGATGGTAGGCATCAAGTTCATGAAAGCGGGAGAGTCGAGTGCGCTGGAACCGACATACTTGATGAAGTACTCGAAGATATCGCGGAGATAGCGATTGCTCAGACGCTTATAAATGCTGCCAGACATGGAGTGCAGATAGTCGAGGTCGCGGGCTTCCTTCCAGCCATAAAAGCGGAAGAACTGTACAAGGGTATCGAAACCATGGCGTAGATAGCCGCGTTCAAGAATGTCGTATTGGCGGCGTGAGTAAGCGAGAAAGTTCTTGTACTCATCGAAGACCTTGGGACCGAAGCGCTCGAGCTCCGTGCGCATTCTTTCGGGATCTTCCCAGAGGTCGACGACGACTCCGTCTTCAAAGAAATTGCGCCACTGCGGATCGACACGCTGCAGGGTTATATAGTCTTCTAGTCGCTTGCCGTCTCCTTCGAAGATGGGACGAAAAATCTCAGGAAGTGTAAAGATTGAGGGCCCAAGATCGAAACTGAATCCTTTGGTTTGCAATTGATTGAGCTTGCCACCTACCTGCGCGTTCTTCTCAAGGACGGTGACCTGGAAGCCTCTGCGCGCGAGCATGATGGCAGCGGACATGCCGCCAAGCCCAGCTCCGATGACGATGACACGTTTGTCTCTTTCAGTAGCGCTCACGATGCGTGTACCACGGTGATAGTGATGGTTTGAGCAGTGTCTCCAAGGTGGAATGAACACTCATCGAAGTGCGGAGGACCAAGACGTGCAGGTGGGTTGTTCGAGACGCCGACCGGCTCGCGCGGGATGCCGATGAGGTTGTGATCGAGCTTGTGGTTGCTGTTGAGGTCTTCGTAAACGGTGACAGCATAGATGCCCGGCGGGAGATCGGTATTAATGCGGAGATGCTGGGCGTTAGAGGGGATGGGAAGAAATCCGTGACGGACTGCCTTATCGCGGTCACCAGGAAATCCGGAGGGTGAAGCAAAGACGAGATAGGCTAACTCGCCTTGCGCCTGCTGCGCGAGATGGACGTCAATGGTGAGATGCGTCTCCGTTTTGGATTGCGCAACGAGGGTGAGAGTAAGTACCGCACTGACCAAGAGAGGCAGGAGCAGACGGCTGAGGCGTCCCAGGAGACCAGTCGCTCCGTGTCGGAATCTGATCAGGCTGGCAAGTTGGTGCCTGGTGCGGCTATTGAATGGGAACCAGTTGATTTCGTGAGTGCGGCGATCGCTGGCGACCATGATGGTCCTCATGCGCGAGAAAGAGCGCAGACCTTCGGGGCCATGATAGCGGCCGTAGCCGCTCAGACGATTTCCACCAAACGCAGCATGAGGATTTGCAACGTTACGGATGACGTCATTGATGCTGCAGCTTCCGGCAGAGAGCTGGGCGGCGACGCGACGGGCACGCGCTTGATTGTGAGTCCAGATGCTGCTGCTGAGCGCGAAGGGGCTCGCGTTAGCAAGTGCAACGGCTTCGGCCTCGTCTCGGAAAGAAGCCACACAGAGCACGGGGCCGAAGGATTCTTGGGTAAGGATGCGGGCCTCGGCGGGAACGTCAGTGAGGAGCGTCGGCTCATACGCGGCCGTGGCACGATAGTGCGGCCAATGCAGCATGGCTCCTCGGGAGAGTGCGTCTTCGACCTGGGCACGAACATCAGATTGCGCGTCCTCAGTCAGCGGGAAGAAGTCTGCGTCTGGATCAGTATTAACTCGAAGCATCGAGATGCGATTCTTTAGGCGGACAAGAAACTCGTCATGGATGGACGCTTCAACATAGACACGTTTGACTGCAACGCACACGCGGCCCGAATTGGAAAAGGCGCCGTAAGATATACCCTCAACAGCTCGATCTAAATGGCAATCCTCAAAAACGAGGCTTGCGTCCTTTCCCCCGAGCTCAAGGACCGTGGGGATGAGGTAATTTGCGGCACGCTCTGCTACCTGCTGCCCGTGACAGCTGCTGCCGGTGAAAAATATGAAGTCCGGCCGAGCATCAATGAGGGCTGCGGATTGTTCAGGGCCGTCGTATGACACCTGCACAAGGTTGACTGGAAGATTCGCCTTTGCGCAGAGCCCTTTGATCAGAGCTGCTGTTTCGGGAGTGCGCTCAGAACACTTGAGAACCACTGCATTGCCTGCAGCGAGCGCAGTGATGAGCGGAATTACCGATAACTGGAAAGGATAGTTCGACGGGCCGAAGATCAGAGCCACACCGTGAGGCTCGAAGGATGCCTCGAAGCGCGCACCACGGAACAAGAACGACGGCTTGCCAATTCGACGTGGACGCAATATGGGCCCCGCATGGGACTCGTAGTAGCGGAGATGTTCCAGAGTGACGAGCACGTCGCCAGAGAGCGCGTCCAGTAGTGGCTTTGAGGTTTCACGCGCGATTGTATCGGCGATTAATTCGCATTGAATAGCGATTTCACGGCGCAAATTGCCCAGAATGGCACACCGACGTGAAACGTGGAGTGCGCCCCAGGCGGGCTGCGCCGCACGAGCGTGAGCAAGGATCTGATCTGAGGTAGGAGCGGTCATACGAGCGCCGGCTCCAACGGCTTTGCGACAGGATATGGGACCTCATATTGCTCGCAGATCAAGTTGGCGGAGATACGTGCCGACTCAAAGATCGTGGGCAGTCCGCTGCCGGGATGCGTGCCTCCACCTACCAGGTAACAATTGGAGAACTCTTCAAACTTGTTGTGAGGGCGCAGGTAGAGCATCTGATCCCAGCTGTGTGCCATGTTGAAGGTGGCGCCCAGAAAGACAGAATGCTGCTTCTCCCAGTCCTCAGGCGTAATGATGATCTCGCCGCAAATATGCGGCGTGACATCACCATACGGCGTACGATCGCGCAGGATGCGGAGCACATACTCGCGACATTGCTGCTTGTATTCCTGCCAGTTGATGCCACTGGTGTTGTTAGCTACGGGAGCCAGGATGTAAAGGGCGGAGTGGCCAGTGGGTGCGCTGGACGGGTCCGTCTTGCTCGAGTTTCGAATGTAAACCGACATGTCTTCTGAGGTCGAACGACCATGCGAAATGTCTTCGATGTTCTTTTTGTAGTTGTTCGCGAAGACGATCGTATGGTGCTCGACATCGTCATATTCACGATCGAGACCGAGATACATCATGAACGTCGAACATGAGAACTTTCGCTTGCGGAGGTTCGATGGCTTGTGGCGACGAAGGTCCTTCTCATCGAACAACATGCTCATAGCATGGCCGAAGTCAGCGTTGAGTACGACGTCGTCACAGTAGATCTTTTCGCCGCTCTCAAGCTCCACGCCGCAGGCACGGCGGCCATCAAGAAGCACGCGAGCAACCGGTGTGGAGGTGCGAATCTCGGCCCCTTCTTCACGAGCAACCTCCGCAAAGGCCTGGCTGATGCGGCAAAGACCACCCATGACGTGATACACACCATGAGCGTGCTCAGTGTAGGGAATCATAGTGAATAGACCAGGGCAATCCCATGGCGACATCCCGAGATATTTCGACTGGAAAGTAAACGCGAGGCGGAGCTCTTCTGAGCGAAAATAATCGGCGAGCACGTCGTGCAGCGAACGTCCTGCGGCAATATGGGGGGCGGCTGCGAGCAGCGTTGGACTTATCATACTGGCGAGAGTGCCGTACGGTTGTTGCAGACACGGATAGAGCTTTTCAAACCGAAGACTCTCGCGCTTCAGGAAGCTGTCGAAGCCAGCGCTTTCACCAGGGAAATGCTTTTCAATCTCCGCCTTCATAGCATCCGGATCAGAGCGCGCAAGCATTGTCTTGTCCGGGAAATTGAGCGAGTACATTGGATCGAGCCGATGGAATTGCAGGTAGTCGCTCGAGCGGCGGCCTCCTTCAACAAAGAGCTCATCGAGCAGAAACTTCATCATCAGGAACGTCGGCCCCAGATCGAAGCTATACTCGCCAAGGCGGAGTTCTGCATTGCGGCCACCGATGACATCCTGCTTTTCGAAGACTTGAACCCGGAAGCCCCGCTGCGCAAGAAGCATCGCAGTGGCGAGTCCGCCAGGTCCGGCTCCCACGATTGCGATGTGTCTTTTTCTATCGCTTGGATCAAAGCTCATACCCCAAACATAGGGTCCACCGGTGAGTTTACGGCCGGAGTTGAGCGCTCAAAATGTAATCATTTGCTCGACAAGCAAAGAAGTCGGCTTTGATTGCTGATTCGTAAACACGTCCAATTTCTCTGCGCAGCATGCTCTCCTACGTGGAAGATGCCGTAGTGATCACAACTGCGGTGCACGACGTTTTGACCAGACTTCGATAGGAATGTTTCTGCAGCGAATCGAAGTAGACAGAATCTCCGGCTGAGAGTTGGAATCTTTCAACACCGATCGTCATCTCCAGTTCCCCCTCTATGAGGTAAAGCAACTCTACACCTGGATGAAAATGCGGTGTGAGTTTCTGCTCAGGAAATGAATGGAAGTGCGCCAGGAAGCCATTTAGCTTTCGCTCGTTAGCACGGAAGTCTAGGCTTTCAAAAGACCATGGGACGGAGGATGATTTCGGGTCGGATGGGAATACCTTGCGCTCATACTGCCGTGAGATGGCCACGATATGACGCTTCCGCGGATCAGTGAAGAAGTAGTCAAGTCCCACACCAAAGACCAATGCGATGCGGGTAAGTGTCGGCAGAGTCGGCACAAGTCGGCCATTTTCGAGGCGCGACAACATAGCTGGTGAAAACCCGGAGTGTTCGGCTAGCTGCGCGAGCCCCATGCTGCGGCGCAAGCGCAAAGTGCGCAGCTTGTCGGCAATCGCATACGGCAGAATCGCCTCTTCCACAGTGGAAGTGTCGGTGGCTTTAGGCGTCTGTTTTTTCGTTTTCAGCAGGGTAGACGCCTTTTTCATACGCCACCGGTCATTGAGTCCGTAATAGCACTTTACTTAAACTCAATTTATTTTGCCTTATTGTCAAGAATGTCTTGGATCCGGGCTCTAATTTTAGAGGGAAGCTCACATGCGCAATCAGCTGGGAAAGAAAAGCGTTTTTCTTCACCAATCCTGTTCACTTAGTGCTAAATCGCCAACTTGTGAGGACTATTTAGGCTTCTCGATGAGTGCGATCGGGGGGGCGACCCCCCGTCCCGGCGCCAAGATCATAAAGGGCTTACGTGAGATATAACCTCTTGAATGAGAGGCTTTTTTTGATTGGTAGCTGTTTTGGTGGCTGTTGGTCCGTGACGCTTCCAAAATACGCCTATAGTCCGACAGCGCTCAGTCCTGCTGCAACAATACGATTAACGATCACATCACCTTTGTTGACCGATGTGTTTCCCGCCAGTCGCTTGGGGGCATACCTTCCCAATTACGGAAAGCACGTCCGAAAGAGTTGGGATCTTCAAACCCCAGCAAGTAGGCTGCTTCGTTCAACTCCAACGCGGAGTTGCTAAGGTAGTACCGCGCCATCTGATGACGTGCTTCGTCCAAGACTCGCTGGAAGCTCGATCCCGAATCCTGCAAACGACGCTGCAAGGTACGCGGTCCCATATGAAGAGCTTGCGAAATCGCGTCGATCGAGGGGCGATGCCCAGTGAGTTTGTCCTGAATGGTCCTGCGAACTAGTTCCAGGAAGCTGTCCTCTTCTTTGTACTGACGCAACTGTTCCTCAAATTGCGGTGCAAGCAGATCGAGAAGTTCGGCGTTTCGTGTAACGAATGGCTTCGTTGCATCAGAGGCGCGAAAGACAATTACATTGCGTGGTGCACCAACGACGACTTCGCAGCCAAGGCTACGCTCGATCTGGCGAAGGTTAGAACGCTGCTGCACGTACTCGACTCTAAGAGGGCTCAGCGCGCTTCCGCTTCCATGCCGAGCCAAGGAACGCATCCAGGAGAAGCAGTAGTCGGTAAGAGTCCACGGCTCGTCATCGACGGCTAGCAGCCAACGAAAGCCGACGGTGAATTCTTCCGCGTCAAGTTCTACAAGGATCTCCTCCGGCGCGGTCAGCTTCTTGTATCGAGCCATGTGCTGTGACGCCGCGACGAGGTTCTCAGTGGACAATGCCGCAATCGCCATCGGATGAAAGCGCTCGGTCTTTGTTTCAATTCCGAGTTTCACACCGATGAGCGGGTCAGAACTCACTTGATCGATAGCACGCCACAAGGCAAACAGCTCATTTGTGGAGACAAGAATACGTGTCTGCTCAAAAAGGTCACGCGGGAGACGTGCCTTACGCAGCACAGTGGGAACAGAAACTCCGAGCTCCTCCAGCTTTACGGCGAGCCGTCCCGGCACTCGAAAATGTTTGAGCATCCCTTACTCTCCTGCTCTAACCATACTGAACTTCCTCCCATCCATGCCATGCAAGACGCGTCAAAGAGCCCGCATTAGGCGTCAAAACGGAGGATTTCAGATTGTCGGGATTTGCAGCGATATTGTCGCGTCTGGCAGGGCCAACTCATCGAACCGGAACTAGTTTTAGGAGGTAGATGAAGTACTGGTCCGTTCCCAAACCCCGATGAAAGGTTCAAAACATGCGCAACATCGACGATAGCGGCATCAAGCGCAGCATCGGCCGCCGCTCCTTTCTTGGCATCACTGGGGCTGCTGCAGTCGCGACAGTTGCAAGTGGCCTTTCAGCGACGGCCGTTGCTGAGCCGAGCGCACAAGCGCACGTAAATGGAAGACGCAAGTTGGGTTCGCTCGAAGTCTCACCAGTAGGACTTGGCGTTCAGAACATGAGCCGCAAGTATGACACGACCGTGCCGTACCGTCTGGAGATGATCGATATCATCCGGGCAGCCTACGACCACGGCGTGACGTTTTTCGATACGGCTGAGGCTTATGGCCCTCTCGAATGCGAACGAATTCTCGGTGAAGGCATAGCGCCGTTCCGCAACAAGGTCGTGATCACGTCGAAATTCGGTTGGAACATAGACCCTGACACCGGCCGGTTTCAAATGGGGCTCAACAGTAAGCCTGACCACATCAAGAAGGCCGTCGAGGGAATGCTCAAGCGGCTCCGGACCGACCGAATCGACCTTTTGTATCAGCACCGCGTCGACCCGCAGGTTCCGATTGAGGATGTCGCCGGAGCGGTCAAGGACCTCATGTCGGAGGGTAAGGTTCTGCACTGGGGTCTTTGCGAGATGGGCCCGAACACTCTTCGTCGAGCACATGCGGCTCTCCCCGTCACCGCAGTGCAGAACGAGTATTCCATGCTCTGGCGGGGACCTGAAGAAGTTGTCATCCCAATGTGCCAGGAGCTGGGAATCGGGTTTGTGCCGTGGAGTCCGCTGGGTGTGCAATTCCTATCCGGAGCCATCGACGAAAACACTCGTTTCGCGCTCGGCGATATCCGTGGCGCGGAACCTCGTTTCTCTCCAGACAACCTGAAGCACAACATTGAGCTTGTAAAGCTCGTCAAGCGGTGGGCCGAACGGAAGCAGGTGCCACCCGCCCAGATTGCGCTGGCTTGGCTGATAGCGCAGAGGCCGTGGATCGTGCCGATTCCGGGCACGACGCAGATGGCGCACATGATAGAAAATGCCGGTGCCAGTTCGGTCATGTTCAGCCCGGATGAACTCAAAGAGCTGAACGCGTCGGTATCCAGTATTCAGATTCAAGGAAAACGTCTGCCGGACGGGATACTCGCGCTCTCGGGTGTTGAAGCGCCGCCGAAGGTATAGAGACGTCAAGGCGGTAGCTATATACCGGAGAGAAGCAGCGAGGGAGAGGAGGTTTCCAGATGAAAAGCATCACCGTTCTTTTGCTGAACATCTCGACGATCCTCTGTCTTCTATGTAGTTCTTCGCTGGCGCAGCAACCACCGGCGAACCCTCAGCGGATGCCTACGGAAAAGAACACATTGATTGTTTATTTGTCCCGAACCGGCAACACAAAGGCGATCGCAGAAATCATCCATCAGAAGACCGCCGGCAAACTTGTCGCTCTCGAACTGCAAACACCATATCCAACGGACTACCATGCCACCGTGCAACAAGTCGTTCGCGAGAATGAAACCGGCTATTTGCCGCCCATCAAGACAACGATCGATGGTATGGATCAATACGATTTTGTCTTTCTGGGATTTCCCACCTGGGATATGCAACTGCCGCCGCCCGTGAAGAGCTTTCTGCGCCAGTACAGTTTTCGGGGGAAAACAATCATCCCGTTCAACACGAATGGCGGGTATGGCCCAGGAAGCACCTTTCAGACCGTGCGGGAACTGTGTCCGCAAAGCACCGTGTTACAGGGCTTCTCCACACGGGGAGGATCGGAAAGAGATGGGCAGCTGCTCGCTATCAAAGATGCCAAGGTAGGAGAAGCCCGCAAGGAAGTGGAGAACTGGCTAAGAACAGCCGGGATGCTCAAGTGAAACTTTTTGTACCTCAACCGGAAGGATGAACAATCGTGAAGAAAAGAGAACTAGGAAAGAGCGGGCTTGAAGTGTCGGCCTTGGGACTGGGCTGCATGAGCATGACCTCGGCCTACGGCCCAGCCGCCGACAAAGGCGAGATGATCCAATTGATCCGCTCCGCCCATGATAAGGGAGTGACTTTCTTCGATACTGCCGAGGCTTATGGACCGTTCGCAAATGAAGAGCTGGTCGGAGAGGCACTTCAGCCGATACGCGAAAAGGTTGTGATCGCTACGAAGTTTGGCTTCGATATTGATCCCGAGACCGGCAAGCGCGGCCCGGGAACGAATAGCCGCCCTGAGCACATCAATGCAGCGACAGAAGCCTGCCTGAGACGGCTTCGCACAGACCATATCGACCTCTTCTACCAGCATCGCGTCGATCCGGATGTGACGATTGAGGAAGTTGCCGGTGCGGTGAAGGAACTGATTGTTGAGGGCAAGGTGAGGCACTTTGGCTTGTCGGAAGCGGGCGTAGGCACCATCCGCAAAGCTCACGCCGTGCAGCCAGTCACCGCGCTGCAGAGCGAATACTCGCTTTTCTGGCGCGGACCAGAAGACGATGTGTTGCCCGTGCTCGAAGAGCTTGGAATCGGCTTCGTTCCGTTCAGCCCTCTCGGTGCTGGCTTCCTGACTGGGCAGATCGACGAGAATACAAAGTTCGACCCAAGCGACTTCCGCAATCACGTGCCCCGATTCTCGCCTGAGGCTCGCAAAGCGAACATGGTGCTCGTTCATGTCGTCCGGGCAGCGGCCCAGCGTAAGGGTGCGACGCCAGCGCAGGTCGCTTTGGCGTGGTTGTTGGCACAGAAACCGTGGATCGTTCCCATTCCTGGCACCACGAAGTTTTCCCGCATGGAAGAGAACCTTGGAGCCGTTAATGTTCAGTTGACGGACAGTGACCTTAAGCAGATTGATGATGCCACCTCGAAGCTTTCGCTCGAAGGTACCCGCCTGCCCGAGGCCATGCTTAAGATGACTGGACTGTAGCTAACTCCTCCTGCAAGCACTCATCCGCGGTCGCAGGAGTGACAGCAAGAAAGGCTGACAACGTGGAGCTCAAAGTGCCAATGCTTGGGTTATGCCTGCTTGTGAGTGCGCTGCATATGTCAGCGCAGAGTGGACGCGAAAACCCCCTCAACAACACTGCGATGAATGCCCCAGTGGTTCGAACCTCCAACGGAGCCGTGCGCGGAGTGTCCGACCGAGATGTTTCGACCTTCAAAGGGATACCGTTTGCTGCTCCGCCTACCGGTGACAACCGCTGGCGGCCGCCTCAGCCTTTGCTTCCTTGGCAGGGAGTGCGAGACGCGACCAAGTTTGGCGCGGATTGCGCGCAGAAGGCATTTCGCCCCGGCGCTGTTTCCATGTCGCCAACCTCTTTGGAGGATTGTTTGTACCTCAACGTGTGGAAGCCTGCTGACGCCGCACTGGGCGCAGAGCTGCCGGTAATGGTGTGGATCCATGGCGGCGGTTTCACGGGTGGATCGAGTTCCATGCCCCTCACTTCTGGAGCTCAGTTTGCGAAGCAAGGCGTCGTTCTCGTTGCAGCCAACTATCGTGTAGGCCGTTTCGGCTTCTTCGCCTTCCCGGCACTCACCCAGGAACACCCGGATGAGTTGAAGGGCAACTACGCGTACATGGACCAGCTAGCGGCGCTCAAGTGGGTAAAGCAGAACATCGCTTCGTTTGGTGGCGATCCGAATAACGTCACAATCTTCGGATTCTCTGCAGGCGGTGTGTCGGTGCACAGTCTCCTGACAATGCCACTTGCTCGCGGTCTATTTGAAAAGGCGATTGTCGAATCGGGTGGTTCACGCGACAGCGTACTTACGGCACGGCCCATGAGCAAGGACGGCGCTGATCCCAACTACCCGGTGTCTGCTGAAACGATTGGTATTCAGTTTGCGCGATCGGTGGGTATCGAAGGAACTGACCAGGCTGCTTTGGTGAAACTACGCGCCCTCAGCGCAGAACAGGTACTCCGCGGATCAGACGCCCAGCCCGTAAGCCGCGTCCAGAACCACGAGACAACGCCGATCTTCGACGGCAAGCTGGTCACGGAGACTGCGGAGACTGTCTACAAGGCTCACAGAACGCCTCACATTCCGATCATGCTTGGAAGCAACAGCGCCGACACCGCAGGCAATCGGGTCAGAGCGGCGAGCAAAGAACAGTTGTTCGCCCGCTTCGGCAAGTGGAGCGCTCAAGCGAAGGCAGCCTACGATCCCGATGGAACAAAGGAACTGGCCGCGCTGGTGGCGGAGGCCAACAACGACTTCGGACAGGCCGAACCAGCACGGTTTGCAGCGCGCTCCTATGCTGCGAACGCCTCGCCTGTGTACCTCTACCGGTTCTCTTACGTTCAATCTGCGATGCGTGAAATGTTCCGGTCTGGGACACCGCACGGTGGAGAGATCGCGTTTGTGTTCGGCACATTGGGCACTCCAATGTTCGAACCTCCACCACCGCCGCCGACAACTCAGGATCAGGCGGTCTCGCACATGGCGCAAAGCTATTGGGTCAACTTCGCGAAGACCGGCAATCCGAATGGTGCTGGTTTGCCGGACTGGCCGCCTTACAAGCCTGATGAGAGCCTGATCTTCGATTTCCATGCTAATGGTTCAGCCAGCGCGATCCCGGACCCTTGGAAATCGCGGCTGGATGTGACGCAATTGGCTACGGAATCGGGTAAGCGCGCCGATTCTGACGGGTATCCCGTTCGATGATCTGGCTTCATCAATCCCAAGCACAAGAGGAGAGAACGCACATGACAACCAAACTTCGCATCGCGGCTCTCGCAGGAAGCCTTCTATTCGGCTTCCACGCACAAGCACAAACGACCAATTCAGGTTTTCCAAAGGGCGAACTTTCTCCTGCTAAGAATCACACGGGCAACATCTGGCTGAACGAATTGAGCGCAGGAGACAGCACCTTTGATCCGAGCATCGCTATGGCTACCTACGACGCGGGTGCAAAGCTCGACTGGCACATGCACCCAGGGGGCCAGGTGTTGCTCATCACTGAAGGCTCTGGCTTTTATCAGGAAAGAGGAAAGCCGGCGCGGACCGTTCACAAAGGGGATGTCATCAAGTGCGCCCCTGGTGTTGAGCATTGGCACGGTGCTACACCGAACAGCACCTTCGCCTACATCGCAGTAACGCCGACGCAGAAGGGTAAGACAGTTTGGCTTGAGCCGGTCAGCGATGATGTCTACAAGAGTCTGAAGTAGCCCAGCTTCCAGCATCAAACGGTGGAGTAGGGATAGGAGAAATCATGCAAAAGCGCACATTAGGAAACAGCGGCCTCGAAGTCTCAGCACTCGGACTCGGCTGTATGGGACTAAGCTTCGGTCTTGGACCCGCCACGGAGAAGGGCGAAGCTATCAAGCTCATCCGCGCCGCTGTCGAACGCGGTGTCACTTTCTTCGACACTGCCGAAGTGTACGGTCCCTTCGTCAATGAAGAAGTCGTAGGCGAAGCTCTCGCTCCCTTCCGCAAAGATGTCGTGATCGCTACTAAGTTCGGGTTCGAGCCCGATCCCGGCAACAATGACAAGTGGACGGCAACCAACAGCCGGCCCGACCATATTAAGCAGGTCGCCGAAAGCTCGCTGAAGCGCCTGCAAACGGACACTAATGACCTCCTCTACCAACATCGCGTCGATCCAAACACTCCCATTGAGGAGACTGCCGGTGCCGTAAAGGATTTGATCCAGGCAGGCAAGGTAAAGCACTTTGGCCTTTCAGAGGCAGGCGCAAAGACGATCCGTCGCGCTCATGCCGTACAGCCCGTCACAGCCCTGCAAAGCGAATACTCGCTCTTCTGGCGTGAACCGGAAGAATCGGTGATGCCGACTCTTGCCGAACTCGGCATCGGCTTCGTCCCGTTCAGCTCTCTCGGCAAAGGCTTTCTCACCGGCAAGATTGATTCCTCCACGAAGTTCGACAGCACCGATTTCCGCGCCATCGTCCCTCGCTTTAGTGAGGACAATCGCAAAGCGAACCAGGCTCTCGTCGAAGTCATAACGAAGTTCGCTGATCGGAAAAAGCCACGCCTGCACAGATTGCCCTCGCATGGCTGCTAGCCAAGGCGCCATGGATCGTTCCAATTCCAGGCACCACCAAGCTTTCGCGACTGGAAGAAAATCTCGGTGCCGCAACCGTCGAGCTCACCACAGGAGATGTGCATTCACTCGAAAAAGGCTCGTCTGCGATCAAGGTTGAAGGCGAAAGGTATCCCGCAACACACGCGAAGCTGATCGATCGCTAGATTTCGGTGATCTCGTCAAATGTTTTCAACCGAAGAGGGGTAAAGGCTGATAAGGCATTCGGGGCAGTCCTTTGAAGTGGCTTGTGGGACTCATTGCGAGCACTGTGGAATCTCGACTGGCGATAGCAGACCAATGCGCTCATTGACTGCGAAGCGGACGTATCGTCGGCAATCCGGACATTTGATACGGTTCAACGAAAACTTCCGGTTTGCCGGTAATTCGCCCAGATGCTCCTCAGTCTTGACACAGCAATCATTCGTCAGAAAGATGGCAACCGACCGAAATTGTGTGCATTTGATTGTTTGGTGGCTAAGTCGTGATTCCAGTACCCTGAGACACACGATTTGCCAGCGCCCATTGCGCCTCTCATATGCGTCGGTGAACCAGTAATCTGTTCGCGGACATCTCTGTCCCTG
>Ga0068863_100002512_pt1 | contig 18221 bp, 16 predicted proteins | sample KBSSwiS62_FD_66596 | JGI IMG/M metagenome (GOLD analysis project Ga0068863, IMG submission 66596) | Switchgrass rhizosphere microbial communities from Kellogg Biological Station, Michigan, USA - KBS Switchgrass S6-2 | ecosystem: Host-associated > Plants > Roots > Rhizosphere > Soil ...
ATCGCGGAATCTCATCGGAGGTCCTCCGCGCAGAGGCCGCCGCAGGGCCGTCCCAAGGCGGCCGCCCCCTCTGGGGGAGGACGCCGGAGGCGTCTTCGGGGGGACCATACCCCGCCGCACGGCCGTCCCAAGGCGGCCGCCCCCTCTGGGGGAGGACGCCGGAGGCGTATTCGGGGGAGCCAATCAATCATCGCGGCAAATAGCGGACAAACCAATCGCTGGCCAACTGCGCCACCAGATCGAGCGTGCCCGGCTCTTCGAAGAGGTGGGTGGCCCCCGGCACGATCTTCAGTGCCTTTTCGCAGCGAAGCTGCGCGTATGCGTCCTCGTTCAGCCGGATCACCGCATCATCGAGCTCGCCGACGATCAGCAGCGTGGGCGCCTCGACCTTGGGGAGTGCCGGGCCCGCAAGGTCCGGTCGTCCGCCGCGCGAGACGACGGCGCCGATCCGTGCGCCAAGCTCCGCCGCGGCTACCAGCGCCGCGCCGCCGCCGGTGCTTGCGCCGAAAAATCCCGGCCTCAATTCCGTGACGCCGGTTTCGTCCTGTATCCACTGCGCAGAAGTATCGAGCCAGTGGATCGCATGAACAAGGCGCTGCGCGAGCAGATCGATGTCGAAGCGGAGGTGGCGCGTGCGAAGGTCGACCTGCTCTTCCTGCGCGGTCAGCAGATCGAACAGCAGCGTGCCAATGCCCGACGCCTGAAGCGAACGCGCGACGAGCTGATTGCGCGGGCTGTGCCGGCCGCTGCCGCTGCCGTGCGCGAAGAGGACGACGCCGCGCGCGCCGGGGGACAGACTCAACTCTCCTTCCAGTCGAACGTCCCCGGCTGGAATGCGGATGTCCTTGGTCCAAGTGGCCGTCCGCGGCGACCTGGTCGTGTGCATCGAACACCTCCACGACCATGATAAGCCCGCCAGCAATAACGGCTGGCTTACGTTAGCTTGCGTCTTCTACCGCCCACCACACGTTGAGCGCATCGACGGTTTCGCGCACGTCGTGCACGCGTACGATCGAAGCGCCTCGCGCGACCGCGGCAAGTGCGGCGGCGACGCTTCCCGCCATCCGGTCTCCGACGTCGCGTCCCGTGATCCGCCCGATCGTGGCTTTGCGCGACAAGCCCGCAAGGACCGGATAGCCCGTTTCCGTCAACGCGGAAAGGCTTCGCAGCAATTCGAGGTTATGCGACAGGGTCTTGCCGAAGCCGAAGCCGGGATCGATGACGATCCGGTCGCGTGCGATCCCGGCCGCCTCGCAGGTCAGCGCGCGCTCCAGGAGAAAGTCGCCCACCTCGCGCACGACGTCCTCGTAGTGCGGATCCGCCTGCATCGTCCGCGGCTCGCCGCGCATGTGCATGAGGCACACCGCGGCGCTGCTCGCGGCCACCGCTTCAAGCGCGCCGCGCGCCTGCAATGCGCGAACATCGTTGACCATGGCCGCACCGGCGGCGATCCCCGCACGCATTATGCCCGGCTTCATCGTGTCGACGCTGACCAGCGCACCCTCGCCGGCAAGCGCGGCGACCAGCGGGATGACCCGCTCGAGCTCCTCGGCTTCGCTGACCGGCTGCGCTCCCGGCCGCGTCGATTCGCCGCCGATGTCGATGATGGCGGCGCCATCGCCGATCATCTCCCGCGCATGGTCGAGCGCGCGCGACGGATCGAGATGGTGGCCGCCGTCGGCGAAGGAATCGGGCGTGACGTTGAGAATGCCCATCACACGCGGGCGCGTGAGGTCGAGCCGGTGGGGACCGCATTGCAAATACGCGCGGGGCGTCATCGCCATCGAACAACAAAAAGGGCGTGCATTTTCGCACGCCCTCTTTTGCTACCGGGTAAACCTTCAGGCAGGATTGGCAGAAGGCGCCGGATCCGGGGTCGGCGACGGACCGCCCGACGACGGTCCCGCCGACGCCGATGTCGGCTTGGGCGGACGCACCGGCCGGCCCGCCATGATGTCGGCGATCTGGTCGGCGTCGATCGTCTCCAGCTCGAGCAGCGCCTTGGCCATCGCTTCGACCTTGTCGCGGTTGTCCTCGAGCAGCTTGCGCGCCACCGCGTATTGCGAATCGATGATCTTGCGGATCTCCTCGTCCACCTTCTGCATCGTGGATTCCGAGACGTTCTTCTGCGTGGTCACCGAGCGCCCGAGGAAAATCTCGGCATCGTTCTCGCCATACACCATCGGGCCCAGCTCGTCGGACATCCCGTAGCGCGTGACCATGTTGCGCGCGATCTCCGTCGCCCGCTCGAAGTCGTTCGACGCGCCCGTGGTCATCTGATGCATGAAGATCTCTTCGGCAATGCGGCCGCCGAACAGCACGGCGATCATGTTCAGCATGTGATTGCGGTCCATGCTGTAGCGGTCCTGCTCGGGCAATTGCATCGTGACGCCGAGCGCGCGGCCGCGCGGAATGATCGTGACCTTGTGCACGGGGTCGGTCTTGGGCAGCAGCACCGCGACGATCGCATGGCCGGACTCGTGGTACGCGGTGTTGCGGCGCTCCTCTTCCGGCATCACGATCGAGCGCCGCTCGGCGCCCATGATGATCTTGTCCTTCGCGCGCTCGAAATCGTGCATGTCGACGAGCCGCTTGCTGGAACGCGCGGCGAACAGCGCCGCCTCGTTGACGAGGTTGGCGAGATCCGCCCCCGACATGCCGGGGGTTCCGCGCGCGATGATGTCGGCCTTGACGTCCGGCGACATCGGCACCTTGCGCATGTGGACGAGCAGGATCTGCTCGCGGCCGCGAATGTCCGGCAGCGGAACGACCACCTGGCGGTCGAAGCGGCCCGGACGCATCAGCGCCGGGTCGAGCACGTCGGGCCGGTTGGTCGCGGCGATCACGATCACACCCGCGTTGCCTTCGAACCCATCCATCTCGACCAGCAACTGGTTCAACGTCTGTTCGCGCTCGTCGTTGCCTCCGCCCAGGCCAGCGCCGCGCTGGCGGCCCACCGCGTCGATTTCGTCGATGAACACGATGCACGGCGCGTTTTTCTTCGCCTGCTCGAACATGTCGCGCACGCGCGCTGCGCCGACGCCGACGAACATCTCGACGAAGTCGGAGCCCGAAATCGAGAAGAACGGCACCTTCGCTTCACCGGCGATCGCCTTGGCGAGCAGCGTCTTGCCGGTTCCCGGCGAGCCGACCATCAGCACGCCGCGCGGAATGCGGCCGCCGAGCTTCTGGAACTTGGAGGGGTCACGCAGGAATTCGACGAGCTCGGCGACCTCTTCCTTCGCTTCATCGCAGCCGGCGACGTCGGCGAAGGTGATCGAGTTGTTCGCCTCATCCAGCATGCGCGCCTTGCTCTTGCCGAACGAGAAGGCGCCGCCACGGCCTCCGCCCTGCATCTGGCGCATGAAAAAGATCCAGACGCCGATCAACAGCAGCATCGGGAACCAGGAAATGAAGATCTGCGCGAGGAACGATTGTTCTTCCTCGGGCTTGGCTTCCACCTTGACCCCGTACTTGACGAGGTCGCCTACCATCCAGATGTCGCCAGGGCTGTAGGTCGTGAATTTCTTGTTGTCGTTGTTGACCCACTTGATCGTCCGTCCCTCGACCGAGGCCGACGTGACGCGACCGCTCTTGGCGGCGTCCATGAATTCGGAATAGGGCACCGAGTCACGGCTCGTGGTCCCGCGATCGAATTGCTTCACGACGGTGAGCACCACCAGCCCGATCACGAGCCAGATGCCGATGTTCTTGAGCAGATTGTTCAAACAAAGCTCCTTGCGGACCCGTCAAGCCAACCGTCTGGCCCTGGGACCGGATGCCGACCCGACAACAGATGCGGGCGGCCAAAATTGGATTTTAACGCTAACTCGCCTGCAAGCCGGGTTCGACAGCAAATTCGAAGCATGATTCACGCCAAACGGCGAAAAAAGAGCGCAAAACCAGCCAACAACGGTCAACTCGACGACGCTGCCACCCCGGCGCTATTGCCTGAACCCCTTGCCCACAAGGAAGGTTTCGCGGCTTCGGTCCCGCGACGACTTCGGTTTGCGGACGTATACCTTGAGGAAATGAGCGCCGATCGCCCGTTGCAGCTCCGGCAATCCGGCTCCCTGAAACACCTTCACCAGCAAATCACCCCCGTCCCTCAGGTGACTGATCGCGAATTCGAGCGCCAGTTCGCCAAGATGCACGCTGCGCGCCTGATCGACGGGGTCGATACCCGAAAGATTGGGGGCCATGTCCGAGATGACAAGGTCGACCGGCGCTCCGGCGAGCGCCGCTTCCACCGCCATCAATCCGTCGTCCTCGCGAAAGTCGGCCTGGATGAAGGTCACGCCCGCGATCGGGTCCATCGGCAGCAGATCGATAGCCAGGATCCGCGCCGCGGGGCCCAGCCGCTCGCGCAGCACCTGCGACCAGCTGCCGGGCGCGGCCCCCAGGTCGACGACGACCATCCCCGGGCGCAGCAGCTTGTCGCGTTCCGCCAATTCGATCAGCTTGAACGCGGCGCGCGACCGGTAGCCGCGCCGTTGCGCCTCCTGCACGTACGGGTCGTTGACGTGCTCGTGCAGCCACGCCTTGTTGAACTTGCGCTTCTTCTTCGCGGGATTTAGGGGGGTGGTCATCTAGCTAAATGGGGGCAGACTCGAATTTCGGCGAGCCACGTGGGGTCAGACTCGAATTCTGGCGCGTGGAAGAGATAATGGTGAAAGGTTACCAGCCGAAATTCGAATCTGACCCCGACGGCGGTCGCGTAAGATGCACGCCATGAAGCCGCTCACGCCCTCGGAACGCCGCGCGCTGCGCGCCAAGGCCCATCACCTGGATCCCGTGGTCATCGTCGGCCAACACGGATTGACGGCGCCGGTCACGCACGAGATCGATCTGGCGCTCACCAAGCACGAGCTGGTAAAGGTGCGCGTGTTCAGCGACGATCGCAACGCGCGAGACGCCATGCTCGCGCAGATGTGCGCCGACGCGGACTGCGTGGAGGTCCAGCATCTGGGCAAGGTATTCATTCTGTGGCGGCCGAACCCGGACAAGAAAAAACCGGCAGCCGCGCCGGCCACCCGGACGAAACCGCGCAACGACCACTTCACCCGCGGTCTCCCCAAGCACGCCGGCCCGCGTACGCCGGTCGACCCCGTGCGCGAGCGCCGGCGGACGGTGCAGGGAGAAAGTGCCGCGCTGCGCAGCGGCAAGGGGCGGCGCGGCGCCGCACGCCATGCGCCGTTGACTGACGATAACGTGGCGGCGGCGGTACCGGCAGCGCCCGCGGCCCGCAAGAAGTCCTCCTACACGCCCAAGACCAAACCGAAGTCGTTCTCCGCCAAGCCCAATCCGCGGTCGGCATGGGAAAAGAAGAAGTCGACGGCGGCCGGCACGACCACACGGCGGCGGCGCACGGCCACCTAGCGGGTTCCACGACGCGCCAGGCGCTCTGGCGATCGCTCTATCCGTAGCGGATGGAGAGAATCTCGTAACTGCGCACGCCACCCGGCGCCTGCACGTCCGCGGTATCGCCCTCGGCCTTGCCGATCAATGCACGCGCGATCGGCGAGTTCACCGAGATCTTGCCGTGCTTGATGTCGGCTTCGTCGTCGCCGACGATCTGGTAGGTGACCCGCACGCCACTGTCGGCGTCCGCGAGATCCACCGTCGCGCCGAACACGACGTGGCCGTCGACGTCGAGCGCGGCGGGATCGATGATCTGCGCATTGGCGAGCTTCGCCTCGACTTCCGCGATGCGCCCCTCGATGAAGCCCTGCCGCTCCTTGGCGGCGTCGTAGTCCGCATTCTCCGAAAGGTCGCCGTGCGAGCGCGCATCGGCGATCGCCATGATCACGGCGGGGCGCTCGATCGTCTTCAGCCGGTGCAGCTCCACCTTCAGGCGCTGCGCGCCGGCCACGGTCATTGGAACTTTGCTCATTGTTCGCTCAATTCGAATTCCTGCAGGTCTTGCGCTTTGGATATCACACCTTCACAACAGCCGCTCGTGCAGCGCCTGGATCGAATACGGCGTCAAGCCGCGCATCACCCGCATGCCGATCGCCGCGGCACGGGCACCGGCGAGCGTCGTGAACGTCGGGACCTGGTCGACCAGCGCGGCGCGTCGGATCTGGTAGCTGTCCTGGATCGCCGCGCGCTTTTCCTCGACTGTATTGACGACCAGTGCGATCTCGTCGTTCTTCAGCATGTCGACGATGTGGGGCCGCCCTTCGGCGACCTTGTTCACGGTGGCGACGGTGACGCCTGCCGCAGTGAGCGCCGCCGCCGTGCCGCGGGTGGCGACCAGATCGAAGCCCAACGCAGCGAGCATCTTCGCGATTTCGATCGCGCGCGGCTTGTCGCTGTTCTTGACGCTGACGAATGCCCGGCCCGATTCCGGCAGCTTCACGCCGGCGGCCAACTGGCTCTTCACGAACGCCTCGCCGAAGGATTCGCCCACGCCCATCACTTCGCCGGTCGATTTCATCTCGGGCCCGAGGATCGTGTCCACGCCCGGGAACTTGATGAACGGAAACACCGCTTCCTTCACCGAGTAGTACGGCGGCACGATCTCGCCCGATATCCCTTGCGCGGCAAGCGACTGCCCGACCATGCACCGCGCGGCGATCTTGGCCAGCGGCCTACCGGTCGCCTTCGATACATAAGGCACGGTGCGCGACGCCCGCGGATTGACCTCGAGGACGAACACCGTGCCCTGCCCTGCCTCGTCGAACTGGATTGCGAACTGCACGTTCATGAGGCCGACGACGTTCAGCGCCTTCGCCATCGCAACGGTCTGCTCGCGCAGCTCCCGCTGCAGCGCAAGACTGAGCGAATGCGGCGGCAACGAGCACGCCGAGTCGCCCGAATGCACGCCCGCCTGCTCGATGTGCTCCATGATGCCGCCGATCAGGACCTCGCTGCCGTCGCAGATCGCATCGACGTCGACTTCGATCGCATCGTTCAGGAAGCGGTCGAGCAGCACCGGCGAATCGTTGCTGACCTTCACCGCTTCGTGCATGTAGCGTTCGAGATCGCGCTGCTCGTGGACGATTTCCATCGCGCGGCCGCCCAGCACGTACGACGGGCGCACGACCAGCGGATACCCGATTTCCGCCGCCGCGGCAATGGCCGCTTCCTCGGTGCGCGCCGTCCGGTTCGGCGGCTGTTTCAGGTTCAACCGGTGCAAAAGCTGCTGGAAGCGCTCGCGGTCTTCCGCCATGTCGATCATGTCGGGTGACGTACCGATGATCGGGACGCCATTGGCCTCGAGGTCGCGCGCGAGCTTGAGCGGCGTCTGCCCGCCGTACTGGACGATCACGCCCCATGGCTTTTCGACATGAACGATCTCCAGCACGTCCTCGAGCGTCAGCGGCTCGAAGTACAACCGGTCGGAGGTGTCATAGTCGGTGGAGACGGTCTCCGGGTTGCAGTTGACCATGATGCTCTCGAACCCGTCGTCGTGCAGCGCCATCGCCGCATGCACGCAGCAATAGTCGAATTCGATCCCCTGCCCGATGCGATTCGGGCCGCCGCCCAGCACGATCACTTTCTTGCGATCGGTAGGCTCGGCCTCGCATTCTTCCTCGTACGTCGAATACATGTACGCGGTCTTCGTGGCGAACTCCGCCGCGCACGTGTCGACGCGCTTGTAGACCGGCCGGATGCCCATCGCATGGCGCTGCGCGCGGACCTCCGCCTCGGTCGCCTTGAGCAGATAGGCGAGGCGGCGGTCGGAGAAGCCCTTGCGCTTCAACGCGCGCAGATCCTCCTTGGCGATCGACGAGAGCGCGCGCTGCTCGAGCTTCAACTCGAGGTCGACGATCTCCTTGATCTGCGCCAGGAACCACGGATCGATTTTCGTGTGGCTGTGAATTTCCTCGAGCGACATGCCGATGCCGAACGCATCGGCGACATACCAGAGCCGCTCGGCGCGCGGATACGCGAGCTCGTCGCCGATCGTTTCCGGGTCGACGGTCTTCAGGTTGAAGCCATCGACGCCCGCTTCGAGACCGCGCAGCGCCTTCTGCAGCGATTCCTGGAATGTGCGGCCGATCGCCATCACTTCGCCGACCGATTTCATCTGTGTGGTCAGCCGGTCGTCGGCCTGCTTGAACTTCTCGAACGCGAAGCGCGGCACCTTGGTGACGACGTAGTCGATCGTCGGCTCGAACGACGCCGGCGTCTGACCTCCGGTGATGTCGTTGCGCAATTCGTCCAGCGTGTAGCCGACGGCGAGCTTCGCCGCGACCTTGGCGATCGGAAAGCCGGTGGCCTTCGACGCCAGCGCCGAGCTGCGTGACACGCGCGGATTCATCTCGATCACCACCATGCGGCCGTCGGCCGGATTGATGGCGAACTGCACGTTCGAGCCGCCGGTGTCCACGCCGACTTCGCGCAGCACCGCGATCGACGCGTCGCGCATGATCTGGTATTCCTTGTCGGTCAGCGTCTGCGCCGGGGCCACGGTGATCGAGTCGCCGGTGTGCACGCCCATCGGGTCGAGGTTCTCGATCGAGCACACGATGATGCAGTTGTCCTTCTTGTCGCGGACGACTTCCATCTCGAACTCTTTCCAGCCGAGGAGCGACTCCTCGATCAGCAGCTCGTGCGTGGGCGACAGGTCGAGACCGCGGTTCACCATCTCGACGAACTCGTCCTTGTTGTAGGCGATGCCCCCGCCGGTGCCGCCCAGCGTGAACGACGGCCGCAGCACTGCCGGGAAGCCGATCGTGGCCTGCACGTCGAGCGCCTGCTCCAGGTTGTGCGCGATGCCCGAGCGCGCCGATCCGAGGCCGATGCGCGTCATCGCCGCCTTGAATTTTTCGCGGTCTTCGGCCTTGTCGATCGCCTTCTTCGTCGCGCCGATCAGCTCGACGTCGAACTTGTTGAGAACGCCCTCGCGCGCAAGATCGAGCGCGCAGTTCAACGCCGTCTGCCCGCCCATCGTCGGCAGCAGCGCGTCGGGACGCTCACGCTCGATGATGGTCGCGAGCATCTGCCAGGTGATGGGCTCGATGTAGGTGACATCGGCCATCTCGGGGTCGGTCATGATCGTCGCCGGGTTGCTGTTGACGAGAATGACGCGATAGCCCTCCTCGCGCAGCGCCTTGCACGCCTGCGCGCCCGAATAGTCGAACTCGCACGCCTGCCCGATGATGATCGGGCCGGCGCCGATGATGAGGATGCTCTTGATGTCGGTGCGCTTGGGCATTTTCTTAGGGGCGAGGGGCGGGGGGCGAGGGGCGAGGGAGCGCCGGTGTCATGCGCTGCGTTCAAGCGCTTGTTGCAGCCTGCGCAACATCTTGCTGATTGCTTCGGCCCTTGTCAGGAGGGCGGAAACATCGCGAGACGGCGCAAGCTCTAGGCGCTCTGCGATAATCAGTTGCGTTTCGGTCTCGGCGAGCGAACCGCGGGCGATACTAAGAAAGCGCAAATACTCCTTCCTACTGCTTCGGGCATGCCCTTCGGCGATGTTCGATGCAACCGAGACCGCTGATCGGCGGACTTGACTCGTCAACCCATACAACTCGGATCTGGGAAATTTCGCCGTGAGCTCATAGACGCTCTGTCCCAAATCGATGGCGGCTTGCCACACCGTAAGGTCCCGATAGCTGGCGACGCTCACGCTGGCGCTCCCTCGTCCCTCGCCCCTCGCCCCTCGCCCCCCGATCTTCGTCCCTCGCCCCTTCCCATTAACTTCACGAAGCGATCGAACAGATAGCCAAGGTCGTGCGGCCCCGGGCTTGCCTCGGGGTGTCCCTGGAAGCAGAACACCGGCTTGTCGGTCCACGCGAAGCCCTGCAGCGAGCCATCGAACAGCGAGACATGCGTGACGCGCACATTGGGCGGCAGCGACGCGGGATCGACGGCGAAGCCGTGGTTCTGGCTGGTGATCAGCACCTGGCCGGTGTCGCGATCGAGCACCGGATGATTCGCGCCGTGATGGCCGAATTTCATCTTCAGCGTGCGGCCGCCCGCCGCGAGCCCGAGCAGCTGGTGCCCCAGGCAGATCCCGAAGACGGGCATGCCGCCGGCGATGATTTCGCGAATCGCCGCGATCGCGTAATCGCACGGCTCAGGATCACCGGGGCCATTCGACAGAAATACGCCATCGGGCTTCATCGCGAGCACTTCGCGCGCCGGCATCTGCGCCGGCACCACCGTCATCCGGCAACCGCGCTCGGCCAGCATACGGAGGATGTTGTGCTTGACGCCATAGTCGTACGCCACCACGTGAAAGCGGGGCGCGCCCATCGGACGATAGCCTTCGGCGAGCGACCACGTGCCTGACGTCCACTCGTACGGCGTAGTGCAGGAGACGACCTTCGCGAGATCGAGGCCCGCCATCGACGGAGCGGCCCGCGCCCTGGCAACGGCGCTGGCCGCCGCCGCATCATCGAGGCCGGTCTCCGCGACGATGCATCCATTCTGGGCGCCGCGCTCGCGCAGGATGCGGGTGAGCTTGCGCGTATCGATGTCGGCAATGCCGACGATCTTGCCGTCGCGCAGATACGTCGCCAGGTCCTGTTGCGACCGCCAGCTCGAGGCGACCCGCGGCAGATCGCGAATCACGAGCCCCGCTGCGAAGATGCGATTCGACTCGACGTCTTCGTCATTGACGCCGACATTGCCGATGTGCGGGTAGGTCAGCGTGACGATCTGGCCGGCATACGACGGATCCGTCAGAATTTCCTGATAGCCCGTCATCGCGGTATTGAACACGACTTCGCCTGCGGCGGTGCCCGTTGCGCCGATCGCCTGTCCGCGAAACACCGTGCCGTCGGCGAGCGCCAGCAACGCGGGCATCGTCGGCGGGAACAGTGCCGCGGTCGCGGCTACGTTGACATCTGGGGCGTTCATGGCGGCTTTGGTCGTCGGAGCGGCGGGTAAGTCGCGCTTCTCGCGCTCGAAGGACAAGGGCGTCGAACGCGCGGTGGACGTGCAAACGGGGAAGGCCGATTTTTACCATCGACCTTCCCCGCTTCACCCTGCCAATTGTACCGCGAAACGCGCGCATTTCAAAGCGCGCACGAAGTGGTCAATGAGGGCCAATGCGCGTCAGTACGCCGCGCTGAACCCGCCGTCGACATAGAGCAGATGTCCGGTGACGTAATCGGCGGCGCTCGACGCCAGGAACACCGCGGCACCCGCAATCTCGGGCGGCTCGCCCCAGCGCCCGGCGGGCGTGCGTTTGCCCACCCACGCCGAGAATTCCGCGTTGGCGATCAAGGGCGCGTTCATCTCGGTTTTGAAGAATCCGGGCGCGATGCCGTTCACCTGCACGTTGTACGGCGCCGTCTCGACGGCGAGCGCGCGGGTCAGCATCTTGAGCGCGCCCTTGCTCGTCGCATAGGCGACGATGTGCGGACGCCCGATGTCGGATGCGAGCGAGCACACGTTGATGATCTTGCCGCGGGCGCGCGCCTGCATGCCGGGCAACACCGCACGGATCACGAGGAAGGGTCCGTCGAGATTGGCTGCCTGCAACGCGCGCCATTCGGCATACGAGTATTCCGGCAGCGGCTTGCGATGGTTGAACGCCGCGTTGTTGACCAGGATGTCGATGGGCGCGATCGCGCGTTCGGTTTCCGCGATTCCCGCGTTCACCGCCGCCTCGTCCGTGACGTCGAACGCGCAAATCGTTGCCGCGTGCCCGTCCGCGACCAGCCGTTGCGCCGCCGCCTCGAGCTTCGTGCGATTGCGGCCATTCAGCACGACGCGCGCCCCGGCCCGCGCCAGCCCTTCCGCCATCGCGAAGCCCAGCCCCGAGCCGCCGCCGGTCACGAGCGCCAGCCGGCCGGAAAGATCGAATGGGTGGCTCGCCATTTATCGCAGCCCGAGCACGTCGGGCATGTCGAACACGCCGGTCTGCCCTTGCGCCTTCCTGGCGGCGACGAACTCGATCGCACGCAGCGCACCGGCCGCGAACAGCTGTCGCGAGGTCGCGCGATGAATGATTTCGATGCGCTCACCGGTGCCCGCGAAGACGACCGCATGCTCGCCCACGACGTCGCCGCCGCGCAGCGCCGCGAAGCCGATCGTCCCCGGCTTGCGTTCGCCGGTGATGCCGTGGCGCGCGTAAACCGCGCTGTCCGCCAGGCTGCGACCGATGCCCGCGGCGGCCGCTTCACCGAGCCGGAGCGCGGTGCCCGACGGCGCATCGACCTTGTGCCGGTGGTGCATCTCGACGATTTCGATGTCGTACGCGGGTCCCAGCGCGCGTGCCGCCGATTCGACTAGCGACAGGAGCACGTTGACGCCGACGCTCATGTTCGCGGCGAAGACGATCGGGATCGCGCGCCCATGCTCGGCAACCGCCGCTTTTTGCGCATCGCTCAATCCGGTGGTGCCGACCACGGCGGCAACGCGATGCCGCGCGCACGCGGCAAGGTGGGCGAGCGTGCCCTCCGGCCGCGTGAAGTCGACAAGCACATCGGCGTGCGCGAGGGCGGCGTCGACGTCGGATCCCACGGTCACACCGGTCGCCCGCCCGCAATGCTCGCCGGCGTCGTGGCCCAGCATGGGGCTTTCTGCGATATCGAGGGCGGCGGCCAACGCGAGCGCCGGTGTGGCGAGCACCGCTTCGATCAGCGCGTGCCCCATCCGTCCGCCGGCGCCGGCAATGGCGACGCGAACCGCTTCCATGATCAGGGAGTCGCCGCCGCCGAGGGATCGACCACCTTCTTGAACAAGTCGATGATCTTGCCGATGATGCCGGCGTCCTGGCCGTACGGATCGACCGGCAGCGCCCGGGTCGCGGCGACGCGGTTCAGGTCCTGCGCCGATTGCGGCATTTCGTCGCCTTCCCAGCGCGCGAGCAGGTCGTCCTTGAAATACACGGTGAACTGGCGATGCTCACGGAGACGGCCCGCGCTCGAATATTCATAGACGTAGTCCCAGCGGTCGTCGCGGAACGCGCTGGTGATCAGGGGGGTGCCCAGGGTCGCCTTCACCTGCGGCCTGGTCTGCCCGACCTTCAGCTTGTCGACCATGTCCTGCGACAGGTAATTCCCCTGGTTGATGTCGAGCTTGTAGACGCCGAACTGCGATATCAGCGGCATGAAGTTGTCGAACGGCGCGGTCATCTGCGCGCAGCCGGCCAGGACGAACGCGCCGATCGCCATGGCGAGCGCGCGGGAAAAAGGACGAAGGCAACGACGTTCTTGCACCTGGATTTCCATCGATCGGGCGCGGCGCGGAAGGTCTCCGCCAGCCGGCGAACCTGGGCTTTGCCGCCGCTTGGAAGGGCGGCGGCGAACAGTCTTCCGCGCTATTATAGCCGCTGGTCTTTCCGCCCATTGGACCAAACCCGATGTCCTCTCCGCAGGATCTGAAGAGCGCCGGCCTGAAAGCCACGCTGCCGCGCCTCAAGATCATCAACCTCTTCGAGTCGTCCAAGGTTCGGCACCTGACCGCCGAGGACGTCTACAAGATGCTGCTGAGCGAAGGGCTCGACATCGGCCTCGCGACCGTTTACCGCGTGCTGACCCAGTTCGAGCAGGCGGGCCTGCTGATCCGCCATCATTTCGAATCCGGCAAGGCCGTGTTCGAATTGAACCAGGGGACGCATCACGACCATCTCGTGTGCCTGCAGTGCGGACGCGTCGAGGAGTTCTACGACGCCGATATCGAGAAGCGGCAGATCAAGATCGCACGCGAGCGCGGGTTCGAGATCAGCGAGCACGCGTTGTACCTTTATGCCGATTGCACGAAGCCGCGCTGCCCCTATCGCAAGACCGGCAACGGGCACGATTGAGTAGGGTCAGAGACGCGACTTAAGTAGGGTCAGAGACGACTTTTGTCTAGCGCGGCGGCATCGACTTAAGTAGGGTCAGAGACGACTTTTGTCTAGCGCGGCGGCATCTGTTTACAGTGCCAAAAAGTCGTCTCTGACCCTACTTAAGTCGTCTCTTACCCTACTTAATACGCCTCCCGCCGGTTGAAATCCCTGATCCGGAATCCCAGCAGGTAAAGCGCGCCAAAATAGGCAACGGCGCCGGCAACGATGACGCCGAAGAGCCGCGCGAGCTTCGTCCACAATCCCGCCTCGAGCCAGGACTGCGCTGGCCCCGCCAGAAAATAGAGGACCGCGACCAGGCACCCCAGCGCGACCACGAGCCGGCACAGGAAAGCAAACCATCCCGGGCGCGGCGCGTAGAACCCGTGACGGCGCAGGAACCAGAACAGCAGCGCCGCGTTCACGCACGCGCCGATGCTCGTCGCCAGCGTCAACCCGGCCTGCTGCAGCGGCCACATCAGCACTACGGCGATCGCTTGCGTGACGAGCACGGTCACAAACGCGATCTTCACGGGCGTCCGCATGTTCTGCCGTGCATAAAACCCCGGTGCGAGAATCTTGACCAGGATCAGCGCCAGCAGCCCGACGCTATAGCCCAGCAATGCCGAGCGCGTCTGCCACACATCGTTGACCGAGAATTTGCCGTATTGATAGAGTGTCGTGACCAACGGCAGCGACAGAAGCCACAAGGCGACGGCCGCCGGCAGCGCCAACAGGAACGCGAGACGCAATCCCCAGTCCAGCAGTGCCGAATATTCGGCGTGATTGGCGTCGCTGTGGTGTTTCGCGAGGGATGGCAGCAGCACCGTCCCGAGCGCCACGCCGAGCAGCGCGTTCGGAAATTCCATCAACCGGTCCGCGTAGGTGATCCATGAAATGCGGCCGTCGCCGAGCAGCGCGGCGAGCTGCGTGTTGATGAGCGCGGAAATCTGCGCGGCGGACACGCCGATCAGCGCCGGTCCCATTGCGAGCAGTACGCGCCGCACGCCCTCGTCGCGCCAATTGAAGCTCGGGCGCGGCAGCATTCCGAGGCGCGCGAGCGGCACGATCTGGAATGCAAGCTGCGCGATGCCGCCGATGAACACTCCCCATGCGAGCGCCATGATCGGCGGGTCGAAATAACGGGAAAGGAAGATCGCGGCACCGATGATCGACAGGTTGAGCAGCACCGGCGTGAACGCCGGGATCGCAAAGCGCCGGTAGACATTCAGCACGCCGCCGGCGAGCGACACGAGCGAGACGAACAGGATGTAGGGAAAGACCACGCGAATCATCTGCGCCGTTAGCTCGACTTTGCCGGGCGTCTGCGCGAAGCCGCTGGCCAGCAGATAGACCAGCCACGGCGCGGCCAATACGCCCAGGATCGAGACTCCAAGCAGCACCACGGCGAGCAACGTGCCGACACGCCCGATGAGATTGCGCGTGGCGTCGAGGCCGCGCTGCCGGTGGTACTCGGCGAGGATCGGCACGAACGCCTGCGAAAATGCGCCTTCGCCGAACATCCGGCGGAGGATGTTCGGCAACCGGAATGCTGCTTCGAAGGCGTCCATCTGGACGCCGGCGCCGAAGAATGCCGCTTTCAGGCTCTCGCGTGCGAGACCGGTGATGCGCGACAGCAGCGTCATCCCGCTGACGGTGGACAGGGCGCGGAGGAGGTTCACGAAAAGGGTGGACTTGGCGGCGAGGCTGTCCCGGCAGCGCGGCCAACCTCTTGTCGGGACAGCGAAAACGGGTTATTATTACCGGCTAACCAGAAATATCCAACCGAAGCTTTTACAAACTAGCGCAGAAACGCAAGGAAAGTCCTTTTCATGGCCAATACAGCACAAGCCAAGAAGCGCGCCCGGCAGGCGGAAGCGACGCGCATGCGCAACGCGAGCCAGAAGTCGGAGCTGCGCACCGCGGTAAAGAAGGTTCGCAAGGCCATCGCCGCCGGCGACAAGGCGGCGGCGACCAAGACGTTGCAGGAGTCGCAGGCGGTGATGGACCGTATCGCCGACAAGAAGATCGTCCACAAGAATGTCGTGTCGCGCACGAAGTCGCGATTGTCTTCGGCCATCAAGGCGCTGGCCTAAAGCCGTCGGCGAAAGCAGTCGACATCTTTCAGGAAAAGGCGCCTCCGGGCGCCTTTTTCGTGGGCGCCGCCGCCGTTTGGACAGCGAAGCCGCAACTGAGTGCCAACGGAATGCAACGGTCGAACCCGATCAGCATGCTAATATTTTCTTTTATGTGGACAATCGCTGGCGAGGCGTGACCGCGTCCGCGCCGCCTTCCCTTTCCACCATGTCCGCCGCGCCGCCGTCGCATTTCCTCCAGTTCAAGGACTTTTCACGCGACGAGCTCTCCTATTTGTTCGAGCGCACGCGCTGGATCAAGGAGCGCTTCAAGCGCTACGAGCTCTATCAGCCGCTGCGCGATCGCACGCTCGCCATGGTGTTCGAAAAGGCGTCCACGCGGACGCGCGTCTCGTTCGAGGCCGGAATGAACCAGCTGGGCGGCATCGCGATCAATCTCAATCGCGGCGACACGCAGCTGTCGCGCGGCGAGCCGATCGAGGATGTCGCGCGGGTCATCTCCAGGATGGTCGACGTCGTGATGATCCGCACGTTTGAACAGGCGATCATCGAGCGCTTCGCCGCGCATTCGCGCGTGCCGGTGATCAACGGCCTGACCAACGAATATCACCCGTGCCAGACCCTTGCCGACATCTATACGTACGTCGAGCATCGCGGCTCGATCTCCGGCAAGACGGTTGCGTGGATCGGCGACGGCAACAACGTCTGCAACACCTGGCTGCAGGCGGCGACGATCCTCGACTTCAACGTCCACGTATCCACGCCGCCCGGATACGCGGTGAATGACGGCATTGCGGCGGCCAACCGCGAGCGCTACCGGTCATTCGCCGACCCGATGGAGGCCTGCCGTGGCGCCGACCTGGTCACGACCGACGTCTGGACCAGCATGGGCTTCGAGGCGGAGAACGAGGCGCGGCAGCGCGCGTTCGCCGACTGGATGGTCGACGGCGACATGATGCGGCTCGCCAAGCCCGACGCGCTGTTCATGCACTGCCTGCCCGCGCACCGCGGCGAGGAAGTCGCCGCCGAAGTGATCGACGGTCCGCAAAGCGTAGTGTGGGATGAAGCCGAGAACCGGCTGCACGCGCAAAAGGCGCTGCTCGAATACCTGGTGTGCGGACGCGTGAACGTCTGACCCGATGCGCACGCGCCGCGTGCGCCCCTATTCCGTTGGGACTGGAGTCCTCGCATGCATCGCCGTCAAGCGTTCACCGTGTTTGCCAGCATCGTGGCCGGCGTCGCCGCTGCCGCGCTGGGCGCATCCCCTGCGCTCGCGCAGACGTGGCCCGACAAGCCGATCCGGTTCGTCATGTCCGCGCCCGCGGGAAGCTCGATCGACGTCCTCGGCCGCACGATCGCCGACAAGCTGAAGGATCGGCTGGGCCAGCCCGTGGTGGTCGAGAACAAACCGGCAGCCGGCGGCACCGTCGCCGTGGGTGAAACCGCGAAGGCCGCGCCCGACGGCTACACGATGGTGATCGGATTCAACGGCCCGCTATCGATCACGCCGCTGCTGCAGAAGCTGCCCTACGACGTGCAGAAGGAGCTCTCGCCCGTCATCACGACGACCAGCCAGCCGAACGTGCTCGCCGTCAACGCGCAACTCCCGATCAAGGATGTCAAGGAGCTGGTGGCGTACGCGAAAGCCAATCCGGGGAAGCTCAATTTTGCGTCCGTCGGTCCGGGCAGCTCGTCGCACCTCAACGGCGAGCTCCTGAAATCGCTCGCCGGCATCGACATCGTCCACATTCCGTTCAACGGGTCGCCGCCGGCGGTGACGTCCACAGTCCAGGGCGAGACGCAGATGATTTTCGCCGTCATGCAACCGCTGCAGCCGCAAATCCAGGCCGGCAAATTGCGCGCGATCGCCGTGACGTCCGCGAAGCGCTTTCCGCTGCTGCCGGATTTGCCGACGATCGCCGAAAGCGGCTATCCGAGATTCGATTCGCTGGCCTGGAACGGCGTGCTCGTGCCCGCGGGCACGCCGAAGGCCGTGATCGCGCGGCTCAATGCCGAAATCAACGCGATTCTCAAGCTGCCTGACGTCGTGCAGCGATTGAACGCCGCGGGCTTCGACCTGATCGGGGGCACGCCGGAAGAGTTCGGCGCAATCATCAAAGCCGAATCCGACAAATGGGCGCCGGTGATCAAGAACGCCGGCGTGAAGATCGACTGAGGGCTACAGTGCCCTTACGTGGCGGAAACCAGGCAACGCGGCCGCCGCGTACCTATTTCTGATCGTCGTTACCACTTTCCGCGAGCCCCGGCAGCGGCGAGCTGTCGGAGGGGTTCAGCAGCCCGATCCGCGAATAGGTCAGCAACTTCTCGCGCGTATCGGCGATATCGAGCTCGCGCATCGTGAGCTGGCCGATGCGGTCCTGCGGCGAGAACGA
>Ga0068863_100002514_pt1 | contig 18212 bp, 17 predicted proteins | sample KBSSwiS62_FD_66596 | JGI IMG/M metagenome (GOLD analysis project Ga0068863, IMG submission 66596) | Switchgrass rhizosphere microbial communities from Kellogg Biological Station, Michigan, USA - KBS Switchgrass S6-2 | ecosystem: Host-associated > Plants > Roots > Rhizosphere > Soil ...
GCTCGCGGCGCTGCATGCGTCGGAGCGCGACCTGGGGTTGATCTGCCCGGCGCGGCAGGGGCCGGAGGCGGCCTGGGCGGGATCGATCGAGGTGATCGCGGCACCCGACATCCTGGCGCTAATCGGGCATTTCAAAGGAAATGCAGTGCTACCGGCGCCCCAGCCGGGCGAAGTCGCCGTGCCGCCGATGATGGCCGACCTCAGGCAGGTCAAGGGCCAGGAGACGGCGAAGCGCGCGCTCGAGATCGCGGCGGCGGGTGGTCATAATCTTCTCACGTTAGGGACACAAGACCCTTTCGCAGGCCCTAACAATTCCCGGCACGGTTCGCATGATCGGGTTGCCGGCGCGATTAGCAATTAGTCTAACGTGGGCAGCTTCAGCAGTTCGCCGGCCGCTTACGTCCCTTAAGCTTCCTTGCGAGGTCGAGAGGCCGAAGGTTCGTGTAACGGAACAAGCAAGAGGCCGTCCGGTGGCCACTCATCATCTGGACTTCAGGAACGCTCAGGCCCATTTCGAACAGCCGGGAAACCCCTTCGTGCCTTAAGTCATGGAAGCGTAACCCGTCGATCCCTGCCCGCCTACAGGCTTCCGTCCAGGCCCACCGTAGGGCGTGAATATCGATCGGGAAGACGCGCTCCCCATGGACCTTAAGGCCCTCAAGAATCTCCAGGCCTCTATCGGTCATCGGCACCGTTCGGGGCTTCCCATTCTTCGTCGTCGGTAAGTGGACCGTGCGCTGTCCAAGGTTCACGTTGCGCCACGTCATCCCGAGTATCTCACCCCGGCGCATGGCCGACTCCACAGCAAACTCGACGACAGCCCAGGCGACCGGATTAGGAGAAAGATAGCGGCCTAGCGCCTCAAGCTCCCCGGCCTCTAAGCGGCGGTCCCGAGCTTCCCCAGGTTTCGGCAGAGTGACCATCGCCGCGACGTTGTGTGCGATTTCAAAGCCCCATTCGCGCCTTGCCGTCTCAATGGTCCGGCGGATCAGGGACAGCTCCCCCCGCACCGTGCTGTTGCTGACAGTGGCCAACCGCTCATTGCGGTAGGTCGCGAGGGCCTTTGAGGTAAGGTCGGCAATCCGAATGCCGCCAATCGTCATCTGGGCCATCATCCCGAGCTTATAGGCCTCGTGCTTGGCCCCTTTCTTCAGCGTGGAGACTTCGCGGCCGTAGCGAAGCAGAAGGTCCCCGAGGGTAGTTGAATAGGGGTCGGAAGTCCGGATATCGTTGGCGCTGTACCTCAGACGGGCAGCCTCGCAGCGGGTCGCCCAAGCCTTGGCCCGCCCATGCGATGCGAAAGACTTCTCAATAGCGTTAGTACCGTCCTCTAAAATTGTTACAATCCAACGGCCGTCCGATTCTGTTATCGCGAACATGTCGAGTCCTCCGACTAGGGAGGCGCCTTTAATAGCGGCATGTTTCAACTATACAACAATACCCGATAGGGAACATTCCCACTTTGCGGACTGTCCCAACTTAGAGTTATTATCATATCCGGGACAGATCGCTTAGAAGCTCTCTGGAAAGTATCTGTACAAATATCTTTCTACTAATAACTAGCCCAAAATGGCCGCACATTTCACAGGCCGCCCTCCTCGATCAAACTTCACCCACCGCAGGGCCACGCCGCCCTGATGGCCACGTGGGACACGTACCGGCGGTCTGCCAGCTTGCACGCGGCCGTTGGCCGATCGTGACCCTTCTTAGTGATATCGCGCGGAGTTGAACGCCTCGCCGGCCAGGGTTTAAAAACAGCCTTACTGCACAATGGCTGGCTGAGCTGGATCGGACTCCCATAGTATCTCCATAGGGACTGCCTGGGCACCAGGTCCCGAGATAGCTACCAAGTGAGCAGACTCAATTAAAGACGATTTGCAGGCGTGCGCAACCGCTCTCGCGGCCGAACGAGGATCACGACCGGGAAGTAGAGTAACCAGCTCTTGCCCTAATGTCGTGAGCGCACAGCAGGGGATCACGACCTGAGCGCCCGGCTTGCCCCGGAACATAATCCCGAGGGCCCCCTCGACCAGGAATCCAACGCCGCGCTCGTTGAAGGTCATCGTAACAGATAATCCCATACCAGAGGCGCCTTGAACTAATCCGGCCGATTCCAGGTGAATCAACGTGCGGATATCTTTCATTTCATTTGGCTTGACCAAGCTGTTCGGGGCTGTATCGCCGAAAGCGGACCGGCAAAAATCAGCGAATATCAGCGCATCTCCCTGCGAGAATTCGGAGAGGAAACGGAGCGTCCGCATCGAGTATTTGCCCGGTCGCCGGACCTCGCCCGCAAGCACCCGCCCCCATAGCTTCTGCATCCGTTCGGTTGAGGCATCCTCGGCGTAGCGGTCAAAGACGTTAAGCCAGTCGTCCTCGATAACGGCAGTAGGAATCTCGGGAGTGGTATCTTCGGTTGAGCTAGAGAAATCTTCTAGCATCGCCGCCGCGACCGCTCCGCGATTCTGCTGTCTGCGATATTCCTTTCTAACTAGAACATCGAGCGCTCTACTAATGGTTTCGGAGTCGGTCCCCGCTTCAGCAGCGACTGCTTTGGCGATTGATTGCTCAACAAGTATGTAAGCTTGAGTTTGAGCATCGATCTTCGCCTTTTTCTGGGTCAAAAGAGCTACGGGAATGTCGGTAATAGCCCCGACAAGTCTATCAAGCGCCTTCAAACACGAAGGCGTCAACGCTTTCGGTATGCCTGTGATCGCGTCAGCTATTTGTGCGGGCAGATTTACTGTGGGTTGGCTATCAGTCATGCCGTATGATTGCACGTAGAACAAACAGTGACAATAAGACTCAGAAAGCCTGAGACGCGCTCGCCCAGTATCGTCTGCGAAGGTGTAGGGGCGGCTACTGGAATGGCGAAGTTTAGACCCAGTCTTATCTGCCCTAAGCCAAAGCGGGTGCCTCAGTTCTAACAGTCGTTACGATTACTCGGTCCTTGCTGGCCTCCACAGTTTCATTGAGAGCCACCAGGGCCTTAAAGATGAGATGCTCTCGGCGGACGGCATCTACCAACGGTAGTCATTGTCTGGCAGGTCCCCAAACCACCGGCCGGCACCAGATGCGGCAACCCATTCCCGGCTGGCCTCGTAGTCATAGAGGGCCGCGACCTCCTCTAGGGCCGTCGCGTCCTCATGTGGTTCCTCTGGCCCGCAAAGGGTCATGGCGTCTCAGCGTCCTTCCATCGGTAAGACAAGTTGGCGAGCGTCCGGGCCTGAAGGGTCCGCAAGGCGCTCTAGGATCGCCCCCGCGAGCGCATCGGCAGCTTTGAGGCGCGTACGTTCGTTGGGGACTGTGAGGCCCACGCGAGCCCAGCCTGGGGCGGCCAGGATGATGTCGGCGAGGTATGAGCGGCTGAGTCGTTCCATGGGGAACATGAGAACATAAAGAGAACATTTGGGCAAGGGACGCGATGACTTTATGCCTTCGAGCTACCTAGCCTGCACGTCCGCTACCTAGCCCTCTGTGAACCTTAGTCATCCGCTCGACCCAGTGCCGTCCGGTCTCTAGGCGTTCGCCGGTGATGGCGCTATGCGGATGGCATGGAACTCGCCCAGCAATTCTTCGAACAGGTCCGTCAAGTCGGGCAACTGTGGATGCCGTTTAGCTTAGCTCTAATCATTGCCGGAATCGCAATATGGAAGTTTGCCGGTCACCATCATTCGGGAGCGATTGCTACGCTAGAACATCGTCTGCGGCTTAAGGATGATATGATCGAGTATGAGCGCATCAAGAACGCTCATCAGCGTCCTGCATCTCTGGCCGCTACCCACGCGGACGGGAGTCGATCCGCACTAATCACGGAGCCGGCGGCAGTCATGGGACCACGAGATTTTGTTCCGGAAAGTGTCACCTTCGCTTCCTTGATGGCGCTTAGGTCGCGCTCACCAGGAATAGCCGGCGACAGATTGGTGGCCCTGTATATCGGGAAATGGATCAAGGTTGAGGGTGAGCTTTTTGAAAGCGAGTTGCTCCACGAAGCGGCACTGTTGAGCATTCTGCCCGGACAATTGGGGCAGCCGCACATCTCACTTTACTTTCACCGCGACACTGAGGGGCTGGATGTTCTTGGCCGGGGTGAGATGGTCACGGCAATTGGGAAGATCACAGGTATCGCGAGCACCGGGTTAGTGATGGTCGAGTGCGAACTGGTTTGATTTAGCTAATGGACGGCGTCCGCGAAGGTCGCACGGAGCGGCAGGGTGGGAGGCCTGGCGATGCCCTAGCCGCCCTCTTGCCCGTTCTAATCACCTGCATAGCGCTCGGTATCCTGGGGGTTTCAGGGCCCCATAGGTCCCTAGGGAGCCTTATGGCACGTTGCGTTGATGTTTCCCCTGGAGCTGGCGGGCCTGCGAGGTCCCTCTGACACACCCGACGCGGGTGGCTCTTGTGTCCGATCCTCCACATAAAAATCAGCTCCCGGAGTGCTCGAACGATTATGCCAAGCTGTTGTAATAAAATTACAATACGGCCCGACCGGGGCAATCCGCCTACCCGATTATTTTCCGAGACAGAGATTTCATTCACGTATGCTCCGAGGCCCCTAGGCTCCCTTAATGGACACCACTGGGAGGATTTTGGTGGGATAACCAAGCAATGACCCAATCTCAATTTGAAAGGCATCCTGCAGGAACTGCGCGGCATTCTCCAGTTTTCCCTTGGGAACGATAAGGCTGTCATGGACCGGCAGGCTTGGCACTCCGATCAGCCTCAGCTCGGCCATCGCTCTTCGGACCACTTCGCTTTCGATGTATTGAAGCTCCAATGAAGTCGGTACGCCTGTGCGCCCCAACCGCTTCAATATCGGGTGTTCCGCGACTGTTGCCGCAAGAGATACGGAAAAAGGGTGGTCCTCCTGCAGCGAGCGCCCATCATGCAGCTTGCGATATTCCTTGACGGCCTCTGGACCCCAACGGTTAGACGACACGCCTTCCTTGCCGATGGCTTGCGTCACAATGAGTTTAACGACTTCTCGATCGACGCAGGGGAGCCTGTACAGGTCGCTTGAGGGACCAGCGGGTAATTGCTCATCAAGCACGGCATAGAGGATGCGCAGTTGTGAGGCTGCCATATCAACCTCGCCTACAGCCTCCCCTCCAAGCTTAATCCTCGTCCGCCGCTTGTCGCCCGAAAGCGTCTCGTAAGCCTTTCCCATCCCAGGGCCGCGCAACGAGTAAAACCTGCCGCCGTGCCGCCAATGATGTTCAGCGTCATCACCGTTATTGAAGATACGGCGCAAGCCGATGAAATCTACCCCCGATACGCCCACGGCGCTCATGAAGTCGTTATGCTCGCGCAGGTCCGCCAGCACCGATTGAAGCGCCGGAGCGGCCATGTCGAACGGGACGTCACGACCCTTGGGCTTTACGCTGCCTCGCCGTTCCTTTGTGGCCCTGAGAGCAATAAGCGGCGTCGTTGGCGACATCTCGGGCGAAGCGGACTGCAGCTCCCCCGGAGGTGCCCAATGCTCCCGCCAGGCGTCTAGCGCGATGCCGGCGGCGGTCACCTCCTCCAGCGCCTTCGGGGTCAAACGAAAGCGAGCCTGCCAGCCGCCGCTTTGTACGATGTCACCTTTGGCTCCAGCCTGATAAGCATCAAAGGTGTTCCAGCGGGGACGGCCGGGATGGAACTCTAGCAGCCCCGCCGAGACCATCACGTCTTTCAACGGCGCGAAGACGTCATAACCGAACCCGAGGACCCTCAGCGGAAAGTCCTTTCGCGCCATCCCATGAAACCCAGCAAGGCCTTTGGCCTCCAGCCGGAGAAGGTCCGCCATGAGCGCACGAAGGGCTTTGCGCCGCCGCTCCACCGTAGAAGGTCGGTCCGGCTTTTCGGCTTTGGGAAAGCGCAGGCCGGTTAGCAGCCCTTCGACCAAGCCGACAGCATAGACGGACTCAGCAGTACAGCGCAGGGTCATGCCCTCTGCCCGCTTCCAATCGTCCTGATCGATAACCACGGAGGCTGTCACGCGCTAACTACCTCGCCGACGCCCAAGGCCCGATAGACGCTCGCACGCCCTATCCCCATACGCTTGGCAATCTCCGCAGGTCCGACCCCCGCTGCCTTCAGTTCCTTCACCTTATCTACGTCCACAGATGGCTTTCGGCCCGTGTAGACCCCGGCGGCCTTAGCCTTCGCGATCCCCTCCATTTGGCGTTCGCGCCGAATAGCAGTCTCAAACTGTGCGAACACCCCGAGCATCTGGAGAAACGCGATGCCGGCCGGAGTAGAGGTGTCTATCGGCTGCTCCGTGGCCCGCAGGTAAGCCCCCCGTTCCTTCAAGCCCTTTACGATCCCCTCAAGGTCCAAGACGCTCCGGGCCAAACGATCGATACGGGTAACCATCAAAGTGTCGCCTTCCCGGATGAACGACAGGACCGTATCCAGTTCCGTCCGCCCCTCGGTCGTCGTGCCGCTCTTCTTCTCTGCCCTCACGATCGTACAGCCTGCAGCCCGCAGCGCCGCTTCCTGTATCGCGCAATCTTGGTCGTCCGTGCTGACTCTGGCATATCCGATAATGCTCGACATGGCGGCTCCGTGTCTCAATAGGGTCTAAGATGATTGACAGCTAGGAGTCTCATAGCATTATGTCAACCCTATTGAGACGCGAAATGTGTCTCGCCTCTACGTCTCTCTGGTGTATACCCAATTGAGACTGCCTACATGAGATTCAAACTCCACTCTTAGGCCTACTGCGGTACAGTGGTGCTATGGACGCTGAGACGCTTCGCGCTGTTGCCAAGCTGTGCCGATCACGGGCCCATGCTGCCTGCGCGGCCAAGGGGGACGGCATGGCACGGCTCGGGGCCGAACGGGCAATGGAGCAGCTCGCTAAGGACCTTGAGGCTTCTGCCCCACACTGCGGGACCGACAGGACCCGGAAGACAAGGTAAGCTGTTCGCCGTCATATTGTCGGCGGTCGTGAATGTCGGCAAATGTCTGGGAAGTCGGACTGCCAAATGCAATCCTCGGCTGCTCCACGACGACGGCCTTCCGTCCTTGCCAGATGTGGCGCTCTCTTTGCTGCCTGCGCCTGGATGATCCCGCAGCGGCCTTTGGGTCCCCTCACGCCTTTGGGTCCCCACGGGTCCCCTTCAGCGGTAGCGGGCTCCCCCTGGCGATCATTTCCAAATCTGGTTCGCAAATGGCGACTTCGCTCGGACCGCACGCGAGCGAGTCCGACCCTGAGTAACGCAACGTCCCGCCAGAAATTCTTGATTCATCCGGGTGGCTTTTGGGTCCCTCCAGACCCGCTTAAGGTTCCATCACCGCAACGAGTTTTCCACCTGTCCGAAGGGTGTACACAAGTCGCCGAGCGGGTCCCTTTTGGGTCCCCTATGGCCGAAATGGGCGCCCCGGTAACACACTGAATACTCGGGGTCTCATGAAAAGCTCATTAGTCCCACCATTAGAACACCGGCCGATGTGTCGCAATCTATAGAGCACACGCGCTGCCTGGATTAGTCCAGACATTAGGGCATCACTTTGGTGAAGCCGGACCTTGACTCCGAACATGTACACACGCCGATGCATTACTGCAGGGACTCGTACAGAAAGCGTTGCACAGCGTTCCTTCCGCGCGTGATCTCCAAAGAGGACGGACCGTGGTTCGTCTTGGCGGACGTATGCGCCGTGCTGGAACTTACAAATCCGAGCGTAGTCGCATCTCGCCTAGATGCCGACGAGAAAGCCACCCTAAGCATTGCTTATACCGGCCCCGCCGGTATCGAGCACGACCGTGCATTTATCGCGGTAAACGAAAGCGGTCTTTGGTCCCTTGTTCTCACGTCACGAAAGCCTGAGGCCCGCAAGTTCAAGAAGTGGCTCACGTCCGAGGTCATTCCGTCCATCCGCCAAACGGGTAGCTATCAGGCCCCTACCCCCTTGCCGGCACCTACAGGCCTTCCGCCGGAACTCCTCGCGATGATGCGGGAACAGACGGAGCTGATGAAGGCGGTCCGGGACCAAGCGGTAACTTGATCCCGTTCCCGCGCTTTATGCTGGGCGAGCAGCCAACTTTGCCGCGCTACGTTGGACGTAAGCGGCCCAGACGGTGAGTGACGCTGCAATAACCTTGGGGTCAGACACCAGCGTTATCACCAGCGCCATAATCGAAGTCAGAATTGTTGTATTCCTCTAGAGTAACTGGGCGTGCCCAGACAGCCACCAACCGGCTGCAAGACACGACTACAACTCTGGCTTGCCCCGGCAACCCCCCGCCACCCCTCCACCCTCAATTCTCTTTGGTCCCTCAGGGCCCCTGGGATTCACCGCCCGTCCATCACGGCGGGCAACCCTAAAACTTCAATGGAAATCATTTCCGATGTTCAAGCATCTCCAACCTACCGGGCCTTTCGAGCCGCTGGTCTACAAGACCCACAAAATCCACATGGTCACCTTCGCGGACAGCCCGACCCCGTGGTTCGTCGCCGACGATATCGCCGCTGCTATCGGATTGCGACCGCAAGTTGCTGCGAACTGCATCGTGTCTCCGCAGTTCCCCGCGCACGCATGCCGAATGTGCCCGAGAGTTTCGAAGGACGATTCGCCCGAGCGTGCAGTTCTAAGTCCCGTGGGAGTTTATTGGCTTGGCGCTATGACTGACGAATATCGAGGCCAGGGCATAGCCGCGTTCGCCCGTCGCGAGGGCCTCCGCCTCAACCCCGACGCGCCCCGTTCAGACCCCTTGATGTATCTGACGCTCAATGAGGACGGTACGCTCCCGCCCCGTCCCCTCAAATTTCACGGCCGAAAAGATGAGTTCTTCGACCTGAAACACCTGTCGATAAGTATATTGGCTAAGCGCCGTAGGGAACAGCAGGCGGCAATGTTGGAAGCGGCCGAGCGTGGACGCCTGGAAGACGATGCCAATGCCTAAGTTCCGCGTGACCTCCCCGGACGGCCGCACGTTCGTCGTCGATGCCCCTGAGGGCGCCACGAAGGAACAGGCGCTCGCCCAGGTCCAGGCCCATCACGCCAAGGCCGCCCCTCGGTCCCTCAGTGCCCTTGAAACCGCAGGGGGCCTCGCAGGCAACGCGCTGGACGCCATGATCCCAGGTTTCGCCGGAGCCTCCCGAGGCACCCGCGAAGTCCTCGTGAACGCTCTGACGGCGCCCTTCTCCGACAGGGTCGATTTCGAACCCGGTAAGGCATATCGCCGGGGGCAGGACTTCATCGGCGGCATCCAGAAGCGTACCACTAAGGCGCACCCCACGGCCTCGACGGCTGCAGACGTGACCGGCATCGGCTTGGGATTTGCCCTGCCGGCCTCCAAGATCGTCAAGGGCGCCTCGTTGGGTCAAAAGGCCCTAGCCGGCGCTAAGACGGCGGGGGCGTATGGCGCCATATCCGGTGCCATGTCGTCAAAGGCGGATAATCTATGGGACCGCGCGTCCGATGCGGTGTCCTCAGGGGCCTCAAGTGCCCTAGTGGGTGGCGTTCTCCCTGTTGCAGCGTGGGCTGGAGGCATTGCATCCCGCCCCTTACGGCCCTTTACTCAACCGCTGACGCGCATGGTCGGGAAAGGACTGCAGGGACTCGGAGACATACTTCCGGGCAGTGCGGGCGCTTGGATAAGCCACGAGGGTCGGCAGCTCGCAAGGGACCCCGTGCGGGCAGCAGCAGACCAACGGCTGGTCGCGGGCGTGAGAGAAGCGGCCCACCCGGAAACGGGGACTCCAATGCGACCTCGCCATGTCGCCGGAGAGGTCCAGAGGCGTCAAAGCCTTGGTGTGCCCGCCGTGGCTGCAGACTTGGACGATGGGCTTCGCCGCCAGTTCCGCTCATCGGCTCTAACACCCGGTCCGGTTCTCCAGTCCGTCCGCCGTCGCATCGACGCTCGGCAACAGCAACAGGCGGAGCGCACTGCCCGCCATGTCGCAGCCTCGCTGGGGGCTGTGAGTGATGTAGAACGGCAAGCCGAAGCGTTGAACAGACAAGCCCGAACCGCAGCCGCGCCGCTCTACGAACAGGCGTATCAGCAGCCTATCCCGGTCACCCACGAGCTGCAGGAGCTATTCTCCAGACCAGCCGGCCGCACGGCAATTGAACACGCTTCGACTAGCCTGCAAAATCAGGGGATCAGTCCCGTTACAACGGGCAAGATCGAGGGAGCAGATGGCGTTTGGCGTGAAGGGCAAGTGCCCACCATGCAACTGTACGATTACGCAAAATCTGCAACGGACCATGCGATCTTCGCCGGACAAAAGCCATTCGCGACCCCGGAAGCATCGCGGGATATGCGCGGCGCCATCGACATCCGAAAGCGGCTCCTCGCGATCATGGACGGGGATGGCAGCGGTCCGCGCTTCGACCCGCCTGCGCCCGTGGACCCAAAGTTTGCTTCACTGCCTAAGGCACCGCCGATCGGTGGGGCCACCCTCCCGCCACAGTCAACCCAGCCGGGACCCTGGACGGGCGAACGGCTCCAACCAGAGGGGGACGCGGCGTCCGAACAGTTCCGCTCAGGCATTCCGCCTGAGGGCCTCAATCCGTTCTGGAAGCCCGCAAGGGATGCATATGCAGGTGCGATCCAGAACAAGAAAGCTTTGGAGCTTGGAGAGGATATGGCCAAGGCCGATGCTGTTGACGCTGCAAATCGGCTAGACGGAATGAGCGGCAGCCAAGTCGATCATTTCAGGTTAGGGCATCGCTCTGCCCTCGCAGCCGACGTCCGCCGCGTTCCCGACTATGGTGATGCTGCCAAGCGGCTTGCAGGCTCGTGGCACAAGCGGGAGGCAATCGAGACCGTACATGGCCCCGACGCTACGCGAGACCTCTTCGACCGGCTCAAGCCAGAACAGGATGCTGCGGAAACCTGGAAGGCCGTCAGAGGCAACCCCGGAGACCGGGCGCCTTCGATCAGTCAGCAGGATCAGGCAATTGAGGACGCTGCTAAGGGCGTAATCCAAACCCTCGCAGGACAGCCCGGAGCCGGATTGAGCAACGTGGCCAAGGCAATTGCACGCGGAGACCGTGGAGGCCAAGAGATGCACGGGCATATCGCCAGCGTCCTCGCCGAACCCGACGTGAAAGCTCTAAGCGACGCGATGCGCCAAGCCAGCCGTGAGCGTGCCCGCCGGCTCTTGGTGGAGCAGAACGAAGCCCGCGCCGTCCAGCAAGGTTCGCGCTTCCTCGGTCCCATCGTTGGAACGAATATGATCGAGCCGACCGACGACCAAGGGGCATATTGACCCCTAGGCTCTCCTAACTGGATGACACTATGCCCCCTCGACCTTTCCGGTCTTGGGGGCTATTTTTTCTACGTTGCGGCTGGTTCGGATCGATCACCCTGCCCAGTTAAGAGGAGCCCTACGATGCCCGATTGGCCCGTATCGGCCGCCCATGCCGATCTAATCGCGTCCGCGTATGTCCAGCTCGTGGACCCCACGGCCGACCCGCAGGATATCGGGCTGGCGGTGCTGGTGGATAGCCTGCAGGGCCACCAGAGCCGTGAAGGCGGCAAGTTCCCGCGAGAGTGGCAGGCCGTGGAAGGGTACGACTTCAGGGCCGCCTCGACGCCGATTGATATGCGCGTGATCCAGACTGCTATGGCGGCGGTATGGGATACGGCGCGGGATCACACCTGGTGGAGTGACACTGATTGTTGTCGCATCCTAGACCAACTGAGGCGCCGGCTGGTCCCTAATTCAGCCGACTGAAGATAACTTAACAGCTATCTGTAGGGACGTGAGGTTGCTAACGGTGGGTCATGAAGAGCACAGGAAGATTTACGCGCGAATTACTCACCCTCCGGTCAAGAAGCTATGATCGCTGCCAGTCGTGCGGCAATCTTTTACACCAAGGTATCCCAGCTTATGCTGGATACGCAGATGACCAGTCGCCCCGTTACGTCGGTGAGTGCTGTCTCCCGGAGTTATCCGAATTAGCAACCCACGTATATTGGTGGTGGGAGGTCGATAAGCGCGTTGACCCCGCGACTAAGCTGTGGCGCTATATGGACCTCGCTAAGTTTCTTCATATGCTCGAAACAAACAGTCTATTCTTCAGTCGAGCTGACCGGCTTGGCGACCCATTTGAAGGCGCTTCCGGCAGGGCTGACCGGCAGCCTGAATGGGACAATTTCAATATAAGTTATTTTCAAAAGTTAATCCGCAATCCCCCGGAAGGTTACGTCTCGCTTCCTGAGTCCGAAGTTGAAGAGAAGGCGAAGCAACTCTTGGGGGACTACAAGGAACAGATACAGCGAGATCGCAAGAGAACATTTGTGAGCTGTTGGCATGCGAACACAGGTGAGTCAGAAGCACTTTGGCGCTTATATTGTCCTCCCGGTGCGGCAGGCGTGGCAATCGAGACCACAGCAGGCCTGCTGACAGATGCGCTAGACGCGGCCGACGTTGAGATCGGACAAGTGCAATACATCGACTTTGCTAAATCGTTCACAGGCACGCACGATCGCATATTTTGGAAGCGCAACTCGTTACGACACGAGGCGGAGGTCCGGGCGGTCATTCGACATCGCTTCGGGGACGAAAGAGAAAGCATCGAGAAGCCTGTGGACATTGGAAAGTTAGTCGTGTCGCTCGTGGCATCACCATTCGCGCCGGGATGGATCGGCGGCCTAATTGAGTCAGTTGTTCGGCGATACGGAACAGGAATAGAGGTCATTAAATCTGAACTATTAGCAGAACCGTTTTTTTGAGGGGGCCCGAGTATCGTACCCGAGCCCTCTTCGCGGTTCCCAGATCAGCTACGCAGCCGCCAGCATGGCCTCTAGGTCCTGCCGGGTCAGCACGACATTTTGAAGCAGGGTGGTCCGCTCATCCCGCTGCAGCACGACATACATTCCGTCTCCCATGCATTCTGCGTGTCCCTCCTCTAGGTCCACCGTGAGAGTTGCCAGTTCCTCACCCATAACCTTAAACATCACTCAATATTCCTTCGTTTACTGCTTGCCCCCCATGGGCTTGCCTTTGTTGTCGATGCCGCTAGGTGCCCGACGAAACCTTTTGCGTGTCCTCAAGGGAGGTATAAGCGCTCATCGGGACGTTGCCGCGAACGCTACAGACCCCTCCAAAATGCCATTCGAAATCTACCGTATTCTCTGGCCAGTTGATCACAGCCCGCTTGAACAGGCCGCGCAAAGCAAGGTTTATTTCACTACGATCAACCTCTCCACTCGCAGCGGGAGTTAGCGCTGAGACCGCTCTCATAATTCTCGAACCGACAACCCGGCCGGACGCAGCGTCGCGCCGGTCTATAAGATTGCGGAGGTGCAACTTTGCGGCATCAAGCCGCGCCTCTCGTTCCTGCAAACGTGATCGTAGCGCGGCGGACCGCTCTTGGCCCAGATTGTCTAGCAGCGCCTGAATCTCGTCCTCCAAATCGGGGATACCCTGCTCAAAGTTCCAGATTTCATCGTTTAAATCTTCCGCGTGCTCGATGCCCTCTTGGGTCTTCAGGGCGCTAGGGAGCGCATCGATGAGCCATTTTTCCAAGGGCTGATACCGAACCGATCTGTACTCACATCCCTGCCCGCCCTTGGCCTTACTTTTGGCGACGGTGCACACGAGCGCAGACACACTCTTCCGGCCCTTCTGCACTCTCGTCATGGTTTTACCGCAACGGGGGCAGGCTGCGAGATATGCTAGAATATTCGTGATCGGTGCCGCCGCCTGACGTCCACGCGGGGATTTTCCGGCACCGCCACGAAGAGCCTTTACGGCGCTCCACGTCTCCTCCGAGATAACCGCAGGGAAATAATCAAGGACGGGTTCGGAAGGTCTGCGCAGCTTTTTGCCTTTGACGTGTTCCATTTCGTGAGGGGTGAAGGTCCCAATCACGGCGGGGCTATCAAGGACCTTAAGGATATAGCTGCGATGCCAGTGAGTACTGCGGCCCCAGGTGGGCAGGTCTTCCAGGTTGAATGTCTCCGCGATCTTATGTTGGCCAGCGCCGGCCAATGTCATATCGAAGATGCGCCGGACCAACGCCGCCCGTTCGGGCACCGGGGCAAAACACTTCGCGCCGTCGTCAAAAGTAAGCCAGGCCGGAGCCCTCCGAGTGAGCGGCCGAGATGCGATGTTCGCTCGCTTGTTTTCCCAGGCTTGCTTTAAACGGCGCGACTTTACCGCGCTCTCCTCATTCGCCCTCATGAAGCCCATGATTGAGTACATCATGCCCATCGGGTCTTTCCGCAGGCCATCCAAAGAATAGACGCGCTCATCCAGCAGCGTGACCACAGTGATTCCGTCGCGGATCATGTCTGAGAGGAGCGCTTGGGCGTCAAACGCATGGTCGCGGCTAATTCGGTCTAGGCTCTCGACGAGGAAGAAGCTCCCTTCTGGCACCTGCTTGACCCGCACGGCCTCTAGAAACTCGCCCAACTTTCCAACGTTGGCATTGCTCCCACGAAACGCCGACATGCCTAAGTCACGGTAGCTAAGCTTCATATCCAGCTCCAAACCGTGCCGCTGGGCATAGTCTTCCGCGAGCGTCGTCTGGCGGCGAAGACTGTCGCCCTCTAACTGTTCGGGGGTGCTAAATCGCAGGTACGAATATGCTCGGGGGCGATGCATCGGTATTTCAGTCCTTTATTCAGCCGTACATCTTGTACTTCCGAATGGGTCTCATGTCCATAACAGGCTCATGAGCGGGCCGCCGGGCGCGGGGAAATCGCTGATGGCGGCGTGCCTGCCCGGAATTCTGCCCGAGCTGACGCCGTCGGAGGCGCTCGAAGTGTCGATGGTCGCTTCGGTGGCGGGCGAGTTGCAGGACGGGCGGTTGTTGCGCGCGCGGCCGTTCCGATCCCCACATCATTCGGCATCGATGGCGGCCCTGGTCGGCGGCGGGCTCAAGGTTCGGCCGGGCGAGGTAAGCCTCGCACATCTCGGGGTGCTGTTCCTAGATGAGCTTCCGGAATTCCAGCGCGCCGTGCTCGATTCGCTGCGGCAGCCGCTGGAGACAGGCAAAGTCTCAGTGGCCCGGGCCAATGCGCATGTAACCTTTCCGGCGCGAGTGCAGCTGATCGCGGCGATGAACCCGTGCCGCTGCGGGCACCTTGCCGACGCCGCCCTCGCCTGTTCGCGCGCGCCCAGATGCGCGATCGATTACCAGACCAAGCTGTCGGGGCCGCTGCTCGACCGGATCGACCTGCATGTCGATGTCGCGGCGGTGAGCGCCGCCGATCTGGTCCTGCCGCCGCCGGCGGAAGGATCAGCGCAGGTCGCGGCCCGGGTGGCCATAGCGCGCGATATCCAGACCGCGCGCTATGCGGGCAAGGGCGTGCGTACCAATGCCGAGGCCGACGGCGACTTGCTCGATGCGGTAGCGACACCCGACGAGGCCGGGCGCAAGCTGCTCGCGCAGGCCGCGGAGGCGATGCGCCTCTCGGCGCGGGGCTATCACCGGGTACTCAGGGTCGCGCGGACGATCGCCGATCTGGCGGGGGCGGAAGCGGTGAACCGGGTACATATCGCTGAGGCGCTGAGCTATCGGCGCAGAGTCGTGACGAATTAGCGTAACAACGATGGAGGAAATCGTGCGGTTCTTGAGAGGGATATTCTTCTGTATGGCTATGTTGGCGGCGGTGACGGCGAATGCCGGGCTGTTTTCCGCCAGCTTCGTGGTCGAGGTCAGCGCCTTGTCGCGGAGCGCGCCGGCAGCTGGCACCACATATGTCGTCGTTCCGGCCGATTCGAAAAAGGCGGGCACGCTGGAATTCAGGGACGTCGCGAAGCATGTCGAGCGCGCCCTGCGCCGCAACGGGCTGGTGCTGGCCGACAGCGCCGCCGCCGCGGACGCGACGATCGTCGTCGATTATGGGATCAGCGAGCCAATCAAGACGACCACCGAAACGCAGGATAAAAAGTTCAAGGTCGTCGGGCCGCCGGTGGTTCCGGGTGGCCTGCCCGAATATGACTGGGTCAAGGACGGCAGGCCGGAGAAAACGACCGTGACCAGCTTCAAGCGCTGGCTGAAGATCACCGCCAAGGACAATCACAAGAACGCCGAGGAGGTGTGGATCGTGGATGCGACATCGACCGGATTCAGCGACGACCTGAGAGAAATTGTCGCGGCGATGGCGCTTGCCGGTTCGAAATATGTCGGGAAGGATACGGGCAAGAAGATCGCAGTTTCCGTCGGCCGGGACTCCAAAGAGCTCCGTGCGTTCAGGGAAGAACCGCAGACGCTCTTGGTGATGGCGGACTCTGCCGAGGCGATCACGGACGGCGAGCCTCAATCGACGACGCGCCGCCGCGTTGGCCGCACGGTGGCGCAGGCGGGGTTACCGTCCTTGCCGGTGCGATGACCGTCGTCTTGATGACGCCATCGCCATCGGCCACGCGACCCAGCAGTTCGTCGCCGATCTCGTGAATGTCGATCTTCATCCGGCGGGACCTGGGTGAGACAGGGTCGCCAGCATAGGTGCCGACGCGAATATAGACAAACCGCCGCACCGGGCCTTCGCGACGCACCTGATCGCCGAAGAATTTGGGGCCGGGCTGCCTGCGGATCCGGAAATTGAAGATGAGCGGTTCGCCGTCGCTTGACGATTTCGGATCGAGCGGCAGATCATCCTTTTCCTGCCGGCTGTGGAGGACGCCGACCACCGACCGCTCGATGATGATCCTCATGTGGATCAGCTTCTGATCTGCCCGTGCCATAAGCGTCAACGGGCGACTCCGGCCAAGGACATACATATCGGCCGCATTGCTGCGCCGCCGGCACTCGGCGCCACTGCCTGATCGCTGGCCATTCCAGCTGATGCGCGTTTTATTCCGCCTCGAAGTGGAGCCGACCTGCAATCGATCATATCTTATTATGAGGAGATCGCTCCAGCTTCGCTCGGCAAATCAATGCGGCTACCGATGCCGATGCCGATGCCGACGGACCATTTTCATCCTGTCTGACGAGCCAAGTGCCGCGTACATCGGAAACGCTCTCCCAACCCCCTGCCCCGACTCATTTTTTTGCCCGTCAAGCGCGACCTGACTCAACTCGTCGATGCGACGAACCGAGTCATCAATATGTAATTTACCGTCTTGCATCCCGAGTCAGATAGGGCACTATGGATGGTGTGAAGCGACAGGGGTGACGCTAGCGGTGGTAGATGGTGGCTGGATAGGGGATCCGGGCATGCGCTGCTCTTCGGCGTCGAATAAGTGGGGACAAGAGCGGATTGGGCGTTGGTAATCGAGCCGGCAAGCCCTATCTTCTCCCTACAGGTCCCGAGTCGAACGTAACAGGAACGGGCCGTGTGGCGTCCCGTGTTTTTAAGTGCGGGAGGCGGACACAGTGGACCTTTCTGGCAGCAGTGAAGTGAGCGCGAACGACGTGGCGACGACTATCGAATCGATGACCGCGAAGGTCGAAAATGTGGCCGCACCGAAGATGGATGCGCAGGCCGACGCGAAAGCGAAGATGCGCGCCGGCAGCGGATCGGGCTCCAACGAGATCAAGGCGCAGCCTTATCCGGTCGAGGTCGATCATAGCCGCGATGCACTGCTCACCGATTTCGGCAAGGATACGCTGAGCGATCGTTATCTCCTGCCGGGCGAAAGCTATCAGGATCTGTTCGTGCGCGTCGCCTCGGCTTACGCCGACGATCAGGCGCATGCGCAGCGGTTGTACGACTATATCTCGAAGCTGTGGTTCATGCCGTCGACGCCGATCCTGTCGAACGGCGGCACCAGCCGGGGGCTGCCGATCAGCTGCTTCCTCAATTCGGTCGACGACAGCCTGCAGGGCATCGTCGATACCTGGAACGAGAATGTCTGGCTCGCCGCGCGCGGCGGCGGCATCGGCACTCATTGGGGTTCGGTGCGCGGCATCGGCGAACCGGTCGGTCTCAACGGCAAGACCAGCGGCATCATTCCGTTCGTGCGCGTGATGGATTCGCTGACCCTGGCGATCAGCCAGGGTTCGCTGCGCCGGGGATCGGCCGCAGTCTATCTCGACGTGTCGCATCCCGAGATCGAGGAGTTCCTCGAGATCCGCAAACCATCGGGCGACTTCAACCGCAAGGCGCTCAACCTGCACCATGGCGTGCTCTTGACCGACGCCTTCATGGAAGCGGTGCGCGACGGCAATGAATGGGATCTGGTGAGCCCGAAGGACGGATCGAAGCGCGCGACCGTCGATGCGCGATCACTCTTCCAGAAGCTGGTCGAAACCCGACTGGCGACGGGCGAGCCCTATATCATCTTCGCCGACACCGTGAACCGCGCGATGCCCAAGCA
>Ga0068863_100002522_pt1 | contig 18174 bp, 15 predicted proteins | sample KBSSwiS62_FD_66596 | JGI IMG/M metagenome (GOLD analysis project Ga0068863, IMG submission 66596) | Switchgrass rhizosphere microbial communities from Kellogg Biological Station, Michigan, USA - KBS Switchgrass S6-2 | ecosystem: Host-associated > Plants > Roots > Rhizosphere > Soil ...
GCGAGCTCGATGAACTTCGCCGAGTTCACCGTCTCGCCGCCCATGAGCTTCACCTTGTCCATTCCGAGCTGCTTCATCTGCTTTGCCATCGGTCCCGCTTGCTGGTCATAGCCGCCGAAGAAGATCGCCTCCGGATTCGTCGCCTTGATCGTGGTCAGCACCGCCGCGAAGTCGACCGCCTTGTCGTTGGTGTGCTCGTGCTTCGTGACCGTTCCGCCTGAAGCCTTCACCGCTTTTTCGAACTCGTCGGCGAGTCCTTGTCCATAAGCGGTCGCATCATCGATCACGGCGAGGCGCTTCAGCTTGAGCGTCTTCACCGCATATTCGCCAAGGGCCTTCCCCTGCTTGCCGTCATCCGCCATCAGCCGGAACGCGGTCTTGTAGCCCTGCTGCGTGTATTTGACGTTCGTCGACACCGAGAGCTGCGGAATGCCCGCGGTCGAGTAGACCGACGACGCGGGGATCGTGACGCCGGAGTTGAAATGGCCGACGACGCCGTTCACTTTCGCATCGACGAACTTCTGCGCGACGAGCGGCCCCATCTTCGGATCCGCCTGGTCGTCTTCGGCCATCAGCTCGAACCTGACGTCCTTGCCTCCGATCTTGGGCTTCTGCGCATTGAGCTCGTCGATCGCCATCTGCGCGCCGTTCTGGTTGTCCTTGCCGTAATTGGCCTGGCCGCCGGTCAACGGCGACGCAAAGCCGATCTTGACGACCTCCTGTGCCAGGATCGGTGCAGTGGACAAGCTTGCGGCGACGCCGATAGCGGTCGCGAAAAGCGCGATGCGCGAAAGCGAATTCATGGGGACCTCCAGGTGAAATGCGACGCCGACCCGCGCCGCCCAGACCACCCTGGCGACGCCGTCAGGGGTGCCGAGTCTACTCTTTCGCGGGGCCACTCGGGAGCGCTCATAGTGGAATTCGCGCGCCCATCGGGCTCTCGCTTTCCTCAGCGCTCTTCGTACACGCCCAGCTTGCGCTGCAGCGGCGATTCGTCGGCCGTGACGAGATAAAGCGGCGCGCGGCTCGACCGGTTCGCAAGCCGCACGGCGGCAAGGCCCGGTGCGCAGAACGTATCCGACTGCTCGAACGCGACGGCCGTTGCGTCGACGGTTGCGTCGCCCGCACCCTCGATCACATGAAAGACGCACGCCGCCGAGGTGCGCGGCAAGCCGATTTCCTCGCCGGGCCGCAGCAGCAGCGCCGCGAACGCGATCGTGTTGAGGCAGTCGCCGCCCGTCTCGGGATTGACGTAGGCGACCTGTACGGCTTCGCCCGGCTCGCACCTCGCGGCCCGGGCCTCCAGCGCCTCGCGCGTGCGCCGCCATTCGTACCGCAGCAGCGGATAGGGTCCCTGCGCGCGGCGACCGTGCGCGATCGGCGCGAGTCCGCCGGCAACGTACGGATAGTCGGCGCGGCGCGCCGTCTGCGGCGTCCCGTCGACGACGTACGAGACATCGAGATAAACCATCAGCGGCAAATCGAGCACGTCGAGCCAGATCATCGGCCCCTGCCCCTCGTGCCGGTGCTCGTGCCACTGACCCGTGGGCGTGAGGATGAGGTCTCCGGGCTCCATCGCGCACGCCTCGCCGCCGACCACCGTCACCGCGCCCTCGCCTTCGATGACGATGCGCGCGGCGTTCGGCGTGTGCCGATGGCTGGGCGCGACTTCGCCCGGCAGGACGAGCTGCACGCCGAGATAGATCGTCGCCGACGCCTGCAGGTTGTCGAGACCGCGCCCGGGATTCGCCAGCACGAGCACGCGGCGCTCTGCTTTCTCCATCGGCGTGAGCTCGCCGGCGCGCAGCAAGAGCGGGCGAATCGCCGCCCACGACCAATGCGCCGGCAGGGTGTTCGTGCGCGGGGCCTTCGGCGGCAGCAGCGCGCGCAGGTTCGGCCAGAGCGGCACGAGGTTCGCATCAGTGAGCGCCGCGACGTAGTCGCGAGGCAGCTCGTCCAGGGTGCCGAGTGCTTTCACGGGATGCGCTGTCGTGAGAGGAAAATCCGCTTGCGAGCGGTGAAGTTGCGCCGATGGCTTGCACGAATGTACGATTTCGTGCGGATTCGTTCAACCCGCATCGCTTACGAGGCCTCGAGCCCCGCGGGCGTCACCAGCGACTCGGCACCCGGGGAAGTCACATGACCAAAACACAGCGAATCCTTGCCACGATGGTGTTCGCCGCCGGCTTCCCGGCATCGGCGCCCGCGATCGCCCAGGACGCGGGGCCCGTTCGGATTGGCGTCATCGCCGAATTCTCGGGGCCGTTCGCCGATTACGGGCAGCAGATCGTAGGCGGCATGAAGACCTACCTCAAGCTCAACGGCGATGTCTTCGCGGGCCGCAAGGTCGACATCGTCATCCGCGACACGACCGGACCCGCGCCGGACATCGCGAAGCGCCACGCGCAGGAGCTCGTGACGCGCGACAACGTCGACATCCTCGCGGGCTTCGGGCTCACGCCGAACGCGCTCGCTGTCGCGCCCATCTCCGCCGAGGCGAAGAAGCCCATGGTGGTCATGAATGCCGCAACCTCGGTGATCACGACGCGGTCGCCGTACATCGTGCGCGTCTCCCACACGCTGCCGCAGGACACGCAGCCGATGGCGCAATGGGCGGCGAAGAACGGCATCAAGCGCGTGTTCACGCTCGTGTCCGATTTCGGGCCCGGCATCGACGCCGAAACCACCTTCGTGAAGTCGTTCAAGGCGGTCGGCGGAGAGATCGTGGACAGCGTGCGCTCGCCGCTCACGAACAACGACTTCGCCCCGTTCCTGCAGCGGATCAAGGACACGAAGCCGGAAGCCGTCTTCGTCTTCCTGCCGCCCGGAAGCCAGACGATCGGCTTCATCAAGGGCTACGAGGAGCGCGGGTTGAAGCAGGCCGGCATTCGGATCATTGCGACCGGCGACCTGACCGACGACGGCGTGCTGCAGGCGATGGGAGATCCCACGGTCGGGCTCATCACCAGCTTCCACTATTCGGCTGCGCACGACTCGCCCGAGAACAAGGCGTTTCTGAAGGCTTACGCCGACACGAACGGCACCAAGCTGCGCCCGAACTTCATGGCGTGCGCCGGCTACGACGGCATGGCGGCGATCGCCGAAGCGCTGAAGAAGACCGGTGGCTCGACGGACCCGGAGAAGTTCGTGGCGGCCATGAAGGGCATGCGCCTCGCCAGCCCTCGGGGGCCGATCATGATCGATGCGGATACGCGCGACATCGTGCAGACCGTCTACATACGCCGCGTGGAGAAGGTGGACGGGGTGCTCTACAATATCGAGTTCGACAAGTTCGTCGACGTCAAGGATCCAGGAAAGCAACCTTGATGCAGCCCTCAGTCGACGAAGCAGCGCGCGAGCGGCTGGCGATCCGCGAGGTCGTCGAGAACTGGGCGCTCTGGCGCGATGCCGGCGATTGGGAGCGCTTTCGCACCGTCTGGCATCCCGACGCACGAATGATGGCGACGTGGTTCCAGGGGACCGCGCAACGCTTCATCGAAGTGAGCCGCGAGGGCTGGAACAAGGGCGTCAGCATTCTGCATTTTCTCGGTGGCACGGCCATCGACGTCGCGGGCACCCGGGCGATCGCACAGACCAAGATGACGATCTCGCAGCGCGCGAACGTCGACGACGTCGCGTGCGACGTGGTGTGCACCGGCCGCTTCTACGATTTCTTCGAGCGCCGCGACGCGTGGCGCATCGTTCTGCGGCAACCGATCTACGAGAAGGACCGGCTGGATCCGATCGACCCCGCCGTGAAGCTGCACCTCGATCCTGCGCTCCTCGCGCAGTATCCCGAAGGCTATCGCCACCTCGCCTATCTGCAGACCAAGATCGGCTATACCGTGAAGCGCGACATGCCGGGACTCAAAGGCGCGGCAGTCGAACGGCTGTACGCCGCAGGCGCCGAATGGCTCGCCGGTCGTTCGCTCGACTGGTAGCGGCAGGGACGCACCGGCCCCTCCGGTTCACACGCGGAACGATTGCTGGACTTCCGCCGGGAACAGCATTTCGGCCTCGAGCTTCCGCCGGCAAACACCCTGCTCGAACGCGTAGCTCAGGAACGCATCGAGCGTGGTGCGATTGCCCTCGATGCCATAAGGCCACGGATCGGCGCCGAAGAGCTCCCTCGCGCGCGCGAGCTCATCCGGCATCCAGGGCAGAGGAAAGTGAGATGCGGTCACGTCCGCGAGCCGCTCGAGGCTCCGGCGCCGCGCCTCTTCGAACGCCTTGTACAGATTCATCGCGAGCCAGCGGTGGCGCTCGAAAAGCTCGCGACGCAACGCGACGACGTGCATGATCGGAAAGATCCCGGTCTTGCGCACATAAGCGAGCTCGGCCTCGCGAGGCGCGGCGAAGAGCCGCCGCACGCGCGGATCGCCGGCAACGAACGGCGCGGGCGCCCGCGCCGAAAGCACGGCGTCGAGCTCGCCCGCCAGCAGCATCTCGGAGAGCGAGCGGTCGGCCACGACGTCGAGTCGAAAGCCGGAAGGAAGCTCGAGCGCGACCTTTTCACGGCGGCCCGCGTCGTTGACGCCGCCCTGGTGCCAATGGATGGACGCGAGGTCGACGCCATACTCGTGACGAAGGAGGCCGCGCGAATAGACGGCTGCCGTCTGCGCCCACTCCGGTACGCCGATGCGCTTGCCGGCGAGCTGCTCGGGTCTTTCGATCGTATGGTCGCTCGCCACGTAGATCGACGAATGGCGAAACACTCGCGACGTGAAGACCGGAAGCGCGACGAACCTGCGATCGTCCTGTGACGTGAGCGCCGCGAGCTTCGCAAGCGAAACTTCGGAGGCATCGAATTCGCCGTGCACGAGGAACCGGTAGAACATTTCTTCGATCGGCAGGCGCAGCACATTGAGGTCCACGCCGGCAACCGGTATGGTTCCGTCCGCGAGGTCGCGGACGTGGTCGTATTCGCCGATCGCGAGCGTGAGCGGAATCTTCGCCATGGCATCGGCCGATGCGCGGATCAATCCAGCTTGATGCCGGTCGACTTCACGATCCTGCCGTACTTGTCGTAATCGCTGCGGATGAGGGCCGCAAAGTTTGCGGGTGTCGTCGCAAAAGGCTCGACACCGCCCGCCGCGTTGAGCTTCTGCCGGACGTCGGGTGACGCAAGTGCCTTGTCCACGGCGAGGCGCAGGCGGGTGAGCACTGGTTCCGGCGTGCCGGCTGGCGCGAACAGCGCGAGCCAGATCGTGACCTCGTAGCCCGGATAGAACTCCGCGATCGTCGGCAGCTCCGGAAACTCGGGTGAGCGCTGCGCGCCGGTCGCTGCGAGCGCACGCAGCTTGCCCGCCCTGATCTGGGGTTTGGTCGAAGTGCCGGCGAACATCGCGACGGTGTCGCCCGCAACGGTGGCCGCCGTCGCGGGCGAGCCGCCCTTGAACGGCACGTGCAGAAGGTCGATGCCCGCCCGCTGCTTCAGTATTTCCATCGACAGATGATGCTGGCTGCCGTTGCCGCCGGACGCGTACGGCAGCGGCGGCGTCGTGCGGCGGGCGTACTCGATGAACTCCTGGAAGTTCTGCACCGGCAGCGACGGATTGACCGCGAGGACGAATTGATTCGCCGCGACCGTCGCGACCGGCGCGAGATCCTTCAGCGGATCGAACGGCATCTTCGCGTAAAGATGCGGATTGATCGTGATGAGGCTGTCCTGTCCCAGCAGCAGCGTGTTCCCGTCGGGCGCCGACTTCGCAACCAGATCGCCCGCGATGTTGCCATTCGAGCCGGCGTGATTCTCGACGACGACGGGCTGATCCAGGAGCTCGGAGAGCTTCTGTCCGACCACGCGGGCCACGATGTCCGGAGCGCCGCCCGCCGGAATAGGGACGATCAACTTGATCGGCCGCGACGGATTCTGCGCGACCGTCGAGCCGCTCGCGACCGCCAGCGCGGACGCCGCGAGCAGACACCACGTACGACGCGACAATTTCACCGTCATGGCGCATCTTTTCGCATATCATCTGGAATTGCAACGCATCGCCCGCCATGCTCCCAGCCGCCGATAGCGCGCTCATCGACAAGCTCGTGGTCGCCAACCGGATCCTCTATCGCGAGGGCGTGGTCGACGGCTTCGGGCACGTCAGCGCGCGCCACGACGGGTCGCCGCAACATTTCCTTCTCGCCCGCAGCATGGCGCCGGCGCTCGTCCGCCGCGCCGACATCCTCACATTCGATTTCGACGGCAAGGCGCAGGACGCCCGCGACGCGCGCCCGTACCTCGAGCGCTTCATCCATGCGGAAATCTATCGCCTCCGTCCCGACGTGCACGCGGTCGTGCACAGTCATTCGCCGAGCGTGATTCCGTTGGGCGCGACGCGGCAGCCGTTGCGGCCGATCTTTCACATGAGCGGCTTCCTGGGTGAAGGCGCGGCGCTGTTCGACATTCGCGACGCCGCGGGCGACACCGACATGCTGATCAGCAACGGCGCGTTGGGCGCGGCGATGGCGAAGGCGCTGGGCGACAAATCGGTCGTGCTCATGCGGGGGCACGGATCGACGGTTGTGGGCACCTCCGTCGAGCAGGCGGTCTATCGCGCGATCTACGCCGAGGTCAACGCGCGGCTGCAGATCGAGGCGACCCGGCTCGGGCCGGTCACGTATCTCAATGCGCAGGAAGCGCAGAAGGCAGCTCTCATGAACGATGCCGTGCTGTCGCGGCCGTGGGAGCTCTGGGTGCGCGAGGTCGGGCCGGTCGAGTAGCGCACGCTTTGCCGTCAGGCAAATTGACCGGCCGCATAACCCGACGACCATGCCCACTGGAAGTTGTAGCCGCCGAGCCATCCGGTCACGTCGACGACCTCGCCGATGAAGTAAAGTCCGGGCACGCGCGTGGCCCCCATCGTTTTCGACGAGAGCTCGCGCGTGTCGACTCCGCCGATCGTCACTTCCGCCTTGTTGTAACCGAGTGTCCCTCCCGGCCGAACGCGCCAATCGTGGAGCGCCGATTCGATGGCGCCGAACTGCCTCTCGTCGAGCCGGTTCATTGCCCAGTGGGCGTCGTGCTCGGCGCACCAGGCGTCGACGAAGCGTCGGGGCAGCCGCTGCGCCAGCACATTGTCGATTCGCGCGGTCGAGGCGCGTTGATCGCTGAACCACGCGGCGTTCTCCGGCCCAGGCAAAAGATCGATCGACAGCGCCGACTTGCCCGCCCAGTACGACGAAATCTGCAGGATGGCGGGACCCGACAGCCCTCGATGCGTGAAGAGCAGGTTTTCGCGAAAGCGGCCGCCGTTGCACGACACTTCGACGTCGAGCGCAATGCCGGCGAGATCGCCGTACCGCGCCAGCCACTCGGGCGCGAACGCGAGCGGCACCAGGGCGGGTCGCGGCGGCACGACGCCGAGCCCGAACTGCGCGGCCACCTGGTAGCCGAAAGGCGTCGCGCCGATCTTCGGCACGGTGAGTCCTCCGGTGGCGATGACGACGGAGCTGGCGCGAACCGTGCCTTGCGCCGTCGCCACGAGGAACGCTGCGTCATCGCGCTCGACGCCTTCGACCGCGCAGGGCATTCGCCATACGACGCGCCCCCTGCCGCATTCCGCCTTGAGCAGCTCGATGATGTCCTGCGCCTTGCGGTCGCAGAAGAGCTGGCCGAGCTTCTTCTCGTGGTACGGAATGCCGTGCCGCTCGACGAGCGCGATGAAGTCGCGCGCGGTGAATCGCGCGAGCGCCGAACGGCAGAAGTCGGGATTCTGCGACAGGTAATTGGCTGCGCCCGCGCCGGTGTTCGTGAAGTTGCAGCGCCCGCCGCCCGAGATGCGGATCTTTTCGCCGAGCACGGGATAGTGCTCGACCAGCAGGACGCGCCGACCCCGCTGCCCCGCCTGTGCCGCGCACATCATGCCCGCCGCACCGGCGCCGATCACGACAATGTCGAATTCAGGAACCGAGGAAATCTCGCAGCGAGCGCCAACGATAGCGGGAATCGATTCTCTCATGCCGAAAACGCGGCAGGCAGAGTGCGAGCCCGCTGCGGGCTTGGAGTATTCTCGCGCGTGCCGCGGACATTTGATCACCGTCAACCAGGCGACCCAGTCGCCTCGCTACACTCGATCATGGCAACAGGCTGCGCGGATTCTGCGAAACCGCTCGCCCGCCATGTCGTCCGCACGTCCCATATGTCTGCGAAACGCCTGCTGGTGATGCTCGGCGGCTGCTTGCTCGCGCGCCTCGGGTCGCCGGCGTTCGCTCAGGACATCGAGCCTCGCGCCTACTCCAACGCGCCCATCGGCGTGAATTTCCTGATCGCTGGCTACGCCTACACGCGGGGCGGCATCGCATTCGGTCCGACGCTGCCCATCACCGATCCGCATCTCAGTACGTCGAACGCCGTCGTCGCGTACGCGAGAGTGCTCGATCTGTGGGGGATGTCGGCGAAGTTCGACGCCACCGTCCCGTACACCTGGCTCTCCGGAACGGCCGTGCACGACGGGGAAACGATATCGCGGAAGGTGGACGGCTTCTCCAACGCCTCGTTTCGGCTGTCGGTGAACGTGTACGGCGCGCCCGCGCTGACGCTGGACGAGTTCCGGGGCTGGGAACAGGACGTCATCATCGGCGCCAGCCTGAGAGTGTTCGTGCCGTGGGGCCAGTACGACAGCGACAAGCTCGTCAACATCGGCACCAATCGCTGGGCGTTCAAGCCGGAGGTCGGGGTATCGAAGGCCGTCGGGCCATGGACGCTCGAGACGACGGCGGGCGCCACGTTCTTCACGGAAAACCGCGATTTTTTCGGCGGCAACACGCGCTCGCAGCGACCGCTCTATTCAGTGCAAGGGCACGTGATCTACGGCTTCCCATCGGGTAACTGGGCCTCGGTCGACGCCACGTACTTCGCAGGCGGCCGAACCACGCTCAACGGCGCGTTGAGCACCGACCTGCAGCAGAACTGGCGCCTAGGTGCGACTTACGCGATGCCGCTGGACCGCTTGAACTCGATCAAGCTTTACGCCAGCAGAGGCGTGTCGGCGCGCACCGACAACAGCTACGACCTGGTGGGAGTCGCATGGCAGCACCGGTGGGGCGGCGGCCTTTAACAGAAAGTGGGGTCAGAGACGACTTTCGTAGAAAGCGGGTCAGAGACGACTTTGGACCTGCGGTTCGTGACTGCAAAAGTCAACCGCGCGAAAAGTCGCTCTGACCCTACATTCGGGCGAAAAGTCGTCTCTGACCCTACTTCTACGGGCCGAAGAAGTCGCGCACCTTGTCCATGAACGATTTGGCGCGCGGGCTGTGCGCTGCGGGATCGTTCTCGTTGATCGCCTCGAACTCGCGCAGGAGCTCCTTTTGGCGCGGCGTGAGCTTGACCGGCGTTTCTATTGCCACGTGACAGAAGAGATCGCCGGTCACCGAACCGCGCACCGGACGGATGCCCTTGTTTCGCAGCCGGAACACCTGCCCGCTCTGCGTCTCCGGCGGAATCTTGATCTTCGCGTGCCCTTCGAGCGTGGGGATCTCGATGTCGCCGCCCAACGCGGCCATCGCGAAGCTGATCGGCATCTCGCAATGAAGATCGGCGCCTTCCCGCTGGAAGACGGCATGCGGCTTCAGGTTCACCACGACGTAGAGATCGCCGGGCGGTCCGCCGTTCATGCCGGCCTCGCCTTCGCCGGAGAGTCGGATGCGGTCGTCCTGGTCGACGCCCGCAGGAATCTTCACCGACAGCGTCTTGTGTTTCTTCGTACGGCCCTGGCCGTGGCACGCCGTGCAGGGGTCGCTCACCACCTTGCCGGTGCCGTGACACGTGGGACACGTCTGCTGGATCGAAAAGAAGCCTTGCGAAACCCGGACCTCGCCGCGGCCGTGGCACGTCGTGCACTGCTTCGGTTGCGTGCCCGGTTTGGCGCCGCTGCCATGACACGTCGCGCAGGCCTCGAGCGTCGGAATGCGGATCTTCGCTTCGGTGCCTCGCGCCGCCTCCTCGAGCCCTAGCTCGAGGTTGTAGCGAAGATCGGCGCCGCGATAGACGCCATTGCCGCCGCCCCGGCGCTGCGCGCCGAAGATCTCGCCGAAGATGTCGCCGAACGCATCGGAGAATCCGCCGAAGCCGTCCGGCCCTCGCCCCGCGCCGAAGCCCGCGCCCTGCTCCACACCGGCGTGCCCGAACTGATCGTAGGCCGGCCGCTTCTTCGGATCCGTGAGGACCTCGTAGGCCTCTTTCGCTTCCTTGAATTTCTCTTCCGACGCCTTGTCGTCCGGATTGCGATCCGGATGGTGCTTCATCGCAAGCTTGCGATAGGCCTTCCGGATCTCTTCCTCGCTGGCGTCCCGATTGACGCCCAGCACCATGTAATAGTCGCGCTTTGCCATCACTCCCGTCCGCGTCTTACTCGCTCCCGCTTCAACGCAAGCGGCCGGAGCGGACGTCGCTTAGCGAAAAGCGCGCGTTCCGTTCCGGCCGGACATCCCATCGCCCCGCGCGACGTGGCGCGCGGGGCCGAACATCACTTCTTCTCGTCGACTTCCGTGTACTCCGCGTCGACGACCTTTTCGTCCTTCTTCGCTTCGCCGCCGCCACCCGCCGCGCCGCCGCCCCCGCCGCCGCCACCTGAGGTGCCCTGTGCCTTGGCCTGCGACTCGGCGTACATGATCTCGCCCAGCTTCTGCGCGGCCTTGCCCAGCGTTTCGGCCTGCGCGTCGAGACGCTCCTTCGAGGCGTCCTTGTTCTTGATGAGCTCCTCGGCTTCCTTCAGCGCGGCTTCGATCTTCGCCTTCTCGTCGCCGCCTACCTTTTCGCCATACTCGCCGACCGACTTCCGCACGCTGTGCACCAGCGCGTCGAGCTGGTTCCTCGACTGCACCACTTCGACCTGCTTGCGATCGTCCTCGGCGTGCGCCTCGGCGTCCTTCATCATCCGCTTGATCTCGTCGTCGGTGAGCCCGGAGCTCGCCTTGATCGTGATCTTGTTCTCCTTGCCGGTGGCCTTGTCCTTGGCCGACACGTGCAGGATGCCATTCGCGTCGATGTCGAACGTCACCTCGATCTGGGGCATCCCGCGCGGCGACGGCGGAATTCCTTCTAGATTGAACTGCCCGAGGCTCTTGTTGCCCTGGGCCACGTCGCGCTCGCCCTGCAGCACGTGAATCGTCACCGCCGACTGGTTGTCGTCCGCCGTCGAGAACACCTGCTGCGCCTTGGTCGGGATCGTCGTGTTCTTCTGGATGAGCTTCGTCATCACGCCGCCCAGCGTCTCGATGCCGAGCGAAAGCGGGGTGACGTCGAGCAGCAGCACATCCTTGACTTCGCCCTTCAGCACGCCGCCCTGGATCGCAGCGCCCACGGCGACCGCTTCGTCGGGGTTGACGTCCTTGCGCGGCTCCTTGCCAAAGAATTCCTTGACGGTGTCCTGCACCTTCGGCATCCGCGTCATCCCGCCCACGAGGATCACGTCGCTGATGTCGGAGAGCTTCACGCCCGCGTCCTTGATCGCGATCCGGCACGGCTCGACCGTGCGGGCGATCAGATCTTCGACCAGCGACTCGAGCTTGGCCCGCGTGAGCTTCATCGACAAGTGCTTCGGACCCGACTGGTCGGCCGTGATGTACGGCAGATTGATGTCCGTCTGCTGCGACGACGAGAGCTCGATCTTCGCCTTCTCGGCCGACTCCTTGAGCCGCTGCAGCGCGAGCACGTCGTTCTTGAGATCGACGCCCGCTTCCTTCTTGAACTCGGTGACGATGTAATCGATGATCCGCTGGTCGAAGTCCTCGCCCCCCAGGAACGTGTCGCCGTTCGTGGACAGCACTTCGAACTGGTGCTCCTTCTCGATCTCGGCGATCTCGATGATCGAGATGTCGAACGTGCCGCCGCCCAGGTCGTAAACGGCGATCTTGCGGTCGCCTTCCTTCTTGTCCATGCCGAAGGCAAGCGCGGCCGCGGTCGGCTCGTTGATGATCCGCTTCACGTCGAGGCCGGCGATCTTTCCGGCGTCCTTCGTTGCCTGGCGCTGCGAATCGTTGAAGTACGCCGGAACCGTGATGACGGCCTCGGTGACTTCTTCGCCGAGATAGTCCTCGGCGGTCTTCTTCATCTTGCGCAGGATCTCGGCGGAGACCTGGGACGGCGCGACCTTCTTGCCGCGGGCTTCGACCCACGCGTCGCCGTTGTCGTGCTTGACGATCCGATACGGCATGAGGCCGATGTCCTTCTGCACTTCCTTTTCCTCGAAGCGCCGGCCGATCAGGCGCTTCACCGCGAAGATGGTGTTCTTCGCGTTGGTGACGGCCTGCCGCTTGGCCGATGCGCCGACCAGAATCTCGCCGTCTTCCTGGTAGGCGACGACGGACGGCGTGGTGCGCGCGCCTTCCGAGTTCTCGATCACCTTGGGCTGCCCGCCTTCCATGATCGCGACGCAGCTGTTCGTGGTGCCAAGGTCGATGCCGATGATCTTGCCCATGGTTTTTTCTACCTCCGATGCGAATTGGGTTGACTGTGCGGCAGATGGGGGGTTTTGTTCATCGAATCAAGGCGCAAGAAGCGACGCGGCGTGCGCTTCACGCCGCTCCGTCCTTGGGTTTGGTCACGGCGACCATCGCCGGCCGCAGGACGCGGTCCGCGAGCAGATAGCCTTTCTGGAACACCTGCGCAACCGTGTTGGGAGGCTCGGGACCATCGACCATCGACATCGCCTGGTGCTTGTGCGGATCGAATTTCTCGCCCTTCGGGTCGATCTCGACGAGCTTGACCTTGTCGAATGCCGAAGCAAGCTGCTTCAGCGTGAGCTCGACGCCTGCGCGCAGTGCCTGCGGCGTCGCGTTCTCGGCGGCGAGCGACGATTCGAGCGAATCCTTGACCGCGAGCAGCTCGCCCGCGAACCGCTCGATGCCGTACTTGTGCGCGCGCGCCACGTCGGCGGCGGCCTGTTTGCGGATGTTGTCCATGTCGGCCCGCGCCCGCAGCCACGCGTCGCGCAACTCGGCGGCCTCCGCCTTGGCCTTCTCGAGCAGGGCGGGGATGTCGGGTGCCGGGTCGGCCGCGTCGGCGTTCGCAACGCGTTCCGGGGCGCCGATCTCGTCGGAAACCGCAGGCAGGCCATCGGCTGCCATGCGCGGTTCGGTTGCCACATCGGATTTTTGGTCAGCGGACATTTCGTGAAGGCTCCGTAAGCTCGATTCTTCTGGGCGGCGCGAGCGCACCGGTCAGAATGGGGCCATTCGCACGCGTTTCAACCAGTTCCAGCCCGTTCGACGCCAAACGAGCCGACCTAGCGGTTTCGAAGTCGGATCAGGGATTTAGGGCGCGCTTGCGCGAGCGGCGAACCGCCGCTTTGTTCACTGCCGAGCGCCCAGTGCCTTCGCACGGGCGAGGGTAGCGTCACGGGCAGCGGCGTCGGGAGGTGCTGCGAGCCATCCCTGCAGATTGCGGACCACGATGTCGACCAGAGCGGCGATCCAGTGCGGATGCTCATTGAGGCAGGGAATGGCATGGAATTCCCGGCCGCCGGCCCCGAGGAACGCCTGCTTCACCTCGATGCCGATCTCCTCCAGCGTTTCGAGACAGTCGGAGACGAAGCCTGGGCAGACGACGTCGACGCGCGCGAGCCCCTCTTTCGCAAGCCGCACCACTGAATCCCGCGTATAGGGCTTCAGCCACTCGGCGCGGCCGAAGCGCGACTGGAACGTGACGAGATATTGCTTCGAGTCGAGCCCGAGCTCGGTCGCGAGCAGGCGCGCCGACTTCTGGCACTGGCAGTGGTACGGGTCGCCGAGGTCGAGCGACCGCCGCGGCAAGCCGTGGAAGCTCATCACGAGCCGCTCCGGGCGGCCGTGGCGCATCCAGTAGTCGTTGATGTTGCGCGAGAGAGCGCGGATGTAGCCCGGATCGTCATGAAAGCTTTCGATCGTGCGCAATCCGGGCAACCGCCGCACGCGCTGGGCATGCGCGAACACTGCGTCGAGTGCTGCAGCCGTGGCGCTTGCGGAATATTGCGGAAAGAGCGGCACGGCGAGGATGCGGTCGCACCCCGCCGCGGTGAGCCGGGCGAAGCCGTCCGCAACGCCGGGACTGCCATAGCGCATGGCGAGCTCGACCTGGGCCATGTCCGCGGGCAATCCCGATTCCTTGAGCCGCTGCCCAAGATAGCCCATCAGCAGCGTCTTCTGCTTCTGGCTGTGGACGAGCAGCGGCGAGCCGTCGGCGCCCCAGATCATGGCGTACTTCTTCGCCGATTGCGCAGGCCGCACCCGCAGCACCGCGAGATGCAGGATCGGCTTCCACAAAAATGGCGGAATCTCGACGACGCGACGGTCGGAAAGGAACTCCCCGAGATAGCGGCGCACCGCAGACGGCGTCGCGGCATCCGGCGTGCCGAGGTTCATGAGCAGGACGCCGACGCGGCGCGGCTGATCGTGCTCCCACTTCGGTTCAGCGAGGAAAGTGCTCATCGCCGGCGCCCGTCTCGTGCGGCGACGAAACGGGTCATCGAGGCGCGCCCGGATTCTTCGCGCGCCAGTCGGCGAGCGCCTTCTCCGCCTGTGCGCGTACCGCGCTTTGCACGGGAGGAGCCCACCCGAGAAGCAACCCCTTGGCGCCGAGCGCCTGCCGGAGCCAGCGCCAGAGGTCGAAGCGGTCCACGTGGCGCACGATCCGGCCCTCGCGAAAAGCGAACAGCGCATCGATCCGGTTTTCGACGTGGCGCCCCGTCGCGGCATAGGTGTACGTCGCGACCCAGCGCGCGCGGCCGGCGGCGTGATCGGCTTCGACGTCCGACGCGACGACGGCGAGATCCTTGCCGCGCGCGCACAGCATCCGCCACATGGCGGCTACACCAGCGGCATCGAGCTTCCGAAACACCGGATCGTCGAACGTCGCGTCCGGCGCGTAGCATGCAATCATCGCTTCGGCGTCGCGGCGGCCGAGCGCGCGATAGAAGCGCTCGATCAGCACCGCATTGGGATGGGGCGCGGCCGCGCCCATCAGGCGTCGTTCAATTGCGGGACGCGAGCGTGAACGGGTGGCATCGCTGCGGACCAAGCCCTATTCGTTGCGTTGCTGCGTCAGCGCATTGGACAGGAGCTTGGCGGTGACGTCGACGATCGGGATCACGCGCTCGTACGCCATGCGAGTGGGGCCGATCACGCCCAATGTGCCGATCACGCGGCCGTCGAGCTCGTACGGCGCAGTGATCACGCTGCATTCGTCGAGCGGCACGAGACCCGACTCTCCACCGATGTAGATCTGCACGCCCTCCGCGCGCTGCGACACGTCGAGAAGGTGCAGGAGCGAGGTCTTCTGCTCGAAGAGCTCGAACAGCTTGCGAAGCCGGTCCATGTTCGACGCGAGATCGTTGGCCGACAGGAGGTTCTTCTCGCCGGTGACGACGAGCGCCTCCGTGTCGTTCAACGCCGCGCCACCGGCTTCCACCGCGGCGGTCATGAGGCCGACGATGTCCTCGCGCAGCGACTTCAGTTCCTCGGCGAGGAGTGCCCGAACGGCTGCATACGGTTGTCCGGCGTAATGCCGGTTGAAGAAGTTCGTCGCTTCCTGCAGCTGCGGCTGCGAGTAGGGCCGGTCGGTGTGGAGGATGCGGTTCTGAACGTCGCCCTCGGAAGTGACGATGATGAGCAGCACGCGGCGGTCGGAGAGCCGCATGAACTCGATGTGGCGAAACCCGGTTTCCGTCCGCTTCGGCGTCATCACCACGCCCGCGAAATGCGTGAGGTCCGAGAGAAGCGATGCGGCGGCGCTCATGAGCTGCTGCGGCCGGTCGGCGGTGAACTCGACCTCGAGGCGATGAATCTCCACCTGCTCGAGCGGCTTCATCACCATCAGGCTGTCGACAAAGAACCGGTAGCCTTTCGCCGTGGGAACGCGGCCGGCGGACGTGTGCGGGCTCGCGATGTATCCAAGCTCCTCGAGGTCGGCCATGACGTTGCGGATCGTCGCCGGTGAAAGCTCGAGCCCCGGCTGTTTCGACAGCACCCGCGAGCCGACGGGCTGACCGTCGACGATGTACCGCTCCACGAGCGTTTTGAGCAGGGTCTGGGCGCGCGAATCCATCATGAAATCTATTTTACAGCGGCGAGCAACTCCGACCCCGGCGCCGCAGGCCGGTTCCCGGCTTCAGGCGGCTACCCTTGGGGATGTCTCGCCTGCCGCTCTGGGACCTCGTCTGTTCGTCGGCTATGGCGGCAGGCAGCGCCTGTGCTTTAATCCCCCGGATGATATCGACCGCGACCCCGCGGCGGCCCGCCGTGTTCCACCGGGCGGCGCTCGTCGGCCGCCATGTCAGTCCGGGAATTGCCGAGCCGCTGTCGCGGCTTGCGTCGTTCCTCGAGACCCGCGGAATCGAGGTCGTGATCGAGGCCGAAACGGCGCGCTCGACCGGTATCGCCGCGTATCCGATCGCCTCGGCGGAAGAATTCGCGGCGGCCGCCGACGTCGCCGTCGTTGTCGGCGGCGACGGCACGATGCTTTCGATCGCGCGGCGGCTCGCGCCGTACGACGTTCCGCTGATCGGCATCAACCAGGGCCGGCTCGGATTCCTCACCGACATTCCCATCACGCGGCTGGAAAAGACGCTCGAGCCGATGCTCGCCGGCCACTATGTCGAGGAGCGGCGGACGCTGCTCGCCGCGGAGGTCGTGCGCAGCGACGGATCGCGGGAGACGGCGCTCGCGCTCAATGACGTCGTGCTCAATCGCGGCGGCGGCGGCACGATGATCGACTGCGCGGTCGAGATCAACGGGCGGTTCGTCTACGCGATGCGCGCCGACGGCATCATCGTCGCCACACCGACGGGATCGACGGCCTATGCACTGTCCGCCGGCGGGCCGATTCTCGATCCCACGATTGCGGCATTTGCGCTCGTGCCGGTGGCGCCGCATGCGCTGACGCACCGGCCGGTTGCCATCGCCGACACGGCGACGATCACGCTGACGCTCGAACGAGGGCCCGACGCCGCGCTACATTGCGATGCGCAGGCGCACTTCGGCCTCGTCGAGGGCGAGCGCGTCACGGTGCGGCGGGCGCAGCATGCCGCGCGTTTTCTGCATCCGGAAGACCACGACTATTTCGCGATGCTGCGCGAAAAGCTGCACTGGAGCGAGACGCCCGAGCGACTGCGCGGCCGGTAGCAATAAGTAGGGTCAGAGACGACTTTCAGCAATAAACAGGTCAGCGCAGCTTTCCTCGGGTTAACGGGCCACGGCAAGCTCGCAGCCGGAGAATTCCTCTTTGATCGTGATCATCGAGCGATGCGCTGACGTGGTGGAAAGTTGTCTCCGGCCCTGGCCGTTGTGACGCCGGCCGTACCGAAGTCATCTGGGATCTGGTTATTCGTCTCTGCCCCTACTTATTCATGCTGCGGCTCCTGTCCATTCGCAATTTCGTCGTCGTCGAGGCGCTCGACCTCGAGCTTGGCGACGCGTTCACGGTGCTGACGGGCGAAACCGGCGCCGGGAAGTCGATCCTGCTCGACGCGCTCGCACTCCTGCTCGGCGACCGGTTCGAGCTCCGTCAGCTGCGCGCAGGCGGCGACCGTGCGGAGCTCGCGGCGGTCTTCGAGGCGGGTGAAAACCCGGGGATCGCCGCGTGGCTCGCCGCGCACGACCTCCGCGCTTCGGACGGCGAAGTGCTGTTGCGCCGCACCCTCGACGCCCAGGGAAAAAGCCGCGCGTGGATCAACGGCCGGCCTGCGACGGTCGCGCAGCTCAAGGATCTCGGCGAGCAGCTCGTCGATCTGCACGGCCAGCACGCGCATCAATCGCTCACGCTCGCCGAAGTGCAGCGCACGCTGGTCGACGCGTTCGGGGGATTCACGGCGCTCCGACGCGCGACGGCCGACGCGTGGCGCGCCTGGAACGCGGCCGTGGAGAAGCTCGAAGCCGCAGCCGAAGCAGCATCCGCGTCCGCCGCCGAACGCGACAAGCTGGAGGCGCAACGGCGCGAGCTCGCCACGCTCGGCGTTTCCGCCGACGAGTGGGCTGCCCTGACGCAGGCGCAATCGCGGCTCGCGCACGCCGCTGGGTTGATCGAGGCCGCAATCGCCGGCGAGGAGACGCTGGCCGACGGCGAGGATGCACTCACCTCCCGCCTCGCGACGTTGATCGCGAAACTCGGGGCGCTGTCGGCGCACGACGCTGCCCTTGTCGAGATCGTCGAGCTACTGAACCCCGCGCGCATCGGCATCGAGGAGGCGGCGCGCGCGCTGCGCGCTT
>Ga0068863_100002523_pt1 | contig 18171 bp, 10 predicted proteins | sample KBSSwiS62_FD_66596 | JGI IMG/M metagenome (GOLD analysis project Ga0068863, IMG submission 66596) | Switchgrass rhizosphere microbial communities from Kellogg Biological Station, Michigan, USA - KBS Switchgrass S6-2 | ecosystem: Host-associated > Plants > Roots > Rhizosphere > Soil ...
ACTTGGGTCGAGGCCACGTTGCTGGTTTCGGCAACCGGAGTCAGCGGCACCGAAGGTCGAACGACCTGGACCGAGATTCTCCCTGCCCCCGCCGATGCATTTTCGTCCCCTGGAGCACCGGCTTTTGTTTTCAGCCCGTATGGTCTGGATATCACGCCTAGCGCCTGCAGCACACCTAACTGAGCGGAGGCGCAGACGCCGCCCCCTTCCTCGCCGGGCTTTCGGGTCAGCCTGATCGGCCTGCCCGCTGTCGGCAAGTCGACAGTCGGGCGCCGGCTGGCCCGGCAACTGGGAATCGACTTCGCGGACTGCGACACGCTGCTCGAGCAGCGCCTCGGCTGTCGCATCCGCGATTTCTTCGCGGCCGAAGGCGAAGAGAAGTTTCGCGACGCCGAAAGTGCCATGCTCGAGGAACTCGTGGCCGGCGCCGATGCCGTCATCGCCACCGGCGGGGGCATCGTCCTGCGGCCGGCCAATCGCAAACTGCTGCATGAGCGAACGATGTGCGTCTACCTCAAGGCGGATCCGCATGCGCTGTTTCACCGCCTGCGCCGCGATACCAAGCGGCCGCTGCTGCAGGTGCCTGACCCGGCTGCGCGGCTGACGGAGCTCAGCGCCGAGCGCGAGCCGCTCTATCACGAAGCCGCGACGCTCGAGATCGAGACCCGCGGCCGGACGCTGCAGATGCTGGTCGACGCCATCGTGCAGCAGCTCCCGCCTGCGCCGGCGCAACACGACAGCCCAGGACGGACCACCTCATGAGCAACACCGTTCCGTCCGGACGAGCTACCGGTGCCGTCGCGTCGGCATCGGGTCAACGGATCCGGGTCGACGTCGCCGATCGCGGCTACGACATCCTGGTTGGCTCCGCCCTGCTCGCGCGCCCCGAAACCTACGCCGCGCTGCCCGCCGGGCAGGTGGCGGTGGTGGTCAGTAACGTCACGGTCGCGCCGCTGATGGCCGACCGCCTGGTCGCCTGCCTGCGGCAGCGCTTTCGTGCCGTCAGCCTCGTCGTGCTCGACGACGGCGAGCAGTACAAGACCTGGGCCGCGGTCGAGCGGATTGTCGACGCCCTCCTGGCGGCGGGCGCCGATCGCCGGGCGACGCTGTTCGCGCTCGGCGGCGGCGTGGTCGGCGACCTCACCGGCTTCGCCGCGGCGTGCTTCATGCGCGGCATCGCCTACGTCCAGGTGCCGACAACACTGCTGGCGCAGGTGGACTCGTCGGTCGGCGGCAAGACGGCCGTGAACCACCCGCTCGGCAAGAACCTCGTGGGCGCCTTCCACCAGCCGAGCCTGGTGGTGGCCGACCTCGAGACGCTGGCGACCCTGCCGCAGCGCGAGCTGATCGCCGGCCTGGCCGAGGTCATCAAGTACGGGGCGGTCGCCGACGCGGACTTCTTCGTCTGGATGGAGGAGCGCCTCGACGATCTCCTGGCGCGCGACAACGACGCCCTGGCCCGGGCGATCATCCGCTCGTGCGAGCTGAAGGCCGCTGTCGTCGCCAGCGACGAGAAGGAGTCGGGGCTGCGCGCGATCCTCAACTTCGGCCATACCTTCGGCCACGCGATCGAGGCCGGCACCGGCTATGGCGTCTGGCTCCATGGCGAGGCCGTCGGCTGCGGCATGGTGCTGGCGGCCGACCTCTCTCAGCGCCTCGGCCTGATCGATGCCGCCGTGGCCCGGCGGGTGGCCGCGCTGGTCGAGCGCGCCGGCCTGCCGATCCGCCTGCCTTCGCTGCCCGCGGCCGAGCTCGTTGCCCTCATGGGCCACGACAAGAAAGCCGAAGGCGGCGCGCCCCGCTTCATCCTCCTCGATGCCCTGGGCCACGCCAGGATCGCGCCGGTCGACGAAGGCCTCGTCGCCGACGTCCTCCTGAGCCACGGCGCCCACCCTTGACCTTTCGAAGAAGCGAGCCATGAACAAGACCCTGTCGCTGATCGCTGCTGCATTTCTCCTCGCCGCAGGACCGGCGTGCGCCCAGAAGGCCGCCGCCACCGCCGCCGCTCCGACGGCCGCGGCGACGCCGGCTCCCGCTGCCGCAGCCGCGGCGATGCGCCCGGGAATGTGGGAGACGACCGTGACGATCGAGACCGCCGGCGCGGAGAGCCGGCGGATCGTCGTCAGCCGAACGTGCTTCGCCGCCGCGGACCTGAGCGACCTCGCCCGCGTCCTGCCCCGGCAGCGCGAGCCCGGCATGAAGTGCGAGAACCGCGACGTCAAGCCGCAGGCGGGCAAGGCTTCTTGGCAGATCGCCTGCAGCTCCGCCGACGGCAGCCTCGCCGGCCCGGCCGAGGTGACTTTCGCCGCGACCAGCTATGCCGGAAAGGCCGAGCTCGAGCGCAGGAAGAAGGGCGCCAAGGCCGAGAAGGTGTCCTCGGTCCTGTCGGGCAAATGGATCGAAGCCGCCTGCAAGTAACCGCCCGAAACAGAGATTCGTGATTTGATGCCGGGGCGCATCGAGCGGCTGCCGTTCGATACCCCTGGCCGGCCCGTCCGTCGGTTGCTCCTGCGAGCGGCGAAAGGCCATTCCTACACTCCCCTCCACAAAGGACCGCGTATGCGCACCCAGCACGGATTCACCCTCATCGAGCTGATGATCGCCGTCGCGATCATCGCGATCCTGTCGGCCATCGCGATTCCGCAGTACTCGGAATACGTGATGCGCTCGCGCATCACCGAAGCGACGATGACGCTCTCCGACCAGCGCCTGAAGATGGAGCGCTTCTTCCAGGACAACCGGTCGTGGCAGCCGACCGCCCTGCCGGCCGCCTGCACCGCGAACACGGTAGCGCCCCCGCCCGGGCCTACCGCGCACTTCAACTTCGCCTGCAACGTGACGTCGCCGACCACCTATCTGGTCACGGCCACCGGCTTCGGGCCGATGCTGGGCTTCGTCTACACCGTCAATGAAACCAACGTCCGCTCGACCACCGGCGCGCCGGCCGGCTGGACCCTTTCCGCCACCTGCTGGGTTCTGAAGAAGGACGGGTCGTGCTGATGAACGCGGCGCAGCGCGGCTTCTCGCTGGTCGAGCTGGCGACGGCGATGACCATCGTCGCCATCCTGATGATGCTCGGCATGCCGTCGTTCTCCGAGTACATCAACAACGCCCGGCTCGGCGCGGTGGCGCAAAGCTTCTATGCCGGCCTCAGCCAGGCGCGCAGCGAGGCGATCCGGCGCAACGTGCCGGTCGAGTTCGCGATGACCAACACGCCGATCGGCCTGGGCATCGAGAACTCCCTGGCGCCCGACGTCACCGGCAAGAACTGGGTGATCCGCAGCCAGACGGTGAACCCCGGGCCCTACGACGCGCCGGCCATCGAGTCCAAGAGCGCCCTCGAAGGCGGCGGCGCGACGCCGCGGGTGACGATCCTGGCCACGGCGCCAATCGTTCGCTTCAACGGCCTCGGCGCGGCCACTGCCGGCGTCGGCACCATCGCGATCGAGAACCCGTCCGCCGGCCTCTGCGTGCCGGCCGGTCCGGTCCGCTGCTGGAACATCGTCGTCGCACCCGGCGGCCAGGTGCGTCTGTGCGATCCCGCCGCCTCCGTCGGCGACACCCGGTCCTGCACACCATGAACAAGCGTAAGCAGCAAGGCGTCATGCTGATCGAGGCATTGATCGCCATCCTCATCTTCTCGCTCGGCATCCTCGGCATGGTGGCGATGGGCAGCGTTGCGATCGCGGCGCAGTCCGATTCGCAGTACCGCACGGAGGCGGCCAACTACGCCAACGAGATCGTCTCGGAGATGGCGATCCAGATGCAGGCCGCCGCGTACAACCAGGCGGCGAACTCGTTCGTCCCGAACGCAGCGCTCCTGTCCTTCGCGCATCAGCCCGCCTCGGGCGGCTATTGCTCCTTCGCCGGCGGGGCCTCGACCAACCCCGCGGTTCTCGACTGGGTGAGCCGCATCTCCGGCGCCGTCGACACGAAACGAATGCTGCCGGGCGCGACCAACGTGAGCCAGCAGATCACGATCGACCAGACCCCGGGCTCGGGCTTCAACCGCGTCACGGTCACCATCTGCTGGCAGCCGCCGTCTTCGGCGGCGGTCGCGTTCGCGCCGATGCATCGGTACGAGCTGGTTTCGTACATCAACTGAAGGCCGCCATGAAGTCGTCGAAGCAAGACCGCTTCCCGCTCGCGCAGCGCGGCATGACGCTGGTCGAGGTTATGGTCGGGCTGGCCATCGGCATGATCGGCATGCTGGTGATCTTCCAGACCGTCTCGGTCTGGGATGCGCGGACCCGCGCCACCGTCGCCGGCAGCGATTCGCAGACGACCGGCTCGATCGCCATGTTCAGCATCGAGCGCGACCTTCGTCTCGCCGGCCAGGGCTTCGGCGGCGCCGAGCCGGCGATCATGGGATGCCAGGTTTCCGGCTTCGACCAGAACGCCAGCGGGCCGCTCGCCTTTCCGATGACGCCGGTCGTGATCGTCGACCACGACGCCACCAACCAGCCCGACGAGATCGCCACCCTCTACGGCACCTCGGCCTACTTCACCAGCCAGACCACCTACAGCCGCGTCACCGCGCAGACGGTGTCCACCTACGACCGCACCGGCTTCAAGTCGGGCGACCTGGCGGTGATCGCCAACCTCGGCACCGGCGCGCCGGGCAGCGCCGATTGCCAGCTTGTCGAGGTCACGGACAACTCGGCGCCCGCCGATCCCAAGACCATGGGGTTCATCCAGGGCAGCTACGCGCACTTCTACAGCAACGGCTCGAACCTGCCGTCGCGCTTCAACACCGCCGCCGGCGTCGGCGCCAGCTTTCCCAGCGGAACGGCCTACAGCCTGGGGCCGCTGCCGCGGCGCAACGTCTGGCGGATCGCCTCGGGCGTGCTGGGCACGGTCGACGAGATCGGCATCAACGGCTCGGTGTTCGCACCGATCGCCGAAGGCGTGGTCGACATGAAGGCCGAGTACGGCTACGACACCAACCCGGATCCGGCCGTGCTGACCGTTGCCTGGACCAAGACGCTGCCGGCGCCGATCGACTGGACCACGGTGCGCGCGGTTCGGGTCGCGTTGCTGGTGCGCAGCCGCAACTTCGAGCGGCCGGCGACCAATGCCACCGAGCAGAACTATTCCGCACCCAACCCGGTGTGGCACGCGAACGGCGGCGCCGCCCAGGTCAACTTCGTGATGCACAACGTCGACGGCACCGCGGACTCGCATGCCCCGGGCGATCCGAGCCCGAACAACTGGCGCAACTACCGCTACACCGTCTACGAGAAGGTGTTCCCGTTGCGCAACGTCATCTGGGGCCAATGATGATGAGGAGACGTGCATCCATCGTGGGCATGCGTCGGCAACGCGGCGTCGTCCTGTTCGTCGCCATGATCGTGCTGGTGGTCATGGCGCTGGCCGGGGTGGCGATGGTTCGCCAGTCGGGCTCGGGCCTGTCGATCGCCGGCAACCTGGCCTTCAAGCAGAGCGCCACGTCGGCCGGCGACTACGGCACCGAGGCCGCACTCAACTGGTGGCTGCCGTTGCGCGGCACGGTCGCCCTCGACAACGACGTTCCGGCCGAAGGCTACTACTCCGACTGGGGCGCCGGCGGCACGCCGCGCCTGACCGGCGACCCCTCCACCTACGACTGGAACACGCTCGCCAAGAAGGTCGTCGTCGACGACGGCACGCGGGCGGGCAACCAGGTGAGCTACATCATCGAGAGGCTCTGCCTCAACCCGGGCATGAATCCCGAAGACCCGGCGCAGATCTGCGTCAAGACGCCGCCGAGCGGCGGCGTCAACAAGAGCACCACGACCCAGCACTACCCGATGTCGGACGGTGAAGACCGGCTGGTCGTGCACTACCGCATCTCGACCCAGATCGTCGGTCCCAAGCGCACCCTGAGCTATATCCAGGTAATGGTCCGCTAGACCGACTTCCGAAAGCAGCGACATGAACAAGCACAAGACATCGCGAACCGAAGCCGTCGGCCGACTCCTCGGCTGCAGCGTCGCTGCCCTGGTCTTCGTCGTCTCGCCGCTGCGCGCTGCCCAGACCGACATCTCGAGCACGCCGATCACCAGCACCAACTCGGCCCAGGTCAAGCCGAACATCATGCTGCTGATGGACACGTCGGACTCGATGAGCTTCAGCCACATGCCCGACGAAGTCGAGGCGGTGCTCGGCCCGATCTCGACCACCGACGTCGCCGCCCGGGTCGGCTACAAGAGCTCGCAGTGCAACGTCCTCTACTACAACCCGTCGACCACCTACGTGCTGCCGAAGCGCGCCGACGGCTCGTTCTTCCCGACGCCGTCGTTCAATTCCGCCCCGTACGATGCCTACGACACGCTGTCGTCGGTGACGGTGAACCTTGCCAGCGGCTTCACGCCCTATGACGACTCGACCCTTCGCCACGGCGGCTGGACCTATCCGCTGACGCCGGCCTATTACTACGCGCACACCGGCCCGGCGATCGCCAACTACACCGCCGGCGCCTGTGCCGATCTCGACGTCGGCTCGACCCAGCCGGCTTCCGACGGCGGCACCTGGACCCGCGTCGATGTCTCCGCGGCCAGCGGTGCCCAGCAGGCCAATTTCGCGATCTGGTACACCTACTACCGCACCCGCATCGCGATGATCAAGAGCGCGGCGAGCCTGGCCTTCACGCCGCTCACCGACAGCTTCCGGGTCGGCCTGATCACGGTCAACCCGAAGTTCCCGAACAACGTGCCGCTCTCGGCCGACTCGCTCAACGCGCCGATCAATCCCGACAAGTACCTGCGCATCGCCGACTTCGATTCGACCCAGCGCAACCTCTGGTTCGACAAGCTGTTCTCGCAGAAGACCGGCGGCACTTCGCCGGCACGCGAGGGCCTGGCACGGGTCGGCCGGCACTACGCCGGCAAGCACGACGGCATCAACACCGGCATGCCGGAGGATCCCGTCCAGTACTCGTGCCAGCAGAACTTCACGATCATGACGACGGACGGCTACTGGAACGACAACGCCGAGACCGTCGGCGCCGGTCCGGTGCAGATCGACGGCGTGACCAAGGTCGGCCAGCAGGACGGCAACCTCGACGCGATGACGACGAACACCGATGCCGGCATCGTCAACGTCAACGGCACCCCCCGGCCGATCTGGGACGGTGTTCCCGACGGCAAGCGCGTGCGCACCAACAAGTCGAACGCCTACCGCTACTCGCCTTGTGGCGTGTACTTCAACAAGACCGACACGCAGCTGAATCGCTCGACCTCGCAGGTCACGATCGCGACCTCGCAGACGACGCAGAGCACGCTGCAGTCCCTGCAGAGCACGACGCAGATGCGGATCACCAGCCTGCAGAGCCTGCAGAGCTCGACGCAGATGCAGCTGAGCACGGTCCAGAACCTGCAGAGCACGAACCAGAACCGGCAGAGCACGAACCAGAACCTGCAGAGCACGACGCAGACGCAGCGGAGCACGGTGCAGAACCGGCAGAGCACCAACCAGAACCTGCAGAGCACGACGCAGAACGTCCAGAACACGTCGCAGACGATCGACTACCGTTGGTACAACGAGCGGACCATCGTCGTCAACCGGCAGAGCACGACGCAGACCACGCTGAGCACCTCGCAGACCGTGCAGAGCACCTCGCAGACGCGCAAGGCGACCACCCAGAACCTGCAGAGCACGACGCAGACGCGGCAAACAACGACCCAGAACCTGCAGACCACCGCGCAGATCACGCGAAGCACCTCGCAGAACCTGAAGAGCACCGTTCAGAACCTGACGAGCACGTCGCAGAACCGGCAAAGCACGTCGCAGGTGACGCGCTCGACCCAGCAGACCCTGACAAGCACCTTCCAGGAGCTGCAGAGCACCTCGCAGACCACGCTATCGACATCGCAAGTCCGCAAGAGCACCTCGCAGACCAGCATCTGCGCCGACACCGGCGAGACCTGCAACTCCGTTCCTACCGGCACCTGCGTGCCCGGCGGCGGTTTCCACTGCGAGACCGTGACCACCGGTCCGACCCTGGTGGCCAGCTGCACCCCGGCCAGCGCCAGCATTGCCAACAACTACGTGCAGACCACCTGCGCCGTGACCGGCACCGGGCCGACCGCGGTGCTGTCGTGCACGCCGGCGACCGCCAGTGCCGGCAACAGCTACACCACGACCACTTGCAACACCGTGACGACGTCGACGGTACCGGTCGACATCTGCAACTCGTCGCCGGCGAGCTCCGGCAACAACTACACCGCCACCACCTGCTCGAGCCTCTCGACCGGACCGACCGCGACCGCGAGCTGCACGCCGATCGCCGCCAGCGCCGGCAACTCCTGGACGCAGACGAGCTGCACCTTCCCGACGACCGGGCCGACCGCCGTGTCGAGCTGCACGCCCGTTTCGGCGAGCTCCGGCAACAGCTGGACGGCGACCACCTGCAACACGGTCACGACTACCAACGTTCCGGTCGCCAGCTGCACCGCCTCGGGCCCGACGTCCGGCAATAACTGGACGACGACGACCTGCAGCCCGTTGGTGACGACCAACGTGCCGACGGCCACCTGCTCGGCCGCCAGCGCCACCGCGGGCAACGCCTGGACGACCACGACCTGTTCCACCAACAACACTACCAACGTGGCGGTGGCGTCATGCAGCCCGTCGGCCGCGACTTCCGGCAACAGCTGGACAACCACGACCTGCCCGCCACCCGCCACCACCGGCCCGACCGGTGTGTCCTCCTGCACGTCCTCGTCGGCGAGCTCCGGGAACAGCTGGACGACGACCACCTGCGGCACGAACAACCAGAGCAACGTGCCGGTCCTGAGCTGCACCGCCAGCGGTCCGACTTCCGGCAACGGCTACACGACGACGACCTGCCCGGCGCCGGTCGTCACCGGCCCGGTCGGTGTGCAGAACTGCGTCGCCGCCGGCGCGACCGCCCTCAACGCCTGGACCGCGACCACCTGCACGCCCAACAACAGCACCAACGTGCCGGTGCTGTCCTGCACGGCGACGATCGCGAGCTCGGGCAACAACTGGACGGCGACCACCTGCCCGGCACCGATCACCACCGGCCCGACGCCGATCTCGAGCTGCACGCCGGTGGCCGCCACGTCCGGCAACAGCTGGACCGCGACGACCTGCCCGACGCTGGTCGCGACCAACGTGCCGGTGTCCTCGTGCACGGCATCGGGCCCGACCTCGGGCAACAGCTGGACGACGACCACCTGCCCGGCGCCGATCACGACCGGCCCGACCGGCGTGTCGAGCTGCGCTGCCTCGGGTCCGACCTCGGGCAACAGCTGGACCACGACCACCTGCGGCACGAACAACACGACCAACGTGGCGGTCTCGACCTGCACGGCCTCCTCGGGCAACACGGGCAACAACTGGACCACGACCACCTGCCCGGCGGCGACGGTCGTCAGCGGCCCGACCGCGGTGCAGACCTGCACGCCGGTCACGGGCAACGCCGGCAACGGCTACCAGACGACCCTGTGCGCGATCCGCAGCACGACCATGCCTTCGGGCACCTGCGTGCCCTCCGGACCGACCCTGGCCAACGGCTGGGTGACGACCGAGTGCAACGTGGTCGTCGGCACGTCCGTTCCGGTCCTGACCTGCACGCCGCAGACCGGCAATGCCGGCAACAACTGGGTGACGATCACCTGCCCGGCGCCGATCGTCACGACGAACGTGCCGGTCGCGACCTGCACGCCGGCCGCGCCGCTCATCGGCAACAACTACACCACGGTCACCTGCCCGGCCCCGGTCGTCACGACCAACGTGCCGGTGGCGACCTGCACGGCCGCCGCGGCGTCCGCCGGCAACAGCTGGACGACCACCACCTGCCCGGCGCCGATCACGACCGGCCCGACTGGCGTGGCCTCCTGTACCGGCAGCTCCGCGTCGGCGGGCAATTCCTGGACGACCACGACCTGCACGCCGAACAACACCACCAACGTGCCGGTGCTGAGCTGCACCGCCAGCGGCCCGACCGCCGGCAATGCCTTCACGACCACCACCTGCCCGGCGCCCAACGTCACGACCAACGTGGCGGTCGTCAGCTGTACGGCCGCTGCCGCGAGCGCGGGCAACAGCTGGACCACGACCACGTGTCCGGCGCCGATAGTCACCACCAACGTACCGGTCTCTGCCTGCTCGCCGGCGGCGCCCACGGCCGGCAATGGCTTCACCACCTTCACCTGCCCGACGCCGATCACCACCGGGCCGACCTTCGTCTCCTCCTGCACGCCGGCGGCGGCGAGCGCGGGCAACAGCTGGACGGCGACGATCTGCACGCCGAACAACACCGCGAACGTGCCGGTCGCCTCCTGCACGCCGCAGACGGCGTCGGCGGGGAACGGCTGGCAGGGGATCACCTGCAGCACCAACAATGTCATCGACCAGCCGGCGGCGAACTGCACGCCGCAGGCCCCGACCGCAGGAAACGCCTACACGACCATCACCTGCAACCTGGTGACGACCACCAATGTTCCGGTGTCGAGCTGCTCCGCCTCGACCGGCGGGCCCGGCAACAACTTCGTCACGACCACCTGCACCCTCAACAACACGACCAACGTGCCAGTGGCGTCGTGCACGCCGGTCGCGCCGACCGCGGGCAACGGCTACACGACGACGACCTGCCCGGTCATCAACACCGGGCCCGTCGGAGCCACGAGCTGCACGCCCTCGGGCCCCAGCGCCGGCAACAACTACGTCACCACGACCTGCACCAACGCCACCACCGGCCCGACGCCGGTCGGCTCGTGCGTTCCGGTTACGGCGACCTCGGGCAACGGCTGGACCGCGACCACCTGCAACACGATCACGACCGGGCCGACTCTCGACACCGTGTGCACGATCGCCAATCCGAGCGCGGCCAATAACTTCACCCGCACGCTCTGCGAGCCGGTCTCGGGCAGCAAGATCCAGTTCACGACGACGACCACCGAAGACACGACCTTCTACAGCGGCGGCGTGCCCTCCGGCGCCCTGCCGACAATCACCACAGTGACGCCGCTGGCCGACGTCGACGGCGTCTGCTATGCGCCCAACGTCACCCCGCCGGCACTGCCGATCCCGAACCCGCAACCGCCGATGTGGACCGCGGCCGACGCGACCGCCTTCCCGAGCTGCTCGGCTTGGCCTTGCGACGTGACCTCGGCGCTGAGCGGCGCGCGCAGCGTGAACTCGCTGGCCGATGTGGCGCAGTACTACTACATCACCGACCTGCGCCAGGATGCCGACTGGCCGACCACGATCTCGACCAACGACGTTCCGTCGGTCGGCTCGGGCAACGAGGACGACCGCGTCCGCTGGCAGCACATGACGACGTTCACGATCGCCCTCGGCGTCTCCGGCACCCTTAACTACCGGCCCGACTACAAGTCCGGCTCGGTCGTGACCGGCGACTTCGCGGGCATCCGCAACGGCTCGCAGAACTGGCCGCTGTGGCCGGATCCGCTGCTCGAGACCTCCCTGCCCGACAACTACGGCAACCGGAAGAGCCTCTGGGACAACCCGAAGTCGATCGACGACTTCTGGCACACGGCGGTGAACGGCCGCGGCACCTACTTCAGCGCCGCGAACCCGACCTCGGTGATCGCCGGCTTGGCCGACGCGCTGGCCGGCATCCAGGCGCGGCTGGCGTCAGGCTCTGCGGCGGCGACCTCCAACCTCGAGCCGGTGTCGGGCGACAACCTGATCTATCTCGCGAGCTACACGACGCAGAAGTGGACCGGCGACGTGCAGGCCAAGGAGATCGACCTGGCCACCGGGGCCATCAACCCGACCATCGTCTGGTCCGCTCAGGCCCAGCTCGATGCCCGGACGCGCAACGCCTGCGACGATCGGAACATCTATCTTTTCCGTCAGGGCGCGACCAACAACCTGACGAACTTCACCTGGAACACCAGCACCTGCGACGCTTCCGGCAACCCGGCCGCGCTGCTGCCGGACGGCCTCAATGCCACGGAACAGGCGAATTTCGGCACCTTGAACGTTTCGCTCCTGAGCCAGTACCCGTCGATGACGGACGGCACCGTGCCGACGGTCGATCAACGCACGCCCGCCACCGGCGCCAACCTGGTGAACTTCCTGCGCGGCCAGCGCGGCTTCGAAGGCTTCGTCACCAACGACGTCACCAAGCTCTTCCGGTCCCGCGAACACGTGCTCGGCGACACCGTGAACGGCCAGCCGACCTACGTGCGGGCGCCGTTCAGCCTGTACGGCGACGCCGGCTACGCGGCGTTCAAGTCCGCCAACTCGAGCCGGATCCCGATGCTCTACGTCCCGGGCAACGACGGCATGCTGCACGCCTTCTACGCCGGCACCAGCACCGCCGATCCGCTCGGCGGCAAGGAGGCCTGGGCGGTCATTCCGAGCACGGTGCTGCCGAAGCTCTACAAGCTCGCCGACAACAACTACAAGGACAACCACTTGTTCTTCGTCGACGGCACGCCGTCGGTCAGCGACGTGTTCGACACCGGCTCGGGGACCTGGAAGACGATTCTCGTGGCCGGCCTGAACAACGGCGGCAAGGGCTACTACGCCCTCGATGTCACCAATCCGCTGTCGCCCAAGGGCCTCTGGGAGTTCAAGTGGAGCTCGACCGTCTGCCCCTGGTCGGCGGGCAACACGCCGATCGGCGCGGCAGTCGGCAACACCTCGGACTGCCATCTCGGCCAGACCTACGGCCGGCCGCTGATCACCAAGCTCGCCGACGGCACCTGGGTGGTGATGGTGACCTCGGGCTACAACAATGTGAACGCGCCCGTCCAGGCGGGTGACGGTGGCGGCTACCTCTACGTCCTCAACGCCTCCACCGGCCAGATCGTCCACAAGATCCCGACCGGCGTCGGCAACCCGGCCACCCCGAGCGGCCTGGCCCAGATCAACGGCTTCGCCGATCTCGCCGAGATCAACAACATGACGCTGCGGGTCTACGGCACCGACGTGCTGGGCAACATCTGGCGCTTCGACGTCAACGACAACCTCAATCCCTCGGGACGGGAAGCGACGCTGCTCGGCACGGCGAAGGACAGCGGCGGCACGCCGCAGCCGATCACGATCCGGCCGGAGCTCAGCGTCAAGGACGGCAATCCGATGGTGTTCGTCGGTACCGGCCGCTTCCTCGGCGCGACCGACGTGGGCGACCTGCAGACGCAGTCGATCTACGGCATCGTCGATCCGATGAGCGGCTCGCCCTCGTTCGCGAACCTGCGCAGCGCGCTGGTGCCGCTCACGCTGACGCAGGTCGGCAGCGGTGCCGGCACCTACCGGACCGTCGCCTGTGCCGGCACGGTCGCGCAGTGCGCCGCGCCCGATGGCTGGGTGGTCAACCTCCCGGATTCCGGCGAGCGGGTGAACGTCGAAATGAAGCTGCGCTCGGGCACCCTGATCGTCGGCAGCAACGTGCCGCAGATCAGCGCCTGCGTCAGTGGCGGCTACAGTTGGCTGAACTACTTCAACTACCGTGACGGTACGGCGCTGCCGGGCGGCACGGCGGGTGGCACCGGCCTCGGCCAGCAGTTCTCCGTGTCGCAGCAGTTCTCCAACTTCCTGATCGTCGGTATCACGATCGTCAAGCTGCCCGGCATCGGCAGCAAGCCGAAGGTCTACGTGACCGGCTCCAATTCGACGATCGAGGCGGTCGACCTGAAGTTCGCCCCGGGCGACGATCCGAAGCGGGTGAGCTGGCGCGAGATCTCGGCGCCGTAAGGCGAGGGCAGTGACGGCGCCGGTAGCGGCGAACCTTTCCAGGATGTCGGCGCCACTGTGGCGCCGGCACCTGGCGCGGGGGATGGCGGCGGCGGGAGCGCTTTCCGTCGCGGTCCACGCCGCCGTTCTGTTCGCCAGCGCCTCTTCCGGCAGTTCGACCTCGAGCGGCGCGCCGCCGGCGCCGCCCCTCCGGACCCGGCTCATCGCCTTGTCCGAGCCGGCGGTGGCGGCGCCTGCGGAGCCTGCGACCGTCGCGCCGCCACCCGTCCCGGCTCCCGTCGAGCCCGCGCCCCCGGTCGAGCCGCCGAAGGTCGTGCCGGTCGCGCCCACGGTAGACCGCGCAGCGCCGGTCTCGCGGCCCGCGGAGCCGCTCCCACCTCCGCCGCCGCCAGTACCGCCCACGGTGCCCGATCCCGCGCCTGTGCCCAAGCCGGCGGCCGAATCGCCGGCATCGCCGCCGGTCACGGACGCGACGCCGATCGCTGCCCCCCCGGCGCCGACCCTCACCTATCACGGTTCGATGGGCCTGGATCCGCCACCCCGGCCCCTGAGCGACATCGAGCAGATCATTCCCGAGGCCGCAGGGTCGCGGGGCGGCACGGTCGTGCTGCGCCTCTTCATCAACGAGCAAGGAACGGTGGACAAGGCCGAGGTGCTGCGGTCCACGCCGCCGGGCCTGTTCGACGCCACCGCGCTGGAGGCCGCCTCCCGGGCCCGGTTCTCTCCCGGCTACCTTGCCGGCGTGCCAGTCAAGAGCCAGGTCACCTTCGAAGTGAAGTACCGGGCCCTCGGCAGCGGCGCCGAGGCGGGCGGCCGCACCTACTGAGCACGCTGCGGCGAGGCCCGCCCGGGACCGGGATTGCTGCACTGCGGTATTCTTCGTCCCTCGTGAGTGAAGATGGGGCGCGCCATGGGTGAATTCGGGTTAGAGCAGGGCGCGTCGCGCGAAGAGTTGGCCCATGCCGAGAGCGAGGGCCTGTACCGCTCGGCCACCGAGCACGACGCCTGCGGCGTCGGCTTCGTCGCCCACATCGCCGGCTCGAAATCGCACTCCATCGTCGAGCAGGGCCTCAAGGTCCTCGAGAACCTGACCCATCGCGGCGCTGTCGGCGCCGACCCGCTGATGGGCGACGGGGCCGGCATCCTGATCCAGATCCCCGACGAGTTCTACCGCGCCGAGATGGCCGCCGCCGGGGTCACCCTGCCGGCGCCGGGCGAGTACGGCGTCGGCATGGTGTTCCTGCCGAAGGAGCATGCCTCGCGCCTGGCCTGCGAGCAGGAGCTCGCCCGCGCGGTGCGTGCCGAGGGCCAGGTGCTGCTCGGCTGGCGCGACGTGCCGGTCGACCGCGAGATGCCGATGTCGCCGACGGTGCGGGCCAAGGAGCCGGTGCTGCGCCAGATCTTCATCGGCCGCGGCCCGGACGTGATCGTCCCCGACGCGCTCGAGAGAAAGCTCTACGTCATCCGCAAGACCGCCTCGAGCGCGATCCAGGCACTCAAGCTCACGCACAGCCGCGAGTACTACGTGCCGAGCATGAGCTGCCGCACGATCATCTACAAGGGGCTGCTCCTCGCCCACCAGGTCGGCAAGTACTACCGCGACCTCCAGGACCCGAGGCTGGTCTCGGCGCTGGCGCTGGTGCACCAGCGCTTCTCGACCAACACCTTCCCCGAGTGGCCGCTCGCCCATCCGTACCGCATGGTCGCGCACAACGGCGAGATCAACACGGTCAAGGGCAACTTCAACTGGATGCGCGCGCGCGAGGGTGTGATGAAGTCGCCGGTGCTCGCCGACGACCTGAAGAAGCTCTATCCGATCTCCTTCGAGGGCCAGAGCGACACCGCCACCTTCGACAACGCGCTCGAGCTGCTGACGATGAGCGGCTACTCGCTCGCCCATGCGGTGATGATGATGATCCCCGAGGCGTGGGAGCAGCACCCGGAGATGGAGCCGCGGCGGCGCGCCTTCTACGAGTACCACGCGGCGATGATGGAGCCCTGGGACGGCCCCGCGGCCATGGTCTTCACCGACGGCCGGCAGATCGGCGCCACCCTCGACCGCAACGGCCTCCGGCCGGCGCGCTACATCGTCACCGACGACGGCCTGGTGGTCATGGCCTCGGAATCCGGCGTGCTGCCGATCGCCGAGGGCCGCATCGTCAAGAAGTGGCGGCTGCAGCCGGGCAAGATGTTCCTGATCGACTTCGAGCAGGGCCGGATCGTCGACGACGAGGAGCTGAAGCACCAGTTCGCCTCCGCCAAGCCTTACCGGCAGTGGGTCGACGGCGTGCGCATCAAGCTCGAGGACCTGCCCGCCTCGGCCGCGCGCTCGACCTCGCCCGAAACCCTGCTCGACCGGCAGCAGGCCTTCGGCTACACCCAGGAAGACATCAAGTTCCTGATGAGTCCCATGGCCCAGGCCGGGGAGGAAGGCATCGGCTCGATGGGTAACGATTCGCCCCTGGCCGTGCTCTCCGACAAGGACAAGCCGCTCTACAACTACTTCAAGCAGCTGTTCGCGCAGGTCACGAACCCGCCGATCGATCCGATCCGCGAGGCGATCGTGATGTCGCTGGTGTCGTTCATCGGCCCGAAGCCCAACCTGCTCGACATCAACGCCGTCAACCCGCCGATGCGGCTGGAGGTCTCGCAGCCGATCCTCGACTTCGCCGACATGGCGCGGCTGCGCGAGATCGAGGGCTGCACCGCGGCCAAGTTCAAGAGCCACGAGCTCGACATCACCTATCCGCTCGCCTGGGGCGCCGAGGGCGTGGAGGCCAAGCTCGCCTCGATGTGCGCCGAGAGCGTCGACGCGATCCGGAGCGGCCACAACATCCTCATCATCAGTGACCGCAAGGTCGACCGCGAGCATGTCGCCCTGCCGGCCGTGCTGGCCCTGTCTGCTGTGCACCAGCACCTGGTGCGCGAGGGCCTGCGCACGACCGCCGGGCTGGTGGTCGAGACCGGCTCGGCGCGCGAGGTGCATCACTTCAGCGTCCTCGCCGGCTACGGCGCGGAAGCGGTGCACCCGTACCTCGCGCTCGAGACGCTGGCGGCGCTGCACAACGACCTGCCGAGCGAGCTCGGCACCGAGAAGGCGACCTACAACTACATCAAGGCGATCGGCAAGGGTCTGTCGAAGATCATGTCGAAGATGGGCGTGTCGACCTACATGTCGTACTGCGGCGCCCAGCTGTTCGAGGCGATCGGCCTGGAGAAGACGCTGGTCGAGAAATACTTCCACGGCACCGCGAGCCAGATCGGCGGCATCGGCATCTTCGAGGTGGCCGAGGAGGCGATCCGGATGCACCGCGCGGCGTTCGGCGACGATCCGGTGCTCGAAGGCATGCTCGACGCCGGCGGCGAGTACGCCTGGCGGGTGCGCGGCGAAGAGCACATGTGGACGCCGGATGCGATCGCCAAGCTGCAGCACGGCGTGCGCTCGAACCGCTTCGAGACCTACCAGGAATACGCGAAGCTGATCAACGACCAGAGCAAGCGGCACATGACGCTGCGTGGCCTGTTCGATTTCGTCGTCGACCCGGCGAAGTCGATTTCGCTCGCCGAGGTCGAGCCGGCGGCCGAGATCGTCAAGCGCTTCGCCACCGGCGCGATGTCGCTCGGCTCGATCTCCACCGAGGCCCATGCCACGCTCGCCGTGGCGATGAACCGGATCGGTGGCAAGTCGAACACCGGCGAGGGCGGCGAGGATCCGGCCCGCTACCGCGCCGAGATGAGGGGCGAGACCATCGCCGAAGGCACGCACTTCGGCGAGATCATCGGCAAGGGCGACATCGTCGTCGACTTCGCGCTCAAGGCCGGCGATTCGCTGCGCTCGAAGATCAAGCAGGTGGCTTCCGGCCGGTTCGGTGTGACCACCGAGTACCTGGTCTCCGCCGACCAGCTGCAGATCAAGATGGCTCAGGGCGCCAAGCCCGGCGAGGGCGGCCAGCTCCCGGGCGGCAAGGTCAGCGAATACATCGGCAAGCTGCGCTACTCGGTGCCCGGCGTCGGCCTGATCTCGCCGCCGCCGCACCACGACATTTATTCGATCGAGGACCTGGCGCAGCTGATCCACGACCTGAAGAACGCCAACAAGAAGGCGAGCATCAGTGTCAAGCTGGTCTCGGAGGTGGGCGTCGGCACGGTCGCCGCCGGCGTCGCCAAGGCCAAGGCCGACCATGTCGTCATCGCCGGCCACGACGGCGGCACTGGCGCGTCGCCGTGGAGCTCGATCAAGCATGCCGGCACGCCGTGGGAGCTGGGGCTGGCGGAGACGCAGCAGACGCTGGTGCTCAACCGCCTGCGCGGCCGCATCCGGGTGCAGGCCGACGGGCAGATGAAGACCGGGCGCGATGTCGTTGTCGGCGCGCTGCTCGGCGCCGACGAGTTCGGCTTCGCGACCGCGCCGCTGGTCGCCGAAGGCTGCATCATGATGAGGAAGTGCCACCTCAACACCTGCCCGGTGGGCGTGGCGACCCAGGATCCGCTGCTGCG
>Ga0068863_100002533_pt1 | contig 18126 bp, 17 predicted proteins | sample KBSSwiS62_FD_66596 | JGI IMG/M metagenome (GOLD analysis project Ga0068863, IMG submission 66596) | Switchgrass rhizosphere microbial communities from Kellogg Biological Station, Michigan, USA - KBS Switchgrass S6-2 | ecosystem: Host-associated > Plants > Roots > Rhizosphere > Soil ...
TCGGCGCTCTTCGACAGCGCTGCGATGGCGAGTTGCGCCAGCGGAAACAGCACCGCGAGCAGCGCCAGCGAGGCGCAGGCCCATGCCCCGAGCGACCGGGGCGCGCCGAACGGCACGGATTCGGCGCGGGTCAGGGCGGCAGCGGCGTTGGACATGCGATGCGGTGCAAGGGGCGCGCGTCGCAAGGCGATCGCGACGTCGCGTGGAGTTCACGGGAGGGACGAAAAAAAGCGGCCGTTCGGGGGCGGCCGCCGTCAGGATCGGGCCGATCGGATCAGTTGCTCGGGCCGTTGTCGTACTTGACCTGCTCGATGTACTTGATCACCTCGGGACGCTTGTCGGCCATGCCTTCGAGCGAGACGAAGTTGATCTTGAAGCGGCCGTTCTTCACGCCCTGGTCCGCGCCCATCTGCACCATCGAAGAATGCGGCGCGACGCTCGGCAGGACGGAATACTGCTTGGTGCGCTCGACGATCGTTCGCTGCGTCTTCTCGCTCGCCATGTATTCCGCGAACATGCGCGCGGCGTCGCGGTTCTCGGTCGACTTGGTCAGCGCCACCGCCGATCGCATGATGAAGGCGCCGTCGCTGGCCTGGTTCGGGAACACGTACCGGGTCGCCTGGCCCCACTTCACCTGGCTCTTGTGCTCGAACATCTTCGGGTAGTAGTAGCTGTTGAGCATCGCGACGTCGCAGACGCCCTGCATGATCGCCTTGGCCTGCTCCCGGTCGTCGCCTTCTGGTGCGCGCGCCAGGTTGTGGGCGATGCCGGCGATCATCTTCTTGCCCTTCTCCTCGCCCCACGCCTTGACCATCTGGTCGAAGACGGCGATGTTGTAGTCGTGCTTGCCGCTGCGGCTGCAGACCTTGCCCTGCCACTCCGGCTTGATCAGGTCCTCGTAGCTGGTGATCGCGCCGGGCTTGACGCGGTCCTTCGAGACGATGATGCCGCGCGCGCGGTAGGCGTCGACGAAGTACTCGCCGTCCTTGTCGCGGAATTGCGCCGGGATCGCCTTCTCGATCGCCGCGGACTCGAGCTTGGCGAGCAGGCCCTTGCGCTTGGCGAGCTCGATCAGCTCGGCGTCCTTGGTGATGATCACGTCGGCTTCGGTGGGCCGGCTTTCGATGCGCGCCACCAGTCCCTCGTCGAGGAACACCGCGTCGATCTCGATTCCCGTGTCGCGCTCGAACGCCTCGAACAGCGGCTGCATCAGCCCGTCGGACGTGCGGTCGGTGATCACCTTGATCTCGACGCCGTCGTACTTGGACTTGGCGCTGGGCTTGGCTGCCCACGCACCTGCCGATACGGCCGCGACCAGCAGGAGCGAGAGGGAGGTCTTGACGAGATGCATGTGGGCTCCTTGAATGAGGGCTCGGAAGGACTGTCAGCTCCAGACGAGAACACGCTCGCGCGTCTTGTCGAGGGCGAGAAAGCCGCCCATCGTGATCCGCGCCTGCGCGCCCGTGATTCGCGCGACCCGATGCAGGCAACGTCCCGACGCGAGCAGGAACAGATCGCCGGGATTGGTCGCGACGCGGGCACAGTCGTAGCGCGCTTCGATCGCCGCGAGGTCGTAGGAGTACCCGTTGGGAAGCTTCGGCAGGTCGGGGGCGTCCGACGTGGCGCTGTAGACGAGAAGCTCGCCGCCGGCGCGCGCTGATCGCAGCGTCGCCACGTAGCTGATCAGCGTCCGCGTGTCGACCTGCTCCGCCAGCTCGCGGTAGAGGTCGAGCCGGTAGTGGTAGTCGTGGTGGACGCCGATCTGCTTGCCGTCGGCCAGGCGGCGGATCGTGAACGGCGCATAGGCGCGGCCATCGCCGGCGCGCGCCGTTTCGACCGGACGCGAACCCGAGTACCGGCTCAGCACGCCGCGGATCTGCTGGGCCGCGTCGAAATCGGGGTGGAAGACCGCGCCGGCCTCGCCGACGTGCGCGGCGGCGCTGCTCAGATACGCGTCGAGCGAAGCGCCCCGCGGCGTGCGAAAAGTCGGCGTGGCGGGCGTGTCGGTGCCGAGCAGTTGAACATCTTCCACCGGCATCTTCTCGTTGGGGCGAGACCAGCCGGGATCGTCGCCGTCGCCGTCGAGCCGCTCGCCCACCTCGGCCAGCGTCTCGGCGTCGAACGCACCCCTGACGACGATCACGTCGAGCGCGTCGTCGTAGATGTCCTCGATGCCGTTGGCCACCGTCGACGAATCTCGGGCATCGACCTCGAGGGAACGGACCGATCCGCGGACGCTGGAGGCGACTCGAGTGTGCGGTTCGGGCATCTTGAAAGGCTAGGTTCGGCGTCGAGTTACGTCAAGGCCGGCAGAGCTCTCGACGCCTCGTGCGCACGAGGCGAAGTTCGGCCCTCCCCCCAAACCGGGGGGGCCTGCGTGAGCGCAAACGCTCTCGGCTGCAGCACTTGCGTCGCTAAACTGGAATGTCGCGGCGACTGCGCACGGCTGCGGTGCGAAGCGAGTGCGACTACAACGGGAATCAACCCGGCAACGCAAGGGAGCAGAAGTGGTACCAGGCATCCAGCGTCGCTCGGAAGCTTCGGCGCGGCGCGACTCAACCGCTCGAACGCCATGCGATCGAAGATCCCGCTCCTGCCCTTGATCCGATGCAGGCTCGATCGTGCGTCGATCGCCGGGGGCGGGCCGCGCCTTGACCCCGACCCTCGTTCTGGACGTCGTCGGGCTCACGCCCGGCCTGCTCCGGCATGCGCCCCACCTGCAGACGCTGGCGCGCGCGGGTGCGATGCGTCCCCTCGCAACCGTCCTGCCGGCCGTCACGACGACCGTGCAGTCGACCCTGCTCACGGGGACGCTGCCACGCGACCACGGCATCGTCGGCAACGGCTGGTACTTCCGCGACCTGTCCGAGATCTGGCTGTGGCGTCAGTCGAACCGGCTGGTCGGAGGCGACAAGGTGTGGGACGCGGCGCGCCGGCGCGACCCGTCGTTCACCTGCGCCAAGCTCTTCTGGTGGTACAACATGTACGCCAGCGTCGACTTCGCGGTGACGCCGCGGCCGATGTACCTGGCCGACGGCCGCAAGCTCCCCGACATCCACACGCACCCGGCCGCGCTTCGCGACGAGCTGCAGGGCGCCCTCGGCGAGTTTCCGCTGTTCCGCTTCTGGGGACCGGGCGCCGACATCGTCTCGAGTCGATGGATCGCCGCCAGCGCGCTGCACGTGATGGAGCAGAAGCGGCCGACGCTCACGCTCGTGTACCTGCCGCACCTCGACTACGACCTGCAGCGCTTCGGGCCGAGCCATCCCGGCATCGCCGCCCAGGTCGCCGCCGTCGATGCGCTGTGCGAGCCGCTGATCGCCAAGGCGCGCGCGATCGGTGCCCACGTGGTGGTGCTGTCCGAGTACGGGATCACCGAGGTGTCTCGCCCGGTGCACATCAACCGCGCCCTGCGCCAGGCCGGCTGGCTGAAGGTGCGCCTCGAGCGCGGTCGCGAGCAGCTCGATGCCGGCGCTTCCGACGCCTTCGCGGTGGCCGATCACCAGATCGCGCATGTGTACGTCTCCCGACCGGAGCTCATGCCCGAGGTCGCGGCCTGCCTGGCCGCGCTGCCGGGCGTCGAGACCGTCCTGGACGATGCCGGCAAGCGTGCCGGAGGGCTCGATCACCCGCGCTCGGGCGAGCTGGTCGCGATCGCGAAGGCCGACAGCTGGTTCACCTACTACCACTTCCTCGACGACGCCCGTGCACCGGATTTCGCGCGCACCGTCGAGATTCACCGCAAGCCCGGCTACGACCCGGCGGAATTGTTCATCGACCGCAGGATCGCGTTCCCGAAGCTCGCCGTCGCGTCACGCCTCGCGAAGAAGGCGATCGGCATGCGCTACCTGATGGACGTCATCGGTCTCGATGCGACGGTGGTGCGGGGATCGCATGGCCGCCCGACCGACCGGGCCGAGGACGGGCCGCTGTTCATCACGTCGGCGCCCGATCTGCTCGCCGAAGGTCCGGTACGCGCGACCGCGGTGAAGCAGCTGCTGCTCGATCACTTGTTCGGGGCCGCGCGATGATCACGGCCCTGTGCGCATTGCGGGAGCGTCGGGCGTGACCCCCGAGCAGGTCTTGCAGCAGTGGCTCGACCGGCGGCTCGACCCGGCCGCCGGCGCATGGTTGCGCGAATGCGCTGCCGGCCTCGCTGAAGGTGGCAGCGAGCGCGAGCTGTACCGCGCGGTCAGCCTGGTCGCGAGGAAGCTCGGCAAGGCGCCGCTGGCTCTCGATGGCGAGGCGCTCGCGCTGGCCGAGCAAGCGCGGCCGGGCTGGGACCCGTCGCGATGGTCGGTCGACCAGGCCGCTCGCGTCCTGCTGCTGCTCGCCGCCGCACGCGACGGCGACGTCTTCGCGCGCCGCCTCGAGCAGCTGTGCGTCACCGCCGACGTCGACGAACTGGTCGCGTTCTACCGCGGCCTTCCCCTTTACCCGGATCCGCCGCGGCATCGCCTGCGCGCGGCCGAGGGGCTGCGCTCGAACATGTCGGTGGTGTTCGAGGCGGTGGCGCACCACAACCCGTATCCCGCCGAGCAGCTGCCGGAAGAGGCCTGGAACCAGATGGTGCTCAAGGCGCTGTTCGTCGGCAGTGCGCTCGATCCGATCGTCGGGCTCGACCGACGCGCCAATCCCACCCTGGCGCGCATGCTCGGCGACTATGCGCACGAGCGCTGGGCTGCGAGCCGGCCGGTGAGCCCGGAGCTCTGGCGCTGCATCGGGCCGTTCGCGTCGGGTCGCTTGCTGGCCGATCTCGGCCGAGTGCTGGAGACCGGCACGGCGCCCGAACGCGCAGCTGGCGTGCTCGCCTTGCGCAGCTGCCCCGATCCGGAGGCGCGACGCCTGCTCGACCGCCATCCCGGCTGGCGCGATGCCGTGGCGGCGCAGGGCGTGGACTGGAAGTCCGCGCCCCAGTTTCACTGAACCCAGGGAGAAGAACCATGCGCTTCATCGACCCGCACATCCACATGGCGTCGCGCACCACCGACGACTACGAGCGCATGAAGGCGGCCGGCATCGTCGCCGTCATCGAGCCCGCCTTCTGGATGGGCCAGCCGCGCACCAACGTCGGCAGCTTCATCGACTACCTGTCGAGCATCGTCGGCTGGGAGCGTTTTCGCGCCTCGCAGTTCGGCATCCGCCACTACTGCACGATCGGCCTCAACAGCAAGGAAGCCAACAACGAGGCGCTGGCCGAGGCGGTCATCGACATCCTGCCGCGCTACCTTTCCAAGGAGGGCGTCGTCGCGGTGGGCGAGATCGGCTACGACGATCAGACCGCGCTCGAGGACAAGTACTACCGCGCGCAGCTCCAGCTCGCGCGCGAATTCGAGATGCTGGTGATGGTGCACACGCCGCACCGCGACAAGAAGGCCGGCACGGTGCGCAGCATGGACGTGGCTCTCGAGATGGGCATGGCGCCGGGCCGGGTCGTCATCGACCACAACAACGAGGAAACCGTTCGCGACGTCCTCGATCGCGGCTTCTGGGCCGCCTTCACGCTCTATCCCCACACCAAGATGGGCAACGAGCGGATGGTCGAGATCGTGCGCCAGTACGGCTCCGAGCGCATCTTCATCGACTCGAGCGCCGACTGGGGCGTCTCCGATCCGCTGGCGGTGCCCAAGACCGCGCGCCTGATGCTCGAGCGCGGCATCGCGGCCAAGGACGTCGAGGCGACGTGCTATGGCAACGCGCTCGCCGCCTACGGACAGAGCGGGCAGATGCTCGAATCGCACTGGCTCGCCGACGACAACGTCGACCAGCGCACCCTGTTCGAGGGCAATTCCGTGCTGCGCGGCCAGACGCCTCGCGTCGGCGCGGTGCCAGAGGGCCAGCAAGCCGTCGGCGCGCTGGCCTTCAAGTAGGCGGCTCGGGTCGGGTTGGCGCGGAAGTCCTGACGTCATGAGCGCCGAGATCACGAGCCTGCCGCAGCGAGGCGACGACCGCTCCGCGGTCTATCTCCAGTCCTTCGCGGTTCGCTACGAGTACCCGGTGTGCTTCACCGAGCATCTGTTCGCGCACGACAACCTGGTGTTCCGCGAGACCCTGCTGCGGCGCGAACCCCAGCGCCGCCACCGCTTCGTCGCCTTCGTCGACGCCAACGTCGCCGCTTCGTTCCCGTCGCTGACCCATGACATCGCAGGCTATGCGGGCGTGCACGGCGACGCGATGCAGCTGGTGACCGCCGCGGAGGTGGTGCCGGGCGGCGAGCAGGTCAAGAACGATCCCGCCTTGCTCACCCGCCTGCAGCAGCGCCTCGTCGATCTCGGCCTCGATCGCCATGCCTTCGTCGTCGGCATCGGCGGCGGCGCGTTCCTCGACCTGATCGGCTACGTCGCCTCGTCGACGCATCGCGGCATCCGCCACATCCGTGTGCCGACGACCGTGCTGGCGCAGAACGATTCCGGCGTCGGCGTCAAGAACGGCGTCAACGCGTTCGGCGTCAAGAACCTGATCGGCAGCTTCGCGCCGCCGTTCGCGGTGCTCAACGACTCCGTCTTCCTGCGCACGCTGCAGCCGCGCGACAAGATCGCCGGCATCGCCGAGGCGGTGAAGGTGGCGCTGATCCGCGATCGCATGTTCTTCGAATGGCTCGAGGCGAAGGCCGGCGCGCTGCGCGAGTGCGAAGGCGCCGCCATGGCGCGGATGATCCGGCGCTGCGCCGAGCTGCACATGCGGCAGATAGCGCACGGCGGCGATCCGTTCGAGACCGGCAGCGCGCGCCCGCTCGACTACGGCCATTGGTCCGCGCACAAGCTGGAAGCGCTGACCGCTCACGAGTTGCGCCACGGCGAGGCGGTGGCGATCGGCCTCGCGCTCGACGCCCGCTACTCGGTGCAGGTCGGCATGCTCGCGGGTGGCGGCGAAGAGCGCGTGCATGCCCTGCTCAAGCGACTCGGCTTTCACTTGTGGCACGCGGCGCTGGAGTCGCGCGATTCCGACGGCCATTGGCTGCTGCTGCGCGGGCTGCAGGAGTTCCGCGAGCATCTCGGCGGCGATCTCACGATCACGCTGTTGCGCGACATCGGCGTCGGCGAGGAGGTGCATCACATGGATCCGGACGAGATCCTGCGCGCCCTCGCCTGGCTGCGCCGGCGGGAGCAGGGCGCGTGAAGCTGGGCGCGGGCGTTCATCTCACGTATTGCAGCAACATCCACCCAGGGGAGTCCTGGGCCGAAGTCCGCGCGAATTTCGATCGCCACGTCGTTGCGGTGCGCGATCGCTTGTTGCCGGAAGGAGAGTTCGGCATCGGCCTGCGCCTGTCGGCCCGCGCCGCCGCCGAATTGTCCGAGCCGGCGGTGCTCGCCGAGTTTCAGGACTTCCTTCGCCGCGAGCGGATGTATGTCTTCACGCTGAATGGATTTCCGTACGGAACCTTCCACGGGGTGCGCGTCAAGGAAGACGTCTACCTGCCCGATTGGCGCGACCCGGAGCGGCTGCGCTACACGAATCAGCTCGCCGACCTGCTCGCGGTCCTGTTGCCGAGCGGTGCGGCCGATCTCGAGGGCAGCGTGAGCACGGTCCCGGGCGCGTTCAAGCCCGCGCTCGGCGGCCGCGACGACGTGGCGCTGATGGTCGAGCATCTGCTTCGCCACGTCGCCCATCTCGTCGAATTGCGGGCGCGCAGCGGTCGCCACGTCGCCCTCGCGCTCGAGCCCGAGCCCCATTGCTTCCTGGAGACTGTCGCCGAGGTGATCGCGTTCTTCGAGCAAGAGCTGCACGGCGCGAAGGCCGTGCAGCGAACCATGGCGCTCACCGGCCTCGATTGCGACGCTGCCCGCCGCGCCCTGCACGATCACCTCGGCGTCTGTCTCGACCTGTGCCATGCGGCGGTGGAGTTCGAGGACGCTGCCGATTGCATCCGCCAGCTCGATCGTGCCGGGATCCGCGTCCACAAGATGCAGATCAGCGCCGGGCTGCGCTTGCCCGTGCTCGATCGCGAAGCACTCGCCGCGCTCGCGCGCTTCGACGATCCGGTGTACCTGCACCAGGTCGTGCAGCGCAGCCCGGACGGCATCGTGCGCTTCGCCGATCTTCCCGACGCCCTGGCCTCGCTCGACGGCCCGACGGCGGAGCGCGAATGGCGCGTCCATTTCCACGTCCCGATCTTCCTCGACCGGCTGGCGCCGTTCGCGTCGACCCAAGCGTTCATTCGCGAGGTGCTCGCCGTCCACCGTGCACGGCCCGTCTCGTCGCATCTCGAGGTCGAAACCTACACCTGGGGCGTGCTGCCCGAACCGTTTCGCAGCGGCTCGGTCGACGAGGCAGTGGCGCGCGAGCTGGCGTGGGTGCGAACGGAACTGCGCTCTTGAACCTGACGCTCGCGCTGCGGCTGGGGCGCATCTCCAACCTGCCCACCGTCTGGACCAACGTCCTGGTCGGCGCCTTGCTCGCCGGCGGCCAGCTCGCCGATCCGCGGCTGCCGCTGCTGATGCTCGCCCTCTCCCTGTTCTACGTGGGCGGCATGTTCCTCAACGACGCCTTCGACCGCGAGTTCGACGCGAAGCACCGCCCCGAGCGGCCGATTCCCTCGGGCCAGGTGTCCGCGCAGCAAGTGTTCGTCATCGGCTTCGGGCTGCTCGCGCTCGGCATGGCCGGCGTGGCGGGCGCCAGTCGCGCCGCGGACGGCATCCCGTCGTGGCGAGCTGCCGCCGCCGGCGCGGCTCTCGCCGCGACGATCGTTCTCTACGACGCCCATCACAAGGACAACCCGCTCAGCCCGCTCGTCATGGGCCTCTGTCGCGTCCTGGTCGTCCTGACGGCGGCGTTCAGCACGAGCGCAGTGCTACCGAACGCCGTGCTGTTGGCGGCGGTCGCGCTGCTATGCCACCTGATCGGCCTGACCTACATCGCCAAGCAGGAGCATCTCGATCGCATCGGCAGCCTGTGGCCGCTCGGCTTCCTGGCCGTGCCGGTGCTCTACGGAGTGGCGCTCGCGCTGGCGGCGCCCGTGGCCTGGCTGCCGCTGGCGCTGTACGTGGGCGTGTTGTCGTTCGCCTTGAACCTGCTGCGTCGCCGCGCCCGGGGCGACGTGCCGCGTGCCGTCGTGACGCTGATCGCGGGCATGTCGGTCCTCGACGGCGTCATGCTCGCGGGCGGCGGACTGATCGTGGCCGCAGCGCTCGCCGTCGTCGGCTTCGTGCTCACCCTCGTCCTGCAGCGATGGGTGGCCGGGACCTGATTGGCGTGAGCTGACGCGCTGGCCAACGCGCCCGGCGCGTATGATTTTTCCAGCCGAGTCATGATGGCGCTTCGCGCTCGCGTCGCCACCGTTGAACGACGAGGGAGAAGCGATGCCCAATTCCCAGGACGTGTTCTGGTTCAAGAGCCAGTTCCAGCCCCAGATCGAGGCGGCGATCGCCGGCACGCCGTTCAGCGTCGACATGATCGCCGCGTTCGCCTGCCAGGAAACCGGCGAAATCTGGCCGGCGCTGCGGCGCCAGGGCTTGCCGACGTCGCGCATCCTCGAGCTCTGCGTCGGCGACACGATCGACGCGTCGCCGACCGGCGGCGGGCGACGGGCCTTCCCGAAGAACCGGGCCGAGCTGACGCAGGCGGCGCAGGGCGATCGCATGTTCCAGATCGCGCGCCAGGGGCTGGTCGACATGGCGACCTACATCCCGGCGTATCGCGGCGCCGCGTCGCGGCCGGACAAGTTCTGCCACGGCTTCGGCATCTTCCAGCTCGACCTGCAGTTCTTCAAGAGCGACCCCGACTACTTCCTGTCGCGTCGCTACGCCGACTTCGACGCCGCGCTCGCCCGATGCGTCGGCGAGCTCAAGTCGGCCTTGCGGCGGGTCGGCTGGCAGGCCAAGACCTCGCTCAGCGACACCGAGATGGCAGGCGTGGCGATCGCCTACAACACCGGCCGCTACGACCCGGCCAAGGGCCTGAAGCAGGGCTACTTCGACGGCAGCAAGTACTACGGCGAGAACTACTACGGGTACCTGCAGCTGGCCAAGGGCGTTCGCTTCCCCGCCGCCGAGGCGGCGCCGTCGCGCGACGCGCGAGCGCTTCCGGCGACGGCGAAGAAGGCGCCCAAGCCGGTGAGGAAGGCGGTCAAGTCGGCAAAGAAGGCGGCCAAGTCCGTCAAGAAAGCGACCAGGAAATCGACGACGAAGGCCGCGAAGTCGACGAGAACCGCGAAGACCCGGACGACCGCCAAACGCACGCGTGCGACCGCGGCCAAGGCGCGCAAGGCGGCGAAGCCCAGCAAGATCGCCAAGAAGGCGACGAAAGCAACGGCGCCGAAGACACAGGGCGCGCCGGCGGCAGCGATCGCGAAGCGCGCCAAGGCGTCGAAGTCGACCTCGAAGCGGGCCTGACGGCGCGCGCGGTCAGGTCGCTGGCTTCGCCGTGCGGTCGACCCACGCAGCGAATGCAGCGAGGAACGATTCGAGGAACTTCTTCGTCTCAGGCTTCTTCAGGCCACCCGACTCGTCGAACAGCTCGCCGGCGCTGCCGATGTACGCCTCGGGTTGCTGCAGCGCCGGCATGTCGAGGAAGACCAGCGACTGGCGCAGATGGTGGTTCGCGCCGAAGCCGCCGACCGCGCCGGGGGAGACCGTCATCACGGCCGCCGGCTTGCCCTTCCACGCGCTCTTGCCGTACGGCCGTGAGCCGATGTCGATCGCGTTCTTGAGCACACCGGGGACCCCCCGGTTGTACTCCGGCGTCACGAACAAGACCGCGTCGGCGCTGGCGATCTTCTCCTTGAAGGCGACCGACGCTGCCGGCGGGTTCGCGTCGTCGTCCTGGTTGTAGAGCGGCAGCTGCCCGATCTCGACGATCTCGAGCGAGAGTGATGCGGGCGCGATGGCTGCAAGCGCTTTCGCCATCTTGCGATTGAGCGAGTCCTTGCGCAGGCTGCCGATGACGACGGCGATGCGACGGGGGTTTGCCATATTGGAATTCCTTCGAGAAGGGAGATGGGGGCGACGGCAGAATCATCGTCCACTCCGGAATTCGCTGCACCGCCACGTCATGAACAAGGCTTTCACCCGCGAGGTCGATCGCGAAGACGAGGAAGATGACGACGTCGCCGCCCCGCCCTTGCCGCAGGGCGCGAAGAACTACATCACCGTCGCCGGCTACCAGCGCCTGCGTCGGGAGCTGATGACGCTGCTCGACGAGGAGCGCCCGAAGGTCGTCGAGACGGTGTCGTGGGCCGCCAAGAACGGCGACCGCTCCGAGAACGGCGACTACCTCTACGGCAAGAAGCGCCTGCGCGAGATCGATCGCCGCATCCGCTTCCTCACCAAGCGGCTCGACGTCGCCGAGGTCGTCGATCCGTCGCTGCACCACGGCAACGAGCAGGTCTTCTTCGGCGCGACGGTCCGCTATGCCAGCGACCACGGCGAGGAGCGGACGATCCGCATCCTCGGCGTCGACGAGGCCGAGAGCGCGCACGGCGAGGTGAGCTGGATCGCGCCGATCGCGCGGGCGCTTCTCAAGGCACGCGTCGGCGACGAGGTGCGCCTGACGACGCCGCGCGGGGTCGAGGTGCTCGAGGTGCTCGAGGTGCGCTATCCGGCGCCGGCGCCCGAGGCGGTCGCGGGCACGGCCCGAGTCAAGGCTTGACGCGCGCCACCCGCAGGACCGTCGACGACCGCTTCAGCGTCCGCATCACCTCAGCGAGGTGAAGCCGGTCGCGGACGCTGAGCAACAGCTTCAGCTCGGTCGTCTCGCTCGCCGGCTCCTGGCCCATGTCGATGTGGGTGATGTCGGCTTCGGCATGGCTCACCGCCGACGCCACCTGCGCCAGCACGCCCTTGCCGTTCTTGACCAGCAGCGAGACCGCGGTCTCGAACGACCTCGTCGGCTGCTCGGCCCAGTCGACGCGCATCCAGCGCTCGCTGTCGCGCTCGAGCAGGCGCTTGCCGACGCTGCACTCGGCGGTATGCACCGACAGCGCCTCGCCGCGGCCGAGGTTGCCGACGATGGCGTCGCCGGGGATCGGCCGGCAGCACGGCGCCAGCTGCACCGACGCGCCTTCGCTGCCGTCGATCAGCACCAGCCCTTGCGACGGCGCCGAGTCGTCGACGGCGTAGCGGCCCATGGTCAGCGTCAGCGCGTCGGCGCGAACGCCGCCCTCGGCGAGCAGGCGCGCCAGCCGCGTCGCGACGATGGTCGCGATCTTGCGGCCGACGCCGATGTCGACGAACAGGTCGTCGCGGCTCTTGTTGCCGCTCCAGCGCAGGAGCTGCTGCCAGATCACGGCGCCGGTGCCGTCTTCGGGCGGCAGCGACAGTCCTTCGGCGCGCAAGGCCTGCGCCAGCATCTTCTCGCCGAGGCCGCGCGACTCGTCCTGCTCCATGTTCTTCAGGTAGTGCCTGATCTTGGAGCGGGCGCGGCCGGTGACGACGAAGTTGAGCCAGGCCGGGTTCGGCCGCGCGTTCGGCGCGCCGATGATCTCGACGACGTCGCCGCTCCTCAGCTCGGCGCGCAGCGGCACCGGCTCGCCGTTGACGTTGGCGGCGACGCAGTGGTCGCCGACGTCGGTGTGGATCGCGTAGGCGAAGTCGACCGGCGTCGCGCCGCGCGGCAGGGCGAGGATCTTCGACATCGGCGTGAACACGTAGACCGCGTCCGGGTAGAGGTCGATCTTGACGTGCTCGAGGAACTCGCCGGCGTCGCGCGTCTCGTCCTGGATGTCGATCAGCGACTGCAGCCAGAGCGCGCCCAGGCGCTGCGCCTCGGTGCCGTGCGCCGGGCCGTCGTCGTGCTCCTTGTAGAGCCAGTGGGCCGCGATGCCTTTCTCGGCGACCGCGTGCATCGGCTCGGTCCGGATCTGGAACTCGACGGCGGTGCCGAGCGGGCTCACGAGCGTCGTGTGCAGCGACTGGTAGCCGTTCGCCTTCGGGATCGCGATGTAGTCCTTGAAGCGGCCCGGCACCGGCTTCATCAGCTGGTGCAGGACGCCGAGCGCCATGTAGCACTCGGGCAGGGTGCCGACGACGATGCGAAAGCCGAAGATGTCGTTGACCTGCGCGAACGAGAGGTGCTTCTCGCGCATCTTCGCGTAGATCGAATAGAGCGTCTTCTCGCGGCCGAAGATCTGCGCCTTCAGCTTGGCCTGCGCGAACGCCTTCTGGACGTCCTTCTGGATCCGGTCGACGATGTCGCGCCGGTAGCCGCGCGCCTTCTGCACCGCCTTCGACAAGGCCGCCTCGCGCCACGGCTTCAGGTGCTTGAACGAGAGCTCCTGCAGCTCGCGGTAGGTCTGGTTGAGGCCGAGCCGGTGCGCGATCGGCGCGTAGATCTCGAGCGTCTCGGCGGCGATCCGCGTTCGCTTGGCAGCGGCGACCGCGTCCATCGTGCGCATGTTGTGGAGCCGGTCGGCGAGCTTGACGAGGATGACGCGGACATCCCTCGTCATCGCCAGCAGCATCTTCCTGAACGACTCGGCCTGCGACTCCTCGCGCGTCGAGAAGCGCAGCTTGTCGAGCTTGGTGAGGCCGTCGACGAGGTCGGCGGTCGGTGCGCCGAAGCGCTCGATCAGCTCGGCCTTGCTGATGCCGCAGTCCTCCATCGCGTCGTGCATCAGCGCCGCCATGATCGCCTGCGCGTCGAGCTTCCACTCGGCGCACAGGCCCGCGACCGCGATCGGATGGGTGATGTACGGCTCGCCGGAGGCGCGGAACTGGCCGAGGTGCGCTTCGTCGGCGAAGCGGTAGGCGTCGCGGACGCGCCGGATGTCGGCGGCGTCGAGGTAGTCGAGCTTGACGGTCAGCGCCGCGAACGACGCGGCGGCGGCGTCGCCGGGCGTGAGCGGATGGGCGGGCGGGGCGCTCGGCCGCTTTCTCGCCGCGGGCTTCGTCGTCCCGGGCACGGCGGTGGAAGAGCGCGTGACCATGGCCGGAATTTAGCGCGGATCGCGCATCGGCCAACGAGGGCCCGGCGTGCGCCGGGCGTCGGCAGGTGCGGCTAGACCGGCACCTTCTTCAGCATGTCGATGCCGATCTCGCCGGCGGCGATCTCGCGCAGGGCGGTGACGCCGGGCTTGTTCTTGGTCTCGACCTTGGGCGCGTGGCCCTGGCTCAGCATGCGCGCGCGATAGGTCGCGGCGAGCACGAGCTGGAACCGGTTCGGGATCTTGAGGAGGCAGTCTTCGACGGTGATGCGGGCCATGGGGATACCGGTGGACGAACAGTGGCGGGCACGCGCAGGCGTGGACTCAAGGCAGATCGAGGGCGGCGAAGATCGCGGGCCGGGACCGCCGCAGCGCTTCGTACTTGAGCCGCTGCGAATGGACGATCGCTTTCAGGTCGAAAAGCGCCGTCTCGAACAGGGCATTGATTATAACGAAGTCGAACTGATCCGCCTTGGAGACCTCGATGCGCGCGTTGACCATGCGCTGTTCGATCGTCTCGGCGTCGTCTTCGCCGCGCCGCTCGAGGCGAAGGCGCAGCTCGTCCCAGCTCGGCGGCAGGATGAAGATGAGCACCGCGTTGGGGAACTGTCGCTTGATCTGCAGGGCGCCCTGCCAGTCGATCTCGAGCAGCACGTCGTGGCCGCCGGTGATCCGGTCCTCGATCGCTCCGCGCGAGGTGCCGTAGAGGTGGCCGTGCACCTCGGCCCACTCGACGAACTCGCCGCGCTGGATCATGGCGCGAAAGGTCGGCTCGTCGATGAAGTGGTATTCGCGGCCTTGCTGGTCCTGGCCGCGCGGCCTTCTGGTCGTGTGCGAGATCGAGAGGGTCAGGTGCGAATCGAGCTCGAGGAGCGCCTTGACCAGCGTCGATTTGCCCGCGCCGCTGGGCGCGGCGACGGCATAGAGGTTTCCGGGATAGTCCATGCGAAGGCCGAGGGCTGCGAAGTTTACGTGGCGCCGATCGGCGCGAAGCCGTACAGCTCCGCCGGGTTGTCGACAAGTACCTGCTTCTGCGCTGCCGCACCGGCGCAGAAGCCGAGGCCCCAGTCGAGCATCGCCGCGTTCGCCGGCGCCGGGTTCTGGTTGGGGTGCGGCCAGTTGCTCGCCCACAGGCACCGTTCGGGGTAGCGGCGCGCGACCAGCCGCGCGATCCAGGCGATGTCGTCGTAGTCCGGCGGACCGCTGCGCGAGCTCTCGTAGGGAGCCGAGATCTTGATCCAGCAACGGTCCGAGTCGAGCAGGCGGCAGAGCGCGCGCACCGGCTCGCCGTCGGGCTCGACCGGGCCCATGAAGCGGCCGACGTGGTCGATCACGAGCCGGCACGGCAATCGGCGCAGCATCGCTTCGTGTTGCGGCAGCTCGCGGCCGTCGAGCTGCAGGTCGATGTGCCAGCCGAGCGGCGCGATCGCGGCGGCGGCACGCTCGAGCCCGGACCACGGCAGCACGCCGCCCGGCAGCATCATGTAGCGGACGCCGCGCACGCCGACGTCGTGCAGCGACTGCAGCTCCGCCGGCGCGGTTTCGGGCGCGACGACGACGATGGCGCGCGCCTCGGGCCCGAGGGCGGCGAGGGCAGCGAGCGTGCAGCGGTTGTCGAAGGCGTAGCCGGTCGGCTGGATGACGACCGTGCGCGCCAGGCCAAGCTCGCGCTGGACGTCGCGGTACGCCGACGCCGGCGCGTGCGGCGGCTTGAACGTCGCCGTCGGCGCGAGCGGCCAGCGGTCTTCGTAGACGTGCATGTGGCAGTCGCAGGCTCCCGGCCAGGGCGAGCTCGTGATGCTCATCGATAACTCCTCAGTCGCCGCGCCGGTCGAGCCAGCGCCGCCAGCGATCGGCATGGGTCGGGTTGACGGCGCCGACCGGCATCTCGCCCTTCAGCAGCAGCGCCAGCTGGGCGACGGTCTCGAGCGCCTGGTGCTCGATCGCCGGTTGGGTCAGGCCGCCGATGTGCGGCGTCGCGAGCACGCGCGGATGGCGCACGAGCTCGGGCGCCGGCATCTGGTCGGGGGCGCGACCGACGTCGAGCGCCGCGCCGCCGAGGTGATCCGAGTCGAGCGCGGCGAGGAGCGCCGCGTCGTCGACGAGCTCGCCGCGCGAGGCGTTGACGAAGAACGCGCCGCGCCGCATCGCCGCGAACGCCGCTGCGTTCATGAGCTTGTCGGTGTCGGCCTGCGCGGGAGCGAGGCAGACGACGAAGTCGGATTCCGCGAGCAGTTCCATGAGCGGGACGTGACCGATCCGCCCGTCGCGGTCGTCGATCGGCGGCGGCGTCGCCGCGAGGACGCGCATGCCGAAGGCGAGGCCGAGGTCGGCGAGTCGCGCGCCGATGCGGCCGAGGCCGATCACGCCGAGCGTCGAGCCGCGGAGCTCGCGGCCGACGAAGGGCGTGAGCGGATGCTGGTCGCGTGCCGCCTGGGCGTAGCGGCCGATGCCGCGAACGAGGTCGATCATCACCGCGATCACCCATTCGGCGACGGCGGCGACGAAGCCCGGACTCGCCTGCGTGACGAGGACGCCGTGCGCGCTCGCCGCGGCGACGTCGACGGTGCGGATGTCGACCGCGCAGCGGATGAACGCGAACAGCCCGGGAAGCTCGCGAAAGAGCGCTTCCGGCGCCGCGGTCTGCCGGTAGGCGATGAGCGCTTCGCAGCCGCTCGCCGCGGCGACGAGGTCAGGCAGCGAGAGCTCGCCTGGCGAGTCGTTGAAGCGGACCTCGGCGACGGCGCCCAGCGCCTGCGTCGCCTTCGCGCCGAAGTAGGTGTCGAGCTTGTCGGGCGGGTGGCTGACGAAGACGGTGACCATCGCCGCCCGGCTACTCGACGTTCTGCACCTGCTCGCGGAGCTGCTCGATCGCGACCTTCATGTCGACCGAGATCGCGGTCATCTCGATCGACGGCGATTTCGAGCCGAGCGTGTTGGCCTCGCGCAGCAGCTCCTGGATGATGAACTCGAGTCGCTTGCCGATCTCGCCGCCCTTGTCGAGCAGGCGCGTGATCTCGTCGAGGTGCGAGCGCAGCCGCGCGAGCTCCTCGGCGACGTCGATCCGGATCGCGTACGCCGCCGCCTCGTTGAGGGCACGCTCCTCGATCGCCTCGCGTGCCACCGACTGCGCCGCGCCGGCCCTGTCGAGCGCTTCCTTCCAGCGCTCGAGGAAGCGCTGCTGCATCCGCGCGACCGCGCCCGGCACGAGCGGCTCGGCGGCGTCGGCGAGGGCGCGCAGGTGGGCGACTCGCTCGCCGAGCACGGCCGCGAGTCGCTCGCCTTCGCGTCCCCGCGCCACGGCGAGGCGCTCCGCGCAGACCTCGGCGGCCGCGAGGACGGCGTGCTCGGGCTGCGCCTCGGGCGTGCCGCGACACCATTGCAGCGCCTCGTGAACCGAGAGCGCGCGTGCATGCGGCAGGTGATCCCGCACGGTCTCGTCGACGCGCGCCAGGTGGGCGAGCTGCTCGGGAGTCGGCTCCGGAACGACGCCTTCGACGTTGCCGCCGCCGCTCAGGCGCAGCTCGATCTTGCCGCGCTTGAAACGCGCCGTGAGCATCGCCCTGAGGGCCGGCTCGAGGCCGCGCAACTCGTCGGGCAGGCGCATCGCGATGTCGAGAAAACGCCCGTTGACCGAGCGGATCTCGACCGCGAGCGAGGGCGCCGAAGCCGCCTTCGCGGCCGTGCCGCGCGACGCTTCGTGCAATGCTGCCGCACTCGCTGTCGGCGCACTCGCCGAGGCATTCGCGTAGCCGGTCATGCTGTAAACTGCCACGCCCATTTGCCTCCGTTTTCGATTCGATTATGTCAAAGCCAAAACCCGCGCCATTGCCATCCGGCACGGTCGTGGGCGGCTACCAGGTCATCAAGAAACTGGCGGCCGGTGGTTTCGGCGTGGTCTATCTGTGCGAAGACGGCGAGCGCAAGTTGGTCGCCTTGAAGGAATACCTTCCGTCGTCGCTCGCCGAGCGCTCGCCGGGCGAGCTGACGCCACGTGTCAAGCCTGAAAAGCAGCCGCTCTACCGGCTCGGCCTGAAGAGCTTTTTCGAAGAAGGCCGATCGCTCGCCCAGATATCGCACACGAGCGTCGTCTCGGTGCTCAATTTCTTCCGCGAGAACGAAACCGTCTACATGGTGATGAATTACCTGCAGGGCGATACCCTGCAGGATTTCATCGTCACCGCGCGCGACCTCAAACGTGACAAAGTATTTCGGGAATCGACGATTCGTTCGTTGTTCGACGAGATATTGCGCGGCCTGCGCATCGT
>Ga0068863_100002536_pt1 | contig 18121 bp, 18 predicted proteins | sample KBSSwiS62_FD_66596 | JGI IMG/M metagenome (GOLD analysis project Ga0068863, IMG submission 66596) | Switchgrass rhizosphere microbial communities from Kellogg Biological Station, Michigan, USA - KBS Switchgrass S6-2 | ecosystem: Host-associated > Plants > Roots > Rhizosphere > Soil ...
AGACAAGGAAAGATCATGGCTGAGCTCATCACGACACCGTTCTCACGGGAGTCCACCGCCGCCGAGGTGATCGACGGCATCGACCTGAGCGGCAAGCGCGCCATCGTGACCGGCGGCGCCTCCGGCATCGGCGTCGAGACGGCGCGAGCCCTGGCATCGGCCGGGGCCGAGGTGGTCCTCGCCGTACGCAACCTGGAGGCCGGCGCGCGTACCGCCGCCGAGATCGTCGACTCGACCGGCAACTCCCAGATCCGGGTCTCTCCGCTGGACCTTGCCGATCAGAAGTCGGTGGCGGCGTTCGTCGCCGATTGGGATGGCCCCCTACACATCCTGGTGAACAACGCCGGCGTGATGGCGTCGCCGCTGGCGCGGACCGCCGAGGGCTGGGAGATGCAGTTCGCGACCAACCACCTCGGCCACTTCGCGCTGGCCACCGGCTTGCACCGGGCACTGGCAGCGGCCGGCGGAGCCCGCGTCGTCGCGGTCAGTTCGGCCGCCCACTTGCGGTCCCCGGTCGTGTTCGAGGACATCCAGTTCAACCACCGCGAATATGAGCCCTGGACCGCCTACGGCCAGTCCAAGACGGCGAACGTGCTGTTCGCGGTCGAGGGCGCCAAGCGCTGGGCCGATGACGGCATCACCGTCAACGCTCTGCACCCCGGCGGCATCCGCACCAACTTGCAGCGGCACGTCTCCGAAGAGGAGTTGAGCCGGATGCGTCAGACCACCGGCGGCAGCGCGGCGCCGTCCTGGAAGACAGTTGAGCAAGGTGCGGCGACCTCGATCCTGGTCGCGACGTCGCCGCTGCTGGACGGCATCGGCGGACGCTACTTCGAGGACTGCAACGAGGCCGCCCCGCATCAGCCCGGCACCCGGACCGGCGTGGCGGCCTACGCACTCGACCCCGAGGCCGCCACGCGGCTGTGGGTGGTGTCCGAGCAGACGCTGGCGGCCTAGACTTCTGGATCTTGGGAAGTTGGCGTGGCCATCACCACTCCAACTTCCCAAGATCCGCGGGTAACCGGCGCTTAGCGGGCGGGCAGCGGGAGGTCGGCCGGGGAGACCGGGGAGACCCACCCGAAGGCGCTCAAGTTAGGGCAGCCTTTGTTGGCGACGACAACTCTTCGTATATTGGCGGAATGTTGATCCAGGTCATCACCTGCTCCACCCGCGAAGGCCGGTTCGGCGCCAAGGTCGCCGGGTGGGTGATCGACCACCTCCGCACCTGCGACGGCGTCCAGGTCGAGCTGGTCGACCTCGATCAATTCCCGCTGCCATTCTTCGACGCGCCGCCGCCGATGCAGACCGGCCGCGACTATGTCAACGACGAGGTCGCGATGCTCGGCCGCACGCTCGATCGCGCCGACGGCTATGTGGTGCTGACCGCCGAATACAACCACGGCTATCCGGCGGTGCTGAAGAACGCGATGGACTGGACCTACGTCGAGTGGCGTCGGAAGCCGATGGCCTTCGTCGGATGGGGCAGCGTCGGCGGCGCTCGCGCGGTCGAGCAGTTGCGCCAGGTCGCCGTCGAGTTCGAGATGGCGCCGCTGCGGCACGCCGTGCACATCCTTCCGGACGTGATGACCGCGGCGCGCGAAAGCGACGACGGCTTCGCGCCGCTGGAGCCCAAGCTCAAGCTCCTCGCCGACGATCTGATCTGGTGGGCCGGCACGCTCGCGGCCGGCCGGGCTCGTCCGTAAACCGGCTCGTCCGTAAGCGCGAGGCCCGACCGCGCGGCACGCCGTCGAACGCAGCCTGACATCCGTGCTGACCACGCGATAGCTGTTGACCTGCAAGGATTTACGGCGACCAGTGGGCGTCGGGTGGCGTTGACCCGCAGCCCGGCCCGGATCGCCTAAGCTTCCGCCCGTGACCGACGACTCCGCACTAGCAACCGCCTGTGTCTCCGCCGGAAACGGCCGGTTGCGCAGCGGCGGCCGGCTCAAGTTCTTCTGGGGGCCGATGGACTGCGGCAAGTCCACGCTTGCGCTGCAGATGGACCACAACCACTCCCGCCAAGGTCGTCACGGCCTGATCCTCACGCGCAACGACCGGTCCATGGGGCCGAGCGTCACCACTCGGATCGGATTGCGGCGCGACGCCATCGAGGTCACCGATGAGCTCCACATCGTCGACATGTTGCGGAGCCGATGGGCGGCCGGCCAGCGGGTCGACTATCTGATCTGCGATGAAGCCTGCTTCTACACCGTCGACCAGATCGAGCAGCTGGTCGATCTGGTCGATGACTACGACGTCGATGTCTACGCGTTCGGTCTGGCCGCCGACTTCCGCTCTCGGCTCTTCCCGGCCGCCCGCCGGCTGTTCGAGCTCGCCGATGAGGTGGCTCGCCTGCAGGTCGAGGTGTTGTGCTGGTGTGGCCGTGAAGGATCGCTGAACGCCCGGATCGTCGACGGCACGGTGGCCCGGGAGGGCGAGCAGGTGGTGATCGGCGACACCGCGGACACCGCCGACGTGCGCTACCAGGTGCTGTGCCGCCGGCACTACCGGGCCGGGACCCTGGCGCCGGACGTCGCGGCGGACCTGGCACCGATCGGCACCGTCGTGCCGGCTCAGCGTTAGAGCTTGTTCCTAGGCCTCGTGGCCGGGCTGCGGCGGGCCCAGATGGCCGTCGGCAGCGTTGTCGGCACGGGCACAGACAACACCGGTATGCACCCGCACCTCCGCCTTGCCGACAACCATCCGGACCCCGCCTCGCCCCGACCGAAGGCTTAGGAACAAACTCTTAGTCCCGGCCACAAGCTTCTGGATTTGCCAGATGCAACAGCGCTGTTATAGTTCGCCGGTGACCTACTCCGGCCTCGGCACCCAGCTGCGCACCATGCTCGACCTGATGGATGGCGATGTCGCGACCGTCCTCGCGGACCTGGGCGAACCGGACTACCGGCCGCGATTCACGCCGATCGTGCGAGCGCTCGTCGAGCTCGGGCCGCAGCCGATCCGCTCCCTCGCGGCGGCGGTCGGCGTTACTCACTCGGCGGCAAGTCAGACGGTGGCCGCGATGAAACGCCAGGATCTCGTCGACCTCGTCGCCGGGACTGACGGTCGTGAACGGATCGTCGCACTCACCGCGAAGACCCGGGCGCTGCTGCCGAAGCTGGAGGCGGAGTGGGCCGCGACCGAAGCCGCCGCGGCCGAGCTGGACGCCGAGCTGCCGTACCCGTTGAGTGATCTTGTTGCTGAAGTGATGACGGCGCTGGAGCGGCGGTCATTCCGCAAACGCATCGAAGAGTCCGCCTGGACGGCGGCGCACCCGGAGTTCGCCCGGGCGATCGGCCACCGGTCCTGATGCGCAAGCTGCTCGCGGACATCACGCCGCTGCGGGTCTCGGCGGCCTACCGGCGGCTCTATGTCGGGAACATGTTCTCCGGCATCGGCGGCTCGCTCACCACGTTCGCCGTCGCGCTGCAGCTCTACCAGCTGACTCACAGTGCGTTCGCGGTCGGCGCGGTGGGCATCGCACGAATCGTGCCAACGCTCACCGTCGGGCTGTTCGGCGGTTCGCTGGCCGACTCGGTCGACCGGCGCCGGCTCGTGCTGATCACCACGTCGTCGCTGACCGTCGTGTCGGCGCTGCTGGCCGCACAGGCGGTGCTCGACCTGCGCCGGGTGTGGCTCATCTACCTGCTCGTCGCGCTGCAGGCGGTGCTCACCGCGGTGGACGGTCCGGCCCGGCGCACCTTCACCGCACGGCTGCTGCCCGCCGAGCTGGTCCCGTCCGGGCTCGCCCTGAACCAGCTCAACTTCCAGGTCATGCTGATCGCCGGCCCCGCCGTTGCGGGTGTTGTCACGGCGGCGACCAGCCTGAACGTCTGCTATCTGCTGGACGTCGCGAGCTTCGGCGCGGCGCTCTACGGGCTGTCGCGGCTGCCGGCGATGACGCCGGAGGGCAGCATTGCGCGAGCCGGCGTTCGGGCGGTCGGTGAGGGGCTGCGGTTTATCCGGCGTACGCCGGTCGTCGCCGGGGCCTTCCTGGCCGATCTCAACGCCACCGTCTTCGGCATGCCGATCGCGCTGTTCCCGGCGATCAACGCCGAGCGCTTCGGTGGTTCGGCAACCACACTGGGCCTGCTCACCGCCGCGTTCGGTGCCGGCGGCCTGGTGGGGTCGGTGTTCTCCGGCCCGGTCCGGCATGTCCAGCGACCCGGACGGGCGCTGCTGGTCACGACCACGATCTGGGGTGCCGGCATCGCGGCGTTCGGATTTGCCCCGCAATTCTGGGTCGGCTTCGGATGCTTGGCGATCGCCGGCGCCGCCGACACTAGCAGCGTCGTCTTCCGCGGGACGATCGTGCAGATGGCCACCCCAGACCGGTTGCGCGGACGGGTCGGCGCGGCCGACTACATCGTCGGGTTCGGAGGTCCGCAGGTCGGCAACATCGAGGCCGGGGCGGTCGGCTCGCTGGTCTCACCGACGGTGAGTGCGATCAGTGGCGGCCTGGGGACGGTGGCCGGTGCGGCGCTGATCGGGTTGTTGCTGCCCACGATGGTGCGCTACGTGCGACCGAGCACCGGTTCCACAATCGACGCCGATTCCTCAGGCGCCGCCGAGGCTGCAATCGCCGCCGATTTCGCCGCCGGCGCGGTAATCACCGCCGACGCCGCAGTCGCCGCGGTCCAGCCGGCCGAGGCCGACGTGGTCACCGCGGGCGACCCTATTGCCAGTAGCCCTCGACCTCGGCGACCGGACGCGCCTCGACCGTCTCCGGATCTCCGTGATGGTCCCGAGCGGAGCGACGACGACGCAGCAGGTCCCAGCATTGGTCGAGATCTTGCTCGACCTGACGCAGTCGAGACTGCTCGTCCTCGGAGCTGATCTGGCCCGCCTGGACCGCGGTGCGGAGCTTGTGCTCCTCCTCCACCAGAGCGGAAATGCGGTGCTGAATCGAGCTGTCCTGCATGACCCACCTCCACCGTGAACTTACGCCATCACCTGGTCCGACGTAGCATCGGCCGGTGATCACCAACCCCGGCGCCATCCGTGTCCTCTGCTTCGGCGACTCGAACACCTACGGCCTGCGGGCGAACCGCGCCGACCGGGAGGCGGGGCAGTACCGATGGCCGTCCGACGTCCGGTGGACCGGTCGGCTTCAGGCTCTGCTCGGGCCGGACTACGAGATCATCGAGGAGGGCCGGTCCGGGCGTACGGTCGAGATGCCCGACCCACTGGTCGCCGGCGCCGACGGGCGGGCCTACTTCGCGCCCTGCCTGAACACCCACAACCCCCTGGACGTCGTGCTCATCATGCTCGGCACCAATGACGTGAAGTGGCACTTCGGCCGGTCCACCGAGGACATCGTGGAGTCGATCGGCCGGCTCGTCGACGACGTCGAGACCCATGGTCTCGCGCCGGATGGGCGTACGCCCGCGGTGCTGCTGGTGGCTCCAGTGCCGGTGGAGCGGCGGTCGGCGACCGGCGAATTCGACGACGAGTCGGTCCGCAAATCACACGAACTCGGTCCGGCGCTGCGAAAGCTGGCGGAGGCCCGCGGCGCCGGGTTCGCCGACGCCGGAACTGTCGGTGCCGTGGGCGAAGATGGGATCCATCTGAGCGAGGAGACTCACGAGCGGCTCGCCGCGCTCCTCGCCGAGGCCCTCGGGAGTCTGGATGCCGACGCTTGACGTGAGACCCGCCGAGCACTGGCCCGACGTGGCCGCCGTGATGGGCGCACGCGGTGGCAGTGTCGGTTGCTGGTGCATGTTCTGGCGCTTGACCAATCAGGAAATGGCTGGTGCCACCGACGCCACCAACGAGGCCGCGCTCCGTGCGCTCGTGGACAGCGGACGCCACCCCGGCCTCCTGCTCTACGCCGACGACGAGCCGGTGGGCTGGGTGTCAGTCGGGCCACGAGACGAGTTCCATCGGATCGGTCGCACCAAGGGCCTGGAATTCGCCGATGAGCCCGACGTCTGGTCGCTCGTCTGTGTCTACGTCGCTCGTGACCATCGCGGCCATGGATATACGCATGAGCTGATCGACGGCGCGGTCCGGCACGCCGCGGCGCAGGGTGCTCGGATCGTCGAGAGCTATCCGGTCGCCGATCCGGAGCAGGGCCGTAAGAACGGCCTGTCGACCGGGACCGTCCCGATGTTCCAGCAGGCCGGTTTCACCGTGCACCGGGATCTCACCGCGGGCCGGCGCGTGGTGATGCGCCGGGCTGCCGGATCGCTGGAGGCATAAGTGGACTACGCGGGCATGATCCCGTTCGCCGGTACGGTCGGCGTGTCGATCGTCGAGGCCGCCTCGGACCGGGTCGTCGGCACGCTGGAGTGGGCGCCGGAGCGGACCACGACCGGTGGCGGCTTGCACGGCGGCGCACTCATGACGCTGGCCGACTGCGTCGGCGCCGTCTGTGCCTACCTGAACCTTCCGGATGGGGCGTCGACCACCACGATCTCGTCGGCCACCAACTTCCTCCGCGGCGTCCGGGCCGGCACAGTGACCGCGGTGGCGCGGCCGATCCATGCCGGGCGCAGCTTCACCACGATCGTCACCGAGATCCGCGATGACGAGGACAAGCTGGTGGCGCAGGTGACGCAGACGCAGGCGGTGCTATATCCGCGATAAATGCGTTGCCGGCCGCGGCACTGGCTCCGTAACCTGATCACATCGCGCCGGACCGCGGCGCGAGTCAAGAGAGCAATGAAGGAGGCCCGACCATGCTGCAGCGACGACTCGCCGCGCGAGGTCTCGCCGGTCTCCGGAGGCTCGGGTAGTGCGCTGATCGCACTCCTCCAGCCGCCCGCCGATGCCTCGGTCCGGGCGGTTCTTTCTATCCCGCGGTTGTGGCGCAGCAGGTAGCGCGCGACGTTGCCAACGTCGAGGTCGCCGGTTCAAACCCGGCCAGCCGCTCGGGACGATGCCGGCCGGGCGATCGTGCGGTCGGTGTTCGTCGAGAAATGGGCCGTGCAAGTCGGCCCGCCAACTTCATCCTCGGGGCCTTAGCTCATCAGGTAGAGCGTCTGCTTTGCACCCAGAAGGCGGTCGGTTCAAGTCCGGCAGGCTCCACTGCGTTTGTCCGTCACCACCCGCGACCTTTGAATCTTGAACGGCTGTCGCTGCCATGGAGCAACAACCGTTCAAGATCCGGGGGGTGAGGCGGACCAAGCCTTGCTAGCCCAATTGGAAGAGGCACCGGTCTTAGGTACCGGAGGTTGGGGGTTCGAATCCCTCGCAGGGCACGACCGAGGCCACACCGCGGCGGCGACTCCGCCGTGCGCCCCTCGCTCCGCTCGCTCACCTCGCTCCCCCACCCCTGGATCTTGAACACTTATCGCTGTTATGCAGCAACAATCGTTCAAGATCCGGGGGAAAGGTCGAGTACGGCGGGCAAACGAACCCTTGTAGCTCAACCGGAGAGAGCGCCGGCCTACGAAGCCGGAGGTTGCGAGTTCGAATCTCGCCGAGGGTGCTGGACCGGCGGCGATCAGCCAGCCGATCCGCCTCCAGGAGGTCCTGCGAAAACGAGTGGTGCACGCAGTCCGGCCTCAGATCGCACAGTCTGAAGGAAAGTTTCATCGGCGTCCAGTTCTCGAAGAATCCTTGCAATCCCGGCTCGCATTCGTGAAGCTTTCTTCCGAGAGTTTGAGTGCGTTGCAAGGTTTCCTACTCGACGCGCGCCCCGGGCAACCGAGGCGAGCGACCAAGATGAAGGGATTGCGATGACGCGATCACCTCGCGCCCTGGTGGCTGGCATCGCCGGCGTGGCCGTGCTGCTGACAACGGTGGCGATCAACACCCCCGCAGCGGCCGCGCCGCGATCGGCGATGACCATCACCGCGGCCGATGCCATCTCCTGCGTCACCAACCCGGCCACCCCGAAACGCCAATTCCGCGCCATGTGGATTGCCAGCGTGCAGAACCTGGACTGGCCCAATAGCACCAACGAGGCCACTGCAAAGGCCCAGTTCGAGCACGAACTCGACTACGCGGTGGCCCACGACATGAACGCCGTGATCGTCCAGGTGCGGCCGACCGCGGATGCGTTCTGGCCGTCGGCCTACGAGCCGTGGTCCGGCTATCTCACCGGCGTCCGCGGACAGGACCCGGGCTGGGATCCGCTGGCGTTCATGGTGGACGCCGCGCATCAGCGGAACCTGGAGTTCCACGCCTGGTTCAACCCGTACCGGGTGAGCATGCCGGCGCCGAGCGCCGCGTCGACGGAGGCCGGAGCCGACATCAACAAGCTCGCACCGACCGCGCCGCTGCGGCAGCATCCGGACTGGGGAGTCGTCTATCCGGTCGGTGTCCCGACGCAGAGCCGCCTCTACTACAACCCCGGCATTCCCGAGGTCCGGCACTTCGTCGAGGACGCGATCATGGACGCCGTCACCAAGTACGACATCGACGGCGTGCACTTCGACGACTACTTCTACCCGTACCCGTACAGCACCCAGGACTTCGGCGACGATGCCACGTTCGCGCAGTATGGTGCCGGATTCGCGACCAAGGCGGACTGGCGGCGGGACAACATCGACAAGCTGATCCAGGAGATGGACCAGAAGATCCACACGGCCAAGCCTTGGGTGAAGTTCGGTGTCTCACCCTTCGGCATCTGGCGCAACAACACCAGCGACCCGCTCGGATCGGCGACCAACGGCACCCAGTCGTATGACGCCAACGACGCCGACACCCGACTCTGGGTCAAGAACGGCTGGATCGACTACATCATTCCGCAGGTGTATTGGAACATCGGCTTCGCCGTCGCCGACTACGCCGTCCTGGTGCCGTGGTGGGCGGACGTGGTGAGGGGCACCGACGTCGCGCTCTACATCGGCGAGGCGAATTACAAGCAGGGTGCCGCGGGACAGCCGGCCGCCTGGTTCGACCCGGCCGAGATGTCCAAGCACCTGACGTTCGACGAGCAATATCCGGAGGTCGCCGGCAACGTCTTCTTCCGCGAGCAGATCGTCGAGCAGGACCCCCTCGGCTCAACCACGCAACTGGTCGCCGATCACTACACCAGGCCGGCGATCGTGCCGACGATGCCGGGCAGCACCGCCAAGCCGCTGATGTTCCCGGTGGTCACGAAGGCAGTGCACAACAGCACCGGCGGCGTCGACCTGACCTGGCATCCGACAGCGAGTGGCGTCGGCCCGTTCGGCGCCGCCACGTCCTACGCGGTCTATCGATTCGACGGGATGAACGCGGTCGACGACTGCGACACCGCGGACGCGTCACACCTGGTCGCGACGATTCGCGGTCAAGGCGACGGCACCCAGCACTGGACCGACACCACCGCAGTAGCTGGGACGACGTACACGTACGTCGTCTCGGCGCTGGATCGCACCTGGCACGAGAGCCCGGTCAGCCCGCCCGCGTTCGTGCTGCACTAACCGACGTGCTGCACTAACCGAACGGCAACGGGGACGATCGTGCACGCTATAACGCGCACGATCGTCCCCAAACTGCAAGAAGAGAACGTTAATCGAGGTATTCGTAGGCCGGCACGGTGAGGAAGTCGGCGTACGAGTCGCCGAGCGCGACCTCTTCGAACAGCTTTCGCGTCGCCGCGTGAGTCAAATCCGCCGACTCATCGTCAATAAGTGACCGCACCAGTTCCGGCGTCACCACCTGACCGTCGTCGGTCTGCGTACTGTTGTGCACCCATTGCCAGATCTGCGACCGCGAGATCTCCGCGGTGGCCGCGTCCTCCATGAGGTTGAACAGCGCGACCGCGCCGAGCCCGCCCAGCCACGCATCCAGATAGCGCAGGCCGACCGCGACGTTGGACCGCACGCCGTCCAGCGTGACCGCTCCGGGCGTCGCGGCGACGTCCAGCAAGGCGCCGGCATCGGGGGCGACCTCCTCGCGCAGCCGGTCCAGCTGGTGGGGTCGCTCACCCAGCGCTTCATCAAAGGCTTCCTGGCAGATGGGTACGAGATCGGGGTGCGCCACCCACGACCCGTCGAAGCCATCCCCGGCCTCGCGCTGCTTGTCCTGCGTCACCTTGGCCAGCGCGATCGCATTGACCTCTGGGTCGCGCCTGCTCGGGATGAACGCGGCCATACCACCGATGGCGTACGCACCGCGCTTGTGGCAGGTCCGGACCAGCAGATCGGTGTACGCGCGCATCATCGGCGCCGTCATCGCGACCGCGGCCCGGTCCGGCAGCACGAACGTCGGGCCGGCATCGCGGAACGTCTTGATCAGGCTGAACAGGTAGTCCCAGCGGCCGGCGTTCAGGCCGCTCGCGTGGTCGCGCAGTTCGTAGAGGATTTCCTCCATCTCGAACGCCGCCGTGATCGTCTCGATCAGGACAGTGGCGCGGATCGTGCCGTACGGAATCCCGAGCGCCTCCTGCGCGTACGCGAACACGTCGTTCCACAGTCGCGCCTCCAGATGGGACTCCATCTTGGGCAGGTAGAAATACGGCCCGGAGCCGCGCGCGACCAGTTCGGCGGCATTGTGGAAGAAGTAGAGCCCAAAGTCGACCAGGGCACCGACGGCCCGGTGGTCGTTGATGACGAGGTGTTTCTCGCGCAGGTGCCAGCCGCGTGGCCGCATCACGATGGTGGCGAGCGGGCCGTCATTCAGCCGATAGCTCTTCCCGTCCGAATCCAGGGTGATGGTGCGGCGGATGGCGTCGAAGAGGTTGACCTGACCACCGATCACGTTGGCCCAGGTGGGACTCGAGGCATCCTCGAGGTCGGCGAGCCAGACCCGGGCGCCGGAGTTCAGCGCGTTGATGGTCATCTTGCGATCGCAGGGACCGGTGATCTCGACCCGGCGGTCGGTCAGGTTGGCCGGTGCCGGTGCCACTCGCCAGTCCCCCGCGCGTACGCCCGCGGTGTCCGGCAGGAAGTCCAGCACCGGGTGGCGCGCCGCCTCGGCCCGGCGTGCCGATCGCGCGCGCATCAACTGGTCGCGGCGCTCGGCGAAGCGCTCGTGCAGCGCCACCACGAAGTCGACCGCCTCCGGCGTGAGGACTTGGTCTTGACGCTCGACGGCGGGTCCGACTATCTGCACATCACTCGTCACGGCCGCTAACCCTACGCTTGAGCCATGCCTAACGCGCCTTTCGTACCGGAGACGTTTGCAGTGCCGACCGCCGTCGAGACCGACGGCTTCCGGTTGGAATTGCTTGGTCCGCAACACAACGAGGCCGACCATATTGCCTGGATGTCGAGCATCCCGGAGATTCGCTCGACGCCCGGATTCGGCGCCGGCTGGCCGCCCGCGGCCGGGATGACGCTGGCCGAGAATCTCGCCGATCTGCGCAGTCATGAGGACCGATCGGCACGACATGTGGACTTCGCATACACGGTGATGGATGCCGGCAGCGGCGTCATCATCGGGTGCGTCTACATCAACCCGCCCGCAGGTGACGACCAGGCCGACGCGGTTGTTCGCTCGTGGGTGACGGCCGGCTCCGCCGACCGCGACGAGGCACTGACTCGCGCGGTCGGGTCATGGCTGTCCGAGGCCTGGCCGTTCCGCACGGTGCGCTACCGAGTCGGGCTGCAGCCGGCTCTGATCCGGCACGGCTAGCGGGTGGTCAGGGCTGACGCCGTGTGGCACGCCGGTTGCGGCGGTCGCGCCAGCGCAGTTGCAGGATCCGGACCGATCCCGGAATCGCCACCAGCAGGATGCCGAAGACCGCGGCCAGAAGCAGCGCCACACCCATCGGGGTGTTCCCATGCGCGCCGAAGAACGAGACCTCGACCTTCTGGTTGTTCTGCAACACGAATATCAGGAGCAACAGCAGCACGACCGCGAAGCCGATCGCGGCGACCCAGGTCGCGCCGACCCGGGACGGGACCGGCCGACTCGGCGCTGGTCGGGCGGCCGTCGGCGGGGCGGCGGGCGGCGGGGCCTGGCCCGGCGCGGTCCCAGGTGCGGGCTGCGCCGGCGGCGGTGCACCGGACGCCCCGGCCGCCGCCGGTGGATTCACCGGCCCAGGTCGGGTGTCGCCGAGTGGCGACGGGTTAGGTTCAGGCGTCGTCATGGTTCACCTCCGAAGCGCGTTCCGTAACTGCGTGACTACCCGGTAAAACCATCGTCTACGCAGATCGGCGGTCATTTCTCGATGATCAGGAAGACCACGCCGATGATCACCGCGAGAACGACGATCATCCACACGGCACCCCACCAGGACGCGCGCCGAGCCGCCATGGTCGGCATGTCGGTGGGCGAGTCTTCATCGGGGCTTCGCGGCATCCCGAGTTCGGCGGAGGCGGGCTCCGGGTCGGGCAGAGCCGGGTCGTGCACGTGGCCGATATCGGGGGTGGAGCGCTCGGGGCTGGTCACGATGACTCCCTCGGGGACTGACACCACGGTGGTGTCGAGTGCTCGGTGGATACCCGGTGGCGCCGATATCTATGCGCTCGAGCGCGCGTACCCCCAACGACGAAGAGGTGGCCGAAGCCGGCAATCGGCCTCGGCCACCGCGGACGCTCGATCTAGACGGTGCGCTGGTAGCTCCGGAAGGTCAGCGTGGACAGCCACACCATGACCGCCGCCAGAGCGAGCAGCCCGCCGCCGTAGGCCAGTGCGGACGCCCAATCGCTGTGGGTGCCGAGCAGATGCCGGGTCGCTTCCAGCGACCAATTCACCGGATTGCCCGACGCCACCGCCTGCATCCATCCCGGCATCAGGTTCTTCGCCATGAACGCCGTGGACAGGAAGGTCAGCGGCAGGAGCAGGAAGATGCTCAAGCCGATGATGCTCTCCCGCTGGCGCAACGTGATGCCGAAGACGTTGGACAGCGCGCTGAACACGGTGCCGAGCAGCACCGATGCCACCACCAGCGCGACCGGACCGAGAACGCCACCGGGATAGTGAGCGCCGGCGGCCCAGCCGATCAGGATGATCAGGGTGGACTGGAACGCCGTGGTGATGGCCGCGATCGCGACGCTCGCATTCATGATCGCCGCGCGGCTCACCGGTGACGTCAGGAAGCGATTCATCGTGCCGCGCTCGATCTCTTCCATGGTGCCCATGCCGGCCCACATGTTCGACGAGACCGCGTTCATCACCACGACACCCGGGATCAGGTAGTCGAGGTAACTGCCGGACCCGAATCCGGGCAGCTCGACGACGCGGCGGAACAGATTCCCGAAGAGGAAGAGCCAGACCATTGGCTGTACGAGGGTGATGATCACCACCGCCGGCTGGCGCAGCTGTGCTTTGAGCTGGCGGTGGGTCATCCACCAGGTATCGGTCAACATGATCAGGCCTCCTCGTTGGTTGCCGTGGTGAATCGGCGCCCGACGTGCCGCAGGTAGACGTCGTCGAGCGAGGGTCGGGCGACGGTGACCGAGCCGACCCGGACACCGGCGGCGTCGAGCGCGGCCAGAACGGCGGGCACAGTCCGCGCACCGTCGTCGGCGCGGGCACTGAGTTCGGTGCCGTTAAGCCGGGCGTCGCGGACATGCGTGGTCAGCGCCGCCTTGACCGCGGCCTGGTCCGGTGCGCCACGAAGCTGCACATGGATCGCGTCACCGCGGAGCTCGCCCTTGAGCTCTTCGGGCGTTCCCTCGACCACCACGGCACCCCGGTCCACAATGGCCAACCGGCCGGCGAGCTGGTCGGCCTCCTCCAGATAATGCGTCGTCAGCAGGATCGTCAGTCCTTCGGCCGCGGACAGGTGTTCGATCTCCTGCCACAGCGCGGCCCGCGCTTCCGGGTCCAGGCCGGTGGTCGGTTCGTCGAGGAACAGCACCTCCGGCTGGTGCACCAGGCCGATTGCCACATCGAGTCGGCGCAGCATGCCGCCGGAGTAGGTCTTCGCCGCTCGATCGGCGGCATCGGCCAGATCGAACCGGTCCAGCAGCTCGTCGACCCGCTGCTTGAGGGCGCGAGTGGGCATTCGATAGAGCCGGCCTTGCAGCATCAGGTTGTCGCGGCCGGTGGCCAGCGGGTCGCTGCCGGACTTCTGAGCGACCACGCCGATCGCGCGGCGTACGCGGTCCGGATGCTTGCCTACGTCGTGCCCGGCGACGGTGGCCGTGCCCTCGTCGGGTTTCGCCAGTGTGGTCAAGATCTTGATGGCCGTGGACTTGCCGGCGCCGTTGGGGCCGAGGAGCCCGAAGATCTCTCCCGGCGCGATCGAGATGGACAGGCCGTCGAGCGCGCGTACGCCCGGCGGATACGTCTTGACGAGGTGGTGTGCCTCAACATGCATGGTTGCGCTCCTCTTCGGGGCGCTGGTGGCTTGACCGCCAGCGCTTCGTGGTGATCCACGAGCGCGCAGCCGGATATCCTTGCCAGTGCCACCTTGCGGCCGGCGCGCGTTCGCGGGTTGGGTTGCGAGGTCTCCGATCCCGGAGTGGTGTTGCCGCACCGCTCCGGGATCACCCTTGTGCTAGGTCATGATCCCTTTCCGTTCCTTGTTTTCTGGTCGCCGGCGGTGCTTGGTCCGTTGGTCGCATGGCCGTCGTTCGCCTGGCCGCCGGCCGTCTCGTTCAGCAGCGCCTGGAACTCCGGCGGCATCTCACCGGTCTGGAAATACCGCCGCCACTCGGCGATGCCCGGCAGGGTGCCGGACTCGACCTCGCCGAGGATCCCGCGCACCCAGCCGAGTTCCGCGCGGCGCATCGCCAGTGCGTACTCGGCCTCGATCAGGAAGATCCGCGGCACCACCGGCCCCGCCTCGGCCAGGCCGGCGGCCATCGCCTCGATGTCCTGGTCGAGCGCGGCGACGCGGAGTTTGAGCAGCTCAACCGTCTGATCGGGTCCGAGGACGCCGGCCACCGACAGCGCCGCCTCGAATCGCGACTGCTCCGGCTCCGGGTCCGCGATGATCTCGCGGAGCCAGTCGATCAGCTCGGCGCGGCCGGCGTCGGTGATCGCGTACGACGTCCGCTCCGGTCGCCCGCCGGCCCGATCGCTGCCGGTCGCGACGATGTAGCCGGCCCTCTCGAGGTTCTGCACGACGGTGTAGAACGTGCCCCACTTGATCTTGAGGTCGCGCTCCTTGCCCGTGCGCTTGAGGACGTTCGCCATCTCGTACGGGTGCATGGACTGCCCCGGCATCAGCAGCGCCAGCAAGCCCAGTGCCAGGAGGTTGCCGACCTTGCGTCGTTTCGCCACGGCCCCTCCCTCGCACGTTCCGGTCCAATACTCGTTGACGAGTATACGTCGACGAGCATAGACCGCAAGGGCATCCGCCGAGACGACTATGGGGATATCGCTGCTGCGCGCCGGGCCGAAGCCTCGATAGCCCCATAAACGCCGCGAGCCCGGAGCAGGAACCTCCCAAGATCGCGACGTCCGCGGCCTGGTGGCTGTTCACCGGCGTTCGGAAATTGCGGCCTCGAAGACGTTCCGATCTTGGCCGTCGTCGCGACCTCTAGCGCCGGGTGTGCGGCGACAGAAGGGCCGACCCAGCGGCAAGGGGCGGAGCCGGTTCGGGACGGGCGCAAGATCGCGACGTCCGCGGGCTGACGGCTGTTCACGCTGCCGTGATCGCAACGTCCGCGGAGCAGGGTCGTCACGCGAGCCGTTTGACAGCCGTGGCTCCGCGAACGTCGCGATCTTGACCGGTTGACCCTCGGGACGTACACAAAATCGCAACGGCCGCCGTTGAAGTCGACGGTGGAGCCCCGCGCGCCGGCAGCAGTTCAGGTTTTCTGCTTTTCGGCTCGCGTGGCGGCAAGTTGTCCGTTTTGTCGAGCACCCGGCGCCGAAAAGCAGAAAGCCGCGGCGAAGGCGTAGCTCGCACGGCACCTGACCAGGCCCGTTGACCGCCAGCCTGCCAAGATTTCGGATCTTGGCGGCTTCCGACGTTAGGTAACACGCAAGATCGCGACGTTCGCGGACTGGTGGTTGTGTGATCGCGACATCCGTGAGTTCATGGTCGTCGTGAGGCGGGCGTTCGGAGCCCTGGCCTCGCGGCTGCGGAGATCACGCCGTCGAAACCGCCCCGACTCCCCGGACGTCGCAAGCTTCGTACGGCGGACGCCGATGACGAACGCAGACCACCAAGATTTCGGATCTTGGCTACCGGATTCCTCGATCAAACAAAAAGCACATCACTTTGGACAGTTAATGCCATATAGCGACGTCAACTATCCAAAGCAACGTGAAAAATAGTCGATCTTCTCAGCTTCCGCGTTCGGCCGAACAACGGCGGTCCAGCCGGCGGCCAAGATTTCCGATCTTGGCAAGTCGACGTCAACACCCCGGCCAACGGCCGTGCCGACCGAAAGCGCACTTGGACGGCGCGGCCCGACACGGCACCGGCACCGGCACCGGCACCGGCATGGGGCAACTCGGCAATGGCCACGCGAATCGGCGAGCACGGCAGCACCACGTGCCGTCCCACCGCAAGCCCACCGCGAGTGGTTGCTGGGCGTTCACGCGCGCCGGAGTCGGTGGGCTACTTGCGAGCCACCCGGCCCCATGCGTCCACTACCGAGGCCGACGCGCCGCCACGCAACCTCGTCCGCCACGGGACTTCCCTTGACCACAATTCGGTACTGCGCGTTCGGATGCGCGGCCTGAGTCGGTGGCCGTTGGCAGCGACGTAAAAAGGCGACCTGAGGGCCGCCCAGGCCCGACGTTGGCCCCAGTCGCGAAAACGGCCACCGACGAAGGGCGCGCCCAGCAGCGAGCCCTGCCGTGGACTAAGACCACGAACAAGCAGCACTAAGATCCGACGCTATGACCGCCCCCGCCACAACAGCCACATCGGTAACCACGACGCCGACCGGCAACCTGCCGATGACGAGCCGCCGCATCGACATCTTCTTCGCCGTCATCTTCTCGGCGTTCACCATCACGTCGATCATCAGCGACCTGCTGCCGACGGTGGGCGTCGACTTCTCGCACCCGTCCAGCAACTTCTTCGTCAACAGCAACTACTGGTACGCCCACGATGCCGACCCGCTGTTCATGAACCCGCCGGACTGGATGCGGATCGTCACCGGCCTGTCCGCGTTCGTCTACATGCCGTTCTACATCGTCCTGGTGTTCTGCCTGGTCAAGGGCAAGAACTGGATCCAGCTGCCGGCGGTCATCTACGCGACGATGATCTCGACGATCACCGGGATCATCGTCTTCGGTGTCGAGTTCTGGGGCGACGCGGACATGCGTACCGGCAATCCGGCCAAATTCCTGGCATTCAATCTGCCCTACGTGCTCATCCCGATCTTGCTGCTGATCAGGATGCGCAAGCCGATGCCGTTCCAGCGGAGGTTCTAGGAAACACAGGTTCTAAGAAGACAGGTTCTAGGAAACAGGGTTCTGGAAAACCGGTTGCCGCCGGACCGGATCAGCGACGAGACTGCGCCGCGATGAGCGCTATCGACGAACTGATCCGGCCTGACGTCTACCCGCGTACCTCCACCTACGACCCAAACTGGCTGCTCAAGCTCGACATGGGTCCGAATCCGCTGTGGCTGCTCGAGGATTTGAGCCACGACCTCGACCTAAGACCCGGCATGCGGGTCCTCGATCTGGGCTCCGGCAATGGCGCGACGTCGGTCTTCCTGGCTCGCGAATTCGGCGTCGAGGTGGTGGCCGCGGACTGGTGGGTCGATGCCGAAACGGCAACGGCGGTGTTCGAGGCGGCAGAGGTCGAGGATCGTGTGACCGCCGTACATGCCGAAGCCCATCAGCTTCCGTTCGACCGGGACAGCTTCGACGTGATCGTCAGCATCGACGCCTGGGAGTATTTCGGAACCGCCGACAGCTATCTGCCGTACCTCTTGAGGTTCTTGAAGCCCGGCGGCCAGATCGGCGTCGCGACGCCGGCGCTCACCCGCGAAGTCCGCGATCTCGGCGGCATCCCGGCGCACATCAAGGAGCTGGTCGGGTGGGAAGCACTGGCCTGGCACACGCCGGAATGGCTGCGCTTCCAGTGGGAGACCACCGAGATGGTGACGGTGACCGCCGCTCGGTTGCAGCCGGACGGCTGGCGCGATTGGCTGCTCTGGGCACGAGCGCGGGAGCGGGAGAATGCCGCCACCATCGCGACGCTGGAGCAAGACCGCGGCGAGTTCCTCTCGTTCGTCATCATGGCGGCACGCAAGCTCGGGACGGTGGAGCAATGACCGAAGCGTGGGGCGCGGCGCTCTATGGGCAGCCGTGCCGGGAGTGCGGGTTTGATTGGTCACTGCCCGCGGACGACGCGCTGCACGTCGTGGGCGATATCGCC
>Ga0068863_100002542_pt1 | contig 18097 bp, 18 predicted proteins | sample KBSSwiS62_FD_66596 | JGI IMG/M metagenome (GOLD analysis project Ga0068863, IMG submission 66596) | Switchgrass rhizosphere microbial communities from Kellogg Biological Station, Michigan, USA - KBS Switchgrass S6-2 | ecosystem: Host-associated > Plants > Roots > Rhizosphere > Soil ...
CCGATTAAATGCCGTCACGTGGTTCAATGATCGGCAGCCGAGGAGGCGCTCCCGGAGCAACCGGAAGGGCGCCTCACGCAATGACTCGCCTCTTGCGCGATCAAAACCTCGCGCGCTGACGTCACAAAGACTGCGGGAGGCCGCGATGGCGCAGGCTCAGAAGTCCACCAGTTCTTACTTCGCCCTTTCGCTCGATGTGAAGCCGCATCCGCTGTCGATTCGACCGCGCGAGCGCCGGCTTTCGCTGCCCGCCGCCGTGGTCGAACGAATTCGCAGCGAGTTCGTCGAAATGCGCGGGTTCTCGCCGACGCTCGCGCAGGCCGCGCGCCTCTTCGACCTGCCTGCGCAGGATTGCGGCATGATCCTCAACCGTCTGGTGCACGACGGTTTCCTACACCGTACCGCAGACGGACGGTATCGTCTTTAGCCCACGAAAATGGCGTCGTCGAGCACGCGCATTTCCGCACCGAGACGGCTGTGGAGCAAAGCTGGGTCTCAAACCTGGCGAGCCTGCCGATCTCGAGTACGTGCGCTGCCGCACTCGGCGGCCGCGACCCGTGCGCGCGACGTCGAAGCGACGTTGCGGGCGCTGCTCGAGGACCGACGCCCGTTCGATTGTGCGCGCGTTGCGCGGTGGCACCGCGCGGCACGCCTCCCGCCAGGGAAGACCTTCGACACACTGGAGGGGGCCGGCTGCCGGTGCCGATCATGCAGCGATTGCACGAACTCGCGATGGGGGCGTTTCTCGAGAGCCCGAGTAGTGTCCTCGCCTTTGGGCTGCCGGGCGTCGGCAAGAGTCAGCGCTCTGCGCGTCGAACAAGCAGAGTCCCGAAGAAGCCGGGTGCTTTAAGGCTGCTTGCCGAGCTACGAGCGCCGCTCTTTTTCCACAAGACTTAGAAATCTCGCAGAGCTTCCCTCATTCCCACAAGCCGATCACCTTCTATCGCTGGAGAAGATAGAGTGGAACAAAAAACGGTCCGCCCCGTCTCGCGTAAACCGGCCGCTGGTGAGTCGCAGCCTCGGCCACGTTGCGGACCGGCAAGAATAATTGTCGCGAACCGGCAAAGTAGTTGACGTCGATCAGCCGTGGCTTCGCACACGGGTCGACGTGCTGGGTCTCTCGTATGTCCAGGGCGCGCTCGACGCGTTGAAGCCGGCGGGTGCGCGGGATATCGAGGGCGGAGCCCCGTGGCTGGTTGATCGCCCTGCACGGTGGCGATTCCCTTTATCCACGCGTCTTGCTCGACTCAGGCGGCTCTCCGCGACCAACTGTCCCGTCGCTTTGTCAGTCGCTCGCGTGGCCGCATGGAGCTGCACTTTCAGCCGCGCCGGCCTCCGGGCGGGAGTGATCCTTCTCGTCGCTCGCCTGAATAGACGTAACGCTCGCCGGGACGTGTTCCTGTCGCGAGTGTCCAGTTGCTGACCGGAATCCGTTTCATCTGATTGTCGTTCTCCATAAAACCATCCTCGCAATGGCCGGCTGCCATTGCTACACCGCTATTGGCATCTGCTCGGCGTTCATGACTGCTTGAACGCCCGACAGGATCACGATCCGATCGTCCTGTACGGTCACATGGAAGTCGTTCGCGTCCTTCCACCGCTGGCTGATCGGCAGCTCGATCGCCTCGTCGATGACCCGCTTCAGGAACCGGGCACCGTACTCGACGCTGTATCCTTCCTGCACCAGTCTCTCCAGCGCATCTGGTTCGATGGTCAAGGTCTTTCCCCAGCGGCTCAACGATTCTTGGATCTGCGAGATGGACCCCAGCGCGATCGCGCGTACGTCGTTGCGCGTCAGCGGCTGGAAGATCACGACCTCGTCGATGCGATTTCTGAACTCCGGAGGAAACCTGCGTTCGAGCTCGCGATTGACCTCGGCTCCGATCTGATCCGCCGACAGCGGGCTCGAACGGAACCCCAACGGGCTGGTCAGCTTCCGGAAATGATGAGAGCCGACGTTCGAGGTCATGATGACGATCGCGTCCGACAGGTACACGCGCTTGCCGCGACCATCCGTGATCCAGCCTTCGTCGAACGCCTGCAGGAACAAATTCAGCACATGCGGACTCGCCTTCTCGATCTCGTCGAGCAACACCACCGAGCACGGATTGTCCTTCAGCTGATTGGTCAGGATGCCGCCGCGCTCGCTGCCAGCGATCCCGCGTGGCATGCCAAGCAGCTTGTCAATCGACATGCCGTCGCTTTGGTACTCGGACATGTCGATGCGAATCATCTTCTTCTCATCGCCGAACAGGAACTCGGCCACCGCTTTGGCCAGCTCGGTCTTCCCGACGCCTGTCGGTCCGAGGAACAGCAGCACACCGTCGGGGCGATCGAAGCCGTCCTTGAGCGGGCCTTTGTTCAGGACGAGCCGTTGCGCGACGGCCTGCACCGCGTGCTGCTGGCCGATGACGCGCCGCTGAAGGCGACTTTCCATGTCATGGAAACGGGCGCCGACGTCGCGGAACACCATGTCGCGTGGAATCTGCGCACTGCTCGAGATCACGCCGACGACATCCGATGATGTGACTTCCCACCGCCCGTCGATTTCCGCGCGCACGGCGGCCGTATCCAGCCAGCCGATCACCTTATCCGGCAGGTGAAGATGTCGCTCGTACCGCGACGACATCTCGAGTGCCATTTCGATCGCCTCGTCCAGGAGCCGCACGGAGTAGTTCCGTTCCAGCCGCGGGCGCACGCTGTACAAGATCTCACGCGTCTCGTCGACCGTCGGCTCCGCCACGTGGACAGTGCGGAAGCGTCGCGCCAGCGCTTCGTCTTCCTTGATGTACTCCTTGTACTCGCTCAGTGTCGTCGCACCCACGATCCGCACTTCGCCCCGGGCCAGCACCGACTTGAACACGTTCGCGGCATCGGACCGCGCTCCTAAGGCGGTGCCTGCGCCGATCATCGTGTGTGCTTCGTCGATGAATAGAATCAGATTCGGGCGCTCCCTGACCTCGTGAATCACGTTCTGGATGCGATCCTCGAACATGCCACGCAGCATCGTCCCCGCCACCAGCGTGTTCATCTGGAGATTCACGATCTGGCAGTCGCGAAGCCGCCCTGGCACTGATGCCGGCTCGAACTCGATCCGTCGCGCGAGCCCCTCGACAATCGCGGTCTTGCCGACGCCGGGTTCACCGATCAGCATGACCGAGTTCGAGCGCTCGCGGTGACATAGGATCTCGAGGACCTGCTGAATCTCTTGGTCGCGTCCGTAGACCGGCGCAACCTTGTCTTCTCGCACGAGCAGATTCAGATTGGTGGCAAATTGCTTGAGGTGAGTCGGCAACTCGTAGCGTGTGCGCAGCTGCTCGTCACTCAGTTCGTTTTCCTGCATGCGCCTGGCGACGTGCGAGGCCAGAACCTCGGGCTGAAGGCCGTAACGTCGGATGACGGAAGCCGCACCGCCGCTGCGCTCCTCCAAGATGGCCAGGAGGAGATCGGACCTCGCGATGGTCTGCCGGCCGGCCCGGCCCGCGAGATGAAAGGCGAACTTCAATACGAGCTTCGTCGCCGGCGACACACGAAGCTTGCGACCTGCGAAGGTCGGCTGCGTCTCCAGGAGCTCGTCGAGGGACTGGAGCAGTTCGCGGTGAGTCACTGCAACGCCGCGCATCGCGTCGGAGAACGAGTTCCATTCAAGCTGCGCAAACGCGAAAAAGATGTGTTCGTTGGTCAGAACGGCGTGGCCGCGGCGACGGAATTCCTCCACCGCCCGGTCCACGAGACGCTGCGCCGATTGGCTGATCTTGTTTTGAGCGATCCCGAGTTCTTCCACGGCCGGTGACTCCTGTTTATCCACGCTGCCAGTCGTAGCAAGAAGGTGGCCAGGAGAATCACCTGACAAGACTTGAAAATTACGGCTGGTTTGCGCGGCAAACACACGGTCGTGCGGACTGGTGAGCACGACGCAGTTTGGTCGTGGACTTGTGGACGAGAGTTGGCAATTGGATGGTTAGTTCAGCAGCGCAGCAAGACCTCCGTGCGGTATTCGTGGAGGATCCGTGCGAATCGCGGCCTATATCTCGCGGCTGGCTAACGCTCGTGTGTGATCATGACGAGGTGCTCGGGTAAGAGCGGCTTGAAGAACAGAGACGCGTTCAGGTGTTCAGCGCGTCCTCGAGCGCCATTGGGAACCCGTAATCCTCTCTGTGAGAACACGCGTGTTGTCGCTTCCGTGTTCGCGAGCTCGCAGCTGACGAACCCGTTCGATCACGGCTGCCAGTCGCGATTGCAGATCAATCAGAACGACGTCCACCGGATCAGCGGCGATCTCGCACAACGCAGCGTCGGCGCCTGAAACTGTCATCGCTTCGAACCCGCCGAAGCGGAGTGCCCGGCCGTACTTCTCGGCCGCGAGGTTGTCGTCATCAACCAAGAGCACTTTCAATACGCGGCTCGCTCACGAGCGCATTTCACAGGCACCGCCAAGCAGCGTCCGTAGGACGCTGTACAGAACCGAGCGACCGACTGGGAAGTTCCAGCCATGCGGACACGGATTGAGCACACCTGCACGCAATGTGTGTGCTGCCGTGCGGATCCGCGGAGATTGGCGGTCCAGCACCAAACCATTTCTCGCCGCAACGCGGGCTCGAAAGTGTTTTTCGCTGGCTCGAAAGTGTTCGTCCTGCACCACCACGACGCGCAACGGTGATTTGATCATAGCTACGCCAGACGAGGCCGACCCGCTTTCGACCTCTTCACAGCGAACGTGGTGAGTTATGTGCACGCTTCCGCGCATGATCGAGCAGATCATCCGCGTCGCTTCGTTGTCCCGAGCATCTCTTAGGAACGACTCTCACGCCTCGATGGTCTAGTAGTTGCACTACCAACGGTCAGTGCGACGGCAGTGGTCGTCGAGGAGGCCGGGATGTTGAAGAGTTTTCGCTTCGGGATGTTTGTACTAGCCATTGCATCGACAGCGCCGGTCGCCGCCACGGAGCCAGTTGCGCTTGAAGTGAGCCCGGCAGTCTCGTTTGCGCCAGCAGAGGTGCGAATTCGAATCAGGGTCGAACCGAATGCCACCAACCGCGCGATGACAGTCGTTGCCGACTCCGACTCGTTCTATCGATCGAGCACGATTCAACTCGAGGGCGATCACTCGCCGCTGACCACCCAGCTTCAATTTCGCGGTCTGCCACGCGGTGAGTACGACATCACCGCGACGGTGATCGGAATAGACGGCAAGACGACAGGCGTGGCGCACAGGCGCGTCAACATCGTCGACGTGGAGCCGCTTCAATGACCGCTTCAAAAGGAACTCATTCCAATCCCTCCTGACTCCCCGCCAGCCACGGATGGCTTCGACGCGCTTAGACGAGTCGAAGCCCTCCGCCCGCCTTGTGGCCGCCAGCATGTGAGCGCGGGTATCGAACCGAACGCTGAATACAGCGGACCGAATCGTGGTCCTGATGAATGCCTCCGATGGGGCTCAGTGACTTCGCTACTGATCATGAGCACGCATATCAACGGATGGCTGCATGCATGATCACCGACGCACTCCTTTGCCAGGCGAGCTCCGGCGCGTGTGGCCGCACCTTGGAACAGAAACCGATCTACTCAAGATCGAGGCATCCGCCCTGTTCGAGGTTCTGAGTAGTCGAGCGCGACTCGTGGAGGCGGCTCAGACGCAACGCAGCGCGTCACCGCGATACGCGCGGTTCTTACGATGCGGCTGCCGGAACGGTTGGCGAGCCATGCGAGCCTCGAGGAACTCCGGGCTCATTGGCCTGCTGCTCACACTCCGTTGAGGCGGCGCCGGCGGGGTGTCGGCGGATCGACTGGACCGCCGAAGTGCAGAAGAACCGATTACCAGAAATGAACTTCATGCGAAGACCGATGTCGAGTGTGCGTGGCTCAACCGAAATGCCGTCTGCCGTCGAACCGAGGAACAGGGCACGCCGGAACTTCGGGAAATGGCTGCCGCCGCGCACCAATATAAGTCCTTGATCACCGCGAAGAACGATCAACTCGTATTCGCTGGAGAGAGTACTCACGACAATCGTTTCCCGCGCCGCACATGAATCAATCTGAATCGACATTGCCTTGTCTCGCTGGGGTTGGCCGCCGAAGGCAAACCACACCGCGTGCGGCAGTCCTCACTGCTGCCATTCGCCTCTCACTTCTTCCCCGACGAGCCACAGACGAGCATCGGTCAAGCACAAGAGTTCGACCTCGTCGCGGGTGAGCTCGGCACCGCGAAGCCACAGCTCGGCGACCGTTTCCATCCGGTCGAGCGCAAATTCCACGCGCAGGGCCTCATCGGTGAGCAGCTTGTCAATCACTATTCCAACGCCCACTCGTGACATCGTCGCCTCCCTTGCAGCTGTCAGACTTGGGGCAACCTCCATGCCATTCCGAGCAACCAGTCCCGCGTCCGATGACGCAGGCACCGACCTGGCAGCGCAAACGTTCATTCGAGTGCCATTGGTGCGTTTCTCGTTCGTTGGTCACACAGACAGGTGCTGCCCCGAGCCTACCGGTTCTGAGTCACCGGACGACAGGCCTGATGACGTGATGCGCGTTTGCGCACGCAGTGCGCAATCACACGCATAGGCGCACCGCCGGTAGAGCGCGATGTCGGCGAAGCAGTAGCATCGGCGAATCGGCTGTCGCAGACTCCCCAAGTGCGTGCCCCACGCCATCGTGACGTCCGGCTCAAGGACGCGCAGCGCCAGGACCTCCTCGAGATCCCCGATGACAGTGACGGCAACCGATCCACCATCATCACGAGTCAGCTTCCGATCGAGCGCTGGCACGAACAACCTGGGCGATCCCACATTGGCCGATGCAATTCTCGACCGCACCTACCATCGCGCGCATCCGCCTTACGCTTACGGGGCCCTCGCGCCGAAAAGCGACTGGGATTGGATCATCGGCACTGAAGGGGGAGGCGTGATCGCCCGGCCGAGAGCGCGGAGGGATGCGACAGCTCGGGCGACCTCGGGGTCGTCACCTGGAGAGCCTCCTGTGCGGTCGTGCTGGAGTCGCGGCCGCCTGTGAACCGTGCCGGAGCTATGGAAAACGCACGGAACGCGTTTCCCACAGCTCTTTGGACGGCGCACAGAACGCACCGCGCACAACAGTCCACAGGCATTGCTCTCTTTCGTTTTGGCAAGAAAAAGACAAGAACCACTACAATGACGCTCGTTAATCAAGGAGGCCTGATCGACACACCGACGTCCTCGCGCCGCTTCGCTCCGATCACGATGCCGCCGACCCAATGACACGATGCTGCGGAACGCGCAGTACGACGATCTCGAATCGCAGAAGCTCATAGAACTGCTCGTGCCGGTCCGTCGTACGAGAGCTGAAAAAAGTCGAGCCTGACCAAGGGGATTGAACCGGCATCACCCGAGGTCAGGCTGCGGCCGTCAGCCTCGCTAACGGCTCGCTCGTGTGCCGGCGCGATCGGTCTTCTTCTCGGGCATCCGCTCCAGCCCAACCAACGTCCACGCGTCGGCATCGCGACGGAAATAGACGCGAATGGGCCGATTCCAGGAGGGATACTCCTTACTGGCTGCGGAGAGCTCCACCTGGAGGAAAGTATTCGGTCCGGTGGCCAATCCAGCAGGGACCTCGAACGTGGTCGTCGTGCTCATCGTGTCCGAGATGGGCCGCGTCTCGCCGGTCGCGTTGTCGAACTCAGACCACACCGCCCGGTAACGCTCGGGCGCTTTGGCGACGTCCGCCGTCACGGCAGCGTTGTCGAAAGTCAGTTGCGCATCTGTCAGGTGGGGATCGACGATCGGATTCACCGCGGGCAGGTAGGCCCTGAGGATCTTCTCGCGGCGCTTGATCATGATGTCGCTGATGGCGGCCTCGGAGCGCGGATCGCTGAACTTGCCGGTATGGATGATCGCTCGAATCATCTCGTTGCTGAACGCGGCGACGCGCCGCGCGGCCCAGAATGCATCGTCGTCCCGCATCTCAAGCAATGCGGCGTTCGGCGTGTGGCCCCGCCAATTCCGCGGATCGAAGCGATCGCCTTCGAACTTCCCAATCTCTGGCCCTTCGGTGTACTTGACCGTCTGCCAGGGGCTCAGCGCGAACCCGAACGAGGCCAGTCGCTTGGCCGTGACGCCACCCTCATAGAAGTGCTCCCAGCTCACGTCCCACGTGTGGATGTCGTTGCACACGCCGAAGCTCGAGCCCACGTCCTGAAGATAGTGTTTGACAATCGCGTGACCGTTCTCCGTGATGACGGTATCGAGGTCGTTCTCCGCCTTGAAGTCGGTGACGTTCGTCCACGCGCCGAATACGCGCAGCGCACGCAGCTCGCGCCGGTGCTCGTGCGGAACCAGATCATTGGGATCGTCCGGACGTGTTCCCTGGTAGCGGAAGTTACCGATGATCTTGCCCGGAATCAACCTGCCGGCGAAAACCCGGTAGGTTCCATCCGGCCTGCGGGCCGCCCCCTCGAGCAACTCCTCGATATCGGCGCGGGTAATCGGCGTGCGCTTGCCATTGGGCCTGGCAAACGTTGCCGTCGGACTGATCTCCATCCGCTTCGGGTCGAACGTGGTCAGAAACGACTCGACCTGGTTGTAGCCGAGCGCCCAGTAGATTTTCGTTCCCATGACGGCAGCCGCCGTCGCGGCATTCGGATAGTAAGGGGGGTCGAACTCGAGGAACCACGTCTCCCCGTTAGCGTCCTTGGCCGTGATGCCAGGGTGACTGCCTGACGCTTTTTGTCTCCAGATGACCCAGTGCGAAGGATCCGGCGGAGGGCCGATGTTGGGGCCACGGACGATCTCGTCAATGGTGAGCTCCCTGGTTCCAATGCGGTTGGTGAACCAGCTCGAGTCGGGGACCTCATCAATCGTGTTGACGTTCTGCGCGAGTACGCCAGACGGCTTGCGCCCGGGCAAGGCGAAGAGGTTGTACGACAAGTCGTACATGAGGTCCAGATAAGAGGGTGCTACGCCCCCCGCGTCCTGCGGCTCGGGCTCGCGCAGGATGGGATCGTCGCGATAGAACCGCGGGCTCGTGGCGCTCACGGACCCGAACCCGCCAATCGCGGCGATCGACACAAACGACAACAGAATCAAGATTTTCGTGCGCATATCAATGGCTCCACGACTGAAGACTGATGACCAGACTGGTGACTGAACACTGGCGCTAGAGCTAGAACGCTGGCGATGCCGCAAATACCAGCCGCGTACCCTCGTTGCTTCGAGCGACATCGACGCGCAGCACGGTCACGAGCGGCGCATGGAACCGCACGCCGAAGCCGTAGTCGGTCTTGAGATCACGGAGGTCCAGATCGGACGTCCGGTTCGTAACCTTGCCCGCGTCGACAAACGCCGCGCTTTCGAAGAATCGATTGGCGATGATTCGCCACTCTCCCTGCAGCAGCAGGCTGTTTCGATCGGCGTAGCGGAAGCTGGAGAACCCGCGTAAGTTGGATCCGCCGCCGAGCGACGGCATCATGTAGAAGGGCGTCTCTTGATCTCCTTTGTCCCAGGTCGTCTTGACGAGGCCGTGCAGCGACAGCACCCAGCTCTCGCGCAGGATGGGCACGTGCTGAATCGCCTCGTACTCGACCAGACGGAACCCCAGCGCATCGTCGCGGTCGCTGTAGTCATGGCCGGTCACTCCATAGAAACCGCCGCGGCGCGCGTAATCCTTCGAGAGGCGCGAGTCGAAGCCGACCGTCGCCTGGGTGTGCAAGTACGTCGTCGTCGTGCCGAGCCCAGGCAGCGCTGCGGGTGTGTAGATCTCGTCGAGCGACGGATCTATTCCTTCTCCAGACTTGAGGTTCCATCGCGCCGCCTCAAAACCACCGCGCACCATCAACAGTCGCCGCGTTGGCCGGAACTTCAGCAACGCCGATGCGTACGGCTGCTCGAATCCATAGTTCGCGCGATCGTTGGACGAGTTTTGCATCCCGAAACCGTAGAAGGCCACTTGGGTCGCATCGCGCCAGCCGCCGAGGACGGTCAGCTCTCCGCGCCTGTCGAACAACCGTGGTGAGGTGAATTCCGCTTCGGCAAGCTTGTACGACCGCATGCTGTAGCTGGAGCGGACGTCGAGCGTGCTGTAGGAGCTGGTGTGGAACATGTAGCCAGCGCCGGCTGCAAAGCCGCCGCCTTGATACCCGTTCTGAAGGAACGTGTGCCACCTGATCGTCTGGTTGGTGAACCGTCGCTCGATTCTCGCGATGGCCTTTTCGGCCGTGGTCACCACGTATGGGTGTAGCGTTTTGGCGCGATCAGCCGCGGCGTCCTCGATCAGCGTCTGACGGGTCTCGGCCTCGGGCGACTGGCCGACTGTGATCGCCGCATCGGGCTGGAGCGGTCCGCCCGCTTCGCCCACCACGTCCTGGATCACTGTCTCAGGGGATGTCAGTTGCGGCGACTGTGCGACCGCGATGCCCGCGGTGCCGATCACGACTGCGATTGATAAGCACGATCTAACCAGAATATCGACGCGCATGGGTCACTCATTCCTTCCCAGTCCTCGCGGGCGCGTTGTTGCGCACGTTCTAATGTGTCGTCTTCAACATGAATGCCACCCTGGCGCGGGGTCCCGTGGATTCGACATCGCTCGATGCTGCAGTCGTTTGCGGCGCACAGGAGCATTGGGCTCGACGGCGCAGGCCGCCGCAGGTGCACATCTACGAACACTGTGATCGATTACGGCGCGTTTACCTTCAGCAGAGTGCGCGGTGTTCAGCCGCGCGATGCGGGGTTCCTGGTGCGATGGCGGTCGCCTCTCTGCGGGCCAGTGGGCAACGCTTCAGCAGCTGTCGCCTGAGCGTTGGCGAAGGCGGACGCGGCCGTCTATATCCGACGTTCACCGGGCGAGCGCGACATGCGCCAGAGCTCTGGAACGACGAGCGGTACCCCGACGATGCTCCAGAGCAGCGCGCGCACGCGGCGCATCAACACAACGGCGAGACCGTAGCTCGCGCCGATCCCCAACGCGCCGGCCATCGCGGCGGCGCCGCCCTCAGCGATACCCAGCCGGCCAGGGACGATCGTGCCGACGGTGTTTGCGGTCTTCGTGGCGCCTTCGAACATGGCCACGGTCGCGAAGGTGGGATTGGCGCCCAGCGCGTGGATCATCACGTACGCTTCGCCGATCAGTACTGCGTGGTGCGCGACGCATACCCCTGCGATGCTGCCGAGGGTCAGGCACTGCTCGGTCCGACCCTCTGTACGAACAGGATGAGAAGGCCGCACGCGACGACGGCCAGCCCGACCGACCACGCCCGCCGCATCCACGTCGTCCTCATTCGCGATCCTCGTCATGGAGGACGCACTGGATCTCGAGCCACCACCGCGGGCGCCACGAGATGAGCAGGGGAACGCCGGCGAGGTCGCCTTCCACCCCGTAGACGATGGTGAAGAGGGTCTCGTCTCTCGTCGAACGGTTCAGCACACGGAATCGTCCCTGAATCGCGGGACCGGATGACCTTTCTGCTGACGTTCCTCGGTCAGTGCGGTCCGCCGATCGCAACTGCAGCTCGTAGAGCATCCCGTTGTAGGGATAGACACGGACGAAGCGCGGAGAGGCTGAGACCTTGCCCGCCGTCCTGCGTCCTTCTTCCATTAGGCTGGCCGCGGCGGTCAGGAACCCCGGCGAGGACCACTCAGCCAAGGGGACGCTTTTCGTCGTCGAGGGTGCGGCAGGCACTGACGCGAGCAGCGCTTCGAGATCAGCGTACGTCAAATCTCGCGACACGCGGATGTCCGAAACAGTGACACGCGCCTGCGACCCGGTGACCACCTGCCGCAGCGCCTTGAACACGTGAACGCGGTCGCTCCGGCGCGTGTTCTTGTCGGCCTCCTCGATCGACTGCTCGTCGGAATGGCTCATCACGCCGAACACCATCGCGCCGCCCGCTCCTGATTCTTCACGCAGGTACCCCCAGCGATTGATGTGTCGCGGCGCGCGCCCGGGATCGGAACCGACGAGCAACTCGTAGCCCACCGTCGCGTCCGGGCCCGTGCGCCACGTGAGGCGTCCGTCGCCGATATTCGCTTTGCGCATCCAGAAGAGGAACGGGCGCACCTGCGCGTCGACACGATAGTTATGCTGCCGCAATACCGACGAAGGGGCGAAACCAGGGTATGCGTGCGGGTCAGCGGACTCGCCGTGCAGACGGTCCGGTGTGCTGCACGCGACAAGGGTGAGCATGATTACCCATGAGACTCGTCGTGCCTTCATGGTCGCCTCCTCCTTTGATCGAAGGCATCGCTCGCTGTCACCGTTCAACGAGCACGAATCCTTGCGGCGCTCGAGCGACCGCACTTGACCTATGCAGGCATGATGCCGAGATCGGCAGCGGGACGAGAGCTCGCGCCGCTGCTCGTCTGACGCAAAGGGGCAAGACGCTGACGGGGGAGTATGATGCCGCTATGCCGGTGGCGGTCTTGCGGCTCGCCGGTTTTTTCACCGAGCCTTCCCTGCGCGCAGACGACATCCATCGCATCGACGGTGAGCCGGATCGTGAGGCCGCCCGCCCGTTGGCCGAGACACTCACGCTGGTTTCGTGGAACATCGCGTACGGGCGCAAGTGCGAGCAGCACGCCGGCGTCCTGGCGTCGCTCGAGCCCGACATTTGCCTCCTCCAGGAAGTAGACGTGGGGTGCCGACGCAGCGGCTTCCGCCACGTCGCACGCTGGCTCGCGGACAGCCTGCGAATGAACTGGCTGTTTGCGGGCGAGTTCCAGGAAATCGGACAGGGCCGCCGCGGCGCCGCCGCGCTGACGGGTCAAGCGATCCTGAGCCGGTTCGCCATCGCCGCGGCGACGGTGATCCCGTTCAGGCACCAGGCGTTGTATCGATGGCGCGCGAGCCCGTTGCAGCCGCGGCGGGGCGCGCGCATGGCGCTCTGTGCCCACACCGCCGGCCTGCGGATCTACAACGCGCATATCGAGAGCGGCAAGAACGACGCGTTCCGCCGGAGGCAACTCGCCGACGTCGCCGCCGAGGAGGAAGTGCTCACCGGCCCGCACGCGCCAGTGGTCGTGGCGGGCGATTTCAACTCCGGACCAACTGGTCATCTTTCGATGCTGGACACGCTGCGCGACCGGGGTTTCGTGGACGCGCTCGACGGTCAGCCCGCGACAAGGCGCACGACCATTCGCGAGCAGCATGCCCTGGACTGGATCGTGGTGCGCGATCTCGCGGTCACGAGCGCTGGCGTCGCGCCGTGCCATACCGGGTCCGACCACTTTCCTGTGTGGGCGAAGGTGAGACGACCAGCCTCCCGCTGACCGATCGCCAACCCGAGGCAAGCTTCAGCGCCGGCACGACCCCTCTCCTGCGCAGTGCCCGCAGCGGCGTCGCAGAACAGTATCGGTGGTCCTCCGTGTCTAAACAGGCACTGTGCGTGCCGCTGTGCACCGGCGTCGCGCAGAGACTCGTTCGCGCGTGTGGTTTCTCCACCCGCGCACCTGGTATGCCGCTTGCCCGGTTCACCGGGAGAGGTGAACGATGGCAGCGGTACAGTCCATCCCGAAAGGCGCCGTGCGACAGGCGCTGGTGCTCGCCGCGGGCAACGGCGATCGATTCAAGAATCGCACGCGCGAGTCGAAGCTCCTCGAGCCCGTACTCGGCCGTCCACTCATCCTTCGAACGATCGAGACGGCGCGCGAGGCCGGCATCAGGGTATTCGAAATCGTGGTGGGCTATCACGCTGACCGCGTGCGTGAAGCGATCGAGCGTCACGCGCCGCGAGACCTGACTCTTCACTTCACCTACAACCAGGATTGGCACCTGGAGAACGGCGTATCAGTGCTCGCCGCGCGCACCCGGCTCCGATCGCGCTTCGCATTGCTGATGGGCGACCATCTCTTCGCGGCGCGCACGCTCGGACAGCTGCTGCTCGCGCGCGTGAACCCGGACGAGTCGCTCCTCGCGGTGGACTCGCGGCCGACGACTCCCGAGATCGCCGCGGAAGCCACCAAGGTACGGCTAAGCGGGTCCCGCATCGTCGCGATCGGGAAAGCCCTGACGGAGTACGACGCGCTCGACACGGGACTGTTCGTCTGCGCGCCCGCGCTCTTCGACGCGCTCGAGGCGGCGCGTGCCAACGGCGACACCACGCTGAGCGGCGGCATCAGGATTCTGGCAGGGCGCGGACTGATGCGTTCGTTCGACGTTGGAGACGCCACGTGGTGCGACATCGACACGATCGAGGATCTGCACAGCGCTGAGTCGCTGCTCGACGGTGCCGTCGGCGCGGAGGCCGCAACGGCCTACTGCGAACGCCTATGAGCGCCGTCTCGGGACGTTCAGCAGTCCGCCTCGGCGCGCTGGCGCTCGGCGTCGTGCTGTTCATCGGTGCTCTCTATTGCCTCGACCTTGCCACCGCACTCGCGACGGTGCGGCGTCTTGGCGTCACGCTGGCCCTCGCGGTGCTGCTCAGCGGCCTCTGGCACCTCGCGCGCACGTGGGCCTGGGCGTGGTGCTTCCCGCAGCCGCGTCGGGTCGGGTTGCTGCGTCTCGCGCGGGTGCGCCTTGCCGCCGAGGCGTTCAGCTACCTCACGCTGCGCGGCATTGCGGGCGAGCCACTGAAGGTGATGCTCCTTTCGGGGGCAGTCGACGCGCGCGACGCGACCATGGCAGTGGCTCTCGAGCGATTCGCATACCTTCTTGGCACCACGGTGATCGTCGGCTTCGGCGCGCTCCTCGCGGCTGTCGGCCTGCCATTGACGCAGCCATGGGCTCGTGTGTTCTGGGCGTTCGCGATTGGTGCCGCCGCCGTCACCGCGCCGGCGATCTTCGTGGCATGCGGGCGGGGCATATACTTCCAGGCGCTGCTCCGGCGCATGGACCATGCGCTCGGGACGTCGGCGCATGACAGCTGGGTAGGGCGCTTCATTGCAGCGGCCGAGCGCCAGATGGTCGATCTCGTTCGCGGAAACCGGACGCGCCTGTTGGTGCTCTTGACAGCGACGGCCGCCTCGTACGGCTTCGTGTCGCTCGAAGTCTGGGTGATCCTGCGGGCGGTCGGCGCGCCGATCTCGCTCCACAGTGCGCTCGGCATCGAGACGTTCTCACGTGTCGCCAGCTTCGCATCTGCGTTCATCCCGGCCAATCTGGGAGCACTCGAAGCCTCGAGCTTTGCTGCCGCGACCGCCGTTGGCGCGGTGGGTGGCGGCGCGGCGCTCGCGTTGACGCGCCGCCTGCGCGGGCTGTTCTGGGCTGGCGTGGGACTGGCGATCTATCCGCGCTCCGTCCGCTCCCAGCTCGATCGCGCGGTGGTCGACAAGCGGCAGGTTTCAACGCCCGAAGTGCTGCTCTATTTTCCGAACGCTCCGTCAATGTCGGTCCCGGCATTTGCAAAGTTAGCAGGGCTATCGATCCTCGAGCGCGTCGTGCGCCCCGCTGTGCGGGCAGGCTACTCCCGTATCGTCGTATGGGCGCCCGAGCCGGCAGGCCGTACGCCGCTGATTCGGCGGCTGCGCGGGCTCGAGTGCGCGACGGGCGCCAGAATCGACGTGGCAACGGTCGAGCAAGAATGGGCGACCGCTCTTGAATCGATATCGCCCGGACACAGCGTCAGCATCATCGGGGCTGGCACGGTGGTCTCGCCGGCGCTGCTGCGCGCCGCTCGTGAGCTACCGGCCGAAGGCGGGCGGAGTCTCGATGTCGCCGCCGGTCCGGCGTGGCCCGAGAGCGGCGTGATTCGGATGACCGCTGGCGACGCCCGTGATCCCGAGCTCGTTGCGCGAGAACTGGCCCCACGCATGTTGTCGCCGTTCCGACAGCCATCGGGCCCAGATGTGTCGAACGGCCTCGCGATGCTTGCGATCCGCATGGGAACTTCGGCGGACCTTGCCGTCGCCGAGGAGACCATCCGGCGCTCGAGCTATAAGGCCACGGACGCGAAAATCGCGCGGTTCAACCGCCGCATTTCGCTGCCGATCAGCGTGAAGCTGATGTCGACGCCGCTCACCGCCAACCAGCTTTCCGTGATCCTCGTTGCGATTGGCTTCTATTCGGCGTGGCTCTTCAGCCTCGGACACTACTGGACGGGCGTCCTCGCCGCGTTTTTGTCGTTGGCTGCAAGCGTTCTCGACGGCTGCGATGGTGAGATCGCACGTCTGAAGTACCAGGAATCGGCCCTGGGGTGCTGGATCGAGACGTTCGGCGACTACTCGTACTATCTCGCCATCTTCGTGGGGATGACAATCGGCGCTGTGCGCCAGACTCATTGGGACCCCTTCTACTGGTTCGGCGGCGTCGCGCTCGCCGGCACGATGCTGTCCTTCGCCCTCCTCATCTTCCTGCGGTCACGGATTACGGACGGCCGCCCGGAGAAGCTTCACGCGGTGGCCCGGGTGCGCTTCAAGTCGCAACCGACGTTCTGGACCCGTCTGATCTGGCGAGTGTCTTTCGTTGCGACCCGCGCGGCGATGCCCTACGGCGTCATGGCGTTCTCACTCGTGTACGCCCTGCCGGGAATCGTCGTCCTCGCCGCGGTCGGCTCGAATATCTACTGGATCAGTCTTGTTCTCAAAATGCGAGACCTGCTCGGCAGCACCGAGGCCATGAGTGCGGCATGACCAACGAGGACGCTTCGTCTACGTCTATCGTCCCTATACGGCGCACTCCGCCCTGATTGGTTTGCGGTACGTGCCGTGGAACTCCCAACGCTCGTTCATCGCCCGGAGGCTTTTCATGAATACAGTCAGGACAATACGGACCCTGCTCACGATCGGCATTGTTTTCGTCGCGTTCATGACGACGTCGCGCCCAGCTGCCGCCCAGGGCGATCCGAAGAAGGGCGAGCAGGTCTACGCTGCCCAGAAGTGTCAGATCTGCCACTCGATCGCCGGCAAGGGCGGCAAAGCGAATCCGCTCGACGGCGTCGGCGGGAAGCTCTCGGCCGCTGACATCAAACAGTGGATTACGAATCCGAAAGAGATGGCGACCACAGCGAAGTCGGAGAAGAAGCCGCCGATGCCGGATCGCTACAGCAAGCTGCCGGCCGAGGATGTCGACGCGCTGGTGGCCTATGTGCAGACCCTAAAGTAGGACAGATGTGGCCGACCACAGACTACTCGCCCGTCACCCGCTCGCGATCGTCGGCGCACTCCTGACGACCACGTCAGCGGTGCTCTTCATCGCGCTGGTGATCGCGGTGCTCGCGCGGGCATTGTCAAGAAGTGTGTGGTCTGCTCTGATGCCGTCATGTCCCAGCCGTCGATCCGCCCAGCACTCTACAAAGGCTATCGCTTCCCGCCGGAGACCATCAGTCGTTGCGTGTGGCTCTACTACCGCTTCGGGGTGAGCCTACGGGACGTCTCCGAGTTGATGCTCGCTCGCGGGATTGAGGTCTCCCACGAAGCCATCCGCCTCTGGACGCAGCGTTTGGCGCGGAGTACGCGAGACGATTGAGGCGCACGCGAGGGATATGCTCCGACATCTGGCACCTGGATGAACTCTGTCTGATGATCGATGGACAGCGCGGCTGGCTGTGGCGGGCCGTCGATGACGCCGGCGAGGTGCTTGACATCCTGGTTCAACGCCGCCGAAACGCGCACGCCGCGAAGCGCTTCTTGCGCAAACTCTTGAAGGGACTGCGAATGGTGCCGCGGGCCCTCGTGACCGATCGGCTGGCGAGCTACGCCGCGGCGAAAGCCGTCTGATGCCGACCGTTTCGCATCTCCGCGGCTGGCGCCAAAACAATCGCGCCGAGAGCTCGCACCAACCTGTCCGCCAGCGGGAGCGACGTCTGCAACGGTTTAAGAGTCTGCGTCACGCGGCGCGCTTCTGTTCTGTATTCAGTACGCTCTGCAACCAGTTTCGGCCGGGCCGACATGCGCTCTCGGCATCCAACTATCGCACGGTCATGCGACGGCGCTGGCTGGAATGGGACTTCGTCTCGGAGACGACGGCGTTTGCCGTCGCAGCGTGAGGTCTCGGGCGAACTTGAGTCGCTGGTCTGCCTGGCAGTGGCGCCGAATCGCGCGAACAACTTGACAACGCCCGTCCGGCAGCTGGAAATCGAGGAGCACGAGGTCGAGGTCGGGGGTGAGCCGCGCGGTCGCTTCCGCGCACGACCCTGCCTCGACGAGGGCGTACCCCTCACGGTCGAGGCGATCCCGGAGCGAGAGGCGCAGGAGATCGT
>Ga0068863_100002543_pt1 | contig 18095 bp, 13 predicted proteins | sample KBSSwiS62_FD_66596 | JGI IMG/M metagenome (GOLD analysis project Ga0068863, IMG submission 66596) | Switchgrass rhizosphere microbial communities from Kellogg Biological Station, Michigan, USA - KBS Switchgrass S6-2 | ecosystem: Host-associated > Plants > Roots > Rhizosphere > Soil ...
GCTCCCACATCAATGCTCTCTGGGTGCCGGTGTAATAGGTTCGCGGCCGTCGATTCATCTGCAACACTCCTTCCGCCTCGGCGGATCATAGTGTGTTGCATCGACCGGTTGAATCCACCGCCAAGAGCAGTCATTCGACGGTCGAAGCGACTTTCTCTGTGGCGTAGTATGCCGATACCGTTGGCTACCCATTCCCGGGCTGCCCCAGCCCACCCATCGCAATCATGCTCGATCGACGTAGGTTCATTCGCGCAGCCGGTGCCGGAATGGCGATCGCCGCACTAGCCACCGAGGCACAGCAAACGGCCCGCTTGCCGCGAATCGGTGTCCTTTACCCGTGGCAGACGGGTGTGGGCACGGAGGTCTTGCGCCAGGGGTTGCAGGAGTTGGGCTATGTCGAGGGTCGCACCGCGGTCATCGAATGGCGATGGTGGGAGGGGAAACCCGACCGGCTCCGCGACGCAGCCGCGGAGCTGGTGCGACTGAATCCGGACGTCATCGTCGTGGGCGGTTCCGAGGCGACTAAGGCGCTGAAAGCAGCAACCCGGACGATCCCGATCGTGTTCATCGGCCCCAGCTATCCGGTCGAGGAAGGATTGGTGGAGAGCTTCGCGCGGCCGGGTGGCAACATAACAGGAATCACAGTGGCGCAGTCCGACCACGTGGCGAAAATGCTTCAGCTGTTGCTGGACCTCGTCCCGGGGTTATCGGACGTGGGTGTCATCTGGAGCCCGGCCAATCCAGGCTCTGCTTTTCTCTTCAGGGACACGGAAGCGGCGGCCCGCGGCCTGAAGTTGAAGGTTCTGTCGGCTCCAATGGCGAGCGCCGCCGACGTGGAACCTGCTCTGGCGGCCATAGAGCGCGCCCGTCCGGGTGCGCTGGTCGTACAACCAACCCCCGTCCCCAGCGCCAATGCAGAGCGAATCGGCACGCTGGCTATTCAGTTGCGGATACCCTCGATCACGCAGGCAAAAGCGCTAGTGGAACGCGGCCTGCTCATCTCCTATGGAGCCGACTATCGGGATGTCGAACGACGGATTTCGGGCTACGTGGATCGCATTCTCAAGGGTGCAAGACCTGCCGATATGCCAGTCGAACGACCGACCAAGTTCGAGCTCTTCATCAAGATGACGACCGCGAAGGCGATTGGCGTGACAATTCCCCAGTCGTTGCTGCAGCGTGCGGACGGAGTGATTTAGTCGTTTCGAGTTGCTTGGGTCTTTCGCGCTGCGGGCTGCGGTTGCCGGCCATCTGATTCGTTGCGGCTGCTTTCAAGAACGCCGTCCGGTTGCTGTGGGTCGATAGCCGGCGTCGGGCTTTATTGAATGATCGGCTCCGGAGCCCGATAGCAATCGCAGCGTGGCAAGGACTCATACCGTCCGAGCCATAATCCGCGCATGGCCACGACCTGATCCGCATCAAGGCCGCGCTGGCGGATCTCACCGACACCGAACTCCACGCGCTGATCGCGGCATCGAACGGCACACCGCCCATCGCCTATGGCTTGCTCGTGTGGATCGAGGGTGCGTGCGCTAATTTGACCCCGTGGAGACAAACGCGTAGCGTCGCTTGCGTTCTGGACAGCTTTAGGGGAGAAGATGCTCCGGAGAGCAATTCCCACTTTCAACCGTGAATGGGGCTTTCAGTCGATTGGCTTCCCGGTAGATGGTTACCTGCCGCGGTTGTTGGTTCTGAGCTCAGCTTGGGTGAATGGATAGGCGCGCATTCCTCGTCGCGCTGCTTGCCCTGTTGGGCTGCGGCCAGAAGGATAATCCGAAAAAGGCTTCGGCCGTACCCGGGCCCGCCCAGTCAATCGCCGTAAACGGAACGCGAATTTCACGAGTCGCTGTGCTGTTCTTCGGGGCCCATTCACCGATTGCTCACGGAAGAGCCGGGTTGTTTCGTGAACGCCTGTCTGAACTTGGCTACGTCGAAGGCAAGACAATTCTGGTAGAGGAACACTACGCGGACGCGGATGCTCAACGACTCGCCCAAATTGCGCGCGAGCTGGCAGCAAGCAATGTGGATGTCATCGTCGCGCAAGCGCTGGCTGCAACCGTTGCCGCGAGACAAGCGACAACAATTCTTCCGATCGTGATGGTGCACGCAGGCAACGCGGACAGCCTCGTCGGCGCGGGGCTGATTGCAAGCCTCGCACAACCAGGCGGCAACGTTACCGGAACCACGAATGTGCAGCACGGCGGCAAGCACGTCGACTTGCTGCGCGAGCTCGTTTCGAACGTTGGCAAGCTCGCGATTCTTGTAAACTCGACGAATGCTGGTGCAGCTGCAATCGTAAGTACTGCAACGCAGGCCGCCGGCAAGGCCGGCATTGAGGTTGTAGTGGCCGAAGTTGCGCGCGCCGCGGACTTTCCGAAGGCGTTTGCCGCGATCCGAGCGGCCCATCCCGATGGGCTCATCGTTGGGGTGGAGGGTCTCATCGGTACCCATCGCACCCAGGTCATCGACTTTGCGTCAAGCGAACGCCTTCCTGCAATTTGCGATGAGGGCGAATTCGCCAGGGCAGGCGGCCTGATCGCCTATGCAACGAAGTTCAACGACCACTACCCAATTGCCGCCCGATACGTCGACAAAATCCTCAAGGGCGCCAAGCCCGCTGACCTGCCCGTAGAACAACCAACGAAGTTCGAGCTGGTTATCAATATCAAGACCGCCAAGGCCCTCGGCCTGACGATCCCGCAGTCGCTGCTCCAGCGCGCGGACGAGGTCATTGAATAGCGCGAAGGAGCCTCGAATGACAATCGAGTACTTTGCAGAGCGCAATCCGGGCACGCGAACCCTGCCACGCTCAACGGCGAGAGAGCTGGCGGCTTTGTGTTCGTAGGCGGCCAAGTCGCCAGAGACGTCCGTGGCTGAGCGTCACGACACCGTAATCATCGGGGGAGGCCAGGCAGGTCTCGCGATGAGCTACTTCCTCCGCGAGCAGGGCCGCGAGCATGTGATCGTGGAGCGCCGCCGCCTGGCCGAGCGGTGGCGAAGCGAGCGGTGGGATTCACTCTACTTCCAGTTTCCCAACTGGTCGTTCCAGCTTCCGGGTTATCACTATGATGGCGACGCTCCGGATGCGTTCGCGCACAACTCAGAGGTCGTGCACTACCTCGAGGCGTATGCGAACACGATAGCGGCACCCCTCCGATGCGGCGTCGACGTTGAGTCGCTGACGCACGATCCGATGACGGGTCGCTTCCGCATCGCTACGCCCGAATCCTTACTGGAGGCGTCGCGGGTCGTGATCGCGACGGGACCGTTCCAGCGGCCCACGATCCCGCAGCTCGCGAGGTTGCTGCCGGCCCATGTCTTTCAGGTGCATTCGAGCCTTTACCGCAATCCGGACGCCCTTCCCACCGGCGCTGTGCTCGTTGTCGGCAGCGGAGGCTCCGGCTCCCAGATTGCCGAGGAGCTCGTCCAAGCGGGTCGCCGTGTATTCCTGACCGTGAGCCGCCATCGGCGCGTGCCGCGCAGCTATCGCGGTCGCGACGCGCTCTGGTGGTCAGGCAAGCTCGGGCGGTTCGAGGTTACGATCGAGAGCCTTCCCGAGCGCAAACCGTTGCCGACCATTTTGTACACGGGCGTCGGCGGTGGACATGACATGGACGTCCGCCGCCTGGGGGACGATGGCGCCCTGCTCCTGGGAAGGCTCCTGGGTTGTAGCGGCACGCGGCTGTCGTTCGACGCCAGCGCGCCCGCTAACCTCGCCTTCGCCGACGAATCCTGCGAGGAGTTCACGCGCGCCATCGACGACTACGTCCGCGAGACGGGCATGGAAGCGCCGGAGAATAGTTTCGAAATGAAACCGAGAATCGCCGCCGCACGGGGCGATCCCGTTCTGGAACTCGACCTTCGGTCGGCCAACATCACCACCGTGATCTGGTGCACGGGCTACGGCTTCGACTTCGGCTGGGTCGAACTTCCGATCTTCGACGATCGGGGCATCCCCGTGCAGCATCGCGGGGTGACCAGCGTGCCCGGCGCCTACTTCCTCGGGCTGCACTGGATGCACAAGTTCAAGTCGGGGACGCTCTGGGGCGTCGGCGAGGACGCGACGTTCCTCGCAGAGCACATGCTCGCGTCGAAGTATCGCTCACCCAGCCAAACCTGACGTCGGTCGGGTATTGAGCGTCAGCTTTCCCAAAATTGAACGTCAGGTTTCGGGAAGATCGCTTGACCGCTCGGGGTCGAAGCCCATTCGCTTCGCAGCCGGCAATGGCTGCAATCTGGCCGATTGCGGTCTTCCAGCTTCGAAGGCGGACATTCAACAGAGCAGCCTCGGGCACGTCGCTCCACGCACGCGCGAAATGGCGCTCACCCTTTCGAAGAAAAGCGGGCTTCGCCAAGACCGCCCTTTATTGCGAGCTCTTAATCATTAGACCTCTGCCTGCCTGCGGAGACGGCGGCTGCATCAGCGGAAGTAGCTTTGAGGTACGTAACGCATCGCGTCGCAATTCATCGCGTAGCCACGCTACAAATGATTGGACCGCATCACTGGTTTCGGCGCCGCGGGCGACGACCAGATTGAAGCCGCCGACGTGCGCAATCCAGTCGCGACCGAACGGCACGCACAGCAGCCCTTCCTGAAGGTGTTGGGCAAGATGTGGCCACTTGCCAATTGCGACGCCGCTGCCCTCCATTGCTGCTTGGATTACTTGGTCGTAGTGTGAAAAGCGCATCGTGCCCGCCGGTACTATCGAGGGTAGTTTCGTCGCGCCCAACCACTTTTCCCAGTCATACCATGGACGACCATAGACGATGGTCTCGAAGTCGAGCCGTACATGGTGCGCGAGATCGGCTGGCGTCCGTAGTGGCACCTTGCGACTGCGGGCAAGCATCGGCGAGCAAACTGGAAATTGTAGATATTCGACTAGTCGATCGCCGTGCGGCGCGACCTCATTAAGAAGCGTGAAGTGAATCGCGAGATCCAAATGCTCGCGTTCAAGATCGATGCGATCGTTTGTCGCCACAATGCGTACGTCCGTGCCCGGATGCAATCCCGCGAACTGAGGAAGCTTTGGGACAAGCCAGAGTGATGCGAGCGCCGCCGTCGTCGTGACGCCGAGGGAATGACGCGACCCAACGAGTCGACCGGCCGCCGAGTCTATGAGTTCAAGCGCTTCACTGCATGCCCGGTAGAGCGCTTCGCCGGCGTGGGTCAGCTTGAGTGCGCGATTGACACGACAGAACAGCGGTTGTCCGAGTTGTTTTTCCAAAGTGTGGATGGCGTGGCTTATAGCCGACTGCGTCACAAACTGATCGCGAGCCGCACGCGTGAAACTTAGGTGAGTCGCGGCCGCACAGAAGGCACGTAACAAATCGAGCGACAGTCGCGGAGGAGGACGCTTCATGAGGCCTATTCATGCTTGTGTTGAGAAAACGTCGCTTGAGTCCGTTCGCGCATACGCCACACAATCGACCCGGGTCCCTTTACTACGATTTAGCAAACCTACCACGAGGAGATGCCATGCTTCGACCGACTATGCGCGCTTCGCATTGTATAGCCGCTATCGCAATCCCTTTGATTGCGGCAAGCACGACGCGAGCCGCAGAACCAGCCTCGAACGCTTCCGAGGTCCGGCTGACCATGGTCGGCGGCCATTACGCCTTAGCAAACGCCCAATTTAATGATCTCGCGGGCGTCGATGCTTGGCTCGGTACGCGCAATGTCCGCGTGGTCGCGATCGATCGATGTGCCTCCACGAATGCCCCCCAACTGCTAGCGGCGGTTGAGCGGTTCTATCCCATTACGGCAGGTGTACTGGAAATCCGCACGCTGCCCCCGGAAGCGACACAATGTGCACACGACGCCGCGCGGTCGACCAAGAGCGGATGGGTAGGTTTCATGCGAGAAGAGGACTACAAGGCTAGGGACGAATCCGGTCGCAGCATGATCCCGTAGGCGGTTGAGCAGGACCGTCCAGAACTGAACTATGCGTGAAGTTCGTCTGATGTTGCTGAAGGACCGGTTGTGGCCGACTGCAGCCGAACTCATTTGCCGCAGGCCGTCCTTCGCATGCGCGTCGGCTATGAGGATCAATACGAGACCGTTATCGACCCCAAGTCAGTCTCTCTAACTGAAAGCGGACATGGGTAGATCGCCGTAGCCGACAGGCCACTTTGGCGGCGCAATCCATGCGCCGCCAATGCGCGATAATTGGCTGACGCGCACGACAGGGTGAATTATGGACCATTCGGCTGATGGAACTTATGAGCAACGCGAACAGCACTCACGTCTTCTTCGACAGGTGTACGGCGGCCAGGTCGCCCAGATCATCTATGTGGCAACCAGGCTCGGGGTTCCCGACTTGCTCTCAGACGGAAGCAGGACCTCCAGCGAATTGGCGTCAGCGACGAGGATCGAAGAACGTACGTTGCGCCGCGTGCTTCGAGGCTTAATTGCCTTGGGCTTCTTGTTCGAGATGGAACCCGAGCGCTACAAGCTAAGCGAGCTTGGCCAGTTCCTCCGTTCGGATCACCCGCGGTCGCTGCGCGCGCGGATCCTCTTCAACGTCGAAGTTTTGTCGCCGATATGGGGACGAATGCTCGATACGACCCGGACAGGCGCGTCCGGCGCACTCGGTGCGCTTGGCATGCCGTTTTACGAATACCTGCAGCAGCATCCCGAGGCAGGAGAGTTATTCGACCGCACGATGGCTGATGCAATCCGCTATCGGGTCGAAGCGGCGCTCGAAGCATACGACTTTTCGCGCTTCGGAAAGATCGTCGACGTCGGTGGAGGCAACGGCGCTTTCATGCTGGCCATGCTGAAGCGTTGGACTCGCCTCGAAGGCGTCGTCTTCGACTTGCCCGGTGTGGCGGAACGCACGCGCGCCAAGATCGCAGTGTTGCCGGAAAGCGCGCGCCTCACCGTCGAAGCGGGGAACGCCTTCGAGTGGGTGACGGAGGGTGCAGACTGCTACGTTTTGTCCAACTTGCTTGTGAGCATGGCAGATGACGAAGCGACGAAGATCCTGCAAAACTGTCGCCGTGTGATGGCAGGTCGTGGCGCTGTCATTGTCGTCGAATGGATCATGCCAACCGGCGCCGAGCAACCGGACGAGTTAAGGCGCTGGGATACCGTTTCAATGGATCTCAACATGTTGGCGATCGATGGTGCTCATGGTTGGCGGGTCCGGACGCGCGACGAGTTTGCGCACGTCATTGCTGCCGCCGGACTGGTTCTGAATCGTGTCGTCACAACCACCTCCGCCGTGAGCATTATTGAATGCACAGGCACATGAGTTACGCGCGTCGTAGCGCGACATCAAACGATTCGCGCAACAAGCCGTGAGACAGCTTTTGGCCGGTAGCTTCGAGGGCCTCCGGCGTTTAGTTAAGTTGCGACGCCGATCCCTCATTTGATCACATCGTCAGCGCGAATTAACAAAGCTTGTGGGATCGTAAGGCCGAGCGCTTTCGCCGTCGCCAGATTGATGACGAACTCGAACTTGGTTGCCTGCAGCACCGGCAGTTCGGATGGTCGGGTACCATTAAGGATTCTGCCGGCGTAGACGCCGGCTTCCCGATACCCGTTCGCAATGTCGCTGCCGTAACTCATGAGGCCGCCCGCGGTAGCGAACTCCCGCCACTCGAAGATCGCCGGCAACCGGTATCGTTTTGTTAGGTCGACCAGTTGTTGAAGCCGACCGTTGAACATTGGGTCCGCGCTGACCAGCAGCGCGCCCGCGCGAAGTGCCACAACGCTTTGCAGCGCGGCCTCAATCTCGCCTTCGTGCGAGGCAGTCACGACGTGAATCTTGCGCCCCATCGCCCGGGCTGCCGTTTGGACATCCTTCGCTCGGGCGTCCGTCCATGACATGCTTGGGTTCCCGAGGACGGCAATCGCGTCGCCGCGCGGGACGAACTGATTCAGAATCTCCAAACGCTTGGCATTCAGCGACGTCGTCGGGACCGTGACGCCGGTGACATTTCCCGTGGGCCGAGCCAGATTGCTTACAAGGCCCTCCGCCACCGGATCTGTGCCTGTGATGAAGACGATCGGAATTGTCGCGGTCGCCGCCTTCGCAGCACGCCGCACCGGACCGCCGCCTCCCACCGCGATTAACGCGACCGGTAACCGAACGAGCTCCGCGATCATCGAGGACATCTGCTCGCCGTGTGCTTCCGTCCAGCGTTCCAGTATCGAGACCCTGGTGCCCTCTACGAAGCCGGTCTCTTTGAGACCCTGGCGAAATGCTGCAGCGAGATACGCGGAACCGGTCGGCGATCCACCGTTGACGAAACCGACGACGGGTATTCCAGGCTTCTGAGCGCGGGACCGAATTGAAACTGCGAGGACGCTACCCGCAGCGGTCGCAATGAACGTTCGCCGATTCACCGTAGGCCGTCGCAATGGTTATCGAATTGATGATGATGCATGTTACACCGTCAGGACCAATTTCAAAGCCGACGGTAGCGACGAATATACGTATCGGGTTGCGGCGACAACCGGTTTCCGCGATGTTTAAGTACGACCGCTTCTGCCCGTAGTGGAACAGTCACGAATGCCCACATTCTCGAATGGCGGCGCGTCCTGAGTACTGAGTTCTCAGCACCATGCGAGCCTACAGTCGGCGGATGTCGTACTGAATACTTGGCCCTTCATGCGGAACTCCAGAAACTCAGTATTCAGCTTCGGAACGCCCATCGGCCAAACGCGCCGACGAGCAGCGCGAGCCATCGAAATGCACGCTTTCTCGGAACGAAGTCGCCGGTCTCAGGAAGCTGCGACGAGCGCCTAGAGCAGTTGCTCAGGCACGAAGGGACCGAATAGCAGGTTCTGCAGATGCATAAGCGGCGTTGCCTCCGGTTCCTGAGCCAAAACGACTTCTCCGGTATCGGATGTCGCCAGCCATTCGATTGAGACGCCATCGCTCGCGAAACGGAGGCGATACGAGCTCGCCCGCTGGGCCATGCCGATCACGTCAAGGACTTGTCGCGCGAGTTCCGGGCTTTCGGCAAGCAGGCCAAGCTCGGTGTTCGTGCTATCCGATCTCGGGTCGAGATTCACGGAGCCGAGATACACAACTGATTCGTCGATCACCGCGGCCTTCGAATGCAGGCGGCCAAGCGACATCGCCGGCACCAAGAGCTCGCCGTCGCGGGACATGCGCGTCGGACTGAGCTCGTAGAGCTCGACACCCGTTCGTAGCAACGCTTCGCGGTACCGCACGTACCCCATGTGCACGAGCGGAACGTCAGTCGCCGCGAGCGAGTTCGTCAGCACCGAAACCTTGACGTCGCGGTGGGTCAGATCATGAAAGGCCTGGACGCCGTGCGGACCGGGCACAAAATAGGGTGACGAGATCACGACACTGCGAGTCGAAGCGCTGACCCGGTCCATGATGTTCATCTGTGCGCTCGTGGCTCGCGCCGCCTCGACCGTCACGGCGTTGACCTTGTCGGGCTGATCGGCGAACGCGACCGCGGTACCCCACACGAATTGCAGCGTCTCCGCATCGAGGTCATGACCGAGCGGGCTTTGCCCGAGCATATCCGTCGCTGGCACAGGGATCGAGGTCATTTGCTCGCCGTCGTCGACCAGGTGATCGAATGCGCTCTGCAACTCCCGACGGTCCCCGGCTCCCGGGACAATGGCTTCGATGGGGTACGCCGCCCGGCTGTTCCAGTACATGTCGAAGATGTCGCGGAGTCGCTGCACCGCGCCGCCGACGACCAACACGTCCATATCGACAAAATTGCTCGTCAGGCTGCGGGCGAAATATTCGTCTGCGATGTTACGGCCGCCCATAACCGCGGCGACTCCGTCGGCGATGAACAGCTTGTTATGCATTCGGTGATTCAGCGTCTTGAAGGAGGCGAGCGAGGCGATGAACTTGGTGGCGATGCGTTGCCGACCGCAGCAGAATGGATTGAACAGGCGCACCTCCACGTTCTCGAAGGCCGCAAGGCCACGAAACATCTCGTCGCCGCCAACTGTATAGAGGTCATCCACGAGCAGCCGCACGCGCACGCCTCGTGAAGCGGCGTTGCGCAGGTTACGCATGAACAGCCGCCCCGTTCGATCATTGGCGATGAGGTAGTACTGGACGTCGAGCGAGTAAACGGTCCGGCGCGCGAGCTCTACACGGGCGTCGAGGGACGAAAACCCGTTGGGCATGAGGCGGAATCCCGTCATCGCCGCGCTTGGCGTCGAGCGCTGCACCGTACGCACAAGCGGACTGTCTCCGCTAGGTGGCAGCGCCGTGGACGCCGCCTGCTCCGGCGGCATTGGCACCGTGCCGCAGCCCCACAGTAAGACGGCGGTCACCGCCGCGGCAAATACGCGAAAGAGCGATGAAACTGCCGGCAGCCAGTTTCCTATGTCGGCAGGCAAGGTCGCGCACTCCTATGACACACGGCGCTTACCTTTTCCCGTAGTCCGTGAAAACGAAGTCTCTTGTCTTGACGATCGTATGGCATGCGAAGCCGCATTTGGCGTCGTTCCCTTGCGGCGGAGACCCGGCCGTCGTGCCGGGCGTGAACTTGTCTGAGGCGGGCTCGTAGTCGAACACAGCGTATCCCCATCCCCCGCTATCGGCGAATTTCTTGCCATCCTTGACCATGAAATCGACGTTCAGGAGGGTCCCCGGCACCGTCGCAGCGGTGAACGTGTCGAGCTTTTTCGGACTCCAATGGACCTTGGCCATCTTGGATCCATCGGGGAAAGGCTGGCCATTGCCCGGAATCCCGGCCTTATACGCATTGATCATGGTTGGATTGGCGAGGATGACCGCGATCGCGGGTCCGTCCTCGCTAATGGAGACAGCCTCCCAGCTTTCATATCCTTTGAATTCGGAGAACGCGAGCCCACCCGGCACTTTCGCGCTGTACTTGTCCTGGGATGTCTCCACGGACGCTGCGACTACGACCATCGAGAACGCCAGGGCGGCGCAACCGCTCAATGCACCCGAGTACTGTAGTGTTGAAAGCATGTTGAACTCCTCTTGCAGGAAGGATTGAGGGAAGATGTCCGGAGGACTCGACGAAACCACCACGGATTACAGCAGGTCCGGACGTTTGCCTGAATTGGACCTTGGTATCGGAATTGCACTTTGGTATCAGTCGACGTCGTACAGTCAAGGTGAAGACAACGAGCGCGCAGCCAACCGCGACGCCGCCGATATCCGCGATGTGGGTCGCCGCCGATGGGACTGTTGTGACCATTCGGCCCATCTCCGCCGCGGACCTGGCCCTCGAGCAGAGCTTCGTGGTGGGTCTTTCAGCGTCGACCGGATATCAGCGGTTGATGTCGGCCAGGCGACCGCCGCCAGACGAGGTCAGGCGCTTTATCGATATCAACCCCGAACGTGAAATCGCGCTGATCGCCACTGCGCCGGTCCAGGGCAAAGAACGTCAGGTAGGCCTGGCCCGCTACGTCAAGGAGCAAGCTTCCCCCAGCGAGGCTGAGTTCGCGATTGTGCTGAGCGACAACTGGCAGGGCCGTGGGCTAGGTACAAGGCTGCTCGGGAGCCTGCTCTCCGAAGCGAAAAGCGATGGCGTGCGCCGGGTGTTTGGCACGACGCTGTCCGAGAATCGCACAATGCTGGCACTCGCCCGAAAGCTGGGGTTCAGACCGCGGACCCTGGCTCGGCGATGATTACCAACTTGACGCTCGATCTTGAAACGTAGCTAGCGGCGCGTCGCATACGACAACAGGCGTCACGACGATCTCGAGCACGGGCTCAGAGCCCTCAAACCGATACCAAGGTACAAGTGACCGGTCCGACGTGATCCGTTAGGTTTGACATCTTTGCGCTCGAAGCCGGACACGCAGCAGCGTCGGAGCATGGAGACAGTAGTCGTCGTATGCGGCAGGTACGGCGTACGGTCACAACTGCTAGCGCTCCCGCGGACGAACATGAGGAAAGTGCACCGCATCGGTTCCCTCGTGGCCTGGGCAGTGGTGCTCGCCGCCGTGTCGCTCGTCCTCTCCGGCTGCAAGGGCAACGCGCCCCCGCAGGCGCCGCCCCCGCCCGAGGTCTCGGTCATCGACGTCAAGTCCGGTCCCGTGACCGTCTACAACGAGTACGTCGCGCAGACACAGGCTCCGGACACGATTGAAATCCGCAGCCAGGTGACTGGGCTGCTCGAGCGCCAGGTGTTCACCGATGGTGCCCGCGTGAAGAAGGGCGACGTCCTCTACGTCATCGATCAGCGGCCGTTCCAGGCGCAGCTCGCTCAAGCGAAGGCGAATCTCGCACAAGCGGAAGCGGGCCTCGTGAATGCGAAGCAGAACCTGGCGCGCAACGCGCGCCTCATTGCGCAGAGAGCCGTCAGCCAGCAGGACTACGACACCGCCTTCGCGCAGGAGCGCTCCAGCGAAGCCCTGGTCGAGGCGCAACGAGCCCTTCTCCGCAACGTGGAGCTGAACCTCGAATTCGCTACGTTGCGGGCATCGCGTGAGGGCTTCATGAGCAGCTCGCAGGTCAAGCCTGGATCGCTCATCACTGCCCAGCAGACGCTGCTCACGACGCTGTACTCGAGCGACCCCATGTGGGTGAACTTCACGATCAGCGAGGACCGCCTCTTCGAGTTGCAAAAGACGCTCAAGCATCCTCCCGGTGAGCAACTGGATACAGCGCCGCTCTTCTATCTCAAGCTGGTCGACGGCACCGATTACAAGCTCCCAGGAAAGCTGAACTTCATCGATGCCACGGTAGATCAAAAGAGCGGGACGCTGCAGGTGCGCGTGTCGGTGCCCAATCCCGATCGTGTGCTGCGGCCGGGATTGTTCGTGCGCGTGTTCGTCTCGGCGTTCGAGACTTCTTCGGCCATCCGCGTGCCGCAGCAGGCCGTCCAGGAGCTGCAGGGACTGAAGTCCGTCTATGTGATCACGGCGGACAACAAGGCGGAAGCGCGGCAGATCGTCGCGAACTACCGTCTCGGAAACGATTGGGTCGTTGCGAGCGGCCTCAACGCAGGCGATCGCGTCGTGATCGAGGGCACCAGCAAGATCAAGCCGGGAGCATCGGTTAAGCCAGTCGCAGCGGCACCGCCGGGCAGCGAGCGAGCCGCGGATGCGCCATCCACTTCGGCCAAGAAGTAGCTGCGCGGCCGCCAATACGTCGCTGTCACGCTCGACCTCGGACCGCGCCGCATAGACCGTCATGCTCAATTTCTTCATCGAACGCCCGGTCTTCTCCACCGTCATCGCGCTCGTCATGATTCTCGTGGGTGTTCTGTCCGCGCTGGACTTGCCGATTGCACAGTATCCCCAAGTCGTTCCACCGCAAGTGACGGTGTCGACGAGCTTTCCGGGGGCGAACGCGGACGTCGTTGCGCAGTCGGTCGCCGCACCAATCGAGCAGCAGGTGAATGGCGCGCAGGACATGCTCTACATGGGGTCGAAGAGCGGCAACGACGGCTCGTACAGCTTGACGGTCACCTTCGACATCGGGACCGACAAGAACATCGACGCGGTCGAGGTCCAGAACCGGGTCGCCATCGCGCAAAGCCAGCTTCCCGCCGATGTGCTTCGCGCCGGCGTCACCGTCCGCAAGACGACGACCGACTTCCTCGAAGTCATCGCGCTCACTTCGCCGGATCGGCGCTACGACGGCGTCTTCCTGAGCAACTACGCGTTGCTCAACCTGTACGACGCGCTCGGGCGAGTGCCGGGCGTCGGCCAGGTCCGAATCTTCGGCGCGCGCGACTACAGCATGCGCATTTGGCTCAATCCGGAGCGCATGGCGCGGCTGTGGGTCACGGCGTCCGATATTGCGACGGTCGTGCGCGAGCAAAACATCGTCGCGCCAGCAGGGAGCCTCGGGCAGCCTCCCGTGCCATCGGGACAGCAGATGCAGTACTCGGTGTTCGTCAAGGGCCGGCTCGCCAGCACCGAAGAATTCGAGAACATCATCCTGCGCGAGGGCGCAAACGGACAAGTAGTCCGGCTGAAGGATGTGGCGCGCGTCGAGCTTGCGGCGGCCGATTATTCGATCGCCGGCGCGGAGGACGACATCCCAGCTGCACTGCTCGGGATCTTTCTGCAGCCCGACGCCAACGCCTTGAACGTTGCCAAGCAGATCAAGCAGGTGCTGGAAGACCAGGCGCCGCATTTCCCGCCGGGCCTCGTGTATTCGATTCCCTACAGCACGACGCCGTTCGTGACCGAATCGCTAAAGGAAGTTGTCAAGACGCTCTTCATCGCGTTCGTGCTCGTCGTCTTCGTCGTCTACCTGTTCCTGCAAAGCTGGCGGGCAACGCTGATTCCGGTCCTGGTCGTTCCTATTTCGCTCATTGGAACGTTTGGCGCGTTTGCGGCGCTCGGGTTTTCGATCAATACCCTCACGCTGTTCGGCCTCGTGCTTGCGATCGGTATCGTGGTCGACGATGCAATCGTGGTCGTCGAAGCCGTGCAACAGCGCCTGGACGAATCGGCGATGACGCCGATGGAAGCGACCAAATCCGCGATTGCGGACGTCGGCGGCCCCGTGATCGCCATCGCGCTGGTGCTCGCGGCCGTCTTCGTACCGGTCGCTTTCCTCGGCGGTCTTACGGGTCAACTGTACAAGCAGTTCGCGCTGACGCTCGCGGTCTCGGTGATTCTGTCCGCCGTTTGCGCCCTGACCTTCACTCCCGCCATGTGCGCGCTGCTGCTGGAGCGCGTGAAGGTGCGCAAGGCGCGACGCGGCCCGCTCGGCTGGTTCTTCGCCAAGTTCAACCGGCTGTTCGAGCGATCTCGCAACGGGTACGTCGGCAGCGTGGGGTTCATGCAGCGTCATGCCGTAATCGTGATGCTGACTTTCGGCGCGCTGCTCGTTGCGGTCTGGGTATTGATCACTTCGCGACCGACCGGCCTCGTTCCCCCCGAGGACCAGGGTTACGTGATTGCACTGGTCAACCTTCCGGCCGCGTCGTCTCTGGAACGAACGAATGCCGCGATGTCGGCGGCGACTCGCATCGCGCGCGACACTCCCGGCGTCGATGGCGTCGTCTACATTTCAGGGTTCAATCTGCTGACCGGGCAGGCGGTATCGTACAACGGCACGGCGTTCGTTCGCCTGAAGCCGTGGGGCGAGCGCAAGGCGGCGTCGCAAGCGGTCGACAGCCTCGTGCGCGCGCTGACGGGAAGGCTCAACGCGCAGATCAAAGACGCCAGTGTGCTCGTGCTCAACCCTCCCGCCATCCGGGGGTTGGGGACCGCAGGCGGTTTCACGTTTGTGCTGCAAGATCGCATCGGTTCGGACACCGCGCAACTTTCGCAGGTGCTGCAGGGACTTCTGACCGAGGCGCGCAAGCGTCCGGAAATCGGTTTCGTCTACAGCGGTTTCGACCCGCGCATCCCTCAGGTCGAGTTCCAGGTCGACCGGGACAAGGTCAAATCGCTGGGCGTCCCTCTGAGCGACGTGTTCTTCACGCTGCAGACATTTCTCGGCAGCTTTTACGTCAACGACTTCAACCTCTTCGGGCGCACTTATCGCGTCCTGGCGCAGGCCGAAGGCGCGCAGCGCAGCCAGCCCGATGGCGTCAACCGCTTCTACGTGCGCAGCAGTGACGGGGCAACGATGGTGCCTCTCTCGACGCTCGTGAGCAGTCGGCCGAGGAACGGCCCACAATACATCGAGCGCTACAACGTCTACAGCGCGGCGACGATCAACGGAACCAACGCCCCCGGGTACAGCTCCGGGCAGGCCATTGCGGCGATGGAAGAGCTCGCGCGCACGCTTCCTCCGGGTTACGCGTACGAATGGAGCGAGGCGACGTACCAGGAGAAGAAAACCGGCGGGCAGACCGGGTACATCTTCGCCATATCGCTGCTGTTCGTGGTGCTCGTCCTGGCCGCTCTTTACGAGAGCTGGGCGATGCCGATCGCGATTCTGCTCGTCATCCCGTTCGGTGTGTTCGGCGCGTTCCTGGGCCTGCTGCTGCGCAGCCTCGACAACAACGTCTATACGCAGATCGGGTTGATCATGCTGATCGGCCTCGCGGCCAAGAACGCGATCCTCATCGTCGAGTTCGCCAGGATCAGGCGCGAGTACGGCGAGTCGATCGAGCAGGCGGCGCTCGATGGCGCCAAGCTGCGCTTGCGGCCCATCCTGATGACGTCCTTCGCCTTCATCCTGGGCTCGGTTCCGCTTGCGGTCGCCCTCGGGGCGGGCGCTGGCGCGCGCCAGGCGTTGGGGACGGCGGTGGTATTCGGCATGCTCGTGGCGACTCTCGTCGGCGTCTTTTTCATTCCGATCTTCTACGTCCTGCTGCAGCGCATCAGCGAGCGACAGTGGCCATTCGGCAGCGCGGCTGTGAAGGCCCGCAGGAAGAAAGGCAGCGCAGCCGCCTCGGCGCCTCCTTCGCCCGCGCAGGGAGACTGAGCGTGCGATCAGCATTTCTTAATTTGGCGGACATGCGCACGCGTAACCTCGCATCGGCCATGCTACTTACTGCGGCGATCGCAGGCTGCACCGTGGGGCCGGACTACGTCCGCCCGGACGTCGCTGTGCCCACCGGCTGGCGGTTCGCCTCGGGCGAAGCGGAGGAGCGGTCCAATGTCGCGTGGTGGGATCAATTTCAGGATCCCGCCCTCTCGAGGCTCGTCCGAACTGCGCTCGCCAACAACAAGGATCTCAAGGTTGCGACTGCCGCCGTCGACCAAGCCTTCGCGCAGTACGGGATCGTTCGCTCGGCGCAGTTTCCGCAAGTGACCGGCGGTGCATCGGCGACCCGCACGAGCCCAAGCGAGGCGATCCCACTGGCCGCGGGCGGGGGCCGGCGGACTTTCAACGATTTCGGCGTCAACCTCTCCGCCAGTTTCGAGCTCGACCTCTGGGGACGGTTGCGCCGGGCCACCGAGTCGGCGCGCGCGGGCTTGCTTGCGAGCGAGCAGGGCCGCGGTACCGTGGTGCTGACGCTCGTGGCTACGGTCGCCAATGGTTATATTCAGCTTCGCGCGCTCGACCGTCAGCTCGAGATCGCCCAAAACACGTCGCGAAGCCTCGGTGAAGCGGCGCGACTGCAGCGCATACGGCTGGAGGAGGGCGCCGTGCCCGAGAGCGATTACGTGCAGGCCGAGTCGCAATACCGCGAGGCGCTGGCGAGGGTGCCCGAGCTCGAACGGCAGATCGCGCACCAGGAGAACTTCATCAGCGTGCTGCTCGGCCAGAATCCCGGGTCGATCGCGCGCGGACGCACGATCGATGAGCTCTCCTTCCCGGCCGTTCCGGGCGATTTGCCCGCTTCGCTGCTCGAACGCCGGCCCGATATCCGTCAGGCCGAGGAGAACCTGGTCGCGGCGAATGCCGATATCGGCGTCGCGAAGGCCGCTTACTTTCCCAACATCAGCCTGACGGGTTCTTTCGGGTTTGAAAGCGCGGAGCTCTCGGACCTGTTCAAAGGGCCCTCCCGATCGTGGTCATTCGGCGCCGGCCTGCTGCAGCCCATCTTCAATGCGGGACGCCTGCGCGGCCAGGTGGCGCGGGCCGAAGCGATTCAGCAGGAGGCGCTCTATACCTATGAGAGCTCCATCATCAGCGCATTCCAGGATGTGGAGAACGCGCTCGTCGATCGCACAAAGTTCGGACAAGTGCGCGAAGAGCAGGAGAGAAATGTGGAGGCGCTGCGGCGCTTTCGCGATCTCGCCGACCTGCGTTACCGGGAAGGCGCGACGATCTACCTCGAAGTGGCGAACGCGGAACAATCGCTATTCAACGCCCAGCTCGCGTACGTCGCCGTCCAGTCGCAGCTCTTCCAGTCGTACGCGAATCTCTACAAGGCGATGGGCGGCGGATGGGTCGAGCAGGCGGAGCAGACTGCGGGGGCGCAACCGGCGGCGCTCCGCGCGGTGCGCTAGCGCGGACCGCGCATGCTGCCCTCAATGGGCGCCTCCGTACGGTTTTTCGAACGGCGTGACGACCTTGCCGTCCGCGCTGAAATCGATGTCGAGGTCCGTCCTGCCGAACGGCGCTCCGCGCACTTCATAGGTCCAGGTTGTACCGGGCCTGTTGAGATATTGGCGGATATGCGCCGGCGGGCCGAGACGATCCCGCACTTCCGCGTCGGTCACTCCGACGGAGATGCTGGCTTCGTCGCCCGGTGTGATCGAATAGCCACTTGCGGCATGGGCCGCCGCCACAAGGAACGTGAGT
>Ga0068863_100002545_pt1 | contig 18094 bp, 14 predicted proteins | sample KBSSwiS62_FD_66596 | JGI IMG/M metagenome (GOLD analysis project Ga0068863, IMG submission 66596) | Switchgrass rhizosphere microbial communities from Kellogg Biological Station, Michigan, USA - KBS Switchgrass S6-2 | ecosystem: Host-associated > Plants > Roots > Rhizosphere > Soil ...
CGCTGGTCGCCGTAGGGCAGGTTCTTGGCCTTCTCCTCGCCGCGGTGTGCGATGCCGACGAAGTGCAGCAGCGCCGCGGCTCGTTCGATCGCCGTCTTTTCTTCACGCCGATGCCGCGGGGTTCGCACCAGCGCGCCGGGCACCGACGTCTTGTGCCGCGCATCGGTTGCGACGACGACGTTTTCCAGCGCCGTCATTTCGCCCCACAGCCGGATGTTCTGGAAGGTGCGGGCAATGCCCTTGCGGGTGATCTGGTGTCGCTTGATCCGGCCCAGCGGCGCCCCATCGAAGATCACCGACCCCGAGCTCGGTCGGTACACGCCGGTGATCGCGTTGAAGCATGTCGTCTTGCCGGCGCCGTTGGGGCCGATCAAACCGAGAATCTCGCCGCGCTTGATGTTGAACGTGACCGCATCCAGTGCGACGAGCCCGCCGAACTTCACGGTCAAATCCTTTGTCTCCAAAAGGACTTCGCCCTCCGCGGCGTGAATCTCGCGGTGGACGCCTGCCAGGTCCTCGATTGTCATGCTGCGGGCTCCTTCTCGACCGGCGGAGTCCGCAGCCAGTCGCGGGCGGCCCTGCCATACGCCAACAGCCGTGCGCGCGCGGGAAAAAGGCCTTCGGGACGGAAGATCATCATGACCACCAGCGCCAGCCCGAAGAACAGATACTTCAGGTCGCCCATGTTGATACCGAGGAAGTGCACGCCCAACAGCCGGTTCGGCAGATAGACGATGACAAACGCACCGAAAATCACGCCGAGCTTGTTGCCCTGCCCGCCGAGCACCACCGCGCACAGGAACAGCATCGAGTTGATGATGTTGAAGCTCGGCGGCGCGACATACTGCACCTGGCCCGCATACAAAGCGCCGGACAGCCCGCCGATAGCGGCTCCCATCACGAACGCCCACAGTTTGAACCGGAAAGTGTTGACGCCCATCACTTCCGCGGCATCCTCGTCTTCCCGGATGGCCACCCACGCGCGACCCACCCGGCTGCGTTCCAGATTGCCGACCAGCAGCAGGATGACGACGATCAGCAACAAGCCGAGCCAGAACCACCACGTTCCGTAGTTGGCGTGCCCCGACGAATTGCCGTTGGAGAACACGCCTTCCGGCAGCTTGTCGCTCTCCCCCACCCGTGGATACGCGACCTCGTTCAGGCCGCGCGGCCCGTTCGTGATGTCGGAGAGGTTGTCTGCCATCAGCCGGATGATCTCGCCGAAACCGAGGGTGACGATCGCCAGATAGTCACCGCGCAGCCGCAGCGTCGGGATGCCGAGGATCAGGCCGGCCAGTGCGGTGATGGCCATTGCCAGCGGCACACACGACAACCACGCCCACGGGGCGCTGAACGGCCCTGTGTCGCTCAGCTGGTTCCACGGGCTGTCCGGGCTGGTGAGCAGCGCGACTGTGTAGGCGCCAACGGCGTAGAAGCCGACATAACCGAGGTCGAGCAAGCCGGCCTGGCCGACCACCACGTTCAGCCCGATCGCGATGATCGCGACCATGGCGAACTGCGCCATGGTGCCGCCGAAGCTGATGCCTGGCGTGTCGAGGAACGGTGGCGTGTAGAGCGGCAACAGTGCGAGCGCGCCGAACAGCAGAACGCCGAAGGCCCACTTGTGCACGCGGGACAGCCCGTCCCACCACTCCCGCAGGCCGTCGCCCGGGGCCAAGAGCCGCTTGCCGTTCATGCCCGTGCCTTCCCGAGGCTCTCACCGAGTATCCCGGTCGGACGGAACAACAGCACCAGAACCAGCAGGACGAACGCGACCACGTCGCGCCACTGGGTGCCGAACACGGCCTGGCCGTAGTTCTCCATGATGCCGAGCAGCAGACCGCCCAGCAGGGCACCGCGCAGATTGCCGATGCCGCCGAGCACTGCCGCCGAGAAAGCCTTGATGCCCAACAGGAATCCGCCCGAATAAATGATTCCCTGTGGCACCTTCAGGGTGTACAGCAGTGCCGCGGCACCCGCGAGCAGGCCACCGATGAGGAACGTCGTCGTGATGATGCGTTCCCGAGACACACCCATCAGTGTCGCGGTCGTCGAATCCTGCGCGACGGCCCTGATGCCGCGGCCGAACTTGGTGCGGTTGATCGCGAAATCGGTGAGTACCGCCAAGATCAGCGCCGCGACGACGATGACGATGGTGACGTTGGAGACCGTCGCGCCGAAGATGTGGAACTGCGCCTTCGGCTGCACCAGGATGATCGGTTGTTGCGCGTTGCTGCCGCCATAGCCCTTGATGATGTGCGGCAGGATGAAGTGGACGAATTCCTGCATCACGAACGACGCGCCGATCGCCGTGATCAGGAATGTCAGCGAGCGGGCACCCCGTCTTCGCAACGGCCGATAGGCGACGAACTCCAACCCCACCGCCGCCGAACCCGACACCAGCATCGCGAATAGCATTGCGATGCCCAGATACAACACGGTCAGCGCGACGCCCTTGTTGTATGCGTTGCCGCTAGGTGTGAAGCCGAGGATGATGTCGAGCGCGAAATAGGCGCCGAACATGCCGAGCATGAAGATCTCGGAATGCGCGAAGTTGATCAGCCGCAGGACACCGAACACCAGCGTGTAGCCGACCGCCACCAACGCGTAGATGGCTCCCCAGGCCAACCCGTCGATCGTCAACTGCCAGAAGCCGATTCGCAGGCCTTCTAGGTTGAAGTTGATGTTGGCAGCCAGGCACGCGTACTGCGCCCCGTGCTCTACGCACTCGTGAATCATCCGGTGGCGGCTCTCCTCGCGAAACTATCTTTGGCAAGAAAACGTGTCCCTAGCGAAAACGCGTCCGAGCCTTTCGGTCTCGGACGCGCTTCGCTTGAGCGACTACTGAACCTTGAAGATCCAGATGAGGTTGGTGGTGAGCTCACCGGTTGGCGTCCACTGGTACTTACGCGCCGTCCCCTGGCCGTTGTAGTTCTTGACGAAGTCAAGCAGCGCGGGCCGGGTGATGGCGCCCGAGTCGATGCCCTTCACCAGGATCGTGCCGAGGTCATAGCCCTCCGCGCTGTAGGTGCCGGCGTCGGTGTTGAACTTCTTCTTGTATTCATCGGCGAACGAGCCGGTTGCCGGACCGCACGGGCAGGACAGAATCGCGCCCTTGGTCGCTTCGCCACCCTGCTTGACGTATTCGGGATCCTTGGTGCCGTCGGCCGAAACGAAGGTTCCGCTGAAGCCGCCGTCCTTGAGCTGCTGGGTCAGCGGCGCAGCTTCGGAGTAGTAGCCACCGTAGAACACCGCGTCGGGGCTGACGCCCTTGACCTGTGTCACCGCGGCGGAGAAGTCCTTGTCGCCCTTCTTCACCGAGATGTTGCATCCCGAATCAGCGATCGGGCCCAACGTCTGACGCACCGCCGAGGCCAGACCGAGACCGTAGTCGGTGCTGTCGTCGATCACGCAGATCTTCTTGTAGCCCAACGTGTTCTTCAGATAGTTGGCGACCGCCGGGCCCTGAACGGCGTCGTTGGCCAGGCCGCGGAAGAACGTCTTCCACCCGTTCTCACTCAGCGTGGGGTTGGTCGCCGACGCCGTCGTCGCGACCAGGCCGGCCTGGTCGAAGACGGTGCCAGTGGCCTTGGTCTCACCCGAGAACGCCGGGCCGACAAGACCGATCGTGTACTGGTCGTCGACGATCTGCGGCGCGATCGCGGTGGCCTTCTGCGGATCGCCCTCGGTGTCGAACGGTTTGAGCTGCACCTGGCAGCCGGGGTTGGCGGCGTTGTGCTTGTCGATGGCCAGCTGCACACCGTTCTTGATGTTGATGCCCAGCGCGGCGTCGGGGCCGTTGAGCGCCCCCGCCATCGCGATGGACACCGGCGGGCAGGTGGCCTTGCCGTCTCCGGCGGGATCGGCTGGAGCAGCCGTCTGGTCGGACTTGACTTCCTTGCCCTGCTCGTCGATCTGCACCTGCTCGACAATCTTCAGATCGGTCTGCGCAGTGCCCCCTTCTTCCGGCTTGGACTGGTTGCAGCCGGCGAGCCCCATCGAGCCGAGCACAACCAAACCCGCACTACCGAGAGCAAATACATTCCGCGCCACGCGTCCGCGCACACTTCACCTCCGGGTCAATGTTTTCGTCGGCATCGGCGCACCAGCCCTCCTCTGCCGGGGCGGCGATGCTTCGGGACGACCATAGCCAACGGGAACCCATGCCGCGTGATGTTGGAAAACGCGCACCGCTGACCGGCGGTAAAAACGCTGTCAACGGCGCGTCGGAAACCCAGTATTTACGCCTTTTCGGGCGTATCGAGGGTTTCCAGGACCACTTCTGCGACACGCTTCATCGTGGTTCGGCGATCCATCGCGGCGCGCTGAATCCACTTGAACGCCTCGGGCTCCGACATCCCCTGCTTTTCCTGCAGCAAACCCTTTGCGCGTTCGACCAGCTTGCGGGTCTCCAGTCGGTCCGACAGCGTCGCGACTTCCTTTTCCAGCGCAGCGATCTCGCTGAACCGGCTGACCGCCACTTCGATGGCCGGGATCAAGTCGGTGATGTTGAAGGGCTTGACGAGATATGCCATCGCGCCGGCGTCGCGGGCGCGCTCCACCAGATCGCGTTGGCTGAACGCGGTCAGAATGACGATCGGCGCAATCCGCTTGCTGGCGATCTCGGATGCGGCGTCGATGCCGTCGCGACGTGGCATCTTGACGTCCATGATGACGAGATCGGGCCGCAGGCGTTCGGCCAGATCGACCGCCTCCTGGCCGTCGCCGGCCTCGCCGACGATCTCATAGCCTTCTTCACGCAGCATCTCGGCCAAGTCCAGCCGGATGAGCGCCTCATCTTCAGCGACGAGAACGCGGTGCGGCTTGTCGGCGTTGGTCGGTGACGCGGTCATGGCACACATTCTGGCGGTACCACGCCCGATCAGCGACCGGGGGGCATCCTCTATGGTGGGAAGCCGCGGTAAGACAGGCCCTCGTATCCCAACTGGCAGAGGAAACGGATTCAAAACCCGTCCAGTGTGAGTTCGAATCTCACCGAGGGCACAAATAGAGAGGGAGCCTCGCGGGCCCTCGTAGAACCCGCGAGGCTCTCACCCTCGACTTCTCAGCGCTGTGCTAGCCGCCGATGCCCAGCAGGTGGCCGCCCGGGGCCAGCCCGACGAGGCTGCCGCCGCCGAAGTTCAGCACACCTTGCTGACCGGTGCCGCCGTTGAGGATGCCCTGGTTGAGGGTGCCGTTGTTGCCGATGCCCTGGTTGCCGATCCCGCTGTTGAGCACGCCGGTGTTCAAGAGACCGGAGTTCAGGATGCCGCCGTTGAAGCCACCGCTGTTACCGATGCCGATGTTCGGGCCGAGAGTGTTGCTGTTCAAGATCCCGCTGGTGCAGACCAGGCCCTGAACGCCGAGTAAGCAATTGTCAGCGCTGGATATCGCAGGAACAGCCAGCGCGACGGCGCTGGCACCGACTAGCGAACAACCGAAGATGACGAGTGGACGAAGTGCTGGCATGTTCTTCCCCTTAGCCAGAGCCGATGGTTGACGAACAACAGGTTAGACCGTCAAGCATGGTTTGAGAAGCATCTGGCAAACAAATCTGTCTGCCAATTCACTGGGTAAACAGTCCGACTACTTCGAAATCTCATCGACCATGGCAAACAGCCAAATTAACGTTCTCGGTGAATTTCCGTCGATCGGTGTCCTTCTTACGACGTGCATGAGATTTTGCTGCAGGGTACGAGCAGGTAGCGGCGGCGTCGCACGTCAGCAAATCTAGGAAACCGGAGCGGGTTCGCTCTGGTCCTCCTGCGCGCGGCTGCGGCGGTCCCACTCTGCGAGCACCTCGGGATCTGTGGGCGGGGTGGCGAGACTGCCGACGACGAACACGATCAGCCCTGAGGCCAGGCCCCAGAAAATCGGCTCGTTGGCGTAGATGTCGCCCAGATAGATCATCGCGGCCAGCGTCACCACGGTGCCGATGGCCATGGCCGCAACGGCCCCGACGTTCGTGCCGCGGCGCCAGATCAGGCCGCCGAGGATTGGCACCAGCAGGCCGCCGACGAGGATGTCGTACGCCACGGTCAGTGCAGCGACCACGTCCTGCAGCACGCACGCGATGATCACCATCAGGATGCCGAAGCCGAACACGTAGAGCCGGTTGTTGCGGATGTGGTCGTGCTCGCTACCGGCCTCGATGTCGCTGTGCCGCAGCCGAGCCACGATGTCCTGACTGAACACGGTCGCGGTGGCGATCAGCGCGCCGCTGGAGGTCGACATCACCGCAGCGAGCGCGGCAGCCAGCACCAAACCGGCCAGCACCGGCGGCAACTGCTGCTCGACGAATTGCGCGAATGCGTCGTCACGGGACTCCAGCGCGGGCAGCAGCACCTTGGCCGCCATGCCGATCACCGCGCCGGCCACCGCATACAGCAGGCAGTAGACCCCCGAGGCCGCCCCTGCCCAGCGCGCGACTCCCGGGCTGCGTGCCGTGAACACCCGCTGCCAGATGTCCTGACCGATCAGCAGGCCGAACGTATAGATAACGAAGTACGTCAGGATGGTGTCTCCGCCGATCGTCGTCAGTGACGTGGCGTCTGCAGGCAGTTTGTCGGCCAGCCCGGAGATGCCACCCGTTCTGTACAGCGCGATCGGCAACAGGATGAAGAAGATGCCGATGGTCTTGACCAGGAACTGCACAAAGTCCGTGAGCGTGATCGACCACATGCCGCCCAGCGTGGAGTAGATGATCACGACGCTGCCGCCGAGGATGATCGCCGGCACCTTGCCGATATCGAAGAGCGCCCCGAAGATCGTCGAATACGCGATTGTTGACGTCACCGACAGCATCAGGGTGTAGCCCCACATCACGATCCCGGACAGCACGGAAGACCCAGGGCCATAACGCAATTCGAGCATCTGGCTGACGGTGTAGACGCGCAGCCGCTGAATCCGGCCAGCGAACAGCAGGCTCAGCGCCAGGATGCCGACACCGATCCAGAACACCAGCCACATTCCTGAGATGCCGTATTTGTAGCCGAGGCCGACACCGCCGATCGTGGACGCGCCGCCAAGCACGATCGCGGCCATGGTGCCGGAGTACAGCAGCGGACCGAGCCGCCGGCCGGCAACCAGGAAGTCGGATTGCGTTTTGGCCCTGGACTTTCCCCAGAAGCCGAACGCGATCATGCCCAGCAGATAGATGACGACGATGACTACATCCATGTTCGCGGCCATGAGTCCGTTGTCCTTTCAGCGCAAGTCGAAGTGGATGAGGGTTGGGCCATCGGCGCCGAAGGCGTCGCCGACCAGGTCGGTCAGGTCGGCGGCAGACGTGGTGCGCGCGCCGCGAGCACCCATCGCGACCGCGAGCGCGGCGAAATCCGGCGTGCGCAGGTCGACGCCGATCGGCGGGATGCCACGAGCCGCCTCCTGGTCGCGGATTTCCCGATAGCCGCCGTTGTCGACCACGACCACCGGCACCGAAAGCCTTTGCTCGACAAGCGTTATCAACTCCTGAACGGAGAACATCAGCGCGCCATCGCCGAGCAGCACGGCCACCGGCGTTCCCGGCTTGGCTACCGCGGCCCCGACACCGGCGGGCAGTCCGTAGCCCAACGTCGCGAAGCCGGGCGAATAGCAGAATCGCCGCGGTGCAGGCATGTCGAAGAAGTGCACCGAGCCGAAGTAGGTGACTTGCGAGCTGTCGCCGGTGAGCACGCCATCGACGGGTAGCGCCGCGCGGACTGCGGCATTGATCTCGGCGTAGGGGCCCGCGTCCTTGTCGGCCTCTTCACGGCATGCCGCCCGCAGCGCCTCGGCGCGCTCGCCGGAGAACGGCCGGCGTGCGGGCAGTGCCGCACGAAGCGCAGCGACGGTGGCGGCAGCGTCACCGAGCAGCGCAATGTCGGCCGGGCAGTTCTTGTTCAGCTGGGCCGGGTCGATGTCGCAACGGATCACGGTGCGACCGCGAATCTGTCCTTCCCACAGGTCCGAATCGCCGAGTTCGGTGCCGACCACCAGCAGCGCATCGCTGTCGGCAGCAGCCTTTTGCAGAGCGCGCAAGCGAATCGAGGCGCCGACCGACAATGGATGTCCCTCGTCGACCACACCCTTGCCGTTGACCGTGGTGGCGACCGGTGCACCGATCGCCTCGGCCAACTCCGTCAACTCGGATTGCGCGTCGACGGCTCCCCCACCGGCAATGATCATCGGCTGAGACGCGCCGGCAAGGACGTCCGCCGCGCGGGATATCACATCCGGATCAGGTTGGGGCGGAGGCACTTTCGCGCTCATACGCGGTTGGCCTGACCAACGCTGCTCCAACACATCGAAAGGAATTTCGATGTGCACCGGGCGCGGTCGCCCGCCGGTGAAGCTTGCGAACGCGTCGGAAACCGCTTCGGCCGCTTCATCGGCGTCACGCACCCGTCGACTCCAGCGGACCAGCTGATCCATTGCGGCGCTGGTGTTTTTGGCCTCGTGCAGTTGGCCCAGATCCTGGCCCTCGCTGCCGGTGGGCATGCCCGACGACACGATCAGCATTGGCTGCGATTCCGCGTAGGCGGTCGCGGCGGCCGTCATCGTATTGGTCAGCCCGGGACCGCTGGTGGCGACGACCACGCCTGGCCTGCCCGTGACACGGGCATACGCCTCGGCGGCGTACCCAGCGCCCTGCTCGTGGCGTGGGGTGATCGCCCGCATTTCGGTCGCAGGGAAGTGGCGATAGAGCTCGAGGTTGTGCGTGCCCGGGATGCCGAAGATCGTGTCGACACCGTGTGCGGCGAGGGTTTCCACGACCGCGGCGCCGCCGTTGCGATGCGCGGTCATGACTTCGCGAGCACAGATATCAGTTCGAATGCGACGTGCGCAGCGGCGATGCCGGTGATCTCGGCGTGGTCGTACGCGGGCGCGACCTCGACGATGTCGGCGCCAACCAGGTTGACTCCCACCAGGTTTCGCAGGCAGTGCAACAGCTCGCGGCTGGTCATTCCGCCGGCTTCCGGCGTGCCGGTGCCTGGCGCGTGGGCAGGGTCGAGCACGTCGATGTCGACGGATACGTAGACGGGCGCGTCGCCGAGGCGCGCCCGCATCCGCTCGATCACGGCGGCTAGGCCGTCGAGCTGAAAGTCGTCGGTGCCGATCACCTGGAAGCCGAGCACGCGGTCGTCGGTCAGGTCGGTCGGTGCGTAGAGGGGGCCGCGAATCCCGACGTGCAGGCAGTGCTCCTGGTCGATCAGGCCCTCCTCGCTGGCCCGCCGAAACGGCGTGCCGTGGGTGAACGGCGCGCCGAAGTAGGTGTCCCAGGTGTCGAGGTGGGCGTCGAAGTGCAGCACGGCAATCGGCCCGTGGTCGCGGTGCAGCGACCGCAGCAGGGGTAGCGCGATGGTGTGGTCACCGCCGAGGGTGATCAGCTTCGTCCCGCCGTCGCGCAACTCGTCCGACGCCCGCTCGATCGTGGTGATCGCTTCGGCGATGTCGAACGGGTTGACGGCGATGTCGCCGGCGTCGGCCACCTGTTGGACCGCGAAGGGCTCGACGTCGAGTCGCGGGTGATAGCTGCGCAGCAGCTTGGACGCCGCGCGGATGTGCGCCGGGCCGAAGCGCGCACCTGGCCGGTAGGAAACCCCTGAGTCGAACGGGACACCGACGACCGCGACGTCGGTATGGGTGACTTCGTCGGTACGGGGCAGGCGTGCGAAGGTGGCCGGGCCCGCGAAGCGCGGTACGCGGGTGGCATCGACCGGTCCGATCGGGGGCACAGATGTCATGCCCAGCAGGCTTCCCGAAATGCCCGCCTGCGGATATGGCCATTTTGTAGAGACTTGACGAGTGCTGTTCGACGATATGTCCATGTTGACCGTCGCGGAACTCGTCGCGGATCCCGAACTCGGCCTCACGTTGGTGGCCGGGCGGGCCGGCGCCGATCGGGAGATCGAGGCCGCCGCTGTTTCCGAGCTGGCGCATCCGGGGCCGTGGCTGCAGGGCGGCGAGCTGCTGTTGACGATCGGGCTGTTGCTTCCGAAGTCCACCGACGGCTGTCGTTCGTATCTCGCGGAGCTGGATGCCGTCGGCGTACAGGCCGTCGGGCTCGGACTCGGCGCCGAACTGCCCCATGAGCGGGCACCGGCGCGGCTGATCACCGCCGCCGACGAGATCGGCATGCCGCTGCTGACCGTGCCCGACCCGGTGCCGTTCATCGCGGTGACGAAGGCGGTGTTCGCCTACCGGGCGCGCGCCGAGCGCCAGGAGCTGGAATGGGCGTTGCAGACCCAGCGCGCGTTGACGGCCGCCGCCGTCACCCCGGGCGGATTGCTGGGCATCCTTGCCGCGCACCGCGAGACGACCGGCCGCTCGGGTGTGGTGATCGACTTGCTCGGCCGGGTACTCGCGCAATCAGACACGAGCGGCGAGCGCTTGGTAAAGCGCCTGTCGGGACTGCTCGAGTCAGTCCGCGATCAAGGCCTCAACGCCGCGGCCTCCGACATCAGCGAGGGCCGCAGACGTGAGCTACACGCGCTGGGCGCCCGCAGGCTACGGGCCTGGCTGATGATCGACGGACCCGCCGAACTTCCTGCGGCGCATCAGATTTCGGGCGATCTGGTATCGCTGCTCTCCCTCGAACTGGAGCGCAGGCATGGACTCACCACGACACAGCGCCGCGGTCGCGCCCAAATGCTCGACCGGTTGGCCCGAGGCACCGTCGATGACGTGGTGGCAGCCCGCTGGCTGACGTCCGTCGGGTTGCCCGACGCCGACCTGCAGGTCGCCGCTATCGCCGCGCCGGATGACGCCGACGAGTTGGCCGCCGACCTGCTGACCACTGTGCCCGACGCGCTGGTGCGGGTCGTCGGGGAGGTCGTCGAGTTGGCCGTGCCGCGCAGCACCGATCTGCCGGGCGCACTGGCCACGTTGGCCGGGCACCACCCGGCGGGCATCGGCATCGCCGTACGACCCGGCGCGCTGGTCGTCTCGCTGCGGCAGGCCCGCTCGGCGTTACCCGCCAGCAGGGTGCAAGGCAGGCACATGCACGCCGAGGAGATCGCCAGCAGCCGCCTGCTGCTCAACACCGTTGGGGCACAACCTCTTCAGGCGTATGCCGATGCCGTGCTCGGCCCGCTCGACGCGACGAACCGATCCGATGAGCTACTGCGAGGATTGACCGCGTTCCTCGAACACAACGGGCACTGGGGTTCGGCCGCGACCGCACTGCGCGTGCACCGGCACACCGTGCGCAATCGCATCGACGCGGTGGAACGACTAACCGGGCGGCGCATGGATTCCGCGCAGGACCGCCACGAGTTGTGGCTGGCACTGCGGGCCCGCGACGCCGCCCGGATGTCGTCCGACTAGCCGCTGGTCGACGCCGAAGCGTCTTCGCTAGCTGCGTGTTTCGGTGTGCCCGTGGTGGTGTTGGCGGTGTCGTCGCCGAGCTTGGTCTTGATCTCGTCGACCGACGTGCCATTCTTGACCGAGCCCTCGGCGTGCTTGCCGGTGGTGGCCGTACCGTCGGCGTCCTTGTTGGTTTCGCCGCCCGACTTCTTGTCGCCGTCCTTCTTGGTGTCGCCGCCCTTGGCCTCGTCCTCGTTCTCCTTGCGATTGGCAGGAGTCGTGGCCTTGGAATCCTCGGGCGTCTTCGTGTCGTCGGTGGCTACGGGAGTGTCCGTGGCCGTCGACTCCTCCGACGCCGGAGTCGTCGCCTTAGGCTCATCCCCTGTCGTCGGCTTAGGCTCATCGGCCGTCGTCGCCTTCGGCTCATCGCCCGTTGTGGACGCTGCCTCGGTGGTCGATGCTGAAGTCTCCTCGGCCGCTGGCGCTTTCGCCTGCGCCAGCTTTTCGGTCGCGGCGCCGGCGACACTGGACGTTGCGGTCGATTCCGTTGACGTCGAAGCGGTTTCGAGTGTTTCCGTCACCGCCTGTTCGGCAATCGCGGAGGTATCAATCGCTTCGATTGAGGCCACCGCCGCAGTCGTCGTGGGCGGCTTCTTGAACGACGCCGCCCACGCCGCGAGCGCAGCAGCCAGGGCGTTGCCGACTTGGCTGCCGATCTTTTGCACCGTCTGTTGCACCGCAGGAACGACAGCGTTTTGGACCGTCGCCTGCAGCGACGTGGCTACCTGCTGGACCAGCTTCTGCAGGGATGCCGCCAACGCCTCCGCGAGATTGTTGGTATGCCGCGAGGCGATTAGGTCCTTGATCCATTGCCCGGCCGGCTTCAAGAGCCACTTGCCGGTGGTCTCGTCAAAGTAGTAGAGGCCGAAGGAACCCTGCTCGGTCATTTCCTGACCCAACCGGTCGCGCAGGCTGTAAATGAATGCCGGACCGACCCAGTCCTTCCAGGTAGCCGCCAACTCCTGGTATTCGGCAGGCAATTGCGCCAATTGCGCATCGGTCAGCCCGTCACCCCAGACGTTGAGGAAGTCACTGATGAACTTCAGCTGGTTCTGGTACGCCTGTGCCTGGTCGGCATTGAGCGACGTTGGCAGCCCGTATTCGGACGCCCAGATCTTCACCAGGTCATCGCCGTTGGCCAGCATTGTCTGCCGCATCTTGAGCAGCATCTGCAGCGGCGAAATGAAACTCGGGTTCTGCTCGGCGAACGTCTTTGAGTAGTTGTACGGGTGGTAAGAGAGCGCGTCGAAGTAACCCTTTGCGCCGTTGGCATACATGGTCTGCACAAAGGTCACCGGGTCCATCGTCAATCCGCCCGCGGTAACGACCGCGCCCAGCACGCCTGCGACAACGGTCGCGTTCGGATCGGAGGCCTTGATCGCGGTATATGCGGCCTTCAAAACATTGGTATAGGCGACCGGGTCAACCGCCGGCGACCAGCTCTTGTAGGAGTTCGGCTCATTCCACACCTCGTAGGCCGAAATTTCGCCCTGGTATCGCTGTGCAACCTCGGCTGCGAAAGCCGCGAAATCCGTTGGATCGGGCGCCACACCTGGGCAGCCCAGGCAGCCGGTGTTGTTTTGACCGCCGTAATACGGCGTCGAGTTGAGCACGCCCAAAACCGAGAAGCCGCGATCGGTCGCTTCCTGGATGATGCGATCCATCTTCGTCCAGTTGGGCGGGTAGAGCTGCTCCAACGCTGACCCCGGCTCGGCGGGCTTGATCGCGGCCCAGGGAACGATCACCCGGACGGTGTTGACGCCCAATGCCTGCATCTCATCGAAGCGCGCTTCGATTTCGGCATCCGACGCGTTGTACAAATCCGAGTCGGCGATGCCGATAGTGTCCGACTCTTCCTTGATGACCGCTGTTTCAACGATGCGGTAGCTCGCCGCGCTAACCGCCCGCGGCAATGGCGAGGTGGGAGTGAGCAAATTAGTGACGTATGCGCACAAGATGGCGATCGGCACTGCGGCAATCAAGGTGAATATCCCATATCGCCGCATACGGCGACTCATGGCCCGACTCATAGCCACTCCCGGTTGAGTTGTCAGTACGGAGACTTCCCGCAAGTTGTGTCGACCCAAATTAACCTATCCGGTAGTAAATCGCGCAACCAATAGAAAAGAACTTTTGGTCTGAAAAGTGTGGCGGCCCAAGACATCTTCCCTGCTGCAGGCCGGACGTACGGCGTCGGCACATCGCCGGTACGCACCAATGTGCGGATTCAGCAAACGCGATATTTCGACGGTTGTTAGGCAGCAAAACGTCGGCATTGCTGTCCCAAACCTGGGAATATCCTGGTAATCACGGTAGCGTCACGAACCAATTACCGCTGACCCGATGGCGAACCTTGGCTTAGCCGGTTTGCGACGACCTCAGCAAGCAACTTTTTGGTTGATCTTGTTCCGGATCGCCGCGCCGATTGCACGACGCGTCTCGACAACCACCGTTCGCTTTTTGGACACCGATACCACGCGGAGCGAAGGGTTACTACGTGACTCCGCATGCGTCACGTGATGATCCGGCGACGACGCCTACCCGCCTCGCCACTGCCGCCAACCACTAGCGGCAATGCCCGTCGAAACAATGGCGTTTACTTTGGCGGGCGGCAAAATGCCCATTGCCGAGGCGCGCCGCGTATCAGAACGCCTAGGCAAAACGAAGACCGGCGATCGCATAGGGGAAGCAACAAATCCCCAGGTCGAGGCGCACTGGGGCGTTACGCTTTGACAGTGGTGGTCAAGGTCCGCCCTGTCTGCGTGCCTGAAGTGGCGCTGGAAAGCCGAGTCCCGGCGCGCACGCGCCATTACGCCGAGACCGTGGCGCGTCACCTGCGCGTGCTGACGGTGACCACCCGCATCGGCGCGGTCGTCAGCCTGTTCTTCGGCATCCAGGGCCTGGTCGTCGGCCAGGACGTGGTGTGGATCGCCCTGCTCAATCTGGTGAGCGGCGTGGTCTTCCTGCTGATCCCGCTGTTGTACAAGTTCGGCGAACTCGTTGCCCCGCTGGTGTTTTACTTCGTCGCATACGCGACGATCACGGTGGTCTGCTGGCATCTCGGCACGGGCTCGGGCATGCCGCTTTACTACCTGCTCAGCGCGGCGCTGATGGTGCTGATCCTCGGCGTCGACCATCTTGTTCTCACGTCGGCGCTCGCGGCCCTTGGCGCGGCAACCGTCATCGTGCTCGAAGTCTTCGTTCCGTATAACACTGGCGTGCAACCCGATTGGGCGTTTCGACTGGGCTTCTTCCTGACGGTGATTTCCGCTTTCGTGATGATCGTGGCGGTGGCCTGGTATGCGCTGCGCGAAACGCGTCGCGCCCGGCTGGCGATGGAAGCGGAATACGAGCGGTCCGAGCGACTGCTCACCAACATCCTGCCCTCGACGGTCGCCCAGCGGCTAAAAGACCCGTCGCGCAACATCATCGCCGACAAGTACGACGACGCCTCGATTCTGTTCGCCGACATCGCCGGCTATACGAAGCGCGCGAGCGATACTCCCCCTGGCGATTTGGTGCGCTTCCTCGATCGCCTGTACACCGACCTGGATGCTCTGGTCGACCGCCACGGTCTGGAGAAGGTGAAAACCAGCGGCGACTCCTACATGGTGGTCAGCGGCGTGCCCGAGCCGCGTGCCGATCACATCGAGGCGCTGGCCTGTCTCGCGCTCGACATGGCCGAGGCGGTGGCCGATCTGAAAGACCCGCAGGGACGCGAGGTGCCGTTGCGCATCGGCCTCGCGGCGGGACCCGTCGTCGCCGGCGTTGTCGGCGCGCGAAAGTTCTTCTACGACGTCTGGGGCGACGCGGTCAACGTCGCGGCCCGGATGGAAACCACCGACGTCGAGGGCCGGATTCAGGTGCCACAGGACGTCTATGAACGACTCAACCACGCGTTCCTGCTCGAGGAACGCGGCGAGGTCGAGGTCAAGGGCAAGGGCGTGATGACCACGTGGTACCTGGTCGGCCGTCGCAATGACGAGGCCGTCAAGAACTCTGTCGAACGACATACGGCCGAGCCAGCAGGTCCAGCAGCGCAGCGGTGACCTCGTCCGGACGCTCTTCCATGATGTAGTGATCGCCGCCGGCCAGTCGGGTCAGCGTTGCGCCCGGGATGCGTTCGGCCAGCTCGCGCGCGGTGGAAAACGGGATATACCGGTCGCGATCACCCCAGATGACCGCCGTGGGGCAGTCGAGCTGCCCCAGCCCCGCGGCCAGACCGGGCACGGCGGGCACGTGGTACTCGGTGAAGAAATCGACGAAGGTCTGCGTTCCGCGCGGCGTGTCCAGCCAGCCGAGGTACTCGTCTTCAAGGCGCTCGTCGAAGCAGCCCATCGCACGGTACGGGCGTAGTGCGACATGGTGCAGCCGTCGCAACGGGAGCTGTCGCAGCAGCGCGGGCGCATGGCACGCGACCCATTGCTGGCCCTGCGAGAAGCGATAGAACCAGGGCCGAAAGATGTTGTGCGCGCGCGTGTTCAGCAGTGCCAGCCGCAGCACCCGCTCCGGATGGCGTTGCGCATAGCCAAGGCCGAGGAAGCCGCCGTAGTCATGCGCGACGAGGTTGAAGCGGTCCAAACCGAAGGAGTCGGCCAGTGCACCGATCCGCTCGACCTCGGCGTCGTAGGTGGGCGGCGTGTCCGGCGGTTCGGCGCGCCCGAAGCCAGGCCAATCGGCGGCGACGACGCGGTGGTGCTCAGCGAGTGCCGGGATCTGGTGTCGCCAGCAGGATGCGCTCTGCGGATAGCCGTGCAACAGCAGTACCGGCTCGCCCTCACCCGTGTCGATATGCGCCGCATTCATTTTGTTCAAATTAGTATAAAATTTGCTCCGTGCCTAGACGCCGCGGCAGACCTCGGGCCTACGACCCGGATGCCGCAATGCGGCACGCCCGGGACACGTTCTGGCGTGGTGGCTATGCTGGCACTTCGCTCGAGGATCTGGCCGCCGGCATGGGCATGAACCGCCCGAGCATCTATGCGGCGTTCGGCGACAAGCGTTCGCTGTATTTGCGGGCCATCAGTGAGTACGCGGACATGAGCTGCGGCTGGCTGGCGACGGCGCTGGCAAGGCCGCGACCGTTGCGCGACGGATTGGGGGCGGTGTACCGGTACGCCCGCGATTTCTACCTGGCCGGTGACGAATCGCCGCGCGGCTGCTTCCTGCTCGGCACCGCCCTCACCGAGGCGAACCAAGACGCGGAGGTGCGGGCCATCGTCGAAGCCACGCTGGCGTCCTTCACCGCTGCGTTCGCCGAACGATTCGAGCGCGCCGAGCGAGAAGGGGAGCTCTCCCCGCACCCGCCCGACGCGCTCGCACACATTGCCACGGCAACACTGAACACACTGTCGGTGCGCGCCCGAAGCGGAGCACCCGCTGCAGTCCTCGATGCGCTGATCGGCGCCACCGTGGACGTGATCTGCGCCGGCTAGACCTTCCGGTTCTCCGACTTGATCAACCAGGCCAGCTTCTCCAGACCGTCGATCAACTGATGCAGGATGTCTGCGGTGCTGGGATCCTCGGCATCGACCGCGTCGTGCACCGTGCGGATCGTGTCGACCGCCGCATAGATGCGGCCGGTGATCTGGTCGACGACCTCGGTGGTGGCCTGCTCGAAGGCCGGGAACTGCGGCAGCGTGGTGGTCGCCGCGACGGTGTCGGACCGGCCGTCCGGCACCGCGTCCAGCGCCCGCATCCGCTCAGCGATGGTGTCGCTGGCTTCGCGGGCGAAGTCGACGAGCTCGTCGAGCTGCAGGTGCAGGTCACGGAAGTTGGTGCCGACGACGTTCCAATGGGCCTGCTTGCCCTGCAGATGAAGTTCGATCAGATCGACCAGCACCCGTTGCAGGTTGGCGCCCAGCACCGGCGATGCCTGAAAATTCTGTACTTCTGCTTCTGTGCGACGTGTTGTGGTACCCATGCCTAGGTCAACGCCGATTTTCTGGATTCATTCCAAATTAGCGAGGTCTTGTTTCTCCAGCAGTCGCGCATAGCCGGCGCCCATGCCCAGCAGGACCAACCCCACGACGATGAACACCGCGACGCGGAAGATGCCGTCGAGCGTGCCGAGGTCGAACAGGAACAGTTTGGCCATGGCCGCAGCCACGAGCGCCATTCCCGCACCGATCGGCATCGACCGCTCCGCCTTGGTCAGGCGCGCGGCGTAGCCGAACACAGCGGCGGCCATGGCGATCCAGCAGATCGTCGCCGCCATGTGGCCGGCGAAGAAGCCGCCGCCCTCTCCCCCGATCAGCACGCCTGCGGTCACCGTGAACGCGGTGACGGCATAGCTGATCACCGCGGCCGCCCCCACCCAGACAACTGCTTCGGACTTCGACGACCACGCGAGCGTGACCGCGCACGCCGCCAGCAGGACGCTGGCGATCAACGTGGAAACGGCTGCCGCTGTTGTGGTTTCGGTGGCCTCGATCAGTGAGCTCGGCGGCGCGTAGGCAAGAAAGACGCCGCCACCGACGACGCCGAACCCGACCGCGACCCACCGCGCGATCTCGTCGTGACGACCCGCGATGGCGACCACCACGGCCAACGCGAGCAGCACCGGTCCCGCGATGTACCCGTCGAACGCCACCGTCACCGCGACCATCGTCGACACCGCCGAAAGGGCGGACCAGATGGGCCGCACCACACCCGTCACGCCAGGCGGGGCGATCAGGACGATTGCGAGCATCGCCGCGGCAAACGCGGCCACCATCAATGCCGCCACCACTTTGTCGACCGCCAGCGA